>Ga0315312_1000457_pt1 | contig 48337 bp, 37 predicted proteins | sample TDP7_MG_FD_203629 | JGI IMG/M metagenome (GOLD analysis project Ga0315312, IMG submission 203629) | Freshwater sediment microbial communities from Lake Towuti, South Sulawesi, Indonesia - TDP7 | ecosystem: Environmental > Aquatic > Freshwater > Lake > Sediment | place: Indonesia: South Sulawesi... | reverse complement strand
AGTCCCAGAATTACGCGGTGCATCCAGATATTTTTGCCGCATCTTGCTTCTGACTTTCGGCCGACGCGAACGGCGTAGAAGGTTTCCTTGCCACGTTGTGCAAACCATTTATATTTGCTAACGCGTTCATAATCGTCTGGGTCAACTATCGCGAATTTGCCTTTTGTTAATGGAATTTTTCTAAAGGCGTAGCCGAAGCGAATCCGCCGATACAGAAGCGTGATAAAAACGATCGGCCGCTCCAGCCATTCCGGGATGTTGAAACGAACTTCGATAGTGAAGATTCCCCCTTCCGAGATGAAGCATCATTAGAAATTCGAATATCGAAACTATAAAAAGTGGGTATCAGGGTACCAGGTTATCAGGTAGTGAGCATCAGATTATCAGGATATCAGGTTAGTCTGACTGAAAATAGAATAGTTTCTCCTGATGCTCTGATCTGCTGATACCCTGCATCCTGGTTTCCAGATGACCTGATATTCTTATATGAAAGATACCGTGCTTGTTTCGAATTTTGGATACCCGCTTCTGCGGGGACAAGTTTACCCCTGCGAAGGCAGGGGTGCTTCGAATTTCCATCCGTTATGCGGAGGCTTACAATGAGCCTCCCATTAACGGATGGAACTGCGCATTTGGTACGAAAAAAATGGTTTTTTAGAAGGTGGTTTTTTAGTTAAGTGCTTATAACAAGAGGAATAAAAAATTTTTTCAATTTTGAGATTTTTCTTGCGGACTATCTGCAGATTTGATTGAAAATCGGCGAGGGGCAATTATTCTCACCCCATAAAGAAATAATTGATTTGTAGTTATCGATTGACTATATTAACGATGAGAAAAATTTGACACAAAATTATGTGGACTTTAAACTTTAAATCAGTATGGGTATTACAGAAATAATTGGTGACCAAAAAGAACAGATACTCGCATTAGCTGCAAAATATGGGGCATCGAATGTTCGTGTATTTGGTTCGGTAGCAAATGGGACAGCCAATCAGGATAGCGACATTGATTTTCTTGTCGATCTGGAAAAAGGACGCAGCCTTTTTGATTTGGGCGGCTTGCTTATGTCATTGCAGAAACTATTTAATCGCGAAGTAGATGTAGTGACTGAAAATGGCCTGCACTGGTATATAAAAGAACGCGTGCTCAGTGAGGCAAAACCGATATGAAAGACGATCGGCTACATTGAATAATATAATATTCAAAATGATTAGTAAGTGATTTATGGTTTCAATAATTGATAAACATCATAACGAATTGATAGATTTATGCCGTAAGCACTTTGTCAAAAGGCTGGATGTCTTTGGTTCATCGGTCACAGATGATTTCAGCCAATCAAGTGATATTGACTTTCTCGTGGAATTTGATAGTGAAGTTAATCCTCGTCGCTTTGACAATTTCTTTGAATTACATCGTGCATTAGAGAATTTGTTTAGCCGACCAATTGATTTGGTTGAGCCAGGCGGCCTGAATAATCCATATTTTATACGTCAAATTGAGCAAACCCGAAGGAATATCTATGCCTCATCGTGAGCCTGAAAAATATCTTTTTGCCTTTGCAAAGTAAAACCAGTATCTTATATGTAGGATAGTGTACTGTGAGAATCTGAGAAGGGCGGAAGAAAAGTCAAAGACGCATTTTGGACAAAGAGCATTAGAAGGAGTAGACTATGGGAAAGAAAGATGTTAATTCTAAAGTCTATAGCCTCGATCCAGCGTCTATCTCACGCTTTAAGAAGGAACGTTTTATCAGAGGATTATCGGAAGATGACTTTCGCGACAGGGTAGTCCGTCCGCTTTTCTTGCGGAAGGGGTTCCGAGATGGTAGGGAGTTATGTGGAGTCGAGGAAGAAGGCAAAGATACTCTATTTGTTGATGATAACAAGCTTGATATGCAGCAGGTATGGGTTGTTCAAACGAAGCGGGGTAATCTTAACCTGAGTAGTAAGGCCAACCAGAGCACTGTGACCGCAGCGACACAGCTAAAAACTGCCCTCGAAACAAAGATCACGTTTCTTCCTACAAAGAAGAAAGTCAACCCCAACTATGCAGTTCTCTGCGCGAGTGGCAAGATCAACAAAGCTGCCCAATCTCATATATGTGATCAGATTAAGGACCCCAGAGTCGTTTTCATGGATATCGACGCTATAATTCCTATGATTGACGAATACTATCCAGAATATTGGTGGGGGATAGACGCAGACAGATTTCCATATCTTAATCGACTGCGCGATTCATTACTAAAATCAAGCGACACAATCACTTTATCAGAGATGGATATCGAGTCGCATAGTGCAGCTCCAATTACAGATGATATGTACGTTCCTTTATATTTGCACAGGCTTACAACGAAACGAGTGAAGCATAGAGGACAGGTCTATATGGAGCCTGATGTAGAGCAGGTACCAGTACATGCTGTATTGAAAAGGCGCGAAAAGTTGATTTATATCGTTGGGGAAGCTGGGACAGGAAAAACAACTGCGTTACGTCGATTCGCGTACACAATTGCCGATAAATCTTTGTCTGACGCCTCTGTGACTATCATACCGGTCATTCTAAAATTTACCGAAATAGCCGAAAGCCAACTAAGATTAATTGATTTGATGACCCAAGTTGCAATGAAGTATACGGGTTCGAACAAATCCTGCTTTACCGAGGAGGATTTGACCACAGGTAATGTTCTGGTATTAGTTGATGCACTTGACGAAGTTCCAGATAGAAACCGCTCACAGGTAATTTCAAAATTAAATGATTTTCATGCGCAATATAAAGAATGTAAAATTGTCATCACTTCGAGAAATTACTCTTCAATTATAAATATGCCTGACCTCAATCCCTTCATGCGATTTTATCTTACACCAATTGATCTAAAGCAGGCCCAAAAGTTATTAGAGCGTCTTAGCAAGGGTAGGTCTCTTGCTGTGGAGCACGCTGGCGAAATACTACGACAACTGAATGAAGTTCATGGAATGGACCTTAATCCCCTACTTGTTACAGTATTCGTTGCAACGTCTGACTACTATCGGAGGGACATTCCAGCAAACATCACCGAACTATTTAAGAAGTTCACAGAAATGATGCTTGGCCGTTGGGATTTGAAGAAGGGTCTATCGCAACAATACCAGGCGATCGTTAAAGACTTTCTTCTTAGGCAACTTGCGTTTCAGATGCATTCGAATAAGGAGACTTCGATTCCTTTGAGCAATTGTAAACAAGTATTCCGTCAGAAGTTAAGTGAGAGAGGATATGAGGCAGATTTGGAGGTTTTTTTTGATGAGGTTGTATACAGGTCAGGGCTATTTAAAGTTGAGGGAGATTGTGTCAGCTTCAGACATATACTATTACAGGAATTTTTCGCTGGTCGTGGAGTCCCTTCACTGGAATTTTTTCAAAGCGTTATTACGGACGATTGGTGGAAGAACCCTCTTGTGTTTTACTTTGGCGAGAATCCAGCTGCATATGCTTACTTAAATAAGCTCATTCAAAATATTATTGGCTACGATGGACTGCAGTTGTACCGAGCTTCAGTAGCGCTTGGTCTAGCGATTCAAGCGTGTTATCTAGCTAAGGTTTCAGAGAAGACTCAAAGTATGAGTTCGGTCATGGAATATCTTGCTATATCGGAAGAGGGATGTCTAAAGGCGATGGAAGATAAGAATCCAGCTTTTCCCCTTTCATCTTTTCTCAGCTATTATATTTATGCGCGAGATTCTGTCGCGTGCCAAGTAATTGGAAATTATACTTTTGAGGCTGCCCAGCAAATTCTCGCCGGAGAAAAAACAAATCTTTCCGATATTCGACTCTTCTGGCATTTAGTCTCGCTTATTGAATCTGGTGCCCTCGATCAAGCTGAAATATTAGTCAAAAAGTTCAAGCCATCTGATCTGAGACTGCTTTTAGGACTTCATTTGGGTTGTTTTCTGATAGCGAATCTTAGAATTACATCGAAGGAAGAACGCAAGACCGCCGCGCGAATATGTGATTATCTGTCGCCTAAAACGAGCTACCTGAGGAAACAGGTTTTCGACGAGTTCAAATCGATGCTTCTTGAGGTCAGACAAGGTGCAATAAAGGCACTGCCTTCCAGCCCAGAAGTTATCGGGGGAAATTAGGGACGTTTACGAATGGCATGAAGATAAGGCATAGCAGATTCACCATAACCCGTTTTAGGGTCGTAAAAACATCATCATCAACAAAGGGATCGCTTAACTTTATGACATTCGGGACGTTTACCGGTTTTACTTTATGCTAAGTATGTTCGCAGGCCGATATTGAAAAGATTTGGAAGTCCGAAGGCGACGATGACCATTCTGCCATCCGCTTGGGGATCCCTTACGGGAAAAGAACGGCGGACTGGTAGGGTGTGCACCGCACACCATTTAGAAATTGGTGTACACAGCCTACCCTACCAAAACAAACCTACATTTTATTTGGCCTAAACAACAAACAATAGAAAAAAGCTCATACGTAAAGCGCGTACGCGCTTTACGTATATCTTAATGGACTAGAGTTAATGGTTTTTGATTTTAAACGCGAAAATTAACGGAATCACATAGGATGTGCACTGCACACCATTTATTGCAATTCCGAGGCCAAGACGAACATTCCGCCATCCGCTTGGGGATCCCTTACGGGAAAATAACGGCGGAACTGAAAAAAATTATCTTTCAAAAACTCTATTCTCAAAACTATCGTTATAAAAAAAGTGATTCCTGAAGTAGTATATAAGTATATACGCATATACTTATATAGATGAGTACCTTCTAAATCTTTACGTCAAGGATTATCTAAGGCTGATAGTGAAAAGATTTGCCAATCCAAGGACAAAATAACCATTACGCCATCCGCTTGGGGATCCTTTACGGGAAAAGAACGGCGGACAAGTTTAGGCCGACACACCACATAAGTACGTAGGGTATGCACCACACCATTTAGAATTTGGTGGGCACAATCCGCCATATCAAAACAAATACAAAATCACTTTTTATGTCCACTAGGTGGCATTGACAGGTAGTGCAATTATCTTATCATCTTTGTAAACTTATATAACCTCAACTTACAGTTTTGATTCGTAGTGCGTTTTTTTTCTCTCTTCTACTAGGTGTTGGTGCCACCTACTGAAAAAAATTGTCTTTCAAAAATCTCAATTCTCAAGACAATCGTTATAAAAAATGTTTCCTTAAACACTATATAAGTATATACGCATATACTTATATAGATTAATTTCCTCCCGAATTCTCGAAATCTGAGTACACAATTTTTAAATCTTAAATCTATGGAATAATGGAGCGAAATCAAGGACGTTTACCGATTTTATTTTCTCAGACCAATAGTTAAAAGATTTGCAAATTCCTAACCATGATGACCATCCCGTCAAAGGAACGGCAGACTTGTAGGGTGTGCACTGCACACCATTTCTGTTGAAAATCATCTACAATGATTATATTATCTACACCATGCCTAATTATCGTCGATTCTTTTGTCCCGGTGGAACATTCCTTTTTACGGTAGTGACGCACCGACGGCATGCTTTTCTTTGCCAAGATAAAGCTCGACATTTTCTGCGAAAAGCCATCGATAAAATCCGTTTTCAATATCCTTTCAAATCAGTGGCATTTGTACTACTACCCGAACATTTTCATTGTATATGGAAATTACCTGAAAACGATTCTGATTTCTCAATTCGACTTGGTTGCATAAAAAAGGAATTCACGCAATTATGGCTGGTGGAAGGCGAAAAGGAATTGTCTGTTTCATCAGCACGAAAAGAACACCAGGAAAGAGGTATCTGACAGAAACACTTTTGGGAACACACAATCCGAGATGAGACAGACCTAATACGTCACATTAATTATATTCATTATAATCCTGTGAAGCACGGCCTTGTAAATTGTCCACATCTATGGCCATTTTCGAGTTTTCACCGCTGGGTGAAAGAGGGATATTATAACCAAGACTGGCTTTACGATTGTGGTCTCGAAAAACCTAAGATACCTAATTTCGATGAAATCAAAGATACGGTAGGAGAATGAAACTCTTTTTTGGTGTGCAATGCACACCCTACACAAAATTATGAATTCGCGTTTAGATCCCTCGACTACGCGGGATGTCGTCCGCGAAATCCGCGGTTTTTATTCGATATTAAAGCGAGCGATTGTGCCGTGCTTCAGATTATAACGATAAACCCTAATAAAGAAATAATAAACAAGCAAAAGATATATAAAAGAAAGACACAAAGAAATTATAAGGTTCATTGTAAGACTTGAAAGCAATCCGCCAGCAAGGATAGCACGCATACTTTCAAAAACATAAGAGGCAGGAACAACTTTAGAAAAATATTGTAAAAATTTAGGCAGAATAGAAACTGGATAAAAAACGCCGGAAAATACGGAAAGCACCATCGGAATCGGCCAGCCTATCCATTCGGCTGCGGGACCCAATCGGAAAATCAGCGCCGACACAAAGATGCCCATAGACATACCAAAGATAAAAAGTATTAAAAGAAATGGCAGAAGAAATAAGCCGATTTTGGCGATATTATAGCCAAAGGCAAGGCCGGCGATTAACAGCATAACCGAAAAGCCGCAGATGCCTGTGGTTATGCTTGTTGTCACTAAGCCGGCTAAATATTCGCTGATTTTAAGCGGCGAAGCAAAATAGTTTATAAAATTTCGCGACCATATATCCTCCAGAAAAGCCATCATCAATCCGTGCTCAATGCGGGTCATAAATCCCCAAAGGATAATAGCACCTAAGATAATATTAACGAAACTAAAAGTATCTTTGCCCAAGCTGCCGAGGTACTTTGTGATAAAACCCCATAGAATCACGTCAATTATTATCCACAAAAAAGTGCTGGCAATCCTTGTGGGATTGCTTTTATACAAAAAAATCTGGCGTATAAAAATGGCGTAAATTCTTGAAATGCTCATATATTTAACCTTCAAAGAAAAGTGGTTCTCGAGCTGCGCTTATAAACAATTCTTCCAAGTCCTTTTTTCCGTATTCAGCCGGCAGGGTTCGCGGATTGCCGGTGAGCAAAATCTTGCCATGTGAAAGAAAAAGAACCTGGTCGCAGACGGCCTCAATCTCGTACATATTATGCGAAGTCCATAAAATAGCGGTGTTTGTTTCGGCCACCCGCCTTTTTATTCTTTCGCGGATAAAATTGGCGACGCTCGGGTCTAAAGAGGCGGTCGGCTCGTCAAGCAGCAGCAAGGCCGGCTCGTTAATCAGAGCTTTTGCCAGATTAAGACGGGTTTGCTCACCCGAAGAAAGAAGGCCCGCTTTAGTTTTGGCAAAGGCCTCCAAATCAAAATCAAGCAAAAGAGATTTTATTTTTTCTTTCAGGTTCCGGACCTGGTACAGCAGGCCAAAAACATACAGATTTTGATATACGGATAGATTGCCGGGCATCTGGGCGTAAACCGCTGCGAAATTGGTTTGTTTTACAATTTCAGTGCGGTGCTCTTTTAAATTTTTGCTGAGGATTTCTATTGAGCCGGCGGTTGGCTCAAGAATTCCCAAAATCATATTTATCGTTGTTGTTTTTCCTGCTCCGTTTGGCCCAAGCAGGCCGACTATTTCGCCCGGCTTAACGGCAAATGTGACATTATCTACCGCCCTAAATGAGCCAAATTCTTTAACCAGGCCTACAACTTTTAAGGTTTCATTCATAATCCGGTGATGTAAGTGCGAAACTAATAAGCATGGAGTATCGAATTAGGAAATAGATTCCCGCTTTCGCGGGAAAGACAACTTTTTCGTTTGTGGTCAGTTAAGAAGTCAGGGTAGTTCAGCGCCGCACCAGTAGCGAGAGGTATTTTCGTCGGCGCTGAGCCAATCGGTGCGGCCATCGAAAAAAAGATTGTTACAGCCTCTGTTGCGATGCCGATCACGAGCGACCCGCCGGGTCAGGTTGCTGCCGCGGGTAGTCTGCTCCGAAGCCGGCAGATGCGTCCTCGACCAAACGTCTAAATAGTTCATCCTGGACAATATATCCAACTCGTATCTGTTGCGGACGACAGGCCGCCAATCGCCAGCTTCATTATCGGCCATATAAATCCGCTGGGCAGGCGACTTGACAGAACCGAGCTTGGTCGGCTCATCCTTTTGGTTTCCGCTCTCGCTGTTTGTCAGGCCTGGGTCGTCCATATCCCATGCGTTGACAACATAATCCACCGTCTGCTCAGCATTGCTGTGGCCGTACTGCCCTATGCCGTTACGAGGAAAGGACGGGCACTGGTACACGGCGATATCGCGGTAATCTTCAATTCGGCTGTACTCATTGCCTAAGTACGGAATGAACGCCAGGATCCATTTAACTTTATGGTCCACTGCCCGCGGGATGAAATCGTTGTTTTCAAGGGCGTACTGGTGCATGGCGATGCCCATTTGCTTGAGGTTATTCAGGCAGTAAACAGTCCTGGCCTGTTTCTTCACCCGCTGCAAGGCCGGCATCAATATCGCCAGCAACAACGCAATAATAGCGATTACCACCAACAGTTCTATCAGCGTGAATCCTTTTCGTTTGTGCATAGCTATATGCCACCTTTCCCTCAGAAAGTTGCTAAAATAGAATTTATTTATAATTATACATTCTTTTGGCCAGAATTCAATAAAAATAAACTTGCCGCTCCCTAACGGTCGCGGCCTGTTTGGTATAATCCCGTTGCCGATTCGGCAACGGCTAAACACGGGGTTGACGCAATCCCTATCCGACAATACAATTATTTATTCTAATATCCAGAATCGAGGTTCGAGTATGACATTGATTAACGAAAACTTTCTGAAATTGCAAGCTGGCTATCTGTTCCCGGAAATCGGCAGGCGAGTTCGCGCTTACAAGGCCAAAAATCCAAGTGTAAAGATAATTAGCTTAGGCATCGGCGATGTTACTCAGCCCTTGCCTCCAGCGGTAACCAGTGCGATGAAAAAAGCAGTTGACGAGATGGGCAAAGAAGCAACTTTTCACGGCTACGGCCCGGAGCAGGGCTACGATTTTCTTATCAACGCCATAATCGAAAATGACTACAAGCCTCGCAGCATTGATTTACAGCCGAGCGAAATTTTCATCAGCGATGGTGCTAAATGTGATACAGCTAACATCCAGGAGATATTCGGCCTGGATAATATCATCGCAGTAACCGACCCAGTGTATCCGGTATATGTAGACAGCAACGTAATGGCTGGCAGAACAGGCCTGGCCAACAAAAATGGCCAGTATGAAAAAATAGTCTATATGCCTTGCACCGCTGAAAATAATTTTGTCCCTGAGTTGCCGAGCACTCCTGTAGACATTATTTACCTATGCTTTCCAAATAATCCCACAGGAGCGGTAGCTACCAAGGAAATTTTAGCCGAGTGGGTCGATTTTGCACGCACTAACAAAGCGATAATTCTGTTTGATGCTGCTTATGAGGCCTTTATCACCGATCCTAATATACCGCACTCAATTTATGAGATTGATGGTGCTAAGGAGGCAGCAATCGAGTTTCGCAGCTTCTCCAAGACCGCTGGCTTTACCGGCGTCAGGTGTGCCTTTACTATTGTGCCGAAGCAGCTCAAAGCTGCGACTTCTGATGGTAGGCCAGTGGAAGTTAATCCGTTATGGAACAGGCGCCACACTACAAAATTTAACGGTGCCTCGTATATTTCACAGGTCGGTGCCGCAGCCATCTATACAGCCGAAGGCAAAAAGCAAACCAGGAAGACTATCGACATTTATATGAAAAACGCCGCTATGATCCGCCAATCGCTCACCAAGCTCGGCTATCAGGTTTATGGCGGCGTAAATGCACCGTATATCTGGATGAGGACGCCGGACGGCCTGACCTCGTGGGACTTTTTCGACCGGCTGCTGAGCGAGGCTCACGTCGTATGTACTCCTGGTGCTGGCTTTGGTTCAGCAGGGGAAGGTTATGTCAGATTGACAGCGTTTGGCCAGCCGGAAAGTGTAAAAGAGGCGCTTGAGCGTATCAAAGATATATCCTGATGGAAGAAAAAACCGCATATATTGGCCTGGGTACTAACTTAGGCGACAGAGAAAAATATATTAAAAGTGCCCTCAAACTACTTAAAGAAAATGGGAACATCGAGGTTGCGCGCGTAAGTAACGTAATCGAGACCGAACCGCTTGGTAGCGCTAACCAGCCGAAATATTTAAATGCAGTAGCTGAAATAAAAACAACTCTCAGTGCTGAAGATTTACACGAAACACTGATTGGCACGGAATCCTCACTCGGCAGAACCCGGCGGGAAAAATGGTCGCCGAGGACTATCGACCTGGACCTTTTACTATTTGGCAACCATATCATAAATGGACCTGATTTGACTGTTCCACATCCACAGATGCATTTGCGCTCGTTTGTCCTTAAAGGATTGTGCCAGCTCAACGCTGAATTGCTACATCCTGTTATAAAAGAATCGATAAAGGAATTAGCTACTCGGCTGAATGGCTGCGATTTTATACACAACCCGAATTTGCCTCAGCTTATCAGCATAGCGGGTATTATCGGCGTAGGAAAAACTACGCTGGCAGAAAGATTATCGAAGTTACTCGGCTGCAAATTGCTTCTGGAGCCTTACGATAAAAATCCGTTTTTGCCTAAGGTTTATGCTGGCAAAAAAGAGCTGGCATTGGATTCACAGCTATACTTTCTAACCGCCAGAACAAAACAGCTAAATCCTGACATCCTTCCGCCAGGCCGGATAACCATCAGCGACTATTTCTTTGATAAGGAGCTTATCTACGCTAACCTGTTGCTTAATCGCCAGCAGCTTGTTCTATATAAAAAAATTTATCCCCAGTTTGTTACAAAGGTCGTTCCGCCAGTTCTTATAATATATATGACAGACTCACCGCAAAAGTGTCTGGAGCGAATCCACAAGCGTAATCGTCCTTATGAGCAGAAAATAAAATTGCAATTTTTGGAAGCTCTCGCTGCCGGCCACCAGAGGCTTTTTGCCCGCTGGAAAACCTGTCCAGTTATCCGAATATCAATGTCAGAATTCGATTGCACGCGAGCTGGTGACATTGAACACTTGGCAAATCAAGTAAAATATTACGTTGCGGCATAGAACCCCACGTGAAACGTGGGGCTAAATATTTAGCCCCCCAATTTATTGGGGGGTTCTGGAAAAAATTGAAGAATGGAAGTTGCAAGAACAATACAAACTGTTCGAAAGTTGGTAAAAGCAGCCCGCGCCAAAGGCAGAAAGATCGGCTTTGTGCCGACAATGGGTGCGCTGCATATAGGCCATATCTCGCTAATGAAAGCGGCGGCAAAACGGACAGACTTTGTCGTCGTTAGCATTTTTGTCAATCCCACGCAGTTTGGCCCTGGCGAGGATTTTAAGAAATATCCCCGTCCCTTCGATGACGACCTGGAGATTTGCAGAAAGCACGACGTAGATGTCGTTTTTGCTCCGACGCCACAAGAAATGTACCCGGCGGAAAACCTTACCTGGGTAAATGTCGAGAAATTGACCGAGCCACTTTGTGGCCAATCTCGGCCCGGTCATTTTCGCGGTGTAGCTACAGTCTGTACGAAGCTATTTAACATCGTTACGCCGGATGTTGCATTTTTTGGCCAGAAGGACGCTCAGCAGGCAATCGTTATTAAGCGGATGGTCGCTGATTTGAATATGCCTTTGGAGATTGTTATTTGCCCCACGGTTCGCCAGCCGGACGGCTTAGCCGTAAGCAGCAGAAATCAGTATTTAACCTGTCAGCAGAAAAAGGACGCGACCTTGATTTATAAATCGCTCCAAAAGTGCCAAGAGATGGTTGAATCTGGTGTCATAGAAGCCAAAGAAATTATTGGCCAGATGCGTAAAATACTTAATCAGATTCCGTCGGCAAAGATCGAATATATAAGTATTGTGGACGGTGAAACTCTTGAAAACATTGACAGAGTTGCCGGCAAAGTCCTCGCGGCAGTGGCTGTCAAAATCGGCTCGACCCGACTTATCGACAACATTCTGATGGACGCAGGCAAAGAATAATGTATAATACTTAGTGTGTTTATCATTGTTTAATATGTAAATGAGGGATTGCCATGATACAGGTTAAAATCATTATAGAGAAGCACTCCGATGGTTATGTAGCATACCCATTAGGTCTCAAGGGAGTTGTGGTTGGGCAGGGAGACACGTGTGAAGAAGCGATTTCTGATGTAAAGTCAGCAATTCGTTTCCACGTTGAGACATTTGGCAAAGAAGTGCTAGAGGTAGAACCGCACGTTATTGAGGCCTTTGTGGCTGAAACCGGAGTAGAAATTTGATGGCAAAGTTTCCTGTTGATGCACCTAAACGAAAAGTGATAAAGGCATTGGAGACTTTGGGTTTTCAAATGGTCAGAGAAAAAGAGCACATTTCTATGGTACGTGAAAACATTGACGGAAGTAGAACTCCATTAACTATGCCTAATCACCCTAAAATAAAAGCCTCTACGCTGAGAACGATTTGCGTTCAATCTGGAATCACAAGAGATGAGTTTATAGAGGCTTATAAAAAGGCATAGATAAAATATCAGAAGAGTAGAAAGTTAAACACTACAAACAAGTTCTATGCTTGTAAAGTTATTAAAAAGCAAGTTGCACCGCGCAACGGTTACCGATGCAAAATTGGACTATGCCGGCAGTATCGCTATAGACTCTAAGCTGATGAAAGCTGCGGATATTTTGCCTTACGAGTCGGTTCTGGTCGCTGATTTAAATAATGGCAATAGGCTGGAAACTTATGTTGTCCCTGCCGAAGCTGATTCTGGCCAAATCGTAATACTCGGCCCATCGGCTCATCTAATTAAGCCAAAAGACCTTATTATTGTCTTGAGTTTCGGCTATTACGAGCCCCAAAAGGCAAAGAAACTTAAACCCAAAATTATTGTTCTCGACGAAAACAACAAAATAAAAACTCGATGTTCGATACTCGATACTTGATACTTGCCGAGCATCGAGAATCCAGCATCAAGAATCGAGAAAATGTATCCTGAGCTTTTCGAGATACCTTTTGTTCATTTGACCGTAAAGAGCTACGGCCTAATGATGGTCATCGGCTTTCTGGCGGCTGTGTCACTGATAAGACGCCTCAGCCGAAATATTACGCCCGACCCTCGGCTCATTACTAACGCTGCCCTTTACTCATTGATAGCTGGCGTGGTAGGGGCCCGCATATTCTATGTAGCGCATCATTTCGACCAATTCCACGGACGAGGTCCGCTTTCTATCTTTGCTATCTGGCTGGGAGGCTACGAGCTTTTGGGTGGCGTGATTTTGGCCATTGCTATCATCATCTTCTACCTCTGCTACCATAAGCTGCCCATACGCCATTATCTTGACATCTTGGCCGTCGGCCTGATGCTGGCACTGGCTTTCGGCAGAATCGGCTGCTTCCTGAATGGCTGCTGCTTCGGAAAGCCCACGAATCTGCCCTGGGCCATCCGGTTTCCATACGGCTCACATGCTTATTACAGCCAAGTATATCCGGACACCAAAAGAAATCGTCCTGACCCGTACTTGACATTACCCGACGAATTCTTCAGCCATTACAATCGCAACGGCAAAACATTCTATGACTTAAAACCGTATGAAGATTTGACTGGCGAGCAGAAGGACATGGTAAAAAATGGCAAATACCGCTGTTTGCCTGTCCATCCCACCCAATTATATTCATCAGCAAGTGCCGCTGTTTTATGCTTTATTCTTTATCTTTTCTGGCGAAGAGCTCAAAAAGCCGGCGATGCCAAAAGTACAAAAAGGCTATTTGCCAAGCCTGGCTGCACATTTAGCTTGATGTTTATACTTTACGGCATCGCCAGATTTTTTATAGAATTTCTCCGCGATGATAATCCGTTTGAGCATGCTCGGTGGGCAGTTTACAAAGGCGGAACAGTTTCTCAGAATATGGGGATTTATCTGACCATTTTAGGCATCGTTCTGATGATAATATTTCAAAGAATGAGAACAAACGAATCAAAATAGTGTATAATAAAAATATTACAGATTTTTAATAAGCGGTACGATATACGCAATACGAGATACGAGTATAATATGGGCCTTTATGACAGAGATTACACTCGTGAAGATTTTCGGTCGCAATTCCAGTATGCACCGCAGATGCGGTTCACTTTTCCTCGCGTCACCCCGGTAGTTAAATGGTTGCTAATTATAAACATCGTCGTTTATTTTGTGCAGATTTTGACCGATGACGCGCTTACCTTATGGTTCTCGGTCCATCCGGTCTCATATCAGGTGCTGCAATTCTGGCGACTGGTGACTTACCAATTTCTGCATTATGGTATCTTGCACATAATCTTTAATATGATCGTCCTATACTTCCTTGGCCCAACACTCGAACGTCATTGGGGGAGCAAAAAATTCCTGGTTTTTTATCTTAGTTGCGGTGCGGTTGGCGGCCTGGTTTATCCACTCTTACTTACACTGAACATAATTTCTCCACACCCAGTACACGGAGTTCTGCCTCTTGTTGGTGCATCTGGAGCCATACTCGGAGTGCTTGTTGCCTGTGCCATACTATTTCCGCACATAGTCATCATTTTCTACTTCTTCCCGTTACCCATCAGAGTAGTTGCGCTTATATTGACCTTGATTGCTATTGCCAGAATCATTACAGGGGAAAATGCCGGTGGCGAAGCCGCTCATCTGGCAGGAATGGCTGCAGGAGCTGGTTATGTGTTTTCCCGGCCGTGGCGCGAGAGATTCAAATTAAGAATGCAAACCAGCTCCTGGGAAAGGAAAATGGCTGAAGAACGCAGGCTACAATTAGAGCTCGACCGCATCTTACAGAAGGTTCACGACTATGGCATCCATAGCTTAACATCAAAAGAAAAAAAGATACTCAAAAAAGCTACTGAAGCCGAGCGAAGGCACAGCGGATTATAAAAACAAAGCCTTGCAAAAATCTTACAAGGCTTTGTTTTTAACGACTTTGTTTTTTTAAGGTATTAGCTGATCAGTCCCACCGGAATTGAGGAGTTGTTTCTTCAAGCAATTCTTTGACATGTTTCTTTACGTTCTCAGCCTTAAATTTTTCGTCTTTCCACTTATCTATCTCGTCTCTACTTTCCCTGACCCGATTTCTTAACTCCTCAAGCCATTTGAGCAACTGCTCGTACCTAATCTGCTTTTGTCTTACGATTAAGTCGTACCTGCGACTAACTACTTCGTCTAATTCTGCCAGCAGCTTTGTCTTATCTTGCTCACTCTTGGCAGCTTTGATTCTTCTAAGTAGTTCATTTCGCTTTTCCTTCAGTCCCAAATCTTCTTTAAGAACTTCAGCTAATTCAGGGTTTCTCCTATCTTCCTCAAAAATGCGCCAATATTTTTCCCTAACCAGGTCAAATTTCTTCCAATAGGCGTCTGCTTGTGTTTCTTTCAGTTTAGCTAAATCTTCTGCTTGGCGCGGGTAATTTTTTGCGAACCATTCCAAAAACTCATCTTGTCTTTTGCGTCTCCATGTCTCTATACGTTCCCTTATTATTTTGCCGAACTCCTCACGGCCATATCTTCTTAGCTCCATCTGGAACTTCTCAGGGTCTTTCTTACGCAGCTTCTGGAGCTCTTTTGCCTTTTCTGGGGCGCTCTTTTCCAAGCTGCTAATAATGCGATCGATTTCCTCATCTGTCAGCTCGAATCTTTCAGGTCCCTCTGGTCCTCTCGGTCTGCCCGGTCCTGGTCCCAGCCCCGGTCCAGGACCTTCTTCAGGTCCTCGTCTTGGCCCTCTGGGTTCTTCCTCGGTCCAGATGTTTTCTTCATCTTTATCTTTCTGCGAAGCCCAGCCCGGCAGGCCGGATACTGCAACCATTACCGCAATTGCTAAAAGTAGAGTAAGTGCGCGACTTATTGCCATCGGTCTTATCCCTTCCAAAAAGCGCTATTGATTTCTATCAGCTCCATCTGTAGTTCCTCTACTGCTCTGTCGCCGTTGGTGCCGTTTTCGCCCAATTGCAAGGCTGACACCTCCGCTTCAATTTGTTCGAGCTCGACGGTCAAAACCGCTAACTCAGCATCGTCGGTAGCTATATTGTCACTTTCCCAAATTGCTCGGGGTATTATTGAGGCATATACTAATTTTTCAGGCCCCGTATCCTTTTCTTCAAGCAAGCTCACGCTTATAGCTGCCACAATAATAATTGCTGCCGCCACAGTTGCTACTTTGTAAGCCATTCGCCTAAAAACATCTGCTCTTCTGAGTGGCAGACGCATGGCAATCTCAGCCTTTATGTTGGCTATGAGCATATCATCAGGCTCAGGCGTAGGATTCTCGCGGAGGATTTGCTCAGCTTTCTGAACATCCTCGACCGCCTTGGTAGATTCTTCGGCACTGAGAAATTTTTCGAACAGCTCCTTCAGATTTTCTTGGTTTCGGTCAATCATATTAATATCCCTCCATTAACTCCCGCAGTCTCTTTAGTCCTCGATGCAGCTTTGACAATGTCGTTCCTATAGGCTCAGCCCTCATTTTTGCAATCTCTTTGAAGCTTAACTGCGAATAAAACCGCAGCATTATCAGCTCTCGTGTATTTTCATCGAGCCTGCGGAGCTGCAACTGCAACTTGTCGATTCTTTCACTATCGGTGTATTTAGGCTCTACTATTTCTGACTCTAACTGTTTTTTTCGTTCGTCAAGTAGTTTTGTACGCCTTTGTCTGCCCCTTAAATAGTCGTGAAAAATATTAGATGCTATTCTGAACAACCAGCTTTCAAAAGAGCCGCCTCTGTAGGAACCTATTTTTTCGACCAGCTTGACAAATAATGCGCTAAGCAGCTCATCGCTAACGTCTTTGTTGCCCGTCAATCGGTAGAAATAGCCATAACATCGGCTGGCGTACATATCAACTACCTGTGAAAAGCACCCAGCGTCGCCATTTTTGCAGCCGATTATTATCTGGGCTAAATCGTCGCTTTTGGCCATATTTAAGTGTTTTTCACAATAATTAAGACGGGATACGGGATTGGTTTATTGCAAAAATGAGGAAAATCTGCCTGTTTTTTGTCTGGCCAGCCCAATACTTATGTCTATATCTTAGTGGGCAGTTTTTGACCATTACAGGTCATTTTTTTCTTCCTCGTCGTCCTCGTCAAGCCTCCACCGGTCAGCTTCGTCAATGTCCTCAATTTCGCGCTGCATATACCTGACTATTTTATCTTGCAGAGGTGCTAATTTACCGTACCACTTGAGCATTTGCTGATAGCCGGCTACCAGCATATCAAGGCGAATAAGCTGCCATTTGGCCAAGCATTCCGGCTCCTTAATATTAACGAACGGATCGCATTTGAAAGTCCTTCGCCCGTCAGAACCCATCTCGCAGAATTCACAATCTTTACATTGAATCATTTTTGCACCCCATTGAATAGTATTTAGCCCTGGCTTTCGTCCGGGGTTTGTTTTTTCCTTTTTACTTTTTACTTTCTTTATATTACCATATATTCGAACGCCTTAAAAGTATTTTGCAATATTTTTGGTCGCTTTGTTGGAGTAATAGATGACAAAACCGAGACGCAGACGCAAAATAGGCAGTAAAAAAAGACACACTAAGTGGAAAATTCGGCATAAAATAAGATAATTTTTGTTTGTTTGAGCATTGTGCGTAAGGGCCAATGGCGGATGAGGCATCTCATCTGTATGCGTAAATATAACGCGCTATACGCTAAATGAAGCATTTCAACGTAATTTTCGAGCCTGATGGTAAGCGGATTTCAATTCACGCAGGCGCCACGCTTGCCGAGGCCGCGGGACAGGCCGGCATAATCCTAAATAGCGTCTGCGGCGGCAAAGGCCTCTGTAAGAAATGCCTGGTAAAACTTCAGCCAGGCGCAAAGCAAGTCCTTGCCTGCCAGCACCGCATTCAAAAAGACCTTACCGTGACAATTCCTGCCAGCTCCAGGTTCTTCGAGCAAAAAATCCTCGAACACGGCATCGATACGTACTTCGGCGTCCGTCCAACAATCCACGAAAAATATCGAGCCAAAGTTTCTACAGACAAGATATTCGGCATAGCAGTCGATATCGGCACCACCACCGTCGTGGCTAAACTAATCAATATGGTCGATGGCCAATGCTTAGCCACTCAAGCCGCTCTAAATCCGCAAAGCCGACACGGCGACGATGTCGTTAGCAGAATCGCGTATGCCAAAACCGATGAAAAATTAGCTAAGCTGCACACGCTCATAATAGACTGCATAAATGACCTGATTGCAAAGCTGTGTAAATATGCATCCGTCAACGCAAAGCACATATATGAAATGTCTGTGGTCGGTAATACGACTATGGGTCACATCTTCCTAAAATTGCCTGTGAAGCAGCTCGGCCAGGCCCCATACAAGGCCTTTTCTCTGGATGCGTACGATGTACCTGCTGCGCAGCTAAATCTGAACATAAACCCTGATGGTAACGTCCACACAGCCGAGAATATAGCCGGCTTTGTAGGCTCGGATACCACTGCCGTTGCTCTTGCTACCGATATTGATTCAGCCGACCAGATGTCACTTGCCATCGACATTGGCACGAACGGCGAAATCGTTCTCGGCACGAAAGATAAACTTTATGCGGCCAGTTGTGCAGCCGGCCCAGCCTTTGAAGGTGCACGAATAACCTGCGGCAGCAGAGCATCTGAAGGTGCAATAGAAGCTGTCGTTGTAGATAACGGTGACATAGTTTTAGATGTAATAGGAAACCTGCCGCCTCGCTCAATTTGCGGCTCCGGCCTGATCGACGCCGTCGCGGTAATGCTGGATTTAGGTATCGTTGATAAAAGTGGACGATTCGCCAAACCAAGTACAGTGGTAGGGCGGCTGTCACCAGCTATTCTATCTCGCATTTGTAAGAAAGATGGTCAGCCAAGTTTTTCTCTCGCTGGCGACGTAGTTCTTACCCAAAAAGATATACGCGAGGTTCAGTTGGCAAAGGCCGCCATTCGAGCCGGCATAAAAATCCTCCAGCGAAAGTTCGGCATAAAAGATGCTGATATTCAGCATACTTTTTTAGCTGGTGCGTTCGGCAATTACATTCGGCCACAAAGCGCCCTGCGTATCGGCCTATTGCCAAATGTACCGCTGGAGCGTATTCGTTTTGTGGGCAATGCTGCCAGCAGCGGCGCACAGATGATACTATTGAACTCTGCCCTTCGGGCAGAGGCTAAACGATTAGCCCGCAAGATTGAGTATGTAGAAATCGCCCACGAGCCGGATTTCCAGGCTATATTTGCTGAATCAATGGTCTTTTGACATAAAAGATAACACATGCGAAGGTCCCTTAGAATAATCCTGGGCGTAGTGTTCATAATCCTCGGTGTAGTGGCTGCGTTAACGCCGTTTTCACCCGGCTCGTGGCTGGCACTTATCGGGTTAGAGATTCTGGGACTGCGTATTGTTTGGCTGTCAAAAGCAATGACGTGGCTGGCATTTATCGGATTAGAGATTCTGGGCTTGAGGGTTCTGCTCCAGCGAAAGTTTTTGTCGCTACTACCTGCCAGATTTCGCCGAAAGGTGATGAACCTGTTCAAAAAAATACGGAAAAAGTAACCGCGGATTGACGTGGAAATTCTGCAAGTCAAAGCCATGTTTAGCCGTCGCCTGACTTGTACTACGTAGCGCTTCGCGAAGTAATATCGGCGCCGGGATTACACCAAACAGAGTTGCAACCGTTGGGGAAGGATAATTGCGCCTGTCATTGTATAGTTAGTTACTGCTTAACGTACTTGATTTTTGCAATTGGTATAAACCACTTTTATCATTCACATATTATACGTAAAGTGCGTACGCGCTTTACGTATAAGTTTTTTTCTTATGATTGGTCGTTAAGTTGAAATAATAACGTGGGCAATCCCGTGTTTAGCTGTTGCAGTTCTTTCATCCTTCATAGTATTACTACGTAGAAGGACGGCGGCGGTCAATATTAAAATGGCGTGGAATAGAAAGAATGTAGGGTGGGCACCGCCCACCATGATTGTGTTGTGCTGTGCACAACCTACCAGTTTGATTTTTGCAGTTGGTATAAATCACTTTTATTATTCATATATTTTATACGTAAAGCGCGTACGCGCTTTACGTATAGGCTTTTTTCCTGCAATTGGTCATTAAGTTGAAACTTTAACTAGATCAACTCCGTGGTTAGTGTCGCTGAATCGGCGACGGTTAATATTAAACCAGCCTGGATTAGAAAGGAAATCTACACAGTAATGCAAGCCCTACTATGCATAGCAATAAGTACAGTGTCTCCAGATTTTGAGATTTCTGGAATTAATTCATCTATATAAGTATATGCGTATATACTTATAGACTACTTTAGAAATCTTTTTTGTAACTATGGTTTTGAGAATAGAGGTTTTTGAAAGATAATTTTTTTTCAGTAGGTGGCAACGCCACCTAGTGCAAAGAAACTGCACAGCGAATCAAAGCTGTAAGTTGATATTTTATAAATTATCCAGGATGATAAGATAATTGCACTACCTGTTAATGCCACATAGTGGACATAAAGTAATTTTATATTTTTGGTTAGGGTGGGTACTCGTCTCGGCGAAGGCCGAGCCGTAGCCGGACCGCCTACCATGAATGTGTTGTGCTGTGCACAACCTACCAGTTTGATTTTTGCAGTTGGTATAAATCACTTTTATTATTCATATATTTTATACGTAAAGTGCGTACGCGCTTTACGTATAAACTTTTTTCCTGCAATTGGTCATTAAGTTGAAACTTTAACTAGATCAACTCCGTGTTTAGCCGTCGCCGGAATTTATCTGCCGTAAGGCATCCCATAGCGGACTTCGTAGTATCACTTATACGTAGAAGGACAGCGACGGTTAATATTAAAATGGCGTGGAATGTAGGGTGGGCACTCGTACTACGTAGCAAAGTCTACTTCGCAGAGTAGTACCGCCCACCATGATTATGTTGTGCCGTGCACAACCTACCGTCTGGAAGCTAACTTCATAGAGTAACACATCGCACCCTACCTAACTACTTCTGTTAATCGAAATAAGTATGGTGTTCCCAAATTTGAGATTTAGCCCAAAAGTTTTGTTAGTTAATTTTTATTTTTATTCTGCAACTCCTATTGCTTGCATATATGCAAGAGTAGGAATTTTTACTACTGAAGCAACACCTACACCCATTCCAGATTCATAAAGTTTAATCATGTTTCTGGCGGTTTTTGTAAAAACATCTAAACATTCTTTGTCATCGCGAGCCATAGAAATTGAGTATTGCATAAGGGCTAAAGTAGAATAGACAGCTTGTTGTTCTGTGCCGCGCAGAGGGAGCCATGTTTTAATAGTCCGTTCTGTTGAGCCCTTTGCATAGAATTCACCTGTAAATTTGATATTTCCTTTTGATATGTTAGGAGTATATTGAATTACATCATCTAAATTAGCTTTTTGAAAACAGTTTGTATTTTCGTTTATATCAATTTTTACAATTTTTGCTATTGTACCTATAGCCATATTGGAACTTATATTTTTTGGATAACCCAAGTTATAAATCATTTTTGCTTCATAGCAAGCCCATAACCGTATATAATCAGGAGTTGGGACAACTGGGACATTTTTATTTACATTTACCCCAACGTTGTTGTTATCATCAAAAATGATTTCAAAAGATAATACTTTTTTTCTTCCACTAAGCGTTTCGAGAAAACCCATCATTTCCTCCCTTTTATCTTTGTGTCTAACTTAATAATATATAACACGATACATATGGCACAAGTTTTCACTAATTTTATGCGACCATTATACACATTTCCGATGAGAATCAAAGATTTCCCCTAAGATTATCGGAAGGGTTTACCCTAAACTTGTCGAAGAGCCCTTTCTATATCACCGAACTGATTAAAAATTTATCCACCTCAGGCGGACAAACAACGGAAGGTACGTTGCGGTTGAGGCACGGCTATAAGTCGTCCCCTGTATCCCCCTTGTTTTGCGATTGCTCTTTCTGATTTCTCTTCCGGCTTCCGAACAACCTCGGGACAAGGTCCATTCCCAATGCGGTCACGAAACAGACCAGAAAAACCAAGATGAAGGAGATTAGCATGGCCTTAATCATTGCCTTCCTTTTGCGAATCGGATTCTCTCGTCTGGGCCTTTGGCCAGTAGATGAGGAACACGGCAACAGCGGGCATTGCGATGAAAATGAGGCAAAGTAAGAGCCCTTGCGCAACGCCATTCTCAAAAACCTTCATCTCTTGGATGAAGATGAGGTAGAGAAGAAACCCTGGTCCAGCTCCCAACCACTTCAGCGTTGCAGATTTCTTCTTTTGCCAGTTGATCTTCATGACTATCTCTTTTCTAACGGGCACATAATAGCATAGAACACAATTCAGCCCGTCAGATAGGCAAAGCCGGCCACCGTGAGATAAGAAAAACGATATTCCACGTGCCAAACATCTCACGGCTTAAACACCGATTCTAGGCTACCATTAGGCTAATATCAAACCGTCAGGGTATTATGATCGTCCGACTTGAGATACTGGTTAATCTATTTCGAGCTTGAAATAGGCTACGACCTTGTTAATAAGCTCAATAGCGACCTCAGCTTCATCTTGAGCCACACGAAGAAAGTAATCATTATCCAAGTAAGCCTTTTCATGGACGACCTCTCGCCGCGCATCCCTATACTTTTTACAAAGATCTATAATTGACCGATCACTACAACCTAATAGTTTAAGCTTTTCCTCATAGGATTTACGGTCATATTTCTTGAAGATATCTAAGCCATAATGTTTCAGAATGAGAAGATGGAGCAATGATTCAAGAAAGACACCACAAAAGACAATCGTAATAAAAGCGTTTTTAAAACTCTTTTGATCAGGATCAAGAGTAATAATATAGCCGGGTTTACCATCGGGCATTGGCCTTCTGTACATTTTTAAGAAGTCATTCATCGCTTTATAGCATTCTTGGGCAATTTTATAGAATACTCGAACATTTGTATGAACAAGGCTAATCGGATCTTCTTCATTCATGCTTATTTATTACTTTTATTGTCGTGCGAATAACATAATAATAACACAACGCTTTTTGTTAGCAATTTAATCTACCCAACGGAAATAAAATGTCAAGATTAAAAAAGAAGACAGAATTCAGACGACAGGAGACAGAAAGACAGAAATTAGCGTACAACGTGCAGCGTTTAGAATTTACTTGGGAAATCCGTGTTAAAATATCAAAATCTAAATCCGGGTAAATCAGTGTCAATCTGCGTCAAAAAGAAAAGAACCCTGCCATATCCTTCGACGTTGCTCAGGACAGGAATGGCAGGGCTAAACAATATAAATCTCTGCCCAACTCTGTGTACTCTGTGGCTCTGATTTCAGCGCGGATAGGCTAAAGGAAATGACTCCTCGCGCGGGTGGGCGGATACATGGCCATCTACAAATGCACAGTTGCCACGTCCATCTACGGGGTTGCCGGATGGGGCATTGTGGAAGCCGGCTATGACATCGGTGAACTCGCCCATACCCTCCGGCGGTGGGCCGGGCCTTACGTCCCAAGGGCTGCCGCCAGCTTTTGCGAGCCAGCTTGGCACTGCACTAACCGGATGAATTGGATACAAAGCCGTGTCATTAAGTCCCTGCGTGTTGTAACCCGGCTTTATCAAGCAGCTCTCATCGGCAAACGTAAATGTTGTGCCAGGGTTCTTGACCTTCGTAACCTTGAGTACGACTACATTCTTATCGCCGGAGCGCAGGCCAAGATAGGCATTCATAGTATAATTGTGCCAGGGCAGGTAGTTGACAACATTTTCTCGGCCGGTATCGAAGTCTTTGTGGCCGCGGGTACTTTTAGCCAGGGTTTTGAAGGTCGGACAGATAAGCGCCTTCGTCTCGGATAGATACTTAAAAAACGCGCTGGCATATTCCGGGTGCTCTCTGAGATATACATTTCCATTACACCAGCGGTCCCATCGGTCGCCGCCCTCGCCGGGATACGGCTCTAACGAAGTAAAATAGCAGCTCTGCGGGTCGCAGAACGCATCGTCATTATCCTGTGCGTACATAGCAACCGCGTACGTATAGGTCTTTAGATTTGCCTTACAGAATGCACTCTGTGCCTGCTCTTTTGCTTTTTTGAGTGCCGGCATGATAATCGCCATTAATACGGCGATAACAGCGATGACCACAAGCAGTTCTATTAGCGTGAATGCTCGCAATTTAACCATAACTTGTCTCGCAAAACTCTCATATTTGCGAACCGCAAATCCAATTTACGCTCCGCTTTTTAGTAGATAATTTACACTACCGCCACGGAATTTTCAAGAAAATAACCCTGCCATAAAAATGGCAGGGCTAAACAATATGAATCTCTGCGGTCTTTGTGTTTCCCTGTGGTGGCTACTTCAGGATAGGCCCGGCAAAAGAAGAATGGACCGAATCCTTCTGCGCTGGCAGCGCATCAGATAGCCGATGAAGTCACCGGTAATTCGGTCAGGCGTGTTCTTACCTTTGGTGACAATCCTCGCCATAAGCGTCTTTGTCGCGGGATTCCATTCTAAGTTCATTGCCCCCGGGACTTGCGGGTCGGTGCTATGGAGCTTTGCCCAGCCAGGGTTGCGCCCGGACGTCTTCTGACGCAATACTGTGAGATGATACTTTTCCAAACGCTTGTCGTTAGCGATGGCTTCACGGAGGCTCCCGCCCCGGTAGCATGTTACTTGTATTACGCTCTGCATTTTCTGAAATCCTTTCGTTTATATTGTCCAGTAGTCTAACGATTGAGCTCACCGCTTGCCAGAGCTTCCAGTAGTTCGGCTGCTCGAGTTGGCGCATCATACTTGGCGAAATCGGACTGAATCCGTTGTGCGTTCTCGCGGTAAACTGGGTTAGCAAGTACCTCCTTAACAGCGTCTCGTACTTCCTTTGGTGACGGACGTTGCTTCCTCAGATTGATACCAGCTCCTGACCATTCTACCCGCGCGGCGACCTCCATTTTATCATCGGTGTTACCAGCAACCACCAGCGGAATGCCCTGGGCCAAGGCCCATTGCGTTCCTCCGTATCCACCATTTGTTACCATCACGTCGACGTGAGGAAGTAAATGATCGAACGGGATGAATGGATCCGCACGCACATTAGCTGGAAGTTCTGGCAACTCACCTTGTTTCACTGGAACAGCAACAACCAATATTTTTTGATCCTTCAATCCTTCTATTGTCGGAACGATCAGGTCATCGAGGTTCTTAGCCAAAGTCCCTTGATTGACAAGGATCACTGGCTCTGGATCTTTCAAATCAGACCACCAATGTGGCGGTTTGAATTCAGGATCTGGCTCTGGCAAAATTGGCCCAATGAAATGGAAATTCTCAGGTTGATCGCTGCGTGGGTATTCGAAAGCAGGTGTAGAGATATGCATAACTAGTGAAGGTATCTTCCAGCCGGCTTCAAAAAGTGAGCCATTTAGTGGCGCTGCATCAATTTCGCGTCGCGCTTTATTTGTATATGTAGTTACGTCCCGAAGCAGGACACGGTAGATCAGAAAGTTGAGAAGTCGGTTTCGGGTTTTCGTGATGATGTTTCTTCCAGGCAATAAACCCAAACCCCATGGCGCCGTGTCTCGACTTGGCAAGGACAAAGGCAAGAGAGAGATGCCTGCGAAGGGTGGACCTCCCATTTGTGACCTGAACATAAGGGCGAAAGCCATTGGATCACCAACAAGCACATCGGCTGGAAAATCCGTCAGGATTGTGTCAATGACTTTAATGTCTCGTACGGAAGAATCTACACAAACGTGCTTTAGCCAAAATTTGATCTGAGCCAGTCCTCTCAGTTTCTTCAATTCCGGATGCCAATCATAGACTTCCATCCCATTCGGATCACTTTCTTTTGGGAGAGGATGAAATCTTGCGCCGGTAGTTTCAATTCTATCTTTGTACTTGCGGCCCGTGATCCATAAAACCTCGTGACCACGTTCAATCAGTTTTTGGGCAATCGGTTTAGTCGGTGCTACATGTCCAGGATATGGTCCAGTAGTGATTAGGAAATGCGCCATGATATAGCGCTCCTCTTTCTAACTGGTAGATTCTGTTTTGCACAACACGAGACTTGCCTGACCATTCATCGTATGTTTTCCGTATAACTTGCGAACGCACAAACCATGTCGAGTGCTTCAACCAGGAATCCGAGATGTGCTCGCTTGTTGTTAAATAATTTACACTATTGCGGGGTACTTTTCAAGAAAAAAAACGGCGACCTGCAATAAAAACGCTCTGGAGGATGATATCTAATCTTTTGATTTCATCGGCTGTGGAGTTGGGTTATAATGCTTGGGCAAAGGACCCCCCAATAAACTTGTCCTGAGCATGGTCGAAGGATTGCGGGGCTAAATAATTGTGTGGGAATAACAATACAGAAAGGTTTTGCTATGGATAATAATCTGAATCGGCGCGATTTCTTGAAATTTGCTGGCAGGGTTAGCGCAACGCTCGGACTTGGACCTTTCGCCTGCAGAGCAAGCGAGCCGTTGGATAAGCTGAATTTTGTGTTCATCCTCGTTGACGACCTGGGCTGGTCAGATATAGGCTGTTTCGGCAGCGATTTGCACCAGACGCCCAACATCGACCGACTATCACAGCGTGGCATGCGATTCACAGATGCTTATGCAGCGGCACCGGTCTGCACGCCGACCCGGGCCTCGATTATGACCGGCAAATACCCAGCACGTCTTGGTATGACAATATGGTATGAGGCATCTGCGAACCCGCCACAAAACCGAAAGCTGATTCCGCCGGTTGTCAAAGGTGACCTGCCGCACGAGGAAGTGACCATCGCCGAGGTGCTTAAACAAGCCGGCTACTTGACGGCTCACGTAGGTAAGTGGCACCTGGGTGACGCTGCGCACTACCCGGAGACGCAGGGCTTCGACATCAACATCGGCGGAACCTTCTGGGGTGCCCCGACCACATTTTTCTATCCATACAGAGGAACAGGCACATTCGGCGAGGAATTCCGGTATGTTCCGCATCTGGAATTTGGCAAGGAAGGTGAGTATCTGCCAGATAGGCTGACAGACGAAGCGCTTAGAGTTCTCGATAAAGCAAAAGACAAGCCCTTTTTCTTATACCTTTGTTACCACATCGTGCACACGCCGATAGAGGGCAAGCCGGAGCTGGTTGCTCACTACCGCAAGAGGTTGAAACCGGAGATGCACCACCAGAATTTTGAATATGCAGCGATGGTCCACAGCCTCGATGAGAATGTTGGCCGTGTCCTTGCCAAGATTGATGAGCTTGGCATCGGTGAGAAAACGGTCGTGTTTTTTTTCTCCGACAACGGCGGATATATCAACCAATATAAGGGAAAGACCGTCACCAACAACTATCCGCTGCGGTCCGGCAAAGGGTCACTATACGAAGGTGGAATTCGCGTGCCATTGATTATTCGCTGGTCTGGCGTGACAAAAGGCGGCAGCGTTTGTAGCGAGCCGGTTAGCTCAATAGATTTCTACCCGACTATTCTGGATATGACGGCTCTGCAGGGTGAGCAAAAACAAAACGCCAACATAGATGGGCTTAGCCTTGTTCCATTGCTAAGAAATCCTGCTGCCAAGCTGAAACGCGATACTCTTTACTGGCACTACCCTCACTATTACCCTACTACCAGTCCGGTAAGTTCAATTCGCCAAAATGACTGGAAACTGTTAGAATATCTTGAGGACAGCCGGCTGGAACTATACAATCTCAGAGAAGATATTGGCGAAAAGAATAATCTTGTAGAAAAAGAAAGCGACAGAGCTGAGCAGCTTCGCAAACATCTTGAAGCCTGGCGTAAGGCTGTAGGTGCTCAGATGCCGACACCAAATCCGCAATTTAGCCGGTCGGCTCAGTGATAGATGCGCGAAACATAAGGCTAAGAAAGGAGTTTTGACAATGGACAATAACCTAAATCGGCGTGATTTTATGAAGGCGGTGGGCCTGGGAGCAGCCGGTATGGGGACGGTGGGATTATCGTCATGTCAAGTCACTGGTGCTCTTAGAAAGCCCGCTGCTGAAATGGGTCTTCGCAGAGGCTCGACTCTAAAAGTAAAGCCAGCTTTGGTCTACAGTCTCTCTAAGAGAAGGGAAGCTTGGAGCTGGCGACCCTGGGGCGGACTGCACAGTCAGAACGATGTGGACGCAGAAACCAAAAAGATCGAGATAGAGTTGAAGAACTTGGCCACAAAGGCTGATTTTCCGATGGAGATTCTGCCATTAGCGACGGTCAATAGTGAAGCACAAGCAACAGCAGTAAAAGATGCTGACTGCGATGTGATTGTTGTTTATGCGGCTGGTGGAGGACAAGGTTGGCTGGAAACTATTGCAGCTTCGGAGAAGCCAAAGGTGATGTTTTTGAGGCACAAGTCCGGCCCGGTATATTTGTGGTACGAAATCGTCCACCCGCGTTTCCTGCGAAAGAATACGGACGAATTCAGACAGCAGGGAATGGATGTTTGGGATATTGTGGTGGATGACTACAACGAGGTTCTGTGGCGGCTGAGGGCGCTCCATGGATTAAAGAATGCCATCGGTACAAAAATTGTTGCTATTGGAGATGCAGGCGGATGGGGAGAGGTCGGCAACAAACTTGGTCCCAAGACCGCACGCGAAATCTGGAAACTCGACATTAGACCTGTAGCTTACGAGCAGCTCGAACCGATGATTAAGAAACTAAGAGAGGACAAAGAGGCCGTCGAGCAAGCCGAACGCCAGACGGATGAATACCTCGCTCAAAAAGGCGTGTCCCTGCACACCGACAAGAAATTCGTGGTGAATGCTTTCTTGTTGACACGCGTATTTAAGGAGCTGATGGATAAAGAACAAGCACCCGCCATCACAGTTCACCACTGCATGGGGACAATCATCCCGATAGCTCAAACCACAGCTTGTTTGCCGCTAACTTTGATCAATGATGAAGGATTGATGGCGTTCTGTGAGTCCGATTTTGTGGTCATTCCGTCGGGGATTTTGCTGCGTTATATTTGCGGCAAGCCAGTCTTCTTGCAGAATCCGAATTTTCCGCACAACGGCGTCACGACACACGCCCACTGCACCGCGCCGAGGCGGATGAACGGCAAAGATTACGAGCCGGTGGAAATCTATACACATTTTGAGTCTGATTATGGCGCCGCTCCAAAGGTCCAGATGCGCAAAGGTCAGATTATAACAGTTCTTGCTCCCAGTTTTAGCTCCAAAAAGTGGATAGGATACAGAGCGAAAATCATTGACCATCCATTCTATGATATATGCCGGTCGCAGATTGACATAGAGATTGATGGGGACTGGCGCAAGCTTGTCGAGGACGAGCAGGGATTCCACTGCATGATTTGTTACGGCGATTACCTGCGTGAAGTCGGCTACGCCCTCAAGAAAGTGGGGATAGAATGGCAAAACATCAGCGAAAGTACAATTTAAAATCGAGATTTTACCTCATCGCCTCGGTGACACTTTCGATATTCTATATCCAGAATGTTGGGGCTGTCACTTTATACGTTTCTCCAGCAGGCAACGACCGATGGTCGGGACAAGCTGCTCAGCCCAACAAGGAACAGACCGATGGCCCATTAGCTTCACTGGCTGGCGCTCGGGATGCAATTCGGCGTTTGAAATCCAAAAGGCCGCTCACTGAGCCTGTGCAAGTGGTCGTGGCGGATGGCACTTATACACTGACCGAGCCGATTGCATTTACGCCGGAGGATAGCGGCACGCAAGAACGGCCCATAATCTATGAAGCGGCTACAGGTACCAGGCCGGTCTTTACCGGAGGGCGGGTAATTAAAGGCTTCGAGCAAGGCGAAAACGACATCTGGCAAACCCACATACCAGAAGTTGCCGCTGACAAGTGGTATTTTGAGCAGTTGTTCGTCAATGGCCGACGTGCTGTCCGTGCTCGCATGCCCAACAAATTCTATTACTATATTCTGGATGTGCAAGAACAAGTTTTGAAAAAGGGTCAAGGCAAAGCAAATACACAGGCCAAACAAATACTGCAAGCCCGGCCAGAAGACATTGAGCCGCTGTTAGGGTTGGATAAACAGCAACTGCATGATGTTATCCTGGTGGCATATCACAAATGGGACAATACCATCAGACACATAGACGATATTGATGTAAAGGCGAGTGCTATTATTACTATTGGCCAGCAAATGAAGACCTGGAATCCGTTGAACAAAGGCACTCGCTACCATCTGGAGAATTTCAAAGCTGCTTTAGATGCACCCGGCGAATGGTTCCTGGCCCGTGACGGTACGCTGTATTACAAACCGTTGCCTGGCGAAGATATGTCACAAACAAATGTTGTTGCGCCGGTGGTTGAGAAATTCGTTGTTTTTCAGGGGCAACCTGATAGGCAGCAATATGTCGAGCATATAAAGCTGAAAGGTTTGACCTTTCACTACGGTCAGTATGTCCTGCCGGCTGAAGGTTTTGAGCCCAGCCAGGCAGCCTATTCTATCGATGCTGTTATAATGGCCGATGGCGCACGTGACATCATAATTGAAGACTGTGAAATTGCGCATATTGGCAGGTACGGCGTTTGGTTTCGCAAAGGCTGCCGCAATTGTCGGCTTGAACATTGTTACCTGCATGACCTCGGTGCCGGCGGGGTGCGAATTGGCGAGACCAGCATAGCTGGCACAGAGCATGAACGCACCAGCCATAACACCATACATAACAATATCATTCGCTCTGGGGGACATATTTTCCCGTGCGCGGTAGGCGTCTGGATCGGGCACAGCAGCGATAACAATGTCACTCACAACGATATCGGCGACTTCCGTTATACCGGAATTTCGGTCGGCTGGCGCTGGGGCTATGCCGAGAGCTTAGCCAAACGCAATACCATCAGTTTCAACCACGTGCACAACATTGGCCAGGCTGTCCTCAGTGACATGGGCGGGATTTATACATTAGGGCCATCGCAAGGCACCATCGTCAGCAATAATGTGTTCCACGACATTTATTCCTACTCTTATGGCGGCTGGGGACTCTATACCGATGAGGGCAGCACCGGCATCGTGATGGAGAACAACCTTGTCTATAACACTAAGACAGGCGGCTTCCACCAGCACTACGGCAAGGAAAACGTCATCCGCAACAACATCCTTGCCTTTAGTAAAGAGCACCAAATCCAGGCTACGCGGGTCGAGGAGCATCTCTCGTTTACATTTGAGAAAAATATCGTTTATTACGATAGCGGCACACTTCTGTCAGGACCCTGGACGAAGGTTAAAATCAACATGGATAATAACTGCTACTGGGATGCCACCGGCAAGGACGTCACCTTCGCAGGAAAATCGCTAACTGACTGGAGGAAAGAAACTGGACACGATAAGAACTCTATCATTGCTGACCCGCTGTTTGTCGATCCGGAGAATTTCGACTTTCATCTAAAGCAGAACTCCCCTGCCATTAAGCTCGGCTTTGTGCCGTTCGATTATACCAAGGCAGGCGTTTACGGAGACCTCGCCTGGATAGAAAAAGCTATGGACCTCCAAGTGCCGCCGCTTCAGATCGCGCCGGCTCCACCTTCCTCAAACATTGATTGAGAAACACCCGATAGGAGCAAATGAATAGGCGGCGAGTTTTGATGTGGGCCGTGACGTTTGTGGGTCTGCTGATTCAGGCTTCCATCGCGTTTAGCGGCTGGTTCTCGGAAGGCTATGGCATGATGGCGCCGGCACCCATGGTGGTCGTCCACAGCAAATCGGAACTGCCGCTGGCCGTAAACACTGAACTGAGCGTTGGCGTCCCGGCTGGCAAAAGAGAGAGGTGACAAGATGAAAACGATGCTGGCAATGATGTTGAACCTGTCTGTCCTGGCAGTCATTTCTTCCTGCGATGCGGTGGTGCTTGCGCAGGCGGCGGCTTCTCAAGGGTGGGTCACGGCGGGGGCCAATCCGCAGCGGACGTCGTGGGTGCCCGACGCCGCCCCAGGAGCGCTTAAGCCGATCTGGGTCAAGCCCCTCGAACCTTATATCTCGCAGAAGGTGCAGATCGTCGCCGCGTCCGGAAAACTGTTCCTTTCAACCGCGCGGGGGCTCTACGTCTTCGATGCGGATACGGGCGTGGAGCTGTGGGTATATCCCACCGAACTTCCCCTGGGGCACTCCCCGACCTACGCCAGTGGCCGGGTCTATGTGGGCGGATTGGATCGGAAGATCCATGCCATCGACGCCGACACCGGCCAGAGGCTCTGGACGTTCAGCGCCACGGGAGGATTCCACACGAGTCCGCTCCTGGTCGGGGGACTGGTCTATGCTGGCAGCCGCGACGGGTGCATGTACGCGGTGGATGCGAGCACCGGAAAGCTGGTGTGGAAGCATCAAACCGGGGGACAGATCCTACAATCCGCCGCTTACCAGGATGGCGTCATCTTCTTTGGTTCTCAAGACGCGCGAGCGTATGCTCTGGACGCACGGACCGGCAAGCAGGTCTGGCAATCGGACAAGCTCCCCGGTATGGGCTGGCACTCCTGGTGGCCAGTGATCTATAAAGAGGTCGTCCTGTTCACCCGGACCGAGGTCGAAAAAGGCCTGGTGGGATTCCAGAACGAATGGCTCTTTTCGGCCAACAGGACCGCGAATAACCTGCCGGGAATCCGAGCAGCAGAGCCGGGCGACTGGGCGGCTGGCGAGCCTACCGTGGATATTCGCAGCAACCCTAACGGCGGCACGATCCCGGACTGGTTTGAACGGTATCCCTGGCGGCGGAGCCTGATCGCCCTGGATCGCAGGACCGGCAAAGAAGTCGCTTTCGACCTAGACAACGATGGGCACACGGATGCCGCACCGATGCTGTGGGCGTGGACTCATGGCGGAACGTGTTATCCCCCGCTGGTCAGCGGTTACGACGGTGTGATCTACTTTCGCAGTGTCAGTCACGCCGTAGGCAGCAGCATCCCGGGTGCGGTGCTGGTCGGCTGGAAGTATGGCACGCCTTTCCTGAGCCTGCCGGTTTCGAACATGTCGGGGCAGAGCGGTTTCTGGCCCGGTGATGAGCCGGTGGGGATCTCGGCTGGCAGCAGCTACGTCTACTGGAACTTGTGCAACGACCGTTTTGTAGGCAGCGCCGATCTGTCCGTCGCAAACGTTGCATTTCCCCAAACCGACGGCAGGCGCCAATGGCGGCACGTCAGCGGCGACGGGTTCAAGACGAGCACCCTGCCTGCCGGCTACAACAGCCAGGTACGCCAGTACCTTTGGAGCGTGGGTCCCGGGAAGATCAAGCCCATGTATTGGGCCCACGGGGATAATGTCGGGCCGACGATCTACGACGGCAAGATGTACGTGCACCGGGGCAATGCGATCATCGCTTTCGGTCCCGATGGCCTGGGCAACCGCGCGCCAGTGTTGCCAGTGGCGCGCACCCATTCTGGAGGGACGGCACCCGAACCCGTGTCCGAAACAGTCCTGCGAGAGCGGCTGGCGATGGAGGTCAGGAAGATTCTGGGCCGCGGGCATTTGATGGCGGGTTTTGCCAAGATCGGGCTCGTGGACTTCATGGCGGTGAATCGGTTGGGCCAGTATCTGCTCCATTACTGGCACAATCCCGCGGATATGCTGATCTCGTTGCTGCGCGCCCTGCCTCACCTGCCGCCGGAGATGCAGAGAGAAGTGCGTCAGTATCTCCAGGATGAATACGCCGCCTTTCCTCCCTACAGGTACGTGCACATCGGATTCAAGGACGGAGCGCCGCGCGAGCCCTTCGCGTATCCGCCATCCACGCCAAGGATTTTTGAGCACGATTTCGGGCCTCTCGTGGGAAGTCCGTTCGCCGGCTGGAGTAAACCCCCACATAACGTTTATGCCATGTGGAAATATGCGCAGGCGGGTTTGGCCGACCCCGCCAAGGTTTTCGAGCAAGCCTCCGGCGTGATCGGTTCCACACCATCAGACAGTTATCTCCAGGCGTTTCCGCACGTTCACAACGCCTACATTGCGGGCTACGTCGGCTACGTGGAACTGGCCAAGATGACCGGCCAGCCCTGTGCCGCGCAACAGCAGGAGTTGGATCGGCTTCTTCGGCTCCGGGCCCAGACGTTCCGGTGGGACGTGCAGGCGGACACGGGCGGCGCGCAGAGCGATCAGTATTTCTATACCTTCATTACGGCCTGGAATTTCATGTATCTGGTCCCGGAATTGGCGGATTATCTGCGTCAGAATGCACTCTTGAAGGTCAGGGAAGCTGTCGATCGATACACCCACATGGCGCCCTATTGGATGGCCGGGCATAACGAGGAGGTGCAGCACGAGAATGGGATCACTCCGCTCCACCAGACCCATGCACTGTTCCAAGCCAAGGCCCAGATTCTTCAGGCGTCCCGCGACCAATTAGCCAAAGTCTTGGACAGCCCCGTGGTCCCCGCAGGTGACCTTTTTTACCTCCAGAATCTCATTGCCACCCTCGAAGCCTCTCCGACCGGGTTGTTGGGGGACAGCCACCTATTTTTGAGCATTCGTTCTATTTCTCCTGGAATTGCGAGCCCAAAAGGTGGGCTGAAGTCCACCCTACATTATAAATACCATTCATTCTGGTGCCGGACCTCGCCTGCTCTGGTTTGTAATTATACCTGTTTTGGCCAAAAGGACAAGGCTAAATTTTGGGGTAAGCAAAACCTTATTTTTTGCCCACTTTTAGACATTCGTGATGGGGCAAGCTCTGCCCTACCATCTCGTCAACAACGGCTGAAAGGCTATAATGACCCTGCAATAAACTTGTCCCTTCGTCACGCTCAGAGCAAGCTCTAAGCCGATTCGAAGGATTGCAGAGCTAAACGAGCCAGCTTGGGCCATAGGTTATATCAACTTTCAGCGGGACATCAAGTTTGATGGCCTCGGTCATCTCCTTGCGTATCCACTTTGCGTGCTTTTCCGCCTCTGCAGCAGGCAGCTCGAAAACAAGCTCATCGTGAACCTGAAGGATAAGCTCCACAGGAAAGCGTTCCTTCTCAATTTTTCTCTGAATGTTTATCATAGCAACTTTTATCAAATCCGCTGCTGAGCCTTGAATCACGGTGTTAATCGCAAGCCGCTCAGCTTGCAAACGTTTGCCAGCGTTTTTGCTGGAAAGATTCTGGATTTTCCGCCTGCGGTGCAAAATAGTCTCGGCGTAGCCGGTGCTTTTCGCTTTGGCGATGCAATCGTCCATAAATTTGCGGATAGATTTATAGCGGGCAAAATAATCGTCAATAAACTTTTTGGCCTCTATCTGGCTTATTCCTATGGTGCGTGACAGGCCGAACGCACCCTGGCCGTAAATGATGCCGAAATTGACCGCCTTGCAGCGTGAGCGCATTTCGCTTGTCACCTTCTCAATCGGAACATTAAAAATCTGCGAGGCCACGAAGCGGTGGATGTCCTGGTCAGCGGCGAAGGCCGACATTAGAGCCTTATCTTTTGAAAAATGCGCTAACAGGCGTAGCTCAATTTGGGAATAGTCGGCACTTAGTATGCAGCCATTTTTATTTTCAGGGATAAATGCGGCGCGAACCTTGCTGCCAATTTCTGTGCGGATTGGGATATTCTGCAAATTTGGGTCGCTGGAGCTCAGCCTGCCGGTCGCTGTGACAGTCTGATTGAAAGAAGTATGCACCCTGCTGGTCCGCGGATTGATTAATGAGCCGAGCTTGTCGACATACGTATTTTTCAACTTGCTCAACATTCGATGCTGAAGGATCAGCTCAATAATTGGATGTTGGTCGGCTAACTGTTCGAGCACGGCGGCATCGGTGCTTCGGCCAGCTTTGCCAACACGAATTGATTTGAGTTTGAGCTTGTCGAAGAGAATTTCCGCGAGCTGCTTTGGAGAATCAATGTTAAAGACTGAGCCGGCTTGCTGGTAAATTCGGTCCGAAAACCCTTTGATTGCCTCGTTAATTTCGCCGGACATTTTTCTCAGCAGGGCCGTATCGAGTGAGACGCCATTGTACTCCATAGCTGCCAAGACCGACACCAGTGGCATTTCCACCTCGTAAAAAAGTTTTTCAAGCAGCGGCTCTTTTTCGAGACGATTTTTAAGATAAATGTAAAGCTGCCAAGTTATGTCGGCATCCTCAGCGCCATATTCACAAGCAGCGGCTGTGTCCACCATATCAAATGTAAGCTGGTTTTTGCCTTTGCCGATAAGGGCTGAGATGGGGATGCACTGGTAATTTAGAAAGTCCAGCGCCATTTGGTCGAGTGAGTGACTGCTGCGTAAAGGGTCGAGACAATAAGAAGCGACCATAGTATCAAAGTAAACACCTTTTACAGGCAAGCCGGCATTTTGCAAAACCAGCATATCATATTTTATGTTCTGGCCGATTTTTTTTATGCTTTCATCTGCCAATATGTGCGCCAGTTCACGGCGGACTGCCTTTAGGTCGAGATGTTTTGAGCCGATCGGTGTTCTTACGGGAAGATAAAATCCGCAATGCTCTCTCCAGGAAAAATTTGTGCCCACAAGCTCCGCTCGCATAGGATAAATCGAAGTGGTCTCGGTATCGAGAGCGAATAGTTTCTGCTTTTTAAGTTCTGTTACAAATCTTTCAAATTCATGCTGAGTATCTATTAGCTGATAATTATGACTAACGGTCTTGCTGGATTCTGGATGTTGGATGCTTCCGCCTTCGCTGAAGCTACGGCGGACAAGCGATGCTGGATGCTGGATGCTGGTAAGGTCTAACTGGGTGAGCAGACGATTAAAGCCAAGCTCGGTAAAAATGCCGGCAAGTTTGTCCTTGTCAAATTCCTTCACGGCCAGAGCTTTGTAATCAATATTGAGAGGAATATTGCAATCAATAGTCACTAATTCTTTGCTCAAAGCCAGATTGTCTTTGAACTTTCGCAGGTTTTCACCGCGTTTACCTTTTATCTCGTCGATGTGCTTATAAAGATTTTCGATTGAGCCGTATCTTTGAATCCAATCTAAAGCGGTTTTTGGGCCGACATCCGGTATGCCAGGGACATTATCTGAAGTGTCACCCTGCAGAGCGAGGCAATCGATAAATTGCTCCGGCGTAACTCCCATCTGTTGGACTATCTTGGTGACATCCATGCTAGTGTCTGTTTTCATATCAAAAGTGCTGATATGCTCATCGAGGAGCTGAAGGACATCTTTGTCGCCTGAGCAGATAAAACAATCGTATCCATCGGCAGCAGCTTTTTTAACCAATGTCCCAATCACGTCATCTGCCTCGAAGCCGTTAAGCCTTAACACGGGGATGTTCATCGCTTCTAAGATTTGTTCGATGCGTCTTATTTGCATAGGCATATCATCAGGCATCGGCGGGCGGTTGGCCTTATACTGTGGATACATTTCATTCCTGAAAGTTGGGCCAATGCTATCCATCGCGACAGCTAACATATCGGGCTTGCGACGCTGGATTAGGCCTACAATAGCGGTGGTGAAGATGTAGGTGGCTTTTGTCGGCTCGCCGGATGGGCTTGTCAGTCTCTGGCTCATTGGAGCAAAGTAAGCCGCGTAAATATGCGCGTGGCCGTCAATTATGTAAAGTGTCTTTGCCATATTAGGTCGTTTTTAGTTCATTGTTCATAGTTCATCGATGAATTATGGATTAAATAATATAATAGGTCAGAGAATGTTATGCCACAAATTTTGCAGAAAAGGAATATCTCATCCTGTCGAATATTCAATTGCCCTTACCAAAGGTTCTGCTTATAATCATACAGGTAAAAGAATTCTGGTGTGCGGTGCACACCCTACCGAACTCGGTGGCGTCCTCCAGGCCCTGATGATAGCTCGTTTCTGAGAGCAAGATGAATTCTCTTCTTGAAAATCCCGCTGGACCGGTTTAGACTTCTCATCGATGAAGCGACCAAAGGAGGGCATCGTTCAGTTTTTGGTTCGCGACTGGCGATGCTGTCCTGAAGACACATAATCAGTGATTATACCTAATTGACACGGGGCAAGAAAAGAAAGGACGGAAGAATGGCAAAGGCTCAAAGACTCGGCGGATGGATGACCAGGTTCAAGCGATGTATCGACGCGGAAGCCGGTCCAGCAGTATCGAAAAGAGTTATCATCAAGACTGAACGATTTGATGGGACATCAAACTACGCACAGAAAGCCGAATGGATAAGGAATGCCGTCGAGCGTCTTGAGAAGGAAGCGGGCAAAGCCACGGCGAGAAAGGTAATGCAGGCTTGTGGAATGAAATGCTGCGGCCCTACACAGCAAAAACGCGATAATAATTGTTCGGCACCCGACCGCAACAGCAAGATGAGAGAGTACGAGGTCGTCGACACCAATGCCGACAACATCGGCGGTTGTGGCATCTGCCGCTACAAGAGCGGCAAGAACGAAGGACGTCGTCGCAAGTTGGATTGGCTCAAGAAGCGCTACGCGGAAGGCTTGAGGTTCAAGGTGCTCCGCTCACGCGAATTCGGTGATATCGGGATGATCGAGTATGCCCCCGGCAGTCATGCGTGGAGACCCGTCGAGGCGGAGGGTTACCTTGTCATCCATTGCTTGATGGTCAATAGCAAGCACAAGGGGAAAGGACTCGGCGCTCTCTTGCTGGATAGTTGTCTGAGGGACGCGAAGAAGAGCAAGTGCCGAGGGGTCGCAGTTGTCACAAGTTCAGATAGCTTCATGGCCGGAAGCGGTTTGTTCATCAAGGCGGGTTTTGTCTCGGTAGAGAGCAGCCCTCCCTACGAGCTGCTCGTCAAGAAGTTCAAGAAAGCAGCCCCTGATCCTCGTTTCATCGTCGAAAGAGAGCGAGTATTGAAGAGGTACAAAAAGGGCCTCACGATCCTGGCTGCCGATCAGTGCCCTATGGTTCCAAAGTGGGTGGAGGAAATTGCGGAGGCGTCCCGAGCCCTGGGGCTGAAGACGAAAGTGGTTCGCGTCAGGAGCGACAAGGAATCAAGGGAGCTTCCAACGCCCTATGGCATATTTAGCATCCTCTACGATGGAAAGCTCATCGCGGAGCGTCCGATCAGTGCAACGAGATTCATGAACATCATGCGTAGGAATGCAGAACAAGCGGTTCGTGACGAATCGATACATTAGTTTTCAGAAGGAGACATAGAAAATGACAAAGGCCCAAAGACTCGGCGGGTGGATGACCAGGTTCAAGCGGTGCATCGAGGCCGAAGCTGGCGCATCGGTATCGAAGAAGGTCATCATCAAAACTGAACGATTTGATGAGACATCGAACTACGAACAGAAAGCCGAGTGGATAAAGAATGCCGTCCGGCGCCTTGAGAAGGAAGCGGGTAAACCCATGGCGAGAAAGGTAATGCAGGCCTGCGGAATGAAATGCTGCGGCCCTACACAGCAAAAACGCGCCAAGCAGTTCATGGAGGAATCGAAATCGGTCAAGGAACTGCTCGCCAAGCTAAATGAAAGAGGCATCGGCGGAGGAAGGCTGAAATTGAAAGACAAAAACACGATTATCGGGGGCTACGACTGGTGTTACTGCGGACGGGTTAAGCACACGAAGGAGCCCTTCCCCACCGATACGTGGTGCCATTGCTCAGCGGGATGGTACAAATCCCTGTTCGAAGCCGCATTCAACAAGGATGTTAAGGTGAAACTCAAGCAGTCAATCATACAGGGAGCAGACAGTTGTGAGTTTGAGATAAAGTTGAGTTAGAATTCCTATCAGCCGTTCATGTCCCTGCGCAGCACCCTGTGTGACCAAAACGGTATTTCGTTCTCGTATTCATAGGTAGTCGCGGACGCTTGTTGGGTCGCAGCTTGTATTGGTGCCGTGCTCTTGAGGCTGACAACGGCCCCGCATCTGAGTCGAGGGCAGGCCAGCGTTCGGCCCTCCAAACGACGGTGGGTCTTCGACACCGGGCGACAGAGAGTGCGTAAGCAGTCTTGCCAAAAACGCTGTTAGGGTTTTGGCAATTGACGCTGCTCAGCCGGTGTCGGCGGGTAATCTTCAAAGACCGACCACATGCCGGGCGTACCCGCGTCCCATTCGTCTTTAATGAAAACCTTTTCTTTTTTCATATACTCAACATGCCCATCGTAAAAGGCTATGTTGACCCCCTCACTGTGACGATAAAGTGTTGGGCCGTCACAGCCGACCTTTTTATAAGGTGTAATTGTATCCTGGCCAAGAACGTCCCATCCTTTTTTGTAATTGGCTCCCCACCACCAGAGCCACCAGTCATTGCTCTCTGTGAATATGAGCTCTCCGGCAGGCCTGCGAACGGTAGTGTTGCGATGACCGGCATAGCTGATGCCAAACCAGTTTGAGAAGTACCAGTCCGTCAGATTGTAGCCGTAGCTCAGCCAGGAGTCCCACTGGATGTCGCGTCTTTCCTTATTAGAAATTACGTCGCTTGGACAACGATACTCTTTTGGTGCATGCCAACGGGTGTCCGGGTCGCTCTGCTTGCTTTTATAACCTACCAGCTCTCGAAAGAGCTGGTTGGCGGGCCAATAGCGATTGACTTTCTGAGTTCTATCCATTACTGGAACATACCAGCCGTCTGCTTCATCAGCATAGAGGGTATTGGCCAACCCCAGTACCCTGACGTTGTTGCAGCAAACCATACGTTTGCCATGGTCCTTTGCCTTCATCAGAGCCGGCATCAAGATAGCAAGCAGCAGTGCAATTACGGAGATGACAACGAGAAGCTCGATGAGTGTAAAGCCTTTTTTAATTCGCATGGCAAGCTACTTCCTGCAAATTGTTTATAACGCTATTTCCCACATAACTCTGTACATCCTTGCTCAGCTACACTGGACAGCGTCTTATCTAAGATACTACCAAATTTGTTCTGATAATTCAAACAAAAAGGGGCACCGTTGGAGCAGCGCTTGAGAGAAGAAAAAAGGCAGCGTAAGAACCGGCAGATTAACGGTAATTCGCCTCTTGATTTTTAAAAGTAATTTGTAATTATATTAAGAGCTGTCTGCAGAAAAATAGGTTTTTTCCACTTATCCGATAGAATTGAGACAATGTCGGAATTACCAAAAGTAACAGAGCCGTTTCGACTATATACGAGCTTACATTTATCAGAGTTAACCGGATCGAAAGCGTCAAATATAACTGAGTTACTGGAATTAATTAAAACAGTTTCGGGTTCCTGTATATATCAGCACACCCACCGCTTCCTCCAGTTACATCAATATCTGTCGCCCGAACCCCCTAATGATTTTGCATACTGGGTTTCTAAGATATTAGGTGAAACTGAGCTTGGAGAAAAACTTGCCAGCATCGATATCGTTGCCTTTTCGACTATACGCAGCTTGCGTGAAAGGATTGTCGATACCATCGAAGAGCATTTAAAAAATAGTCCTTTAACAAAACTTAAATTTGCGCACCCGGGCTCCGAGTTCCATTTTATTAAAACGATAAGTTTTATCTTCCCCACAAACCACGTTGCACACAACTTGAGAGAATTAGCAGATATCTTAAGAAAAATAACAATCGACTCAATATATTTTCATATGTTTGAGGCACGTTTGCGGCTTGAGAAAGGAGATAATGACTTTTCAATATGGATACGAACAGCTATGGGTAATAAAGAATTAGCCGATAAGATTTCTCGGCTTGACCCTTATACTTATACTATGGAAGATTTAAGAAAAAGACTTATTAACCTGATAGAAAAAAGCATACGTACCTAATATGGCAAGATTAAGCGATTACATTCCCATTGTCGGCCAGCCCATCATAGATGACTTAATGCTTGTTGCTGAGAAGCTGAAAGGCAAAATTGTCCAGCACATAAATTCCACCGCTGTAGGCGGCGGAGTCGCGGAGATATTGAATAGAACGGTTCCGCTCCTAACGGAGTTAGGCGTTGATTCAAGGTGGGATGTTATGAAAGGTGGCGAAGAATTCTTCTGGGTCACCAAAAAATTTCATAATGCCTTGCATGGAAACAATGAAGAAATAACACAGCACGATTTCGATATCTTTATGGAAACCAGCCGAAGAAGTATTGAACAACTCGACATATACGGCGATATCGTTTTCGTGCACGACCCCCAGCCAATAGCTTTAATAAACAAAAAATCCGCTAACAAGTGGATTTGGCGTTGCCATATCGATATATCCAATCCTGATCAAACTGTCTGGGGATACTTGCGGCCTTTCATTGACAAGTACGATGCCGCTGTATTCTCTACCCCCATTTTCTCACAGAATTTGCCGATTAGACAGTTTCTCGTTCCTCCTTCAATTGACCCTTTAAGTGATAAAAATAAAGAATTATCTGAGGAATCCATCAAATCCGTTTTAGAAAAATATGGCATAGTCGAAAATAAACCCATAATTACTCAGATATCACGTTTCGACCGTCTCAAAGACCCGGTTGGAGTTATCGAGGCTTTTCGCGAGGTAAAAAGACATATAGATTGTCAGCTTGTTTTAGCCGGGGGCACTGCGGCTGACGACCCCGAAGCCATTGAGGTTCTCGCTGAAGTTAGGGAAAAAGCACAGCACGACAGCGATATACACATCTTGTTAATGCCTCATAACGACTTAGAAGTGAATGCTTTGCAAAGAGGTTCAACCGTTATTATTCAGAAATCAATTAAAGAAGGATTCGGCTTGACCGTTGCCGAAGCTTTGTGGAAAGCAAAACCAGTAGTTGCTTCTGCAGTTGGCGGCATACCTCTGCAAATAACTCACAAGTATTCAGGATTACTGTGTCATACCATTCAAGGTGCTGCATTTGCTATAAAGCAGCTTCTTAATGCGCCGGAATATGCCAAAAAGTTAGGCCAGAATGGTCGAGAGCATATACGAAACAATTTCTTATTGACCCGCCACCTTCGCGATTACATGTTAATGTTTCTTTCATTATATCATACTGAAAGTATAATCAGTTTCAAATAAAAGATGAATTCCTGCTTCGATTAGATGAAAAAGTCTATTTAATAAGTAATGCTGCGTGGTCTTAGAAGCGCCTTTGAATATACTCAAGAGGAAGATTCGCATGTCCCACAAAAATGTCAGAATGCTAACGATTCCACTATTTCCCTATTTACAACCAGGCGAGAAAAGACCACGAAAAACCAAGAGGATTCGCCCTGCGGATACTTTAGACATCAGCAGCTTGCTTAAAGAAATTGAGAAAAGCACGATAATCACTTTAGAAATATGTGGAAAACCATGGTCTGTTGTATCTGTATATAGCTCATATAGCCCGGATGTTCATGTAATGCTAATCGAAGCAAGTCCGAATCGCTATCTGCCAGGGCCGGAAATGATTCCTGAAAAAGAAGGTAATTATTTAATGCAGCTTTTGGCCGCAATCATTGAATTTATCGCCGAAAGGCAAGTAAATGCCACTGTGCATGTCGGCTATAACTGGTCTCCAAGAAGCTGGGGGCATGAGGAGGAAAAAACCGGATTCCAGAGCATTCCAACCAAGTGGCATCCGCAACTATGGGGCTGGCCGCCATTTCATAACATTCCGGGAAAGAAAACAAAGTACGGCCAGTGGATTGATAGCACGTCACTCCTGCTCACAGAGAAAAGAATCTTGGGTAATAATAATTACGCCGAACCATTTGGGCTGCTCATAAAAAACAAGCTGAAGGAAACGTTCCCTCCAAACACCCCATTTCATAAATCTTTCTCATATCATAACTGGTTAATCGATGGCCGTGGGATATATGCTTCGTTTAACACCTCCATTCCGGAGATTCTTAGAGCCCCAAAATTTTTCAGTCACGTCTTAAAGCCCCTCGCTGTACAGCTTGACCATCTGACAGGGGATTTGACGGAAACGCTAACCAAAATTAAATGTGAAGATATAGACAATATATTAATCGAGACAGAAAAAGGACGGCCAAAGAATTGGGAAAGATTAAGGGCAAGACCGGTTATGCAAACAGAAGCACATATCAGAAAGGCCTTCAAAAAAAAGAGATATCCAGAGTCTCTCATTGAAGCAATTTTGGAACCAGTGCGGAATAGATGTAATGAAACAGGAAATCGTAACAATTGGTGGAGAAAGTGCTTTGGTTACGCACTGGTATTGGCAGGTCCCTCAAAGGGTAAGTCTGGCCAGATTAGGATAATGCCGGGTGTCTTTGTTGGCCCCGGCGGAGTAGTTGAGGCCCAGGGTATTATTATCAAAAGGCCGGAAGATAAACAAATCTGCGACAGCGAAATCAGAGAAAAGAGCAAAGTCCTCTGGCAATTGGCGAAGGATTTAAAAAAACTCGGCTTTAAGGAATATCAGAAGAATCAAGCCAAATAAGCATGTTTCTAAGCATTACTCCGCACAGGCATCGCAAAGGTAACACAAAACCACCTGATAGAAAGGAAACATTGTTATATCCCCGTGATATTTTTTGCTTCTTCCTGTTCGTAATTTATTGCTCTAATCGGATATGGAATTATTATGCCTTCTTGGGCAAAGCGCTTGTGCAATCTCTTGATGAATTCGTGCTTAATCAAATACTGGTCAACGAATTCCTTCGCTCTTAAGATTACCGTAAAGTTAATGCTGAAGTCAGCGAATGTGTGGTATCTAATAAATGGTTGAAATTCTTGAACGCCGCCCTGGACATTCTTCATCACTTCTTTAGCTACTTCGCAGGTCACCTTTTCAACCTTTTGCAAATCGCTATTATAATGCACACCTACATTTACCAGTACTGCCAGCTCCTTATCCGGCAGATAGTAATTTGTAACAATAACCTTGATTAACTTCTCGTTTGGGATTAAAACCACGTTGTTAGGCAGCATTTTTATCTTGGTAGTACGCCAGGTAATATCCGTGACGTATCCTTCCTCGCCGGAGTCTAACTTTACATAGTCACCGATTCTGATTTGCTTTGAAGCAATAATGTGAAAGCCCGCAAAAAAATTAGAAAACGTGTCCTGCAAAGCCAGTGCCACCGCCAATCCCCCTACTCCTAACGTCGCAAGAATGGGTGTTATGTCAATCTTTAGACTCTTTAAAATAATCAGAATTCCAACAGCAAAGATTACAACCCTGCTTACATTCTGGGTAAGGCTTGTCACAGGCAGAGCTACCTCGAACTTGCTGGAATATGTTTTTATTAACTTTACTGATAGATTCGCCAAAACTAACGTCACGGACAAAACAATAAGCACAAGTAAAACTTTATGTGCGATGTCAATTACGTTTTCAGGCAGCACCGAAAACTCAATGGCTATATATATGCCCAGTATTAAAGCCCAGATTATAAACGGGCCTTTGACGGCGGAGATTATAATGTCGTCTATCTGAGTTTTGGTATGTTTGGACCAACTCGTGAGCCTGCCAAAAATAATTCTCCTTATAATATATCCTAATATTATAGTTATAGGAACGGCCAAAACCGGTAATAGCATTTCACATAATTTTTTTATATTCATGTTTCACTACTCCTTTTTGATTACCCAAAACGCCTCAGCCGATAAATAGGCCAAATATTAAAATGTGATTTGTTTTACGTATGTGACTAATTTTTCCAGCATTGTATAACATTAGTCTTAACAGGTTATTTCAGTTTTTGTCATTGCGAGGGAGCAAAGCGACCGAAGCAATCTCATACCATCAAGATTTGAGATTGCCGCGCCCGCCGAGGGCGGGCTCGCAATGACACGGCCCTACTATAAAAGCTGGTCACACACTTTTTTGCCGGCAAGATGTAAATTCTTGACAGCCAGACTTCATAATCTTATTATACCTAATTCGTTGTCAATAGATTTTTAAGGATTTTTAGATGCCGGACGAAAAAAGTAGCAAAAATTACAGCGAAACACTGAATCTGCCGAAGACCAGCTTTTCTATGAAGGCCAATTTAGTGCAGCGCGAGCCGCAACTACGCAAAGAATGGTCTAAGATGAATATCTACGGCAAGATTAGACAGGCTCGGCGCGGCACCCCTTTATATACATTGCACGATGGGCCGCCTTATGCCAACGGCGATATCCACATGGGCCATGTCATAAACAAAGTCCTCAAGGATTTTGTTGTTAAGTATAAAACTATGACCGGTTTTGACGCACCGTATGTGCCTGGCTGGGACTGCCATGGCCTGCCTATCGAATCCAAAGTGGTAGAACAGCTTGGTGAAAAGACACGTCAGATGAGCAAGCTCGATATCCGCAGAGATTGTATGAAGTACGCCAGCAAATACGTGAAAGTACAAAGCAAGCAGTTTCAAGAGCTGGGTGTATTCGGTGACTTTGAGAATCCCTATCTTACGTTTAAGCCGGAGTACGAAGCTGGAATTCTGGAAGTATTCGCCGAACTGGTCGATAAGGGTCTGGTTTATAAGCAATTAAAGCCCATTCACTGGTCGATTGGCTGCGAAACAGCTCTTGCAGAAGCCGAACTGGAATATAAAGACATTTCCTCACCGAGTATTTTCGTGAATTTTCCTGTGGCCAAAGAAAGCGTTGGACGATTAGTCGAACTTGGTCTGGTTGAAAAAGGCCGGGCAGAAAAAAACACAAAAGTCTGCTTTATGATTTGGACCACCACTCCCTGGACTTTGGCAGCAAATCTGGCAATAGCCGTGCACCCCTATCTGGATTATACGGCGATAAACTATGAAAAAAATGGGCAGAAGTTCACCTCGATAGTGACAATCGAACGTATTGAGGCTGTGGTCACGGCTGGCCGCCTGAAAGAGGGACAATACAGCGTTTGTAAAAAAACAGTCAAGGGCAGTGAGCTTGAAAGTTTGCGGTATCTGCATCCTTTTATAGAAAGTAATCCGACAAATAAAGATGCATATATGATTATACTTGCCCAGTACGTTACCACCGAGGATGGTACAGGGCTTGTCCATACCGCACCGGGACATGGTGTAGAAGACTATGTATCCGGCCAGACTTACGATCTGGAAACTTATTCGCCTGTGACCGGTGACGGGCGTTATGATGATACCGTGCCTGATTGGCTACGAGGAAAATCCGTCTTAGAAGTAGATTCCATCGTAAACAACCACTTGCGAAAAAAGGGCTTGATGTTTGCCGAGGGACAGATTTCACACAGTTATCCGCATTGCTGGCGGAGCAAAGGGCCGGTCATATTCAGAGCCACCGAACAGTGGTTTATCAGTGTGGACAAAGAATTGCCAGGTGTTGACAAGAGTCTGCGCGACTTGGCACTGGAAAGCATCAATAGTGTGAAATGGATTCCTGCGTGGGGCCAAAAGCGAATTGCAGGGATGTTAGAGGCCCGACCTGACTGGTGTATCAGCAGACAACGAAGCTGGGGACTTCCTATACCAGCATTTAACAACTCGGCTGGACAAACTTTGATGACCAAAGAATCCGTATTGGCGGTGGCTAAGCATATCGCCGAGAAAGGCTCCGATAGCTGGTTTACGGACTCGCCACGCCAGATTCTGGGCGAGGATTTCCAGTTGCCGGATGGCTTCAGCTTTGATGATTTAAAGAAAGAAGAAAACATCCTTGATGTTTGGTTTGAATCAGGCTGTAGCTGGTATAGTGCCGCGCACAAATCCGGCTGGCCCGTGCCGGTGGACCTGTATCTTGAAGGCTCAGACCAGCATCGCGGTTGGTTTCAACTGTCACTTTTGCCAGCCCTCGGGGCGATAGTTAAGCCGCCATTCAAAAGCGTTTTAACGCACGGTTTTACAGTTGACGAAAAAGGAATGAAGCAGTCAAAATCCTTAGGCAATTATGTCAATGCACAAGATGAGGTGGCAAGATACGGCTCTGATATTCTTCGGTTGTGGGTAGCCAGCGTAAATTATCAAGAAGATATCCGTTGTACTGACGAACTAATAGGACGAACGCAGGACGCTTATAGAAAAGTAAGAAATACGCTGCGATTTTTGCTCGGCAACACTTATGATTTCGATCCCAATATTAAAAGCGTAGCATACAATGATATGTTTGAGATTGATAAATGGGCTTTGCAGCAATTGCAGAAACTTATTGCCGATGTCACGGAAGCCTACGAGAACTTTATTTTCCACAGGGTCTTTTCGCTTCTATACAATTTCTGCACCGTCGAGATGAGCAGTATCTATATGGATGTGCTCAAGGATAGGCTCTACTGCGATGCGTCAGATAGTTTATCTCGGCGGAGTGCCCAGACGGCCATGTATAAGATATTGGATTGTCTGGTCAGAATGTTGGCGCCTATATTAGTGCACACTACAGAAGAGGCGTGGACTGTGATGAATTCGTCGCTCGTCGCTCATCGCTCATCGCCAGCCGAACAGGAAATACATAATGAAGTTGAAAGCATACATTTGTTAGAAATGCCAAAAGTAGATGATTCGATTGATTGGCAAGGCCATGAGCAAAGATGGCAAAAGTTGATGGGGCTGCGCGACGAGGTTTTACGGGTTCTGGAAGGTCTCAGGAAAGAAAAAAAGATTACAAGCAATCAACAAGCCTGCGTGACTATTTATTGCAACGACGAAGATGCTGAAGC
>Ga0315312_1000456_pt1 | contig 48340 bp, 77 predicted proteins | sample TDP7_MG_FD_203629 | JGI IMG/M metagenome (GOLD analysis project Ga0315312, IMG submission 203629) | Freshwater sediment microbial communities from Lake Towuti, South Sulawesi, Indonesia - TDP7 | ecosystem: Environmental > Aquatic > Freshwater > Lake > Sediment | place: Indonesia: South Sulawesi... | reverse complement strand
ACTCGGGCATCCGCGCCCACAGACCCCCTGGTGCCCTCAATTTTAAGCCCTATAGTCTGGGCCGCTTCGGGGTCCATGATGGTCTGGACACCGAGTCCAAAAGGGAGCTCCGCCACTGGGTTCTTTAGCCGGGGGCTCCTTACTTTAGCATAACAGGCGCGCTGTAATTAAAATCTGGGCGGTCTGCGCGGGTGGTGAATAAATTCTGCCTTCCCCTCGGCAAGGGGAAGGCGATAAGGTCAGTGATCCTCTATCCATTGAATAAGGTCTTTGATTAAGAAGACCCTTTTCCTGCCGACCTTGTGAGAGGGAAGTCCCTGCTTCATCAGCTCGTATAGTGTTTGGTGGCTGACATTCAAAAACTCTTGGGCTTCTCGAAAGGTATAGAATATCCGCTGGATTTTGTTTGGCTCTTTCTGAATTTGATGCCTCCTGAGTTTTTTGGGGTTTATCATAACATAGGTGGCGTGCGAAAGGCAAAGCCGCTATCTGCTGGATTCTCCCTGATGTCCCCTCAGTTCACTAGATTCTGCTGGAAGCCACTTGACAAAGACTGCTTACCAGCGTATAATGGCTGTGTGCAGCGCAAAACTGTTCCCATCAGGGTAAGAAAAGAGACCAGGGAGAAGTTGCATTCGATCAAGAACCCGGGGCAAACCCTGGACGGAATCATCACGCAGATGATTGAGCTATGGGAAAAGGTGAAGAAGGGGGAGACCGTAGCAGCAGAGGGATGAAAATAAGAGAGAGACCTGCCGCTAACAGGCCTCTCTCTTGAATCAGGGCGATGACCGGACAGCCATCACTTATTTTTATTATAACACACCCAGCCCGGTCTGGAAAGAAAGGAGGTGATGTCAACACAGGAATCTTTAGGCCGCCAATTTTATTAAAGGAGGGTTAGTTTGAAAAGGAAAATTTTTAGTATTGTCGCTGTGCTAGCACTGATTGTATCGCTGGGCACATCAGTGGCTATGGCGGCTGGAGCGTCAACCACTTGGTATGTCTATGACAACGATGTTGACCTAGTGACAGCTGGTGCCGGTACAGCGGGGTGGGTGACTGACCCAGCGGAGGTCGGGGTCTGCTCCGCCAGGATGGAGATTCCAGCTACCTATAGTGCCACGGATGCCGCCCGGGTAATGGCACCTCAAAGCGGCACCCTCAGTGCCGTCACCAGCTTGTCCTACTCCTACTATGTTGGCCCTACCACACCCCTGACCGACAGCCTCTATGATGGGTTCCTTAAGGGGAGTGCTACCTTTGAACCTAGTTTAGGAGGCTATGCTGCGGCCTATGGAGGACCCTACCTAATTCTCGAGCTTGATGCCGATGGGAATGGAGAACGGGACACATGGGTAGTCCAAGCTCAATTTGCTTCAACGACTAAGGAAAGCTGGCAGAAGGATACAATTGTAATGGCTGCCTCTCCATTCCATGTCGCCACCCTCCTAGGGGACAGCCCATTTCCGTTAGGAACCAACTGGGGTAGCTTAAACGAAGTGAAAGCCGCCTCGGTCGCCGGGCATGCCCTAGGTACCGCTACAGTTCTCAAGACCAAGATAGCTGTAGGAGAGTGGGACCCACGGCAAGGCCCAACCGGACCAGTAGTTGCTGTTATTGACTCCCTTGAGGTAAATGCGACAGTCCTAGACCTAGAGCCAGGCGTTATTCAGGAAGCCGTTGACGCTGCCAAGGGCGGCGATACTGTCGATGTGGCGGCGGGGACTTATGACGAGCAGGTAGTTATAAATAAGCTCCTCACGCTTCAGGGTGCTGGTGATACCACGAAAATTAAGCCTTCTTCAGCTAGCAAGCTCACTCAGCATTTCACCATTCCATGGTCTACAGCCCCTACGAAGGAAGTCGCCGGCATCATCGTAGCTAATGAGGTAGCTAGTGTAACGGTGAAGAACCTGAAGGTGGACGGGGAAAGTATCACCACTGCTCCTCCTGGCGCCACTTGGGTAGCCGGTATCTTGTACCGGGAGGCCGGTGGCATCATTGATAATGTAACCTCGACTAACCTTACCATCGGCAGTACTGGCACCGCCATCCGGGGTCAGGCTATCGTTGCTTCTGCGGCGAACACCAGCTCGGCGGTAGAGGTCAAGAACTCCCGCCTTACCAACTACGACAAGAACGGCTTTACTGGCATTGGCAATAAACTCACCGCAAACGTCCATCACAACACCGTAACCGGACGCGGTCCCTTACCTGATGGCGATGAGGTTCAGAACGGCATCATCTTTGTTCACGACGCCGTGGGCACTGCGAACTTTAACAATGTAACAAATCACGTCTATACCCCTGCCGCGTGGACGGCCACCGGTATTTGTTTCTGTAATGCCGGAGGCTCAGCGGAAGCCAATACCCTTACCAATAATGGGACTGGAGCCGCCGCCCAGATACTGCCCTACAACTTCGGGGGCATTACCAAGACAGTTACCTTCAAGACAAACACGGTAAATGCTCCGGCCATTAGCATCCCTGCCATTTCTGGCCTCAACGCCGCGACCTTTGTCGATGGTGCCATCCTCACTGTCATCATGGACGGTAACCCGCTTACTGGCGGACAGGGTGATGGCATCTCCATCGGCAGTGAAGAAACTGCTATGCCCCCGCCAGCTGGTACTGTGCTTGCCACCATCGTCAATAACACCATTCAGCACTGGCAGCGTGGCATTCACCTATTAAGCTCGGTAGGAGCCGGCAGCCTTATACGCGGTAACGATATCACCGGCAACCCTATCGGCATCGTTGCTGAGCCACTGGTTAATGCTGGCAATATAGTCGCCAACGCCAACAACATCGTTGGGAACTCCCTATATGGCGTCAGTAATGCCGGTGCAGGCATCCTCAATGCCAAGAACAACTGGTGGGGCAATGCCAGCGGGCCTGTTCTGGACAATCCTCCAACACCAGGATACAAGAGCTATGGCGATAAAGTGACAAACCTCACGGTTGACGCAAAGCCATGGCTACTGGCGCCGGTGGTCCCCGGGGTTCCTCCGACAACCTACGATAAAACCCTCGCCTTGAAGGACGGCTGGACCCTGGTCTCAACGGATAAAGATGTGGGCACTGGCACAACCTGGGTGGGAACAGAAGACTTACTACCAGGCACAACAGTCTTAGCATGTAAATATGTGCCCGGTGGTTACGAGTCAGCAACCCCTAGTGATTTACGGCCCGTGGATGCGCTGTATCTCAAAACCATTAAAGGTGGCGGAGTTGGCATCAAATACTCGACCGCTGCCCCCGGGGTAAGCTCCAAAGACCTTGTCGCCGGGTGGAATCTGGTAAGCAGCGCTACCGAAGCGGCTGCCGACGATGTCCTATCCCCACTGCGGTTCGTTCAAGTGGGACAGCAGCAGGGAGTCGGCTTGACAACATTGGTAAGCCAGGGAACCTTCAACCAATTCTCCGGAGGTTTTCAGCTCGCCACATTGACTGATGCCGACTGGTGGGAGCTTACTGGAAAAACCCTGTTTCCGTTCGATGGCTACTGGGTCTACATGAACGCTGAAAAGAGTTTCGGGGTGATTCCAGATTAGCTTGTTTTAGGGGGGGCTTCGGATAGCCCGAAGCCCCCCTAAGGAGATGAATCATGAGGAAGGCAGTTATCTTTATCGTTCTAGCTTTACTACTGGTGTTTTGGGCCGCTCCGGCCTACGCCGGGATACCAGCACTGCCCCACTTTTTCTATGGCAGTGTCAAGATAAACGGTAGTCCGGCTCCTGACGGCACCCAGGTATTGGCTAGGGTAGACAAAGGCATCTTAAGCACTAACCAGAATCCGGTTACCACAAAAGGCGGTAGCTATGGCATTAACAGTCCGATGCTCTTAGTTCAGGGGGATATTTCATCTGGGGTTACCATCACCTTCTATGTGAAAGGCGTTAAGGCCGAAGGTCAGGCCGCCATTTTTGAAGTCGGTGGGGGACCAACTAGGCGTGACTTGTCGGTGGCTATAGTTGCACCACCAGTTGAGGGCCCGCCAACGTATTATACCGAGACAAACTTATTCGGCATAAAGGGAGGTTTTCCTATTAGTGACACTGGTGAAGTACAAAAGACAACGGAAGCCACCTCTGAGGACGGCATGTTTACGATGACTATCCCCAAGGGCACCGTTGCTCTGGATAAAGATGGTAAGCCACTGAAAGGGTTAGAGGCAAAAGTTGATGAAAGGCCACCTGACCCACCGGAGGATGCCCATATCATCGGCCTGGCCTACGATTTTGGTCCTGATGGGGCTAGTTTCGACCCGCCGATAACCTTTACCTGGCATTATGACCCTGATGCTCTGCCTGAGGGCGTAGCTGAAGAGGATTTGGTTATCGCCTACTATGATGAGAACGCTGGCAAGTGGGTGGAACTGGACTGTGTGGTTGACACAAAGAACAACGTTATCACTGCTTCTGTCGCCCACTTTACCATCTTCGCCACCATTGGGAAGGTTAGAGCAATAGTGCCACCACCGCCAACAATCACCATCCCGCCGGCACCACCACCGCCACCAGCACCAACACCTGCGCCTGCCCCACCGCCGACACCACCACCAGCCACAGTGCCAGCACCATTGCCGCCACTACCAGCCCCGGTGCCACCAATACCAGTGCCGGGAGTGAACTGGCCTCTGGTCGGCGGGATTATAGCCGCGGTGATAGTTTTAATAGGGTTACTCATTTACTTCCTGGTGTTTAGGCGAAGAGCATACTAAAGAATAGATGTAGGATGAAGAAGCACTTAATTTTAGCAATTTTTCTTACTCTTAGTGTGGCTATCTTACTTTGCTTTTGTGCGCCACTATCAGAGATACCCAGCTTAAATTCGATAGGCGCAATGACCTGCGGGAGATAAGCACTTGAGGGATTAAGCATAAAGAGCCAATTTTGACCCTGGGGCTAGCGCCAGCCAAGGTCTGGATAAAGGTAATTAGAATGGTTAAAACAACGGTGGTCATAGTAGTCTTAGCTATTGGAACACTCCTTGCCATCCTCTTTGCTCACTATTACGACTAGGAGAGAAAAGGCAGGGAAGCCCAATGCCAGAGGAAAAAGGAAAAATAGAGATGGAGTAATTGTTGGCGATTGCCAACAATTGAAAGGGTACGTACACCCTGAAGGAGGAAATTTTGGAGATAGTATGGGACTTCGTGCTTGGTTTCCTCTTGCTGATAATCATCAGCTTTTTCGCAGCCTTCCTAGAAACTTGGTGGGAGGAGTGCCAGCGCGAAAAGAAAGCGAGTTCTACCTAAGCGAGAATGTAACTTCTTGATGCATTGGTGAGTTATTCCCTGAAACGCGGGAGGAAGGGTGAGAGCAGATGAAAAAGCTCTACAAGGGGCAGCGGATAGCCGTTCACGTGCTGGATGAGCACATCCTGCCACTTGAGCCCTCGTTTCTACCTCTGGGGGGAACCCGAGAGCAGTGGGAAGCCTACTGGAAGAAAGCCCTGGAGATAGTGGGACCAGAATATGACGAGCGTGACATTATGTGGGCTGGCTTCTTCGTCACCAAAGTTGAAGAGGTGGTTGGCGACCAGGTTTTATTCCGGTATAGCAATGGCGAGCTCAGACTGGTGCCGGGCAGTGAGGTTATCACCTATGAAGAGGCGCCAAAGGCCTTTGATATCTGGCTATCGCTGAAGGGAGAAGAAGATGCCAATCTGGGCAAATGATAAGTTAGCGTGAGGAGGGATGAGAAACCGAGTGGCAAGAAAGGGGGTGATAGCTTTCAGTAGCAGATAATTTTAGCGGACAAAAATCAAAAGGAGGATTTCCATGAGAAAAAGTTTACTAATTATCGGTCTGGTTACAGTACTGCTGTTGTCATTGGTGGGAGCCTGCGCTAAGCCGGCGCCACCAGCGGCTCCACCAACCCCGGCACCTAGCCCAGCTCCAACTCCGACTCCGGCTCCAACGCCAACTCCAACCCCAACCCCAGCCCAACCGCCAGCAGTGATTAAGTGGCGATTAGCTTCATATCTACCTGAAGCAAATCCCTGGTCTCAATCAGCGATACGTGCCTGTAAGACTATTGCCGCGATTAGCGGCGGGCGTTTTGTCATTGACTTCTTCCCAGGCGGCGCGGTGGCACCCGCGACCAAGGAGTTTGATGCTGTGGACCGGGGTATCGTTGAATGCGCCCAAACCGGCATGCACTACAATATGGACAAGTTCTCCGCTGGTGGTCTATATAACATCATTTGTGCCGGTCCGATTCCTCTGGAATATCTCACTTGGTGGTTTAAAGGCGGGGGCGACGAGTTATTCCAGGAAATGGTGAAAGACTACAATGTGACGGCTGTCTCTTTGTTGACAGTAGGACGGGCGGAAATGTTCGGCTACAGCAACAAGCCCTTGGCATCAATGGCTGACTTTAAGGGGCTCAAGTTCCGTACCGCCGGTGACTGGGGTGAAATCCTCACCAAGTACTTCGGTGCTTCGGTAATTTTCCTGCCCGGCGGCGAAATCTACGAAGCCATGAAACGGGGCGTGATTGACGCTTTTGAATATAGCTCGCCATCAATCAATGTGGCCTTTGCCTTCCATGAGGTCGCCAAGTACGCCGTATTCCCGGGCATCCACGCCCCTGGAGTGCTCATGCCGTTTATCGTCAATAAGGCTGCCTGGGCAAAGCTCCCTGACGACCTTAAGGTGCTTTTGAAAGAGGAGGCACTGGCTGAGTGTGTCAGGAACCACGCCATTGAATCGGCTGATGATATCAAGGGGATACAAACGCACAGAGACCGGGGCATGACCATTGTTTATCTGTCTGAGAGTGTCCAGAAGGAGATAGAAAAAGCTTCCATCAGTTTTTATGATTCCGTGGCGGCAAAGGATCCCTTCTTCGCCAAGGTCTGGAAGTCAGTGAGTGAGTTCACTAAAGCTTTGAGGGAGACAGATAAACTTCAGTATCCAATTAAGTAGGTTTATTTCCGCCTCCGCTCTGAGAAATTTGTCCCGGGGCGGAGGCAATCGTGTGTTTCAGAAAGGGTATATAAGTCGTGAGAGCGATTTTCCACGCTATTGACTCCACCAGTGAGTGGGTGGCAAAACTGATAAGCTGGTTCTGTGTTGCGCTGGTTTTGGTACTCACTTACGACGCACTGAAAAGGTATTTCTTCGGTGGTGCCACAATATGGGCATACGAGACCGGAGTGATGCTGGGCGCCACCATCTATGTTATGGGCTGGGCGTTCATTGAAAGCAAGCGCGAGCACATACGAATAGACGTCCTTTTCATACACCTTCCGCACAGATCCCAGCTTCTAATTGACCTCATCGGTAACCTGGTATTTCTTCTCCCATTGTTAGTTGTAATGATTGATACTTCGATTTTTTATATGCTACGCGCTTGGCGGATTCATGAGAAACTCGCGGAGACTTTCTGGTATCCGCCCGCAGGTCCGTTCAAAACCATGTTAGTCGTTGGATTGTCCTTATTTGCCCTTCAAAGCATGGTGCAGGTCATCCGTGATTTCTATCTGCTGATAAGGAGAAGGACGACCTTATGACAACTCTCAGTCCTGAGCTAATTTCCATCATCATGCTTGGAGGTCTGCTGGCTGGAGTAATCATTGGTTTTCCTCTGGCGGCAACTATCGGGGGCGTAGCGTTAATTGTCGGCTATTTTGCCTGGGGTGGACCGGTGACAGATTTATTCTACTCACGCATGTACGAGCTTGTGCGAAGCTATGTCATCCTAGCTGCTCCTCTCTTTATCTTCATGGGACTGGCCATAGAACGTTCTGGAATTGCCGAAAAACTATATGGTGCCTTATATCTCTGGCTTGGGGGATTGAGGGGTGGTCTAGCAATAAGTACAGTGTTGCTCGGCACAATTTTGGCTGCCTGCGTTGGCGTAATCGGAGCCTCGGTCAGCATGCTAGCTCTCATCGCTCTTCCGCCGATGGTCAAGCGGGGTTACAGTAAGGCTTTGGCCAGCGGTGCTGTCTGCGCCGGCGGTACTTTGGGTATTCTTATCCCCCCCAGTATCATGCTGGTCATTTATGGCCCAATGGCAGAAATCTCGGTAGGGAAGCTATTCATGGCGGCAGTTTTCCCCGGGTTCGTCCTCTCGGGGCTATACTGCGGTTACATTGCGGTGCGCTGTTTACTTGAACCTAACCTAGCACCGACTGTGCCTCCTCAGGATAGGGCTGTCCCCTTTATTAAAAAAACGAGAATGCTTCTTACCTCGTTAGTGCCTCCCACATTCCTTGTTCTGGCAGTCCTAGGTAGTATCTTTCTGGGAATTGCCCCGCCTACCGAAGCCGCCGCCGTAGGTGCTTTCGCCGCCATGGTATTAACCATCGCCTACCGCAAATTTAGCTACAGCGTTTTAAGAGATACCGCCCGCGAGACTTTGAGGGTTATCAGCAAAGTAATCTTCATTGCCGTATGCGCGTATATGTTTACCGGCATATTTTTGGGATTGGGCTGTGGCACTGTGGTTAGGGATATCATTCTGGCTACCCCTGGTGGAAGGTGGGGCAACTTTGTGGCTGTTATGTTTATGGTTTTTATGCTCGGTTTTATTCTTGATTGGCTCGGTATCCTCTTCATTATCGTTCCTATAATTACACCGTTGGCACCAGCCCTCGGGTTTGACCCTATCTGGTTTGCCATGATGGTCTGCGTTAACCTTCAGACTTCCTTCATGACACCTCCTTTCGCCTACGCAATATTCTTCCTCCGGGGTGTGGCGCCACCTGAGTTAGAAGTTCGCACCTCCGATATTGTTCGGGGAGTCATGCCTTTCGTTTTCCTTATCCTGGTAGGACTGGCGCTGTGCGTGGCTTTCCCGGAGATTATCCTCTGGCTACCCGGGCAAATGATAGGGTAGGTCGGTATCAGAGTAAGGAGAAGCGTCGATGAGAAAACTTGGTTTTGTTGGTTGCGGCACGATGGGGAAACGTATGGCGCTTAATGTGATTAGGGCCGGATACCCGCTAGTGGTTTATGACATAGACCCAGCACCGATTGAGCAACTGGTAGCCGCTGGTGCCACGGAAGCTGGTTCTCCTCGAGAAGTAGCGGAACAATCGGAAGTTATCCTCACATCCTTGCCTTACCCTTCAGATGTGGAGCAGGTGATTTGCGGCCCTGATGGGATTTTGGATGGCGCCAAAAAGGGTTTGACCATTATTGACACGAGCACAATTGACCCTAAGACTGCCCGTAAGCTAGCCAAGAGAGTAGCTGAAAAGGAAATACATCTGCTACATGCGCCACTGAGCGGTGGTCCCGATGGCGCTGCAGCCGGAACATTGACTGTCATGGTAGGCGGCGAGCGAAAGATATACGACGAATGTAAGGAAATTCTAAATGCGATAGGAAGGAGACTATTTTATATTGGGGAAGATGCCGGGCTGGCAGCAGCGGTCAAGTTGTGCCACAACATAATGGGCGAGATGGAGATGATTGCAATGGCTGAGACTGTCGTCTTCGGTATCAAATTAGGACTTGCCCCTGAAACTATTTTTGAAGTCTTAAACACAATCAGAGGTGGCGACTGGACGCTAGAGCATAAGTATCCCTACCCAGGTGTGGTGTCTCACTACCCTGCAAATAGAGATTTCGAGCCGCAATTCTTCAACGACCTGATGGCGAAAGACATGGGTCTGGTTACGCAGACGGCAAAGGAAATGAAATTGCCGCTATTAATGACTACCCTTGCTCATCAGATGTGCGAGGCAACCAGTGCCATTGGACTAGGCAGGAAAGACTTTTCGGCCGTAGCTATCTTAATTCGACGATTGGCTGGAGAGAGCCAGGGTGGGTCATTGCCCATGCTTATGCCTGCAGGAAGACGATGGGTATTGTTACTGATTACCAGCACGCTATGTGCTTGCAGTGGCGCAGGGTCAGCTTGGCTTTTTGGCACACTTCTGTCGCTTTATCCCAACCAAGGTCTTGTATTTGAGCCAAAGCTATATGTCTTAGCCGGGGAGTTTGCCGCTGCACTCGTTACCTTTCTAGTTGGCGCTGTGATAGCTTTTATCCAATTGTTCATGCTTTTTATCCAATCGTTCAGGGGAGAACGATTATGAAGTTAGTAATGGCACAGATGGTTTTGGGACTGGTTATGTGCGCGTTGTCCTGTCTTCTTCTTTTTGTCGCTCGTTGGGCTGTGGTGGGTGTGGTGGGCTTGGCGGTGCTCGGGTGCGGCATAGCCCAATTCCTTATGGTTAAAAAGGGATTTTCCCGGAAATTGCCCTGTGGCTCCCGAGGAGATGACGGAAAAAGGTAGCGTGAGGAGACCTATGGAATGGTTATGATGTGCGATGGGGATACTCGCTTACCAACTTGCGATAGGTGTGGTGTGAGAACAGCAATTCTGGCAAAATGCCACCGCTGTGGCAGATATGTGTGTAGTTCTTGCCTCGACAGGAGGTCCGAAGCTTGCCTAGAGTGTTTGACATATGACGAAAACGCAGGGGTAAGGGGCAGCGCCTGCCAGTTTCGCGGCTCCCTGGGAGAAAGGGTGAGAGTAGATGAAAAAGCTCTACAAGGGGCAGCGGGTAGGCTGAAAACGGGAAGGAAACCAATCTGAAGGGCATCCCGCCTGAAAGGCAAAAGGGTGGGCTCTCTCCCCGCCCCCTAGCAATATACTAGAAGTCAAACATCTTCGGCTGTAACTCCTCTTTCCTAGCTGCCTCTTTCTCGCATCGCTGCCGCCTCTCAGCGCGGTCTCTATCCTGCCTTGCCTGAGTCCGCCGCCGATAGAGCCACTCCTTGAGACGATTGAGGTCTGCTAGCTGGTCATCCCTGAGCGAGTCCACTGCGATATCGGCTGGCATCTCATTCTTACCCCACCGCCGGTAAACTTGCGTGGCGATGTAAAAGTAGATTTGCCCCCAGTCGTGGTCCAGTGGCTGAGTCAGAGCAGCCGTATAGAGATAGGCGCAGGCTTCAGCGTCAGTGCCGGTCATCTCCTCCCCCTTGAGTGCCTTCATGTTCATGGCCAGTCTCTCTAGGGTGATGGCGTTTTTTAGCCACTCAGGAAGGGTATCGCCCCAGCCCCCAGGAAAGACAAGAATAGGGTCTGTAAAGACACCTACGATATCGGAGATGCCTTTTTCAATTTGCTTTTCGGTTGTCAATTTATCACCTCCTTTCTCGGTCTGGTTACCCTTTCGCCTTATCGTCAACTAATACCCGGAGCACCAACTCGTTAGGCTCAATATGGGCGTCGTTCAGGTATTCATTCTTTTTTAGCGTGCCCTGCTCCCGGAGAAGTTTCTCCAGGTCGCCCAGCTCCATTCTGATTATTCGTTCCTTCACAATTCCTCCTTTCTAGGGCATAGCTAGCCTTTCCACTTTTGGCCCCAGCGGGTGTCTATTAGAATTCGCCGGGGATGCCAAAAGCCTTTTTAATGGCTTCCTCTACCTGGGGTCGGATTTCTTCCCTGGGCGGATTCCGCCAGCCGATGACTTCGCCGTCAAGGTCTATCGCCACAGCTCCCCAGACCTCACAGGCGTCGTGGACCGTAAACCAGCTCCCCGAGGTAGCAGTCGGTATATGGGTCACCGTAAAGTGGTGTCCCTGTACCTCTATCTTCTCCTGACGAACGGAAATCTCTGGCATCCTTTTTCACCTCCCTTCTGGGTAATTTCTATGTTCGCCTTTCATGCTGACCTCCTTTATCTCCGACTAGTAGCACCAGGAATCCTCTCTGCCTTTCAGTGCAGAGATATCCTTCATCTGTGGCATACCAAAGTAGAGGTCTCTTTCAATGGTCAGCCCAATCGGGCCTTTGACAGATTGAAGCTCCGAAAGGGAGAAGTATCCCCATTCCAGCTCAAAGCCGTCTACCAAACCGAAAAAGGTATCCTTGCCATCAAACTCTATTGCATACCAAGTCCAGCTTCCCCATGGCTGGAAGTATTTAACGATGCAGACTTTTTCAGCCGACGGTGTTTTTTCAGTGGCTCCGAGAGGGGGAAGCTTCGCTCTTATCTCTTTGGTGAGTAGCTCCACGTCGTCACCTCCTTTCTGGGCAAAGTCACCTTTAGCTCTTCAAGGCAAAGTTAATAGCGTCACACATCACTTCGTGCCAGCACTCAAGCCCCCACTCCATGCCCTTCTTCACCTGTTCCAGCACTTCGTCTGTGATTGCCTCCTCGGGTATACCCATCTGCCTAGCGCAGCCGATAACATCAGCTCGGGTCAGGATAAAAACCCGGGTGTTCGCCATCTCTAAAGCTGAGTGGGTTTCGGATAAGACCACTTCAGAACAGGCAGAAGGGTTGCAGATCGGGCAGAGTTGAGCTTCACTCTTATCTTTGTGATAAGCCATGTTCACCTCCTCTCTTTGGAAATGCGCCTCACAATTTTGAACGAGCCCTTTTCGCTTTCATCGGCAACCACCTCAAACTCGCCTCCCTGCTCAATAGCATCTATGAGCCGGCCGATATCTTCGGCATGGGCGGGTATGAGAGGCCTAACACGGGCTATCTCTTTTCCCATCGCTACCTCCTTTCAGGACGAAATAGCAAAGGGGCCGGGGTATAGACCCGGCCCCTTTGCTTTGGACTACCACTGGACGTTCATTGGCATCACCATTACGAGGGGTGATGCACGGTGGCGGAAGACCACCGGGGAAGTCTTGCCGGTCAAGCCCATGGTAATTATTCCCTCTTTGCCGTCGAGGTACTCCAGGAGGTACTTGACGTTGAGGGCGACTTTATTGGGGCTGTCGGCTTGCACGGGGAGTGTTCCCTCCACCTTCCCTGCCTCTTCATCGCTCGCTGAAACGGTCATAGTGTCGTTGGACCAGGTGAGGCGGACAATGCCAGAGCCTTGCCTGGCAATGGCACTGAGTCGCTTTACCGCTCTCTCGAGGTCGCCAGGGAAGAATCTGACCTGTGTGGGGATATCCTCGGGGATGAGTTGCTTGAAGTTCGGCGGGTTGCCCTGGATGAGCTTGATGAGGACCGTCACGCCGCTGAAGCACATCCGGAGTATCCCAGCTTGGGAGCCTTGAGCTTCAACTAGGGCAACATCCATCAGGCGCTTGCTCATTACGAGGTTCACCAGCGAGTCGCCAAGTGCTACATCAGGCTTGGTGTGCTGCCACAGGGAGTCAAGGATTGAAACGGCTCCAGAAGGGATAACTATTGGCTGCTCGACGGGGAATGTCTCGGGTATCGTTTGGTATGCCATCCTGAAGCCGTCGCCGGCGGCGATATCAAGGTTTTCCCCTGGTAAGATAGACACCCCGGTAAGCACCGCGCGTTTGTCGTCAGTGGAGCAATATTTGGACACGGAAGTCAGGGCGGATATCAATACATTCCCGTCCATGGTCGCCTCTGCCTTGGCTACGAGTTCTGGTTCCGGCGGGTACTCCTCGGGTTTGATGCGGGGGTAGGATGATTTGCCACCGGTCCAGCTGAAGGTGATTTCCCCATCAGTCTCTATCGTGAGAGTCTCATCACCCGGCACATACTTCAGGAGCTGTATGACGGGCTTGTGGGGGATGAGGCACTCAATGTCGGCCTCGGGCAGTTCAACAAAGACAAAGACTTCCAGGTTGCCGGCTACCGCCTTGCCGTCCTTCAGCAGGACATTGCGAAGTACCGGCAGCGCGGTCTTTCCGGGTATCGCTGGCTCCAGCAGCTTCATCACTTCCCGCAGCTTTTGTACTCGAACCTGCATTTGTCTAACCTCCTTTCTCTTGACGCTCCCACCCACCCTCTAAGTCGACCCCCCCTCTTCCTAAATAGGGTCGTGCAAAACTATGAAAACTGAACTAGCGGCGATTAAAAGCGATACCATTGCCAGCTTCACAGCGATTACCACTATCGCCGTTGAAATGTCTCTTTTTAGGACTTTTGCACGCTCCTCTTCCTAAAACATAGAGGGCTGAGGACTTTGTGTCGTCGCTCTCTGCGACCGCGAATCGGTAGAGGCTCGGCTCGTTACGGGTGCCAGCTGAGTCTGGGATGGCAAGGGCGTTTTGCACTTCGCATAGAGCTTGCTTGTTTGCCAGCGTGTTTTGGCCTCTTCGACGAATTTAGGCACAGCCTTTAGGGTGGCCTGCAGATCGCCTTCAAGACCAAAAAACGCCGGGTCGCACTCTGGTGCCTGGATGCCGACCGATGCCCTGTCCGCTTTGAGCGAGATAACTATCTTCAGTTCATCTTTCTGCTCGGTGCTCATGGCTTACCTCCTTTCTTCTTATTTAGATATTTAATTGTTTCAGGTGTGGCTAACACGGGGACCAGAGTTCCCGCTTCCATATCGAGATAGAGTTGCACCCAGGAGCACATGCCGGCTATAAGTCGGCGCACCACCTCAACCACGACGGCAGCCATTGTCAGGTTAATGGTTGGTCCCTGCTCTTCCGCAATCGAGGCGCAGTCCCTGGCCTTGGGCGCTTGGTTCAGCAGTTCCGGCTTCTGTATTGTTGGTAAGGGAAGCCCGTAATAAATATCCCCAGTTGGTAATGAGTAACTAGCAACATCGGTGTTCCCGATGAGGACTTGCCCGTAGTTTTCTCCGTTTCCGGCGTCCACCCACCAGAGGGAAGAGGTTAACCTTGGCCCGCTCTGCAATTCCCTGGGAGCCGCTCGGCTGTAACCACCAACCCAGGTGAGGGACTTGCCGCTCACTCTTTCGGCGATATCCCTTCGGGCTGGACCGTTGTCCACACACCCTATGATTAAGCCAGGGTATCTAACCTCAGTCATGGCGATGGGAAGGGTTGAGTAGCCGACCGGTGTGGAGTAAGTTTTGGCCAATCTTCGGGCCAGGGCTTCAGCCTTGAACTGCCCCACCTCACGTCGCAGGAAGTTTTGCCGTACAAGGTTTCTCTCCTCAACCCGATCGTGGTCTACCAGCACTAGGTCAGCCCTGGCTGGCAGGAGCCGGCAGAGATCCTCGGCAACAAAGCCTCCGGTACCGCCACAGCCCACCACAGTCACCGTAAAGTGACCCTGGGCAAAGCTGTTGTCCAGCTTATACATCTTCAGTCTCCTTTCTTTACTTCTTTACTCTGTAAACACCTCCTCTAAGTCGATTGGCGCAAAGTAGCCGTAAACTCCCACCCGCATTTCCACCTCTGGCAGAAAGGTATCAAGCCTTCCCACCACCATATAAAGTCTTAAGCCCTGTTCATCTCTGTTATCATCTCCGCTGAACCACGCCTTCATGCTCCCGTGGCTGTGGATATCCACTATGGTAGAGGGCAGGCTTTCGTATTTGACTCTAGCCTCATTTCTCTCTTGCCCTGGTATTCTCAAGCGGTATTCATCTTCCCAGGTTATTGCCAGGTATTGCTCTCGGTCGCTGCTGGCTATAAGCACGGACAGCGCCAAATCATAGAGGTGCCGGGGTATTTTCCCATGCACCAGCTCTATTCGTTCCTCGAGAGGGCGGAGTCCCCTTATCTCCACAGGACTTATACAGACTGTCCCCTCAACTAGACGGTTCCGCGCCCGGATAAACAGCCCGTTCTCAGCCAGGATGTAGTCATAAAAAAGACCTGGCTCGCCGCCAAGCCCTTCCTTCTTATTCAAAAGATAGCCTACCGGTCTCACATGATATCCTCCACCTTTCCTGCAGGCACTAGGTCATCTAAGGGATACTTTGTTTTCCCGTCCAGCTCCTCCCAGAGCTTCAGCAAGTCCTGAGGATACTTTTTCGACCTTCCCCCGTAGCTAGCTTCTCGGGTAAAGAATGAAGTGAAGAAAGACTCTGGTATTTCATCGATTTCCACCGGGAACTTATGAGTGCCGGCACAGGTCTTGCCATCCTGAAAGACATTGAAGAGAGGAGCGTGGTAGATGGTCTGGTTGGCGTGCTTTGGCCTTTTCTTCGCTACGTATACCCTTGGAGGTCTGCCTGGTGAGCAGAGGAAGACGAGGCCCGGCATGGGTAGCCTGAATCTCCGCGGCGGCTTGAATGCCTCCAGCTGGAGAGCGGCAGCCCACACCCTGGGTGACCTCCAGAGCGCAACTTCGGGGCCTTCCTTCCCCTGCTTCCACCAGAGCGCATCTTTAGGCAGTATCCCGGATGAAAGGGGCACTTCGCTCAACAAAGCCATGGTAATATCCCTGGCTGATACCATCTTCGTCTTAATTACTCCCTTATCCAGGGAATAGAGTATTACCGAATCGCCGTAGAAATCGAGCCTTACCTGTAGCTCGTCAGGAGGCACGTCCAGAGACTCAGGAAGCGCCCACTGGTAAGCTTGTATCTCTTTGTCTAGGCTCATCTTTCACCTCCAAATGGTAACCACACTGAAGACAAGTAAAGCCGCCATCCTCAGCGTAGAGGTCCCCTCCACAGCGGGGGCACCCCTTGAGAGTCCATGTGGTGACCGTAACCATTTCACCTCCTTTCCTCTATGAAAGAAACCAGCTCCTCAAATCGCCCGGCTAAATCTTCTTCAAGCCACCCCATAAACTCACCCGTTTTGTTCTCGTGAACTTCAGCCTGCTTCCACTGCTTGGTTAGCTCTTCGACATTTTCAGGACTCCACTCGGGGGGCATACTGCTCCAGAGCATCTCGTAATCGGTGTCGAGAAAGAAATTGCCGGTATTGTAATGGAGCCTGTCAGCCCACAGTGCCAGGGGCTTGTATTTCGTGCCTTTTAAGAGCCTGTGTGCCTCTTCTGGAGAGAGCCGGATTCTGCCCGCGCGCTCAACAAGCTCATCTGGCACATGGTCGCTGCAGGCTTCAGCCAGAGAGACATTAATATCTTCGTCTACCCAGGGGCTTTCGATAAGATAGGTCATGAGCAGAGCTCCTGGCCGCCAGTCATACGCTTCATGGTAGTCATCATAAGAAAAGCCCATGACCACCACCGGAATCCGGCAAGTGATTTCTGAGTAACCTTCTATATCGCCCCATTTGAAGGGTTCCTCGAGGGGGAAGTACCGGTCCTCAAAATAAGAGGCGAAGCGGGCCATCTGAGACATTGGGGTTCGTTCGTGCAGGATCTCCTGCTCCCGCTCCGGAAGATACGTCTTCACCATATTGACAAATTGAGCATAGTTCTCTGCGTCTGAAATTTGAGCTATAAGAGAGCCGAGTGAAGGCATCCCCCGCAACAGTAGCTTCTGGGCTAAGGCCATAAGTGGACTAATTCTCTTAGGCATCTCACTGCCTCTCGCGTCTCTTTAGAGTATTGCTCCGCCTCTTTTGTCGCCTCCAGCAACTCTTTGGAATAGAAAGCTATTTTGCTGGTATCAATAGAGCCATCCTCTCGAATGAGCTTATGACAGAGGTCTAGGATGCGAAGGCGTGTCTCCGGTACCCCTTTCAAGATGCGGATTAAATCCCTGCTCTCCATTACCCCTTAACGCCAACCTTCTTGACGAACTCGTAGAGTGTATCCTCGCCCCGAGCAACTTGTTTTGTCTCAGCATTGGCTAGTTCGGGGAAGAAATCCGTCATCCTCTTCTTGACGGCTTCCACGTCTAGGCTGGGGTCGGGGTCAGGGAACTCCCGTCCGTCATAGACGAATACCCTGGCCATCTTTCACCTCCTTTCTTTCGTGTATGGTTTTCCCCTGAATTAGGGAAGCTGAATTGTCCCGCAATCGTGGCAGAGCCATCTTAGGCACTGCTCGGCTTTATCTCCTATCTGCCGTCTAGCATCGCCCAGCCAAATGTCCTTTTGAAGCTGGGTGGGTGGCTGAATGGAGTAATAGACGCCTTCCCATAGAACAAGCCATTGACCTCTATTGTGCTCGCATTTTTCGCCCTCCGGAATAGGGTTAGGGACCCTGGATAGGCAGTAATCAAATGGCGGTCTACTCATGGCTTCTCTCCCTTTCTACAGATTCATAGCGTTGCCACAGCCATCGCCTACGGTGCCATGTACGCCAATCGCACTCCCTTGGCACACCGCCTTTCCGTAAATGCGTTGCATCATAACCCCTAAAAGCCCTGTGCCTAAGAAATAGCTTTCGGACTATTGACATTAAAAGCACACAGCACCCTTCCTTAGTGCATTCCCGGGCTTTCTAGGTGCCCGTTAAGCACCTGATAGCCACGTCGCTTGCCGAGTTCGGTGAGAACCAGCTTACCGTCTTCCATTACTGCCAGTGACTTGCCGTTCGGCGTCTCCCACCGCTTCAGCTCCAACGTCTTGGCATCTGTTACCTTGACTAGTCCCATTGCATCCTCCTTTCCCAAAATAAAAAGCCACCCCGTTGCGGAGTGGCTCGTTTCCCCTTCATAAGGGAAAAGGGGTGGCTGAAAAGAAAAAGACGCCCCAGTGTTGGAGGCGTCTTCTTCTTTTTCTACCTAGTGTTCTAGGTAGTGCCTTACCGCCAAGCGACAAAGCTCGTTTATTTGTCTCTGTATCTCATCAGGTAATGCCTTCCCGTAGCGTATGGCTTTGCGCCTTTTAGACTTGCTAACGCCTTTCAGGGTATCGCCTAAGTCAACGAGTAAGTGAACAAAACTACTAGCTAACCTTACTTTGGCAAACGGCTTAAAGGTCAATCCGCTAATGGACAAGCCTAAAAGGTAGTATTCGGGTTGTCTAGCGTAGAATATGTCTTTACCTATGGCGTTAAATTGACCGTGTAGAGGATAACGCCTTTCACCTAGACTGTGAAGCTGGCGTTTTTCGGCTTGCCATTCGGCTTGTCTTTGCGACCTGTCATCGGTTTTCCAGTCGGCTATTAGGTGCTCAATAAACACCTCGTAGTGGTGTTCTGGTATCAGACAGGCTTTATGCCCAAAGACACAGAAGCCCTTGCTTCTGAGGAATAGGCTGACGAGATGGGCTTGGCGGTTTGGCGTTGCCCATTTTGGGTATCGCCTTACCATATTCCCCCTTTCTTGTCTTGAACGGGGATTGGTGTCCCATACGCCATAGGTTATTACGCTGTTACCGCTACTTTGGCTTTGGCTTTCGGCTTTGCCTTGCCTTCCGCTTCTGCTACCGCCTGCTCCATAGCTTTCGCTATGGCTTGGTCTAGGGTAGCCCTGTCTTTAGCGATAATCGGCTCGCCTGCTTCCTTTGCCAGCTCAACCTGTGCCTTATATCCGTCTGGGTTTTCAGTAATTACTTGGTGGGCGTAACTTTGCAGTCCTGCGGAAAAGTTTTCCCTGACCATTCGGACAGTATCAGCAAGGTCTTTGGCAACTTTAGTGATAGGTCTGCCTGACTTGCTAAATCTGACAGAGCCGTCAGAATTAAAGGCAAGGCGTAGCGGTGCGCCGAGAGCATCGGACGGTATGTGGGTATCACCCACCGTATTGGTAGCCGTAAAGAACGGAAGCCAGACGGTTTCAAGGTCAATGCTCCAGACTTTACGACCAGCGGGCTTTTTGCCATTCGGCATCAGTAAACTCTTGACGTAGGCTGGTGTTTCCATTCGCTTTCCCCCCTTTTATAGATTTGGCGTATGGAACACCAATCCCCGCTCAAGACCATCTATAATAGGTAGGCTAACTACCTTTCAGCTCAACCTGTGCTCAGGTGTGGGTATTGCCTATTCGGTTGATAGCTTTGTCCTCAACTATCAATGGCTTTGGTAGCTGAGTAACCTATCTTTGTTAAGGTGCAGGCTCAAAAATGAGCTTACACTATCAGAATGACACAAAAGGGCTTTAAGTTAAATCAGTAAAAGCAATTGCATTATCTTCTCCTCCCCAGTAGAGCCATATGGGTATCAAATAAAAGGAATGATGCCCGGGACTCAGCGGCTTTATAGCAAGGTGAGGCAGGACATACTATCACCCGTCGCAGGAAAGCTAGTCTCACTTTGCCTTTTGGTAGCCTAGATTTTGATTGTAGGAAGTCAGTTATTGTAAAGTACGAGGGCTAAGGGGATAAGTGAAGCTGTTAGGGGCTGACTCGAGTTGGAAGGGAAATTTTTCGCCTAGTAGAAAGAGGTGTGGATTTTAATTAACCAGGGTTATCTATGATGGTGGGAAAGATGACTAGGCTTGCCTCTTGTAGTAATACTGGTGCTGGCGCCTCTTTTCTTTGAAGTATTCGAGGCTGAATTTAGGGTAAAGTGTCCGAACAGGGTTAGAGATTTCAGCTATCGTTGCCTTCCGCCCAGCTTCAGTGAGGCGATAGTAAACCCGGGGAGGTGCTGAGGGGTAATCATCTTGGATAGCCGATGCCTCAGTTACGCCAGTTTCCTCAATCCAATCAAGCCGCTTGAGGTGTCCCACGTAGCGGGTGAAGCTGGCATATCTCATTCGGGTAAACTTGTACGGGATTCGGTTGTAGTAATACTCCAGACATTCCGCGTACTCCTCTTCAGTAAAGGCCGGTTGACCTCTTTTAATTCTTCTTTCCTCTTCTCTTTCCACGGCATCCTGAGCAAAGGCACGTAGTAAGGCTTCCTTGTACTCCATCAGGATATCAACCATCGGTGCTCCCTTTGCCGGGTCTATTCGCTTGCTGTCTTGGGGACCATTACCCTTAAGGAACTCAATGACAAACCAGGCGCAACCAAAAGGTCTCAGGAAACCGCCAACGGCCGGCCTAAGGTCTGTTACCATCTATTTTCTTACTCCAGCTTCTTCTCTAACAGTCGCTCAAACTCGGGCCACCATTTCGTCTCAAAATCCTTGGCTTCAACCTCATACGGGTTATTCCGGTATCCAAGTTCTTCAGTGTATTTATCGTATGTCCGCAGAAACTCAGCAATCCCCAATTTGCTACTCTGCAAGTGGTGCGCTAGCTCATGGAGGATAAGCGCGATGTGGAATACGATATCCGGTAACACCGAAAGTTGCCCCATCTCGGGTGAGTAACGGGCAACCGTTTTGTCGTTCCCGGTCACCTCAATATATTCTTCCCTAGTGTAGATTTTGACTTTCGGTGGTTCAAAAGGGGAGCGTAGCCTTAAAGACCAGAACTCAGTAACTAGCTCTTCTAACCGCTTTGACCCAGGTTCTATTATCAATCGATATACCCCTTTTGTCGTGGCGATACTTCTTTTATGTACGCCCTTTCTCGTAGCGGTACTTCAGGAGGTAGCCCAAGAAACTTCCTCAATCTCATTATTTGTTCCCCAGTCAGCTCTGTCTGTGGTAGCAGTTTGGGAGATTCCAACCTCTCCAGGAGCATTTTCAAAAACCCGACAAGTGCCAGCATAAGCATGAAGGCACACATGCTGCCGAAGAGAGCATTCCAGTCAAAGGTAACCTGGTTATTCTGCGTCACCACGTTACCTCCCTGAGTAGCTCGTCAAACTCCCTACGGGATGTCAAGAAGACCACCCGGGCCGCTATTGTAGTCATCTCCCGGCTGTGAGGTTCTTCCAAGTCCTCAGCCCCGGAGGTATGGTGAGCGAGCTCATGGATAACGGTGTCTACAGTATTGCTGGCAGACTCAAGCTGGTCAGAGGCGATGAAGATCTCTTGAGTGACCCGTCCGTACAGTCCAGCCGTTCTCACCCGGTCACTGGCTGGTGGGATGATAGCCGCATGAACACCGCCCACCTGCGGCCACTGGAATCTGTCAGCTATTGCCCTGGCCAGCTTCAAGTGGGCAAGCTGCCGCGGGGTTAATCGTTCGTCCGGAATAACTTCAACATCCCTGAGCCGCTCTTGCGAGGCTTTTACCAGGTCGGCGTCCGTGGTGATGGCTTGTGAGAGTGTGTTCTGGACGCTCCACTGGACGCTTATTGGCACATAGCCCAGGTGCTTTACTGTACCGTCCCAGCGGTCAGAGGTCCTGATGACCGCATTGACACCAAAGACGTTGCGCCAAGCCGTCTGCCAGAATGAAGCGTTGTCTTTAATAAAGTCAATATATCGTTTCCCACTAACTGGCTCGGTTCCCATAGACCAAGAGTCCATACTGACGTTGTGGCTCTCAGTGGCCTCTATCAGTGGCGGTTGCCGCGCCATCTTGAGAAAGGTCTCCAGCAGTTCGACTCTGGTGACCCCGCACCACAGTCGCCCCATGTCCACCCACATGTCGGCTTCATTCTTCGGGCCGTGGCGATCTGGTGCCATATCAAAGCCCCATAGGTTATAAGAATAGGGGCTGGCGCTCTCTCTCATATAGATGTCGCGGGCATATATCCTGGATTGTTTAGTGAAAGGCAGGCCGAGTGCCCTAATCGCCTCGGGGAACCCCTTTTCAATCGGGACAAAATCATACTGTATAAGCTGGTTGTAACGTCTCACTGGCTGTGTTACCGTGCTGGGTGTCTCCCAGATAATCGCCGACCTGGGAAGATTAACGGCAAACCTGTCATCAAAAGCGGGGCCGGTATAGCCAATGATATGGAACTCGGTGCCCTTCATTCTGCCGTTGGGGCGCCACATTGCCGCTAAGGTCTCGGCTGTACCATCAACCGTCTGCTCGAGAAAGATGACCCACAGTTCCCGCCCCACCGTTTCCACGTAGACAGGATAGCCTTTGCGGATCAGCGCAAGGGTGGCAATTTTCATCCCCTCGCCAAACTTACCCCGGGCATAGTCGGATTTCAGCTTCGGGGGACCGAGAAGTAAGTCGGCAACGGCAATACCTCTGCCTCGATCCGATATCCAAAGCCCCTGCTCATCATAGCCCCAGCGGTAAGTCTCAGCCTCATCAAGGGCGTTCTGGACGATGTCCCTGATTGCTTCCCACTCCCCCCATTCCTGACGCCAGGTGGAAGTAGGGCCAATGATAATGAGTTGCCAGCCAGCAGGCTGCCAGTCTCTGCGGTATTCGTTCATGGACAGGACTTTTGGCGGCGCAGTGGTTATTACCATTACTTCAGTCCTTTAGCCCGAGCGATAGCTTCCTGGAAGGTGGTGTCCAGCTTATTACGATAGCCGATAGCCTCAATGGTCTGGGCCAGAAACTCCGGGCTGTCGGCAAGGTATTCTAGGTCAGTCTCACGACGGGGCTGCTTTCCTACTGGAATGACCTTAGCCTGTGGTTTTCTAGAAGGCAAAGAAACAATATCCATTGGCTCATCCACCTCTCTCGCTAACCTCTCAGCCTCTTCTCGGAGTTCTGGTACTACTGCCATTGGCTCAAAGTGACGGACTGGCAATGATTTAATCCATGCCTTGACCTTTTCTACTGGTACCCGAACCCACTCTTCAATATGGGCATATAGCGGCTGAATAACATACTCGTCTCCGCTCCTATACATGCTTATGAAGTGGGGCCTTCTACCTCGCGGGAAAATTGCCCAAGCCTGGAGGCTAACCGAGATTTTATCTTCACCGTGGCGGGATATCTCCTTGTAAGCCTTCACAACTTGTAGGCCATCCAGCCTTGTTGCTACGCTAACCTGAGGCAGATATTCTGATGGCTTTAGACCTGATGATTTCTCTTTCAAAAAGTGTCTCTCTTCTTCGGTCCATGGACCAAGGTTATGGGTTCTGGAAGCCATGATTGTAGCCTGCTCGACAGTATACCTTTGTTCCTCTACAGGGTTAACGCTTTTCTGGAAGGCCTCAGGAGTATAGAACTTTTTGGTTTCAGGCTCCCAGATATATCCAGTAAGCGTCTCCACCCACGCGTGGCCAATTCTTTTGCCATCACTCGAAACTGTGCCATGGATAAGGTAGCCCTCTTCTTCCCTTATAAGAAAACGCCAAGCGTCCTCATAGCAGGTCCCCATAGGGATTACTTTTGTGGAGACTTGCGGCCGTTCACCCTCTCCGCTAGGAGCTGGTTTAACCTCCTTTGTCCCATCCCAGTAAACATACAGTCTCTTTTTACCATCGGCGGAGCGATAGACTATACACTCAGCGGTGCTATATTCTTCTTCCCACCATTCCCCCAGGTACCATATCTTTGCTTCAGGTGGGGCTTCAGGTTTTTCCTTGTCCTGGGTTTGCGGTAGTAGCCTCTCACCTCTCGGCCCATAGAGCACCGGCCTCCCCATTGGCCCTTCCAGCACCCTGATTGCCAGTCTGCCCATCATGACTATGATGGTAGCGATTGCCATAAAATTGACGATGCTGGTGATATCCAGCTGCGCCGGCTGTGTATATCCCTGAATATTAACGTTATCTCCAACTTCAATTCCTTCAGCCTCGCCGGCATTGACCTCAAGGAAGCACCTGGCGCCGGGCAAACCGTTATTCTCAAAACTAACTTCCCTCAGGTTAGGCTGTACATTGTGCATGACGCCGACCACACCGTGGGTGCTGTTAATGAAGACGATGTCCAGGGCAAAGAGCATCCGTGTCATATCAATCTGGATGGTCTTGTAATCAGTGCCTAGGTCAAAAAGCACGCCGGTGCCCGAGGGTATGCTTTGCGCTCCACTGAGCCCGGTAACGAGCTCCGTGTAGGTATTGGCGATACTTACAGTCCACTGCTTATCTCTTATTATTATTATTGCTTGTCCTGACATCGGCCTCGCTCCATAGCTTATCGTACCACTCCTTTAGCTCTCGGCCGGCGACCTTTCTGTACTTCATGGTGGTGTTTATATTCTGGTGCCCGAGGTGCTCTTGAAGTAGCCTCAACCCGTCGCCGGAATCATCTTTCTTAACCGCCTGAATGGCAAAGGCGTCCCTGAGTTTGTGGGGGCTGATATGGCGCTGCCGGCCCGTCTCCGGATTAATCAGGTCTCCCAGACCAGCTCGCCGAGCACAGTCCATAATGATCTGTCGCGCCCGATAGCGAGTAATCTCAAACAGTATCTGCTTGCCATCCCGAGACACTGGACCGCCCTGGTCAATGTAATTCCTGATCATGCCCAGAGTGTCGGGGTCCACTGGGAGCGTTCTTACCCGGCGGTACTCCTTCTCTTGAGCGACTGCGTTCTGTACTTTGAGGCCACAGCCGGGACAGAACCTTGCTGTCTTACTCAACCTAGTTTGGCACTCGGGGCACGCGAGCTTTAGCCTCGTCTTCAGGTGCTCAATGGTCACCGTACCCTGGTTGAAGTCAATGTCGCTGACGGCGATTGCTAGGGCTTCGCTTATCCGGCAGCCGAGACGGAAAAGTAGCCTTATGAGTAGCTTATCCCGGAGATATCGGGCTGCGCTCTCTAATATGGTAACCTCTTGTGGCTCAAGATATGCCTTGTTCACCTGACCTCTTCTCACGCTCAAGGGGTTTTGGTTATGGTCCTGGCCATCATAGCGACTACCACTAGGCCTACCATTGCGCTTAATACCAGTGTGAGGTTTAACTGAGTAGGCGGGCTATATCCTTGGATGATAACGCTGTCCCCAGGTGCCACACCGCTGGCCTCGTTCTGATTTACTTCCAGGAAATACCTGCATGGCAAGCTTGTGGTTCCCCAGTCACCAGGTGCGAGTAGTAATGCTACCTCCGTGACCTTCAGGTTGGCTCCAATGAAGATAACACTGAGTGGGAATAGCATGTTTTCGGCGCTGACCGTGACTATCCTCTCAGTTCCCAAGTCAAAGAGCATTCCATGGCCGGGAAGAAGGCTGGCTCTACCGGACAAGCCGGTAGCCAGCTCCGCAGCAGTGCGCGCTACCTCAACCTGCCACTGTTTGCCGCTTATTATGACCACTGCGTTCAGCACTTGCTTTACCTCCTCTGTTACTGCTCTATCGTCTGGCTATTGTTCCCTGCTTGGTAGCCATAAAACCTTTTATGTGCTAATCATGACTTCGTTTGACTTGGCACCGGTATCATCCTCCAACCAGAAATAGTAGTTGTAGTTTGCAAAAAGGAGAGGGCTACAAGGAGCCCATTCAGGATCCATCTGGCACCAGCCTTTGTAGAAGAAACTGAATGTCTGACCCGGGTTCAAGGTGAGAGAAAAAGGATTGATCAAACATGGGGAAGTGTCGCAGACACAGTTGGCTCGTGTAGGAACTAACTGTCCTGCGCACGACAGCCACTGCCCGTAGGTCTTGCTATAGCGTGCCCACATTACTGCCACGTTCCTAGTCACTGGTAATGCATTACTGTTTTTAATGGCACAACTCAGCTCGGCTATTCCAAAAGCGGTGGCCGAAGGGCAAGTTTTCCTTGTAGCAGAAAAGGTGCCGAAGGTGAAGGGCAAGATTGGCGCGACAATAACAACATTCTCCATAGACTGATAGAGACCAATGGAGACTCCGCCCGAAAATACACTCAAGAAAACAAGATACTCTCCGGGTGTGCTTGGCATGGTTACAGGAAAGTTGACTTCCAGCTCTCCTCCTGCAGGAATTGAGAAAGCCTTCTCCGACTTCGCTACTTCAGGCAGGCCGAGTATTAGTGAAGCGTTGTAGCTAAACGCCTTACTGGTTGGATTCTTCATCACAACTTTTGCCGTCTTACTTTCTCCTGGTGAAAACTGTGGCATGCTCTCCTCCTACACCCATGTTATAGGACCGACCTCAATCTTGGGTGTGATTTTGGTGATTACGTTCTCGGTCGCTTTGTAGTGGGCGATGAGTGTGGTATCTACCCAGACGTCCAAGTATACCTCAAACTCCGCCTCAGTAAGCGGCATAACTATTGGCCAGTTGGCAGCAGCCGTCTGCCCTGCTGGAATTGCCACCATCACAGCTCCGGAAGTTGCCACTTTGGTCGCGCCCAAGTACAACTCGGTCTTGTAAGCGAACTGTTTGGTCGTAGGATTGGTGAGCTGGGCTCTGGCAGTCTTGCTTTCGCCAGCCTCGAACGTGGGGTCACCCATTTCCAGCCTTTCAATCTTGACTTGCGGCTTCATTTTCTCCTCCTTATTGCCAGATTATTTGTATCGGCTCTGCCGGATGAGCCGTAGTGAAGTGCTGGTAAAGCTGGTCATAGGTCATAAACTTCTGACCGCATACAGGGCACACGTGCTGTGGCTGAGGTATTATTGTCTGCGCTACAATCCCCAGCATTGCCACCACCATTACAGGTACAACCATTTCCATTATTTCCTCTTCCGTTATTCCCACTTCAATCCTCCTCCTTCAAAACTATCGGTATGAACATCCCCATCATGGACATGGCAAGTAATGGCATTATCATGCTCGAAATATCTACCGCCGGTCCAACTGGTGCAAAGGCCTGCCGTAACGCCGGTGCCCAGAACAGACCCCAACCGTAGTCGTTATCTTTACCGCGGGCTGTACCCTGGGGCTTAACACACAGGCGGGGCAGATAGTAGTCAATCACCTCCTGAGGATTAGGAGCCTCTCCCAGTTCAAAGAGCCTTTCAAACTCCTCGTAAATGCCTATCGGCTCATGAACCAATCTTGCTCGTCGCAGCAACGCTTCCTGAAACAGGGTTGTTATCCCACCACTGAGGGGAAGACTGAAGCTGGTGCCGCTTTTGGCTACCTCAGCAGTATCACTTGTGCTACTTGCTAAGAGGATATTCTCGCCAATGAGAAGGCAGTCAGGCTTAATTAGCCCTTCCCTGGTTGGACCCCTTGAACTGAACTCGCTGACGGCAAAGGGCTCAAGTTTTGCCGAGCCTATGGCGATAACGTATCTCTCACAGGCCGGACTCATTATTGTTCTAGGTGTGGGGCCACTATTCCCGGCGGCGGCGCCCACCCAGATGCCGCGTCCGATAGCCACACGACAAGCAACACGCAGAGCACTGTAGGGCTCCCCGGTATCGGGGCTACCAAGGCTGAGGTTTATCCCCCAGGGAGCAATTTCTGATTTCCGGTCATGAAGTGCCAGCACTTCCTCGATGGCCATGACCACATCTTCCTCGCTGCCCGCACCTTTGTCATCCAGGACCTTGAGGTTGACGATATTGACCCTGGGAGCCACGGCGAGGACCATTGACACCACGCCTGTGCCATGGTCAAAGCCGTCCCTCATCGGATCGGCGGTGAAGTTCTTGCTGTAAACAACACGCCCCTTAATCTTCTCGTGTGTTTCTCTGACCCCGCTGTCAATTATGGCCACTGTCATGTCTTCCCCATAGAGTGGTGGCTCAGTTAAGCTCCTGAGCTGCTCAACCCCAATGGCTGCCACCACCTGCTGGGAAGTATAAATTGGCACCGCTGCCACTGGTGCCGGTGGCATCACCATCGGCTCCACTTTGCCAACCTCGGATACCTTAGCTCCGATTGCTTTAAGCCGCTCTACCTGCTCCGGGGTAAGGTCAGCGAAGATAATCCCGGTGCGTGGTGACTCCCGAATGTTCTTCCCCCCAATCGTCTGAACCTCTTTAGCTGTAACACCTACTATTGAATATCTCATAGCCTGCTCCAGAGTAAGACCCATAGAGCCGCCAGAACCAGAGGCGGCATAGTCAAAACTAAATAGTGTTTGTCTCTTCTCATAACTGCCTCGTAAATAGCTACGCATACCAGACTGCCAAATCCCCACATGGGCAGCACTTCCAGACTCGTGTAGTGCAGTGCCGACCCAGGGTAGAGCCAGGGAGCCGTCCCCAGCATGCCCCACAGGGCGCCGTAGGCCCACTCGAGTCCGGCCCCGACGATGCACATAACAGCATAGAAGAACAGCACATACCTCAGGAGTGGCAAATATCTCACCGCTTATCTCCTCATCCCGAAGAACTTACCCTCTCACAGCTAGACCAAGCAACAGACCGCCGATGCCGAGTAGCCAGGGGAAAATCTTCATCATCAGCCGATATGCAGGCTCATGGTATCTCATTTCCAGAGCCACAGCGGCGCAGATTCCTACCGAGCCAATCGCCAGTAGAACAATGCCGGCTATTACCATAACCCCTCCTCAGCTCTATGTTGGTGGTGTTGTTGGCTGTTTCCGTGCCGCGATGGCACCGGCAATTCTGTTGCCTCCAGCATCGATACCAGCACCGCCGACAATTGCGCCAAGGATGCCGAGAACCCACTCAGCCGGTGTCGTCGGCACAATGAACGCGGAGCTCATGGCAAAGAAGGCTGCCGCGAACACGGCCCTGATGACGGAGCTAAAGAATTTCCTGGCGACAAAAGCTTCGCCAGACTCAAGCCAGCCCAAGACAGCTGTGCACAGCGCCCCAGCCAGGGCGGCCAGCGCGAAATACAGGATATACATTTTTCCTCCTTTAATACTTTAATAAGCCGTGCCTGCACTCAGGTAGAGAATATTTTCATCTCGCACAACCCACGGGTCGTGCAGAGCTACGTTCCAGCCTTTGAACTTGAAGTACCTCCCCTTCTCATCAAAGCCAACTTTGCAGACGTCGTGAATGACATAGCCTCTTGGCTTGGCTGGCTTGGCGAAGTCATAGGGGTTGTCTGCTGGGTTAGCCATCATTCGGTAGACGCAGACGTTGGCTGCCTTTCTCTTGAGCCACTCCTCAGCAATGAAGTCGACCATAATCTTATGGTTCTCAGCATCGGCGGGCTGAATGAGGAAGTTGTTGTTGCCGTAGTCAAAACGCGCATCCATTGAATTAGAGTCCGGGATATCGACCGCCGGCCAGACAATGGGTGGTTTGGTGAAGGCGATGTTAAGCCTGCTGAAGTCAATCACGACCTTATGGTCGACAACGGAGATGCTCTCTTTCGGAATGATGTCCGATGGGCTGGGCACCTCCAGAGTAAAGAGTTTATAACGGACCGTAACCAAAAGCTCGCCCAAACTCATCGCTTCTACCTCCTATGCTACCTGGTAGTTACCATTGCTTGGCCTGGCATTATTTCCCTCCCATTTACTCCCTACTATTCTGCCCCCTGATTATATGGCGCTGCCAACACTTATTGGCTGCGACATATTGCCAAGTTCATCACTAAGCACTATCCAGTACTTCTTGGGGACTCCACTTTTGTACATGAGGTCAATATTACTCCACTCGTAGTTCCCGTGAATATCGTGCCAGCCATTGATGTAGTAGAAAGGCGATACAACTGTCACGCTCTGCCCCGGACTTAGTGTTACTGGCAGTTCATATAATTGACTCGCAGGTGTTCCAGGCACCCCACCACCCCAACACCTTACCCAGATGTATGACGAGAAAAGGTATGGGTCAGAAGTACCCGGTGCCATAAGGCAGCGAAGCCGGTGAGTAATTGCGGCACTGTGGGGGTTAGAGATAACGCCTGTAACCTCGGCTAACCAGTAGGCAGTAGCGTACTTGTCAGTGGCCGTGCTAACTCGGGTAATGACCATATTGAAGGGGGGCGGCGTTACTATCTCAACATTCTCCGTGGCCTGATAAAGAGTTAATAGTTGCCCTGCGGAGTATACACCCAAATAGACTGGATATACTCCTGTTTGGGACGGCATGGTTACAGAAAAGCTTACCTGCTTACTCTCACCAGCACCAAGACTAACGTCAAGTTCGGCTACTGCTGCCTGATTTACCCCCATAAAGAGCACGGCATGGTAATCAAAAGCTTTGCCAGTAGGGTTCCGTAGGGTTACCTTTGCAACCTTAACTACCCCAGATAGAAACTGCGGCACCTTTTCTCCTATTCCCAAACAATTGGGCCAACTTCAATCGCTGGACTAATTACCACTACTACATTCTCGGTAGCTTGGTAATGCTTGAGAAGCGTGGTGTTGTGCCAGACATCTAGGAAGACTGGATAGCTTCCCTCCGATGAAGGCATAACCACTGTGAACCTCACATCCACAAAGCCGCCAGCTGGTATTGTTACCGAGCCAACTCCAGAAGTTGCGTCTTTGGCTACACCCAGATACAGCTCAACAGCATAGGTGAACTGCTTCGTAGTGGGGTTGATCAGTCTGGCTCTGGCAGACCTAGCTACTCCTGCCTCGAGAGTAGGGTCATCCATCTCCAGCCTTTCAATCTTGACCTTTGGCTTCATTTTCCCTCCTTTACTCCCATATTATCTCTATAGGCTCTGCTGGGTGAGCAGTAGTGAAGTGCTGGTAGAGCTGGTCATAGGTCATGAATTTATCGCCGCAAATCGGACAGGTATATTGAGGTTGTGGAACAATCGCCTGAACAACCTGAGCCAGCATAACAACCCCAACTATTGCTATCGTAACGCTTATCAGCCACTTTTCTTCCATTTATTCACCCCTTAGGTTTAGCTACGCTAAATGTCTTCTCGTAGGAGTCTGCCCCATTGTGCTATATCCTAGTGATAATTGGCACCATCATAGTCACTGCTAGCACGGACATCACTGACTGTAGAGATGCCGCAAGAGTTCCTCTCCTTAATAGGCTCATTATTTGAGCCCCATAAGGCATGCCAAAACCATAGTCATTGTCTTTTCCCAGTGGGATGCCCTCAGGCTTCACACATATCAGCCTTAGTAAAGTCTCATAGTAGGGGTCAGTTGGGCTTCTATGAGCCCACACCTGGTCAGGTGTAAGTATGCCAATGTTACCAAAGATCATCATAAGGCCCATGCCACCCGCGCAGGACGCAGGACAAGAAAAGGAAGTCCCTGACTTTACACCAAACGCTTCATCATTGGTGCTCTCAGCCGTAACTATGTCGACACCAAAGAATACCCAATCAGGTTTCACTATCCCATCACGTGCAGGCCCTCTTGACGAAAGGGGCCATATAGCGAATGGACTGAAGGTCACAACGCCTATAGCAAAACATTCAGGCATTGATGCCGGAAGTAATACCGTTCCAGGATTAGGCCCTGAGTTCCCTGCCGCTGCGTAAATGCCTATTCCGTAAGGAGTATCAACCTCAGTGACCTTCCTTACTGCTACTCTCAGGGGGTGGTCTGGGTCCCCGTCATCCTCTGTACCAATTGACATATTAATAATGTTTGGGTACATTGGGTCTGTGTATGGTAAACCTCTATCTACTGCATCCTTCCTCAGAGAATATACATGCTCAAGTCCCAGTATAGTGTCCTCTACTGTTCCTTCACCATCGTCATTCAAGACCTTTATATTCATTAAGGATGCTCCAGGGGCCATTCCGCTTTCCTGACCAAGTGCATGCTGTCCACCAGCAGCCATAAAGGCAACCCCCGTCCCATGGGAGAAAATGTCATCTAGTGTGGGAGAGGATGTAAAGTTTACCTCATGGACTACTTTACCTACTAGTCCTCTGTGAGTTTTTCTTATACCTGAGTCAAGCACTGCTATTGTCAGCCCTTCGCCAGTGGTTGGCGGACTAGTTAGCTCCCTTAACTGATAGAACATGGATGATATCTGGACCTGGGACATAGCGTAGATTGGTTGCTGGGCCTTTACCGCCTGAGAGGGAGCATAGGGGGTATATACCTGTGGCCTGAACTTACTTGCTGCCTTGACACCTTTCATATCTTTGACAACTAGTCCTGGAGTAGCCTTTAATCTGGCCAGTCCGGCCTCGTCCAGGTCACAGAATATCTGCATTGACTGAACTGCTACCCTTATATTCCTGCCACCATACCTTTGCACAGTGCTCTGAAGCTCAGATAGACTTATTCCTTTTGAGACCACCGCGTACCTCAACGTCTGCCTCCTTCATGAGTTGCAACTACTTGACTCACCCTCTCCAGCCTCTTTGAGGCTTATCTACACAAACTTGCCAGCAAGTAGGTCAAGAATAATCGGGTGCTTGGTTATCTGGCGTGGATAGAGAAATTCACTGGGAAGACCATCAGACCAGTATTTCTCAGTTCCTTCGTCCTCCTTGAGAAGACCCCCATGAGGGAGTCCATCAGACCAGTATTTCTGAGCCCCTTCAGGGTTGATAGCACTAGCCATTTAACCAACCGACCATTCGTCTATATTTATGAATCCCGCCGTGCCATCACAGTCAACGACTACTTCCAAAACGGCGTCATCAGTTACCGCAGGGGTGATTCCAGTCAACTGCTCCCAGGCATTCAGACCGAGAGTCATTGTGTCCAGCACGGTATCACTGGCAATACCAGCTGCCACGTTCTTTTTCAGCACCAGCCTTGGCTGATTTCCGTTGTAATCGGCACCTCCAGCGGCAACAGAAGATTTCCTTACCCAGACGGTGAAAGCTGCCGCCCCGCCATTATTTACTGCCGCCTTTTTACTTCCTGATTCCAGCTTTTCTGAGGCGTTATTTGGGCTAAGCCTCTGGGATGGAGCAGCTGTCCTGAAGTAGATGTTATCAATATCTATATTGCCACACCTGAAGAAGCTCTTGTGCAGCCCTGCTGTCTGGTTATGCTTCTGAGATTTGATATAGCTTCCAGGAAGCAGGGTAGCCTGACCGCTAACCTCGGTTGGTGCCCCAAATTTAGTGTTCCGAGCTACTAATGTCACGTAACTGTTTGGTGCAGCGATATATATATCCTGAGTATGGGCGGTCTTTATCCCAGAAACAGTGCTGAAATCACAGTTCTCAAGGACAATGTCACAGGCACTAACGCTGCCTGTGACATAAATTCCGCTCGGCGTGGCAAACGAAGTGTCGCCATTGGAGACCAGAGAAATAAAGGTAATTTTTGCGGCACCACTCGCAAAAAAGGCGATACTGGCGATAGCATTTCCGAATATTGTGAGCCCATTGAAGACCAGATTTCTGGGAGCAGAGTAATAATAGATTCCATAGTTGTTGTTTCTCCAAATACTGAAGGACGATAGAATAGAACTATACATTGCATATTCAAAATACAACCCATACCGGGAGCAACTATGGATGACATTGCCGCTAAATAGTCCAGCGGTAGCCGCTTCTAGGAGGTGGAAGCCGTCGGTAGCCCCCACGATAGTGTTATTGGTAAAAGTGCCACCAATATCGGTTAAGTAGAAGCCAGCCGCATTAGTGGCTGCCACCCGTATGATAATATTGTCGCTAAACACGAGGGAGGTCCCTGTCGTTCCTATCACCTGGATGGCAGCATTACCAGATGCCGAGTTTACGTTATAGAATACGTTTTGAGAAACCGTGATGTTATCAGAGGCGCTCCCAGTGACGTAGAGACCCCAATCTTCAAAATCGTGGAGAGAACTATACTGAATATTCAAGGAACCAGTAGTGGTTTGAACGTTAATCCCCCTTTTGTCTGTTGCCTCTTCGCCGAGATAGTAAAATTCCACCCAGTCAATATCCACGAGAGCCGTGAGCTTAAAATTAACATAAGCCATTATCGCTGATGATGCCGACCTTATCTTCACATTTCTGGTAAGGAGGATAACTTCGGCTTGAGTTGGCGCCGTTCCGGAATGGGCGTTAGTGAGTGCCACCGTTACAGTTAACTGTGTTGGTGAAGCATTTATGGAGAGAGTTCGTTTCTCACACTCACCAGCAGTCCTCGTTGTAGATGCAATTCCAATTTCATCATTGGCTAACCAGCCAGTATCGGTGTCCACTCCCAGCACTGTCTGCCCTGCTGGCTCATCGGTATTGAGCTTACAGGAGACGACATTTTTGCCGTTTGTCCTTGAGAGCCCCTGGGCAACGAAGGTGCCACCATTCCTAATGATGAGACCCATGCCACCATCGGCTACGGGGTTAAACTCCAGGACGGCGGTTGAATCTCTGGGGATGGCATTGGCTACCGTGCCAATATTGAAAAGAGCGCCATTATAGACTATAAGGTTGCCACCGAGCCTGAGATAGTAATTGGTTGCAGCAGCAACGCCATAGCTCAGTGTTCCTCTCTTGCAAACGGTGAGAGCAGTTGAGCCATCGGCGCCACTGCCAAACTGTGTGTTGTTGGTATTGTTCATGGTAACGGTGATGTCGTTTCCCGTTCCTGCCCCTGTATGTTCACCAAGAACATGGAGGACATCGCCCGCCACGGGGGCTTGGGTCGTAGTCGTCCGCAGCATCCTTGACCAGTTGCCTGCGGTGCCATTTCTATAAAGATTGACCTGAGTTGCGTCGGAGGTTTTTGCCCGCACATTGTAGTTCTTACCCGCTACCAGGAGAACTGGTGCGGCAAACTTGAAGAGTATCCAGCCGCCTTCCTTTGCGTCAGCACCAGTTGAGCATGTCGGCAGGTCAGACACATTTAAGGTAACCTCCGTGCCAGGAACAGAGATAAGGTCAGTGGCGTTATAGAGTTCAACTGAGACGGTGCCTACGGGACTAGCTGCTCTACTCGCCAACTTGACGGCAATACCGTCAATAGTGATAGCTCCAGGGGCAAAGTTCTGGCTGGAGACGTAAGAGGTAGTGAGCGCAGTGTTGGCTACCTCTGAGTCCAGAAGCGAGACAGGGTCAACTAGCGCCCATGTGGCAGCAGCTACAAAATTACCACTGGCACAAGAAATGAGGCTTGCCATATCACAAAATCTCCAACTTGAGGAATTGCTGGAGTGTTATCGTGCTGACGCTTTGACCTCTGATTACAGGAAAGGTGGGATTGCCCCAATCCTTCTCAGTCGGACTATCAAATCCGGGGTAAAGCCTCTTTACTTTTTCGACGCAGACCTTATGACCCGTAACCTGGATGTCTTCATGCAGGTTCTTGGGGTTGTGCATCCAGTATTTAACCTGCTCCTCGACTGGATTGCCTTTTTCATCTGTTTCTCCTTCATGTTTTAGGCTCTGTTGGCATAGTGGGCATTTCGGTCTCTTCATTTTATTTGCCTCCTTAGCCCTGCCGCACTTATTTCTCTGCTATCAACTGTTGCTGCCATGGCTAAACTCCTACAAGCCGAAATAGACCCTTAGACCCATCTGGACATCATAGAGCTCCAGGCTATTAGCCAGAGCTGAGATAGCATCCCCCCGATTAGTCTGCTCACTGCGGAAGTTGTAGGTGGCAACAGAATCAACCTCGGATTTAAGGTCATTATCGCCAAAGCAGACATCACCCGACTCTTTCTGATTAGCGGCGACATACCACTGGTTTAGGTCAAAATTAATGGCAATAAGGTCGTCAATTCCCCAAGTACCTGTGGATTTCTTTACCCTGATAGCTTTGCCCGCTAGGTCAATGTAATTGTCAACGCCCGATATGTCCCTTATGGCTCGGAACTTAAGGAAAGCGATTGCCCTGATAATCCTGAAGCCTTCAGGCAGCCCAGAAACGACGACATCGGGAAAATCAAGGTCAGCGGCTACTCCGGGAACGGTTATCTTATCATTAACATCACTCCAGAAGTCCATGGAGAATGTGGCAGATTTAAGGGCACCTAGAAGACCTGGATAAAACTTATCCAGGTAAACAATGATGTCGGGCTTAAGCCTACTCTTGAAGAAGCCGCCTACACTCACCTAGAACCTCCAAGCAGAATTTTAGGCAGCATGGCTGCCATTAAGCTAACTACCAGCACAGGAGCAACAGGGCCCAGTATACTGACCATGTTCTGGGACGTTAGAGCAACACTTACCGTATCAACTACAGTGTTGCTCTGCTTCTCCCCCAGATTAAGTATGAGTACAGTATCTGTGTAGTCAACCTTCACTGAACCCGGGAGCTTTATGGTGTTCTGTGCCTCAACGGTGAACCACACCTCACTATCAACTGGTACTGTGAACTCAGAGACAACTACGCCATTCTTTACTACCTGAGCTACTAGTGTGTACTCCCTATCAATACTCGTTGAATTAGTAATGTATAATGAGCAGCTTATCTCAGCTCCTGCATTATGCAAGAGAGACTGGGGCAAGTCCCATAGTATTTCACCCAAGTTGGCCACTAGTGTTCTCCTTACTTCCTTTCTTCTGGTAAAGAAGGCCAACCCTGCCTGTTAGACCAGAAATCCTCTCATCATGTTCTTTGAACCTCTGCTGGCATGAAGATATAATATTGGTTATATGCTCCCACTTTTCCTGCAAGAGCACTGACCTCTTTCGTGCTAGCCTCTATCTTTGAGGACAAGGTTTTACTAAGGCTTGCCATCTTATCGTCAAACCTGGCGGATAACTTCATAGCCCAGTACCTACACCAATGAGTACTGATACTGTTACCCCAACAGCAGAAATTACTAGGTGCGCAGCATTTATCATCCTTTCTCTACTCCCTCTAACATTGGAATCATTACGCTAAGCATTATAATAGTGACCACCATGCTAAGAACATCAGTTATGCCAGCACCTCCTGTGCCGACTATGATTAGGTTGTCCTGCAGCACATAGTATCCTGTATCAAGAGCCTCAACAAGCAGCCCATACTTACCGTCTGCTATATTTGTGAGTGTGAAGTCTATAGACACCTCCTTACTTGCAGGCGTCATTGCCTTAGTCAGCGTAATCTCCTTTTGACCTGCTGAAGAACCTACTCTATCAAGGACCCCCAGCTTATACTGGTAAGGTACAGCCTGGAGAGTTATCTTGGTGTCCTGTGCTACTGTGTACTTGAAGGACACAGTAGCACGTATTGTATCTCCGGGATAGAACTGCTTGGGTACTAACCCTAGTGGGCGAAGACTAACCTGTAGTGTCATATTCCTATACCTTAATAAAGTCAATTATCGTGAACTCTGTTATTTCAGGCACAAGGCCAGTAACTACAAATGCACCTCTATACCTTACTCCCCTTTCTGGAACAGTTGGGGTGCCCCCGGACACCTTACACTCAAGTACGGTCCAGTTTGACCCAACACTGCTTGGTATGGTAAGGGTCTTCTCGCCTGTGTAGGTTAGAGGTGTGGACGATTGTGGTAGGCTCCTGGTGTTTGTGTCTACCAGTGCTTCTTGAAGTATCCCGGCAATCTCGTAGCCTATTACGAAGCGCTCCTCGACACCCGTTACTGCGGGGCCTGAGTATTTGTAGGATATAGTTATCTTTACCCTGTCACCTGGGATGATTGACAGTTGCTTTGGTGGGCTTAGGTAGTCTATGCTCAGTGGGTACAGTAGGCCTGACACTAGCAAGTACCACTTTCCTGTTGCTGCGTCGTAGTAGTAACGTTCACCAGTGATAGGGTCCCGGTACCATCCCGTTGTGTATCCGGTCACCTGCATCGCACTTATCGACCCCAGTGACAACGCCAATGTTTTTGTTACCATGTCCTCCTCCTAAGCCTTTGAATAGTCAACAATAGTAAACTCGGTGACCAGCGGTGCCAGCTCAGCCAGTTTGACATCCTTCGATTTGCTGTCATCGGAATACAGGTACCCGTCAGTTGCCTCAAAGTAGCTGTAGGCACTTATCTTCGCGTCACCGCCTCCCATAATGAAAGCACCGTAGAAGGATATTGTCTCGCCCGGACCGACCCATGCATTCTGCCAGTTGATGAAGGATGCCACTGTGTCCGCTACAGCCACGCAGTATACGTGAAGGTTGCCCGTCCAGATATTCTTTATCTTGACCTCTACATTGACTATGCTGCCAGCTACGGCGCTACTCGGGGCCACTATCTCCACAATATCACTGTAAGTCCCTGTCATGTCTTACCTCTCAAAACGGCCTCTCTACCTCTTCACCTTTAGCCACCTTCTTTACCTGGGAATATATCCAGCTAGCAATGGCAACTAAAATCATGATGTTCACCGCCACGGCGATTAGCTCCTGCCAGAACAGGGGCTGAAACTGTGTCTGCTGCGGTAACTGGTTACTCATCCTAGTGCTTCCTTTCCTAGCATCATCTTGCCCGCAAAGCTCATCAAGAGTACCATCACTCCGGCAACCACCATCATGTTAATCAGATTCTTTATCGACTCCGGTAGAAGCCACCAGATAAGGGCCCCGAGCAGTGCCGGTAGAAGAGCAGTAATGAGGATGCCGATGATAATCGGCATCCAGGCAATTGACTTCTGCCAGGCCAGATAGATTGAGGGCCGAGTCGTGTCGGCATAGACAATGTACTGATTGCCCGGCCATTTCTTAACACCAGCTCCAGCAAGTTTTGTCTCCAGCTCAGCCAGCACTTCACTGGAGGGTTGCTCGATGAAGTCGAGGCGTATCAGCATCAGGCCTCCCTCAGCCACGCTTGCCTCGATCGGCGCAATGGTACCTAAGCCCTCTATCGTTGCCGCGGAGCCGATCAGGACTGCTCTATAACCCGGCGGCGTCATTCCATCAGGCATCTGGCACCCTCCTCAACCAAAGAGGGCTGAACCGCATGGCTCAGCCCCCATTAAGATACAGGCTCACCGGTATCTTTTTCAGGCAATAATCTGCCTACACGAGATACTATTTCACTTCTCGGTTCATATAACCAAGCCTTACTCCAGCAGCCCGCATCGGCAGATAATGGCTGCCATGCGAGGTTATTCAAGGCACAGGTCTATCAAGCTGTAGTCGGTGTCGACCTCAACCCGCATCACTTTACCGACAACAAGCTGAGTATGACCAATATCATGGGCTCCAGCTGCGGGTACAGCAGCAGCCATCCCAGAAAATGCAATGGTATCATCTGCGCCGGCACTTGTTGTTACAAGTCTACCATTAGCATCCTCAGCGGCAGGTGCTGTAGCACTCATGGTGACCTCAAGTGATGCGTGTGATACTGCGCCATCAACCGTAGGACTGGCTCTTACCCCTCTATGAATATAAAGGACGCCAGCCGTTAGAACGGCAGCCGGCCCTCTTGTCTTGAACCAGCCAAACGAGCCTGCAGCCATGGCAGCAACCGGCACACCCACGAGTCTGGCAGTTGGTGGAGAGGGATGAATGATTACCGCCGCATAGGGATTGGCAGTTAAGGCACACAGGGTATCGGCTACGTTAAATGCGGTTGTAATCGGGTCAATAAGGGTAAACTGGCATGTAGCCGCTGCCAGAGCCGCCGGGTGAGACAATATCCTGAATGCCTGACCCTGCCCGGTGCCGTCATTAACATGCAGCCACCCGCCCGCCATCTCATCGGCAGCAAGCGGTGTCGCACCGAGCGTCAATGTCACTATGCGTGTGCCGACTGGATAGCTGGCAGCTGGGACTAGGTCATGATGGTTAGCTGGTGGGACTGGCGACTGGCAGAGTACACCAAGCGCTAAGTTGACTGCGCCGACCTGGCCATATCGGTAGACCGACTGACGTATCTGTCTGCGGGCCGCCAGAACGAAGTTCTGCACCGTGGTTACTTCTGTTATATCCTGGTCAGGACGGCCCGGCAGCCTCTCACCAAGTATAGCCTCCATTACGGCATTAAATTGGTTCCTAGTGTAATGAGTCATCGTTTCCTCCTTGTTCTTATTTCCACCCTGGGAACATTATCCCCAGGCATCCTCAAGCTACCTCGTGCAGCTCTTGGGAATCCATCGTAACCAGGAGTTACGCCACCAGCGACTTGGCAATGTAGCCGTAGACCCTGAAGAGGCAGTTCACTGCCGCGGCAGCTACAGCTACCGTATTGGTGAAGGTCACGGTCAAGATTGCCCCCGCGGGGAGCCTGAGCGCTACCGGCTTATTGGTGGCTGCCCACAGCAGCGGAATTACTCCGAACTCGTCCCACTGAGTTCCCCCACCAACACCGAAATTAACATCGGCTCCGTGGAATGCCTGGCCATTCGTGCTGGGTACCGCCGCTCTGTCTGTCCAGAGGCTGCATCTCCAGTTCGCAGTGATGATATTGGCACCACCGCTGGGCGGAATAACCATCTCAACGGCGTTGAGGTACCATACCACACCGGCTGCTACAGTAAGCTGAGCAGTATGCTGGGTACCGATGGCTTCGCCCAAAACGGTTGTCAGCGTCTGGAGGTCATAGTCCTCCTCTCGACCATCCAGGATGCCGAGAATATGCTGTTGCTCAGCCCAGACCAAGGGCTGCTTTACAGCCAGGTCCAAGTCCCAGAACGCTACACCGCCCCTGTAGAACCCAAGAGGTATCGTGCCAAGGGAGCCGCGGCCCCTACCTTCAACGGATAACGCCGGCGTCAGGTTATAGAGCGCCTGCTGCGGGGTAAGAGTCTTGTCAACTATTCTCTGTCTACCCATCTCCATGGTATACCTTCCTTTCAAAAGTTAGTTTCGGTGAACGAGAGCTACTAGACCTTCTCGGTCACCTTGCCCATCATCTTCATCATCATGACCATAACGACCATGATGAGCATTAGGTTCATGATGGCGCTGATGTCAATCTGTTGACCCGTAATAAGTCCAGTTGTCATTGCTTAAAACCCTCCTGCGTTACTTATTTTCCCGGCGCTAGACCGCCTCAGTCGCTTTACCCATTGTCTTCATCATCATCACCATGACGACCATGATGAGCATCAGGTTCATGATGGCGTTGATGTCAATCTGCTGTGCCGTCGTAGCCGGAAGTGTCCCGGCCTGCAAAGGCACCGTTGCTGCCTGTTGGCCGGAGATTGGTAGTACATTTATTTGCTGCGCTTTGATCATATTCCCCTCCTGTAACGATAGACTTCCATTAGTCTCTTTGCCTCCCTCTCCACGCAGGCTACATCTTTCTCCGGACAGAAGGCCTCAGCTCTATTTACCGCCCACTTGCCGTATTTCTCGGCTAGCCTGACTTTATCTTCCCAAGGGATAGAGTGATGCTCCTCAAGCGCCCGGCTCATCACAACTGCCACCCCAGTTATCATGAACGCCGACATAGCGAAGTTGATGATCGACTCAAGCTGCTGGGAGACAGGCATAGAAACAAAATTAGCCTACTACTTGTAGGCTAGCTTCATGTGCTCGTAGCACTTGTCGAACAGCTCCGAGGCGTTCTTGGCTACGATGTCGATCCAGTTCTTGATGGGGGCGGCGCTCTCGCTCACTGATACGCCGAGGTAGGTGCTGAGTTTGGATGCCATTTTCCTTGGAGCCAGGTCTGAAGTGACGCTGTCGACAAATTTCTTCTTTGCCTCTTCCTTTGTGGCCATGCTGCAAACCCTCCCTAATCTTTATTTTTGGACCTCAGCCGGGCGGAGTGGCAGCCGGCATTAGTCCCCCGGGGAGTCGCAACCCTGGCCAAAAGGAAAGGGGGTACGCCCTCAACCTTCCGGTCAAGGGTTGCGTACCCCCTTTTATTAGCCTTTGAGCTGCCGGTGAAAGCATTAAGGCCTGTGAGCCGACACTTCCATCGGCTAGCTCACAGGCCTGCAATTAACGCTATAACACTTTTTTAATTTCGTCAAGTCTATACGCAGGTCTATATTTTTTGCTTCCCCTCTTCCTTCTTCACCCTGATTACAAGGTGATCGTTGACCACAATCTCCACTTGATCACCTGCCTTGAGATGGAGATACTTTGTCCAGGCCTTCGGCAGGGTTACCGCTAAGCTCTCGCCAGTCTTAAAGAGTGACCGTTCCACCAGAATAGGCATTCTAGAGACAAAGATAACACTGATTCACTAATTCATCAAGCCCCTTGGTAAGCTTTTTGGATATTTTCTCCGTACCGCAGAATCCCCTCTTGGAGCTGCGGCGGCAGTGCCAGGAACCGCTTTACCCGGGCTGCCTGCTCCTGCCTCTCCTTCCGGGTCATTTTCCTCAGAGGCATCTTTGGAGGCACACCGGTTAGCTGCTCTATAACTCTGGCAGCTTCCTCTACGGGGGTGGTCATCAGACTCTCTCACCCTCCATAGCATACAGTGTGTATAGCATCTGACTAACACTAGCAACAATGCCTTCACGTAACTGGGGGAGTAGCTCAGCTGCCTGAGGGTCATCAGTTTTTAAGGTAAACTCCACCCGGTTCTCTGAATCCTCAGTGTGGACAATGTACTTGATATTTTTACTGAATTGCTGCACCTTCGCTAACTGCTCTCGCTGCTGAGGTGTAGCCATAGCTAATGGATTAAAAACCATTATTCACCTCCTTATTTTTGCACTCGCTTATCAACTAGCCCTGGGGTTGGAGGGATTTGGCCGCCAGCCCCGCCACCGAACATCAGCGTTTGCATTCGGTTCATCATCGTTTCCATGGTTCTAGCCATCAGCCCCCTCATTGGGTCCTGAACAGTAGCGATATCTACCTTCTGTTGCTTTAGTTCCTCAAACCTTTGGTCAATGTGCACAACTGCCCTAGCCGCGGCTCCGGCCGCCGCCGCTTCGGCAGCCTCAGCAGTAGAAGCCTTGGCTCTCTCGGCGGCAGCGTCCATATCCTCTCTAGCCTTCTCCATAATTTCGAGAATGGGCTTTATCGCTGTTGCCTGAGCCTCAGCCTGTCCCTTCATTATCTCCACATCGTTCATCACCATTAGTTGGGCAGCTCGCAATAACATCATGCCCTTAAGCATGGCGGAACCGGTATCACCATCGCCGAGAAGATAATGCTGCATGATTCCCTCTGGAGTTATCACCTCCTGCCCCTTTCCCGTTTTCAAAACAAGGGGTAGCTTTGACTCGTCCGCTTTCCCTTCTTCCCCGCCCTTGGTGACACTCTTAGGTGTTATTCTCTTCTTGGCAACATCATGGACAGTAGAATGGGGGTAGCCCCAGTTCTTCTCTATCTGGACTGGCGTATACCCTTCGTCAAGAAGAGCATCTATCCTCTTTCGCTGAGTATCTTCTTCCTCCGGCTCAGGTTGTTCTGAGTGTTTCTCTCCACCCTTCTCAGCCATAATTGCACCTCTCTAAAAAGTGAAAAGGCCTGCGAACCGATTTTCACCGGCTAACTCACAGGCCTTGATTAAAAAATAACACTAAAGGTCGTATTTGTCAAGCAGAAAAGTCGTAGCTACCGATAAATTCGAGTCGTAGCTATAACTATGACTTGCCCAAGTACGTCTACCCAAGCGAAGCCCCCCTACAGCCTCAAAAGGGGCACCCCCTCACCCCCGCGGTAGCAGTAGTGCAACGGCCCTTTCAACCCCCAATGACGGCGCCAGGCGGGCTACCCTGACGGCATCGCGGACGTCCTGAGTTCTGCCGTCAAGCCTTCTAGCTACCTCGTCAGCAAGCTCAGGACTGGTATTTTCCCGGCGCACCAGTACACCTTTGACTACGGCCAAATACTCATCGCGGCTATAGGGGTGCAACTCTCTAACGGCAAAACGTGACCTGAGTTCCGGAGACAACGAGTGAGCTCGGTTAGTGGCTGCCACTACCCTAATCTCATGCGTCAGAGAAAGCTCCCGGCCCACCTTTGCCCGAACCAGCCGCCCACCTTCCATCATGGAGAGGAGAGCAGCGGTATCGGTAGCGTTCATTTTATCCAACTCATCGACCAGCAACACATACGGACGCCTCTCTGCAACTAGGTCCCACAGACCGGCCTTGGAAGTTGCCGACCCAACCAGCCAGACGGCTCTCTCACCACCTATCCTCTCAATATCCCAGAGGAATAGCGTCTTGGCCAGCGCCGGCGGCCCAGCCAAGAGCACGTGGACCGGTTTCTCGGCAGCCAGACAAGCCCTGAGAAGCTCTTTTACCTCGCAATGGCCGATAATGTCCTCGAAAATATCATCGGGCACCTGTAGTTTTTGATCCTGGTGCGTCTCAGTAGGGGCAGGCGCACCGGTGATCAGCATCGCCCTGGCTTTCTGGGTCAACCGGTGCCCGTGGTAAGAGTTGGACTCATACCGGTCCTCTATTAGCCCTTCCATGCGGAGCTTGGCTAGGTTACCTGGCCAGACGCCAACATCACGGGAGCGCCACCCCAGTTTCCCTGCCAGGCTCTCTGGGTCAAGGCTGTCTTCAACTCCGGCTATCCTCTTTAGCAGTTCAACATCATCTTCTTTCATGTAACACCTCCTATCCCCTCAGCATTCCTGGCGGCGGTCCTGGCGGAGGCTGAGCTACCACCGCCGTCAACGGAACCTCACCCCTCTCAAGCCTTACTGCATAGATAATACCACAATCTAAGCATGCATCAACCAGGGCGGAGATGGTAGGTATCATCGTCCCCACCAGCATCTGGTTAACTTTTCTTGGGTCGAGGATTGGTCCAGCCATCTGGTATAACCCGAACTTCAACCCTTCCCCCATCAGACCCTTCTCTTTTTGCTCCTCTGCCACGGAGCCTGCAAGCCTCTTAGTGCTGCCGCAGTTGGGACACTTGTCGAACTCGGCGATAATCTGCTGCTTATCGCTGACCATCTAAGACGCCTCCTTTCAGTATCTCTTTTACCACGATAAATTTCTTGCCTTTATTAACAACTGTCTGGTTTCTTCAAGGTCTGGAGAGCAACGCTTACATATCCTTATCCCTGGCTTGCGTCGCTTCTCCCAAGAACATTCCTCCACCCACCTGCCGTAGCCACACTTGGCAATGACAAAGCCAAAGTCATAATGGGCAGCAAGATGATATATGTCAGACCCAAATGCACAGAACCAGCTCACTGCCACCCCCTCATTTTCTTAATCATCTCGTAGGCTGCCAGCACCATCTGCAATAGAAAGCTGGTGCCTTCTATGCCCGCGGTATCAGGATGTAGCTTGTGCAGAAGGTCATGATACCGCTTCTTTACCTCCTCATCCGAGGCTGACTTATCCAACCCCAGGACTTGATACGGGTCGAAGCCCGGCTGCTGGGCCATCATGCCGGGGAGCTGTGACATGTCTATGCCCGTAGCCTTAGCCAATTCGGCTAGCTTGGACAGATCAAAAGTGCCCTTCATCAGGTCGTCCAGCCAACCTCGCCACTCCTCCATAAGTACGTTAAGCATCCTCTGCTGCATTCGGGCAATCCTGTCTATCCCCATTATTTCTTCTTCTCCATCCTAAACATAGGAGCAGCCGATGATGTCCTCTATAGGCTGCCTTTCCATACCTGCTCCAAGAGAGGACTATTAATAAAGTCCCCAGGAAGCGGGTCATTAATATTCACCAAGATATCCCCTGGTTCAAGCTTAAAAGTATTCATTTTAGTTCCACGGAGCCTCCTCGTAGTTTTCGCCTAAAAGCTGAGCCGCCCTCTCACAGAGTGCCATACCCATTATTTGATTTGATGGTGGAGACCACTTCCCCCAGCCAAACCGATAGCAAGTCTCAGCTATGTGACGCCAGCTGCAGCCCCTCTCAACTCGGAGCATGCGCACAATCTTAGCCCGCTTAAAGGTCATAGGCTTGCACAGCTCCTTGAACTCCTCAAACCTCTCAGCGGCAGCCTTGGCCATTTCCTTGAGTTGCTCTACACTCTCTATTGTGATGAGCTTCTCACCCTTTTTGATTGACTCGACTATCTCCTTATCAGTTGGGCTGAGGGTTCCTCCCTCCCTCAGAGCTTTATCGTCAGTGACGAATATGTACTCTCGGTTATCTTTTTCCATCGTCCCCTCCTGGCAATTGTTTTCGCCCCAACCTCTCTGCCGCCTCCAGTGCCCTCTGCTTTGAATCTGGTGACTTCTCCAGCAACTCAGGTTTGTCTCTAATTTCCAGATAAAGCATAATCGTTACCTGGTCGTTTAACACTGCTAACCCTGTCGCCAAGTGGTCAACTGAATCCTTAATGTGTTTCACCTCCCGGCGTATGACCCACGTAATCCAGAACAGGACGCCCAGGACAACGAGGGGTAAAATACTTAGAATCGTAGCTAGCTCCATTTTAGCCTCCAAGAGCGAGGTCCTTAAGTTTCTGCTTTTCAAAATCAGTACCCCAAGTCTGGGTTAGTCGGATAATGATTTCATGGGCCTCATCTTTACCAAAACTGGTGCCATCCATATAGACATGCTTACCGTTGCCCAGGGTCAGAACCGGTACCAGCCCTTGAAGCTTAATGATTATGCGGGCTGCCGCTGAGGCCGAGAATGAATTCCCAAAGGCAGCGATAGCCTCGGTATCAGCCTTCACATCATGGCCAGATGCTGCTCCAATAAAGGCTCTGCGCTCGTGGGTAACCTCATCCTCAATGACAACAATACCGACTACGCCCTGACTGTTGCTAAACCACATATCATCTATTATTTTCACTTTCGCTCCTAACCTCCTTTCATTCCGGCAACCTCCCGACGAGCCGCAGGAACTTATCGATGTTCCGCCGCGACCCATGGAACAAGGGGAGACCGTCAACTTTCAATATTCGCCGCCGTGGTTCTTTACCATCCGGACCCTTATATGCCATGGGGTAGACATCCACGTTATAAGAGGCAAGGATTTTCGCCCTCTCTACACACTCCTGTTCGATGACGGGGAATCCATATAAGAAGTAAAAGCTTAACTTCCTAGAGCCTATCCCATTAGCCCTCAGTAGCTCAATCCCTTCCCTTACTGCCTTTTCGTAGCTGATGTGGTCAAAGGCAAACCGTAGCTCCTTCGCCTTTACCCGCTTCAAATACTCAATATTTTCCTCGTTCAGTAGCCTAATATCCAAACCTTGATTGAAATCTACCTCGAGTCCCTCAGCTATGAGGTCCTCCATGGTCTGCTGCCAATTAGGGGCAGCGAGCAAGTTGTTATCCAGTAGCGTGATTTTCTTATGGCGCCTGTCCCAGAACTCATAGATGCGTGCCCATGGCTTGATGCCCCCGGGTTCCTTATCGGGGACGATACACCAAGGGCATTGTCTAGTGCAGCCGCGGGAGGTGAAGCCTATACTAGAATCTTTCACCTGAGGAGAGACATTAGGGTATAGACTATAGTCAGGTTTCATATGCTCCACTTCAAGCGGGAGTTCAGCTTTGAGGTCAAAGCCTGAGCCACCCAGAATCCCACCCGTAGGAACAGTAAGTTCCCTTTTCTGATTCCAGGTAAAGACACAGCTCACATAGATGATATCTGGTCGCTGAATAGGGAAATTCAGATATACCTTATCCCCCTTCATCTTGTGATAAGCTGAGAGTTTCATCAGTGCCAAGTTAGGAAAGGGACGGCGCCGCCTGCTGATATCTAAATCCATGAGCAATATACTCGGCTGGACCACTCCTATCTCCTAATCTGCTCAAGCTACCGGGGTGCCCTCTCTTAAGAACTTGAGGGTCTCTAACAACCTAGCCTCATTAAACTCTGGATTTTGCCCAACCTTCCGCCAGGTGGTGCTCTTTTCTACTAGAGTCTCCAGGAAGGGCAGGAGTGGTTGGGCATCTTCACGGCACAGGCTAGCCCGAAACGGCCAGTCCTGGCGGTCTAGGTAGATTACTATCTCAACTCGATGCTTGGGGCACAGGTCCTTACCACACAAGATACATTGGGTAAAGCCTGGCTCCTCACAGAAATCGCAGAATACTCGTGTTTCAGTTACTTCCTTCTTCATGGTTACCTCCTTTGCCTTTAACCTCTCTTATACGCTAACTTTTCGAGGCAATATGAGACACCCCAATGCCTCGTATTCTCCCTTCAGATAAAGCTGGCCTACAATAGCTGCCACGATTGCATCAAGCTCGTCGTGGGTACCATCAAGGTCTCCCCATATACCGTAGTTGCAGAGGGCATCTGCTAGAACTTTTAGCCCCTTGTTTTTTCTAGGGATACCCAGGATGTCTTGGGCAGCCCCGGGGTAGCTCTCAATGACTTGGTAGCCACTCTCCCTCAGTCGGCTGGCCAGTTTTATCCCCCGCATAGTTAGTGCTTTCATCGAGGGGAGCAAGCACCAGTAGACCCCTATTCCCCGCCTCTTTAGTTCTAGTTCGCAGTTTCTATATATCTTGGTTGGGTCTTCAGGAAGAGAAAGAGGTGAATCTATAGATACTAGGTCTGGTGCCATGGCCTGGACAAGAGATTCAATAGCTTCGTCTGACTTTCTCCGTGTTGTAGCAACGAAATTATCTGGCTTCAGGGTGGCAATCCCGCTGGCTCTATTCTCGGAGCCGGTCAAATCGATACCCATAACTAACATATTCCCTCCCTCACACATAACGGCTGTTATACGCTAACGACAATAGGATGGTTTTTCCTTCGGGATTTCTATGTACCCCGCGAACAT
>Ga0315312_1000455_pt1 | contig 48381 bp, 82 predicted proteins | sample TDP7_MG_FD_203629 | JGI IMG/M metagenome (GOLD analysis project Ga0315312, IMG submission 203629) | Freshwater sediment microbial communities from Lake Towuti, South Sulawesi, Indonesia - TDP7 | ecosystem: Environmental > Aquatic > Freshwater > Lake > Sediment | place: Indonesia: South Sulawesi... | reverse complement strand
TTATTCCTTCAAGAAGAAAGCTAGGGGGCTTTTGAATCTGCTTGAATCCCTGTGGAGCTTGAGGCTTCATGACCTGTGGGATCGTTATTCCCAAGGCTGCAGCCAAAGTTTGACCGGCCTTAGAAACTTGCTGAACTCCTGTAGCTGCTGCCACAGAAGGAGCAGCTCCTAAAACATATTCAGCAGGCTTAGAAACTAAAAGAGCTTGAGTCCCTGTTTTTGTTGCAGTTTCAAGAGCTTCAGGAGTCCAAAGAGGCTTCATGGGCTTGAAGGCTTTAGCATACTGCAGATATGACATGCCTTTAATATCTGCTGAAAACCATTTATCAATAGGTTCAAGCTTAAAGCCTTCTAAGGTTTGAGTGGGCTTATAAGTAACCATTCTTCCTCTGGGCAGCCCTGTTGCATCTTCAACAGCATGACTAAGATGCCAAAGCAGCTCCTGTTCAGAAGCAAATTCTTTAGGAAGCTGAATGAGTCCGTATTCAGTGGCTTTTCTAATAACAGGATATCCTGCAAATTTTGAGGCCTCAGCTATGCTTGCCCAGAATTCAAAGGCTGCAGGATCAAAAAGGTTTATGCCTGCTTCAGACATCCCCCAATAAAGACTTTGTTCAATTTTGCCTTTAACTGTCTTCTTGGCAAGGGCAATAGACACTTCTTCTGCTGCTTTGAAAACTGAGCTGACAGGCTTATGATATTTTACAGCCCATTTAGCCTGAGTGAGAAGCTTGGGGATATCAGTTTTCATCCATAAAATATCCTTCCAAGTATGAGGGCTTATGGCTGTAGTAATTGGCTGAATGGCTTTGTAAGCCTCGAGATGCTCTCTAATCATCCATTCTCTCCAAGCTGTCTGAGTGGCTTTGAATCCCTTTCCTGCATATTCAAAGCCTTTCGAGATCCCAAGAGAAACAAGGATATCTCCCACAATAGTGCCTGCAGCATACCATCCTTCTGTATCCATAATGGCTTTCATTTCTGGGCTTGTCTTCAATTCTCCTGCCTTGAAAGACTCTATCCCCGAAGTAATTAATCCCCCTGTGACAGTGGCAGGAATTCTTGGAGTGGGGACTCCAAGCAAAGTGCCTAAGCTATATACAAAAGATTCGACTCCTGCAACTACTCCCCCAAGAAAGCCAAAGGGATCCTGCAGGGGAGTGGCTTTTATTTCATCTACTCCCAAAGCCTTAGAAACATAACCTGTGGGAGTCTGAATAATTTTGCCTAAGTCTGCAATTCTCTCCCCAATTCCTTTAGGCTTCCACTCCTGAATCCATTGCAGCTTAGCCATTTCAAGTTCATGAGTCTGCTCAAACTTCCACTGCCCAAGTTCAACAGAAAAAGTTTTCTTCTGTTCAGCAGCCCAAGCAGCAATATCCTTCTCAAAGCTCGAGAGTTCTCCTGTAGCCCAAGTTTTTAACTGAGCCTCGAAGGATCTCTGAACATCATAAATCTGTTCTCTGAGCTCTTCCTCAAAAGTTTTCCTAGCCTTGGATTCAGCCTGAAGAATCTTAGGCTCTATGCTTTTCAGATATTCCTGTAATGAGGCTTCAAACTTGGCTCTTTCTGCTGCTTCCCACTGTGCAACCTGAGCATAAGGAATTCCCTGCTGCAAAGCCTTATTTTTTTCTGCTTGAAGACTTGACTCAAAAGATGTCCTAGCCTGTTGAACATCAACCTCAATACCTGCCCTAATCTCAGCTTCCCATCCCCCTATAGAAATCTCAAACTGTTCTCTCTGAGTCTGTTGATAAGAAGGAATATTCTGCCCAAATTCCTGCCTAGCCTGCTTCTTTGCATCTTCTAGCTGCTTTTGAAAATCTTTTGTTGATTGCTCCATAGATTTAGTGAGCCCTGTTTGAAACTGTTCTCTAGCCTCTTGCTCATATCTGCCTAACTGCCCTTCATAAGGCTTGAAAAACTCAGTTTCTTCTGCCATCCTTTCTCTTTGGAGTGGAGTGGCAGGAGCATAAATCTCAGCAAGCCTAGCAGTTTCAGCAGCCTTAGCTGCTGCTGCAGAAGTGGCAGCCTTAGCTTTCTCTATTTCTGCAATGACTCTTTCAATATCTTCCTGTGCATATCTATCAGTGGGAGTAACAATTTCAGAAGGGATTTGCATTACAGCCTGCCCTTGTTCTTGAGCCCTAGCAGCCTCTTCTGTTTCTGCAGCCCTTTGAGCAGCCTGCTGAGTAGCAGTTTGAGCAGCTTCTAATGCTGCTAGAACTCTTTGGATGTCCTCAGGAGTATAGCTCAAAGCTCATCCTCTTTTTTTCAAGAATTTATCCAAGCCCAGAATTCCTTGAAGACCTTTCTCTTTTCGATATTGTCTCATGTATTTTTGCATGTATTCCCTTTTGCCTTCTCGAGTAGTAGTCTTTTTTCGAGTGTCAATAGATCTCTTTTGATAGTCCTTGGGCAAGGGGATCACTTCTTTTTCTTTTTCTTCCCTGCCAAGTCACTGAATCCAAGCATATCATCAAGCTGCAGACTTTCTCCTATTGCTCCGGCCTTTTGAAGAGTGCCTCTCCATCCTGAGGGCTTGGCAGGAAGACCTCGAGCTCTTCTTTGTCCTGCTATTACAGCTTGCCTTTTCATTTCTTTTTTATAGGCTGTTTCTTCAAGTTTTTTATATTCAGCTCTGATAGAAGCTTGTTCTCTCTGTCTTTGTCTTTCTTCTTCAATTCTAGCCTTGACAACCTGCCCTGCTTTTTTGCCCATGACCTTTGCTCCAAGCCTCATGTATCCAAGTTCTCTCTTCAATTTTTCTTTAAGTCCCATGTCCAATCACTCAAGAATAGATTTTTTAGGATATTGCCCCAGATAAGTGCCAAAAGCATATTTTTTAAGCCACTTCTGAGCAGAAGTCTTTCTCATTTCTTCAGCAATCTGCCAAGCCTTTCTCTCCTTAAACAAAGTAGCTTCCTTCGTGAAGATCCTTCTAGGATAATCCTTAGCTATCTGTCCTGTTTGAAAAACTTCTGCAGCAGCATGAGCATGATGCCCAAATTCATGAGCAAAAGCCCCAAGCACATCTTCAGGAATCATAGGCTTGCCTTTTTCCACTCGAGCTCCTGCAATCCCAATATCAATATGCCCTAAGACAAATTGCTCTCCTGTAGTAAAAGACCGATATCCACTTTCTAAAGCCCCTATCTGCCTAGTTTGAATTTGAGGCACAGGCACTTTCTTCTTTTCAGCCCATCCCTTAACTAATTGCTGCAAAGCTAGACCGATGGGAGAAGGCTTTCTTGCAGGGGGAGCAGGCAAAGCTTCTCTAAGCCTTGGGGGAATTCTAGGTCTAGGAGCTGCAGGGGCAATAGGATAATCCACAGGTTCAACATCAAACCTGTTAGGCTCTCTTTTCCATTTCCTCTCTCCATGCAGCCTAGCTTCTTTACCCAAGTCTGTCATGTAAGCCTGATAAGCATCTCTAGGAGTGGGATACACAAGCCTTCTCTGATTCCACCAAATTTCAAAGGCTCTGCTCTCAAGAACCTTCTTTCTCTGCTGAGCAGCCTTCTTTTCTCTCTCTCTCATGGCTATCCCACAACCTTGCCTCTAAGAATTTTAGTTAAGCCTTTTGTGGCTTTTTTAACTTCCCTCACTCTGACTTCCTGAACATTGAGATGGGGAGCTTCCCATTTCTTAGCTTCTCTCTTTGCCCTTCTCATAACTGAATCTATATCTTCCCCCCTAAATTGAGAAGCCAATCTAAAGCCTGTATGGGGAAATTTAATCTGAACATGAACCACATGCTGCTTTTTCCTCAAAGCTATCTCCCCCTCTGCTTTTTTTTCAATTCCCATCGATCCATGATTTGATTGAACTCCACAAAATAGAGAACTGAATTTCTATCTGGAATTCTTCTTCTAAGATCAGCCAATTCTTTCTGAGTCTGCTTATCAGTTTTATCTAGTGACCAAGGTTTTCTCTTGCCCATATCCAATTATCCCCTTCTTTTCCTAAGCATATCCTTCCAAAAGTTCTGACAGCCTCTAGCCTCTCGTTCAAGTTTTTTTGTGGGGGCATTTCTTATTATGATGTCCCATGATTTGATTCTGCCTTTGATGTATTTCTCAGTGTATTTTGGCATTACTTCAACATCTCCATCAGATCTATGGGCTCTCCAATCTTCTTCCCTTGTTTCTGGGCTTCCCTAGCATAAAGTGAAAAGTTTTCCTCAGATCTCTTGTTCATCTTTTCAACTTGCTTCTCGAGTCTCTGAGAAAAAGTCAGGGGCTTTTTTCCCATTCATGATCACCTTTTCTTTCTTGGAAAATGACCATAGCCTGCAGTTAAAGCAGGGACAGCCCTTTGCTTGAGTTTTCTAGTGACTAAGATTCTTCTCTTGCCTATCTGAGTGGGATTCCTGATTCTCTGTCCTATTGGAGTTTTCACAATCTTTTCCATAAGAGTTTTAGGAATCCTTTCGTTCACAGGGATCTCGAGCTGCCTATGAAGTGCTCCCTTAGTCTTATGATCAAGGGCTTCCTGCATCCATTTTTCCTTTGGCATAATTCTCACTCGTAAGAAATTAATATTTTCTAACTAAATTTCTTACGGAAAGTCTTTATAAGATTATTCATGTATTTTTAATCATGAGCACTCAAAGGCTTTCAACTGCCACTGTTCTCAAGGTTAAGGGAGTTAGCCTAAATTATTTGCAGTTTCTTTGGACTAACATTCAAGATGTTAGAAAAGTCCATGCACAGGGAGAATATGCTGCAGCACTTGAAAAAATAACACAGTTTATTCCTTATCTTCCTGATTCCATGAAAGATAAACATGCAGATAGGGCAGGGCAGATCCAATTAGTTATGATGAACATTCAATCTGATGCCTATCCTTTTCTCAAGGAGATCCCAGACTTCTTTCAAAGAGGCATAATGAGATTTAAGCTATTGCAGAATTATTCAAGATTAGCTCTCGAGAAATTCATCTCTGAAATGACTACAGACCTGAATAATCTGGGATATATGGAGAACATTAAAGAAGTGGAGCAGGGAGATGTGGATCTCCCCCCTGAATGGCTAAAGAAAAAAATTAGAGAACAAAAGGAAGCAGCAGAAGAAGAGCAAGAACAATCTGATTATGAACAAGGCAGAATGGATGAAAATATAGAATAGAAAAAATCTTAAAATCTACTAGAAACTTTTTTCACAAATCATTAATATTTGCAAAGTCCCTTTCTAAACTATGTTGAAACAGATTCTTGAAGCCCTAGATCAAGAAATCAAAAAATATGAAGACTTCATAGCAGAGAATAAAAATGTGGCTCTTGAAGATCCAAAGATCTTTCTAATCTGTTATGCTGAAGGCTTGATGAAAGCCTTGAAATCAGTTAGAGAGATTTTAGAACAAGCCAAGAACAGGAAATAGAAAAATTCAAAGAAGAATGTGAGAAAGATGATTTGGGAAATTAGGATCTATCTTTCTTGATTTTCAGCAGCTCCCCAAGATAAAGCATGCTCCATCCAAAAGCATAGAAAATGCAGATCGGGGCAAGAAAAAGAAAAACTAATCTCTTGTCAAGGCCTCGAGGCCGGTTCTCTGCAATCTTCATCATATAATAACTCCATCCTATTTTTCTCAATTATTTTTTCTCCTGAAACATTTTTATGACTTCTTGAGCTTCCTTAATCTTGGATTCTCCCCCCACAACTTTATGAACTTCTTCCATTAAGCCTTCCTTCTCGAGAATGGCTTCCTTCTCTTTCAGGCTTAGTCTCTTATCAATTTTGAAGATCTCTGATTGAAGAATTCTCAATCCAATTTGAATATAGCCATCTCTCTTAGGTTTATACCAATTATAGAATTCATCAGGCAGCATAGCATTATACTTGTCTTCCCATTGTGTCTTCACTCCCCCCTTCTTGCCATCAGGATAATTCCAAGATTCATAAACTCGAGCTATCCTTGGCTTGCTTGAGTAAGTGTCTTTTCCATAAGGAATGATCCTGCAGATCTTACATTGAGGCAGAGCATCAAGGATCTTGCCACTGATTAATCTTTGGCTAGGAGTAGTCAGCATGACACATCCAAAGAGTGTGCCCACTATCTGCAAGAATCTGTTAGAAGCCTTGATGAATGGATCATACCAATCAAGAGCAAAATACCAAAAGCCTGCATCATCTTGAATGAGCCCTCTCTTCTTATCCATAGTATCTGCTGCAACCGTGATAGCATCAAGGTATTCTCTAGGCATGAATGTCATGTATGGCTTCACGGATTGAAAGTTAGGTTTAACACAATGGATGAAAGGCTTATACTCCCATTGCCCATAGGCATGTGCTAAGGTCTTAGAAGCATAAGCTGACTTCCCTATCCTTTGTTGTCCCTCTATTAGAATAGGTAAGAACCTATCAAGATAATAAGCATCATTAATCTTCCACGCTGTCTTAGAATATGTAAGCCTCTGTCCTCTCCCCTGCCATTTCTTGACTTGTGGCAAGTATTTAATCTCCATTATATTTATTTTAATATTATATGACTTAAATGTAGAAAAGACTTTGCTTTCTGCTTGGTATATAAAGCTAGTTACATTATCCGCAAAGTGTAACTTTTTTATTTAAGGTGTCTGCAATATATAAACCTGTGGAAAACTATGTCTGTTTTGCAAGCTTACAGGGAAGCTGTGAAGCCCATCAATATCCATGTCTTCAGAAATGCTGTGGAGCACATCCTGCATCCTGAGACTCAGAACCTTGTGAAGACAATGTATCTGTTAGCCTCTCGAGTAAGTGAGATTGTAACAAAGACTTCAAGATGTGAGATCTTGAATAATAAAACCAAGCCATTAGGCAGCTTCCTAGATTATGAGTTTCAAGATTTCAGGCTATCAGACAAGAGAACAGAGAAGATCTTGCTAGTTACTGCAGCAGTGGCAAAAAGAACCAAAGTCTCAAGGAAGGCTAAGAAGCAGGCTAAGAAGATGGAAGAGCCCAAGCCTGAAGAAGTAGAAGCTGCACTCAGCAAATATGGGCTGAACAAGATGCTGCAGGACTATCAGAAAGGAGAGCTCAAAGTAGATCCGTTAGTTGTGGCTCACTTGCTTGGGCAGATTCATTTCAAACAGATAGCCTTGCCCTGTGATCCTAAATATGAGCCTTGGACTTTAGATCTTGTGAAGAGAATAACAATGAAGGGGACTCTGAGTTTTAACTTTGTAAGGAAGACAGCTCATGAAAGAATAAAATGGGAATTTGCAAGACAGGGATTAAACGTGCATCCTCACACTCTCAGACATTGGAGAATATCTCACTTGATGCAGAACTATGGCTTTGAACCCTATGATGTTTCTCTCTATAGTGGATGGAGCATCAAATCCACTTTCAATCAGATGGGGATGCAGGCAAGCTCAAACATAGATCTCTATGCTCACTTATCATGGAGCAAATATTTTCCCAAGCTTCTGATCCCAATTAGAGAAGTTTAGATCAATCCTGCTATAGCCCAAAAGAATAGCCCAATTAATGCAGTTGTCAAATTTGCAAAAACAATAACAGGAATAACTTTCTTAGCATCAACCTTAATTTCCAATATATCAAATAATGCAAAGACTACAAAGATCTCAATTAACACAGTAAACAATTCCAATAGAAGGAAAACAGACCATCCAAAAATAGGAGCATAAATGCCATTCATTATCATTATTTTCTTTCTCCTTTGAATCTATAATATTTTAGCCAATGGTATATGAGGATTAAAAGCAGCATGATGCCTGCAAGCCCTGATATAATGAGCATGGCTGCTAGACTATAAGCTTCAAACATTCTTCTTACAATTCCTGACATGATTCAAAAAATCTATGCAGTTTGAACCTCTAGGAAAAACCTGCCCACAGGTAAAACAGACTCTCTCTTTCAATAGAGTCCATCCACTCCGTTTCTCTCTATTCCATTTAGAACTAAGCTTAAGCTGCTCCACTTTAACATTTTCCGATTTCCTTGGAATGTATGGCTGCCCATAGTAGTCCTCATATTTTTTGGATTTACGTTTCTTTTGATGCCCCATTAACAGGATTCCTCTCTCTTCTTTTTATGGAAGGCTGCTCCATTCAATATCTGAGGCAGAGATCCTGTCCCAACATTTCTGACAGACAGGATATTCCTTGCCTTTAACCCCGATGGTTAAAGCAATTTTAGTGCTATTGCACTTCTTCTTTTTTCCTTTAAAAGAAGGTCTTCTCTTCAAAAACTTTTCAGCTTGACAAGTCTGAACTAAGTTTACTTTCTCTTTTAAAGTAAGTTTACTTTCATTCTTTTTCTTGGGCATTCTATGCCTCTCCCATTTCTTCATACAAATTGTGGGGAATTACATTTAACTATGTTGTGAAGAAAAGATATGGATTCAATAATCATACTTCCTTCTCAGGAAATTGGAAAACCTCATAATTTAGACTCCATCTTTTCCGATCATAAGAAACTATTGGAGAGCCCTTGATCTTCCTAGAAATATTTTCTATTCTTTTTAATCTTCTGTAAATGATTGTTCTCCCACTTTCTTCAGGATTATTCAGCCCAAGCTGCCTAGCTATCTGTGTTGTTGTATCTCCTTCTCTTCCCTTTGAAAGTAAATAGTTCAGAATTGCCTTGTCACGATCACTGAAAGTCTTCCAATCAAAACTCATAACTGCAGGAGATAGTTCTAGGGCATCTTCAATCCTTTTCAGCCTTTCTTCTATACTTTTTAATCTATTTTCTAATTTTAAGGATTGTGACATACTTCGCAACCATGTTTTAGATGATGGGTTACATATTAAAGGCTTTTGCAACATATTTGGTGACCGAAAAACTGCAAAATTCGCTTAGGCATCAAATTGTGACGTAACCTTGTTGAATTGTTACATAGAAAGAAGCAGACAATTATATATTCAGAAGCCTAGCTTTTTCGTAATAAATATAAGGGATCGTGATAAAATTTATTTGGGGGAGAGGGGGAGAGTCTCTGCCAAGGAGCAGGGATGAGCTCTCCCAATCTTCCAAGAGCCAGCCTGCAGGCTAATACCGTGACATTCTCCCCCATCGTTAAGGTTCATGTTCTAGCCATTTTCCCCCCCATAACTTCATAACAAAGTCTAGGAAGGGCTCAATATGTTTCTCTTCCATAAAGACAAATTCAAGCACATTATCATAGCTCACTTCAAGTATTTTAGTGACTTTCTTGACCAAGGTAAAATCATAATGAAAGGCTGAGGAGTTAGGCTCTAAAAGAATCATGACAGCAGTTCTGCCTTCCCTGCTGCTGCCTGACTTCACTTCGATCTCTCTATTGAAGGGCAGTTCATCTAATCGAGAATGAACTCTGTGCTGCTTGGCATACATTTCCTTCTGAGAAAATCTGGGCTCAGCCTGAATATACAGATGATAACGAAGAGAATCTTTTTCTCCCTTATTCCATCCCTTCTTGACATAATAAAAAAACTTCCTCAAAATCGTATCCCCCCTGAATATGGCTTGCCATCAATCCACTGAACATCAAAACAATTTCTAGCTCCCAAGCAGGTTATGTAATTACATTTTGGGCAATGAAGCAAAGAGCCCGCACACATCTTGCAGACTTCAACATACAGCAATGCCCCAATAAAGCCACAGATAGGGCAGGTCATTCCCTTAAAATTCCAAGCATTAAATCTTCTTGTCAAAGCTAATCCTCTCTTGGATGAATAATCTCATCATAGGACTTGTCAGGATTCAGCCCAAGCTCTTCAAGGATCTTCCTGCAATCATAACATTTATCTCTCTGGGCATGCTTCAAGAGCTCTTTAACAAGTTTTATAAGCAGCTCTCTTCTTGGCAGCAATTTAATATCTCCTAATTTCTCTAAGTCTCTTAATGAGCTTGTAAGCCATGACAGGATATAAAATGAAGATAGTCCATTGCAGAGGAGAAGCTCCAATAAGATCACATGCAGGGATCAGCAGCAGGCAGAAGCCTAGCAGAGCCCAATCTATTAAGGAGAGAGATCCTCTGGGATTTGAACCCAGATGAGAAAATCTTGCTAGGCTTATGAGCATGGCTAACAATCCAAAGAAAATGGAGATATCTCCTTCAAGCCTATAAATCGTTTCAGTGCCTCTAACTGTCAGGACTATGCCAAGAAGGAGAAGTCCCAGAAAAAACAGGTCTTTAGGATCAGGCATAGTCTTCACATTATGTTTCTAGGCATAGATGGTTGATATTTCATCATTGACATGAAGATAAGATTAGTAGCAAAGAGAAGCATGAGTGTAAAAATAATTAGGTAAAAGGCAGCCTGTCTTCCTCTAGGCTTCTTGGTAAGAAGGAATCTTTCTATACAACGAAACAGTGTCCCGAGAATTGCCAAGTCACAAACCAAGCAAGCCATTTTAGGATTTAAAAGAGCAAAGAAATCAAAGGCTAGAAATTCTAAAATAAAAGTGATAGAAAGAAGATAGCATAACAGGCAATTAAGCCTCAAGACGTATGCAGTGTTTCTAATCTTTTCTTCAGCCAATTTTAGACCTCACAAAAGAATAGGCTTAGGCTCACTCAGCTCCTGTTTTCTATAATTCCAAAAAAGAATGAACCATCCAATAAAGACCAAGATCCCTGCCAAGCCCATGAGAATTAGGGGAAGATCATGAACAAAAATATCATAGAGGCAGATAGTGGCTGCAGCAAGAATGAAGATCCAAGCTCTGATTTCAAACTGCTTCATGTCACCATCTCTGAAGTTCTTTCTTCATCTCTCGAGGCACTCCATTCTGATAATCCTTAAAAATTGCAACAGCCCCACATTCTCTGCAAAATTCCCCTATCTTCAGCCACTTCTTGTTAAAATAAACATAGAGACTCATAATTCGGCCATTATAACAATTTTCTGTTTTATGCTGATTAGTAAAATATTTGTCTCGAGGCAAGGCTTCAGCCATTTAATTCCTTCCTGCTTAGTCTATGTGCCAAGATCCATTAGTATATATGCTTATAGAAAGCCTAGTTTACCAATCTTTGCTTAGATCCTCAATTTTTTCTTTAATAGGCTTCTTTATTTCCTCTGTTTTCTGCTGCCTTTTTTCTTCAGCCTTTTCATCCCAAGTCTCATCAATGGCCTCTTCAATTATGCTTCTTAGAATACTAGGTTCAACAGCCTCAACCTCACATTTAAAATCAACAAATTTCTTGGCTATCGTAGATCTAGGATTCAGTGGATCTTTTCTAAGTCCCATACTTTCAACCTGTTCAGGCTTGAGAACCAATCTTTCAAAAGTCAATATTGAACCCTTGCCTTCAATTCTATCAGGATATCTAGGGAAAAGATCCCGAATATTAAATTGTGGCTTGCCTTCAGCCCATTTTGATATTATCTGCAGCAAGGTTAAAGGAATCTGAAAGCCTTCATCATCACAATCTCCCAGATAGATCATTCTCATAATTTTGCCCTTAGCTGCCTGTCTCATCATCCAAGGGAAAACAACTTCATGAAGATGAGACTTGCCCACTTGCCCTTTCTGAGCATAAATTGAAACTGCCCTAAATTTTGTGACCATCTCGAAATATTGGATCAAACCTTCCTTTTCTGTGAAAATTACAGGAATAACTTTCTGATATTGCCATCTGGGAAGAGAAAACTGATCAGGAAATTCCTTGAATCGGCTTTTACAATATTCAATATAGTCCTCAGGATCTTCACTATCAATCACTCTATAAGGCTGAAACTCTCTCGAGGAATCCAAAACTGCCTTCCAAGGAATAACATTCTGCTCTCTCAATCTTGTCAAGACCGAATTAACATATTTGAACTGCTTCTTAGTCACTAAGCCTGCTGCTTCAGCCCTGTAAGCATATTGCCTTGCATTTAGAGCCCCATATTTTTCATAGACAGTGGGCAGGAATTTTCTAAGCACTGATGCTAGGCTCATCCATTTCACCGTTATAGAATCCTCTGCCTTTTTCTTTAAGGATTGTGAAGAAAAGTTCTATATTAGAATCCCATAAGGGGGCAGATTGTTCTCCTGCCATGCCATCTCATTTGTTCACAGAGCAGGTCTAAAGCCCTTGCATCTGAATAGTCTGCCAATATTCCTGTTCATTAACGTGCAGACTTTCTCACAGAGAGCCCTTGGGGGACATCAGCCAATCTGCCAAGCAACAAGGCATGCTCCCCTCTTTCTCTGAAGAAGTATATAAGCTTAGGGAAGGGATGAAAGGGAGTGTTTGAAAGCCCTTCCCCTTTAGCCTAGAACTATGTGCCCAAGTGCTCTAGATCTAAGCCATAATACAAATAATTGATGAGCCTATTTAAAATTATAGAAACATGCATGTTATACATGGTTGCTAAGAACATATATGGAAATAGGGATATGCAGCTAACTATGTATAACATAATGATAAGCAGATATGCTAAGCATAATCTAACTCTTTAAGCAGCCATTCTTCTAAAAATGTCTGTTTAGATAGCTCCCTGAGGCAAGCCTGTGCACAAGATTCCAATTTGTCTCAGGCAGCTTGAAAGCCTCAAGATCATCAGCCATACTCTCTTCCTTCTGACATGATTGAAATGGGTTTTATTGAAGTTTCAGGCTCTGATCTCTTCTTAGGACATTGTTTAAATCTGGAAGGATTCCTGAAAATGTCACATTCATGATAATCCATGCCTTCATGACAACAGCAGCCTGTCTCTATAATTTTACAGATAAAAATTTTTTCAAAACGGAAATTTCCAAATCCTTCAAGACTCATGTGAGGACACATACTCAAAGCAATCACCATCACGTTATAAAATCTCGAGTTCTATTTCCTCTTTTCTTGATTTCTTCCCCAAAGTCCATGATTGACTTTAAAGTTTGAGTAACTTGCTCAAAGGCTTTAGTGTTCAATTCAAAAGCCCTGAGATTCTGAGATATTAGCTTTTCATTTCTTTCAGCCCAATCAGGATAATGCACAAGGACTTCCACAGCATGAGGATGAGTCCTATCCCCTAGTTTGATTGTCACTCCACTGCTTTTATCAAAGACATCAATAGCCATTTTAGGCAATCTTTGACCTGCATCAAAAACATAATGAGCTCCCTTGAATCTTATCTCCTTCCTCATGACCTCAAACTGATTGACATCATTGATAAGAACATAAAGTCCATTAGCAAGAAGCTGAGAGGCTCTGCCATAATTGGCAGGCTTCCTCACATAAATATTAATTCTCCCTGTCTTAAACCACTGCAACCGACCTATATTTTCCCTAAATAAAAGCCACTTATTTCTGCTCCTAGTTTCTTCCCATCCCATCTCAAGGGCAGCAATCCTCAAACTCACATGCAAAGCCTCATCAGCCACAATCTTAGAAGGCATTAAAGTCCATCCACGCCAAGCATGAGATGAACACTTTGAACCGTGTTCAAACCTAACTCGAGCTCTCCACTTGGATCTGAGATTCCACAGGTAAAACTTATATTTTTGATATGAAAGCTCTAATAGTTTTGCAAGCATTTTAGCAGATAAGTATGGGTTTTCTTCTAGTAATTTGAACACTTCATCCTTTATTGTCAGTGAGCTCACACAACCTAACTAACCTAACACTTAGGTTTTTAAAAACCTAACTCAGTGTTCAAATATATTGGTTTTTCTCCATAAAATTTAATTGAACTATCAATTTTTTAGATATCCCCCCTCTCCTGTTTGACACTGAAAGTCTATATGCTAAGCAGGGAAAAGATTTGATCATGGCAGAAGAAAAAGATAGAAAAGAATATCCTGCAAGCCTCAGAGTAGTAGTTCATGCAGTAACCACAGATCCAATAGGATTCTATACAGAAATAAAGGCAGCCTTGAAAGAGATTATGAAGAAAGATGAAAGGCTGAAAGATGTCAGAATGGTTGAAGAAAATGTTAGAGTCCTATTAAATTGGGGCAGGCTGAAGAAAGAGATTTCCACATAATCTGAATTCAAAGTAATAATTCTTCCAATAACTTATCTAATGATTTATATTTTTCGAAGAGAATTTTATGAGCAGGTTTTCCATGTATTTCATATATTGGGGCTTTTAGAATATCTTCTCTTTTAACATAACCACAAAGCCAACACTTCTTTTTCTCTAAACTAGCTATTATTTGAATTACATAATGAGGATATGGAAGAATTCTCAAAGATTCTTTTTCATGACTTTTAGCAGGATAAAGAAAAGTGCCAAAAGATAGAGAGTTATTGAGACTTTCATTCCATCTTGTTTTCACACCAATACTTTTATCAAAAATAAGAAAATCTTGCTCTATTTCTGACAATGTTTCTTGAAAAGGATTAGCTTTTTTATAATGAAGATTCTTGACCAATCCTTTAGAAGCAAGCCATTTTTCAAAAGCAAGTTCACCAATAAAACCCACTGTGTTAGCTGTTTCTCTTGAAAGCCCTTGATACCTATAATCCCCAAGTAAACCCAATCTTTTATTATGCTCAAGCTGCCTCTTCCCAATTTGATAACAATAATCGTATTCAGTTTGAGAATAAGGAATTTCAATAATAATGAGTCCTTGAACATTAAATTTATACATGATTTCAATCTCCACAGGAAATTAAGGGGGGAGTGCCCCTTCATATTCTAGGCTTCTATTTCTATCTAGTTCATCCCTATTCAAATATGAGGATAAAAGAGATTTAATGCTTGCTTCAGCCATCCTTGCATATTTAGGATCAATATCAATACCTATCCATTTTCTTCCTAATTTCTGAGCTACTCTGCAAGTTGTGCCTGTCCCACATAAAGGATCAAGAACAACATCATCCTCTTTACTCAAATATTTCAATATCCATTCAACAAGGACTTCAGGTTTTTGAGTGGGATGTTTCATTCTCTCCTTGCCTTGACAGAGGGGGGCAATAAAATAATTAGGACTATGCCCAAGCTGCCAATTAAAAATGTTTTTTCCTCTTGAACACCAATAAATAAATTCCACTGCAGAGGCAAAGTTTACTTTTCTAAGATGAGGCACAGGATTGGATTTAACCCAGACAAGCACGTTTCTATATTTGAAATCTTTAGAGAGCATGTATTCATGAAGCCAAGTAATATTTTCTTTGGCAATAAAACATACAAAATTAGCATCCTTTTTGAGAATCCTAACTGCTTCATTAATCCATTTCTTCATGAAGCCTTTATATTGGCTCTGGGGAATTCTGTCCCATTCTCCAAAATCGTAAGAAACATTTCTGCCTTTAAATCTGTAAGAAGGGCTGTTTTTCCTTGTGATATCAGCCCCCACTTTACTGATGTTATAAGGGGGATCAGTGAAGCAGATATTAGCAAAATTATCAGGCATCTCCCTCATGACAATGGGAGCATCCCCACAAATTATCCTATTCAGAAAATATTCAGGGCTTCTATTTCTATGTCTAGGTTTAAGCCTAAGTTTATAGCCACAATCAGGGCAAACCTTATTTTTATTGGCTGCTTCTTTAGCTGCCTCTTTAAGAACATCTTTATGACAGTGAGTGCAATAATAATTAGCCTCAGAGTTTTTCCAAGTCAATTCAATCCCTCAAAAACTCATTAGCCTCTTCTGCTTGGGATTGACTCTGGGAATCTTGACTTTTTCTTTATGGGGCTCTCTCATGCTCAGGGGGGACTCTGCAAATTTCTGGGGAATCCTAACAACAAAGCCATCAGCCCTAACCTGATAATTATAATAATCATCAGAATAGGATACATGATTAAAGCCTTTAACTACAGGGCTGCATTTTCTCAGAATAGCAGCCAATTCCTTAGTATCCTCAAAACTCTCGAGCTCTTCAATCCTAGCATATTGTTGATAGAGCTGCCACATCCTGTTTTTCCATACAGGAGCTTCCTCAAAGCCACAATTAGGACACTTCAATATTCAAAGCCCTCTTCATAATCTTCTTGATCTTCCCAGAAATCATAACCATCATCATCAATCTCTTCTTCAAGAAAATAATCTGCATCATGCCCTCTTGCATGAGCCTCATCAATGCCCGTAAATCTCACATCATCGAAATCTGTTTGACTTGCATGAGCCTCATCAATACAGCCTTCACACCACAAGCAATTAGGATCATCATAAGTGCCTTCCCATTCATAGAGCCAATCTTCTTCTTTACATTCTGGGCAGACTCCCCATTTCTTTGCCCCTTCAGGCTTTGGTAATCTAGGTTTTCCCATTTTCCTTCCCTTCAATAATGTCTCTGAGGATATCCCAGAATTGTATGCCGGCCTTTTCTATAGGAATATGCTGAATATCAGTAACCTCTAAGACTTGCAGCTTAAGCTTTTCTGTATCAACTATTCTAATCCCCTTTTTCAGAAGAAAATCAAAGAATGAAGTTTCAGGATAATATCTTGAGCTAGTCCATTCTTGATAAAGCTGCTGATAAGATTCTCTGTTTATTAGATCTTGCATGTTAAAACCTTCCTATATTTTAAATGGTAAAAGTTTTGAGCAGCCACATAGCCATTAAAACAGCCTGCAGACATAGCTAACAAGGATAATAATCTATAGTTATCTGAAATGAAGAAGGCTGTGGAAAAACCTAGAATAAAAAATGATAGGCATAATGTTAAATTGATGATTATGCCAATTTGCAGAAAGGTTACAAGATCAGTTTTCACTGCCATTATCTTTGCTCCTGTTCACATTCCAGCTCTTAGGATTATTGCCTGAGCCTATATACCGTTTCTTCCATTCCATTTTTCTAAGCTTCCTGAGTTTGAGCTGCCTAATTGTAAAATCTTTTCCATACTCCAAAGCTCAGCTCCACATCTCCTTAGGCAATAATTTGAAATGATGAACCCAGACTCTATGTTCTCCCTTGAAGCCTATTTTTGGATGCAGCTTCTCCCAGATATCCTTGAATTCTGAAGGGCTCTTGCAGCCTTCATCTCTCCAAAGAAAAATCTTCACATAACTCAAAGTCCTCTTTTCAACATGAGTGAGTTCAAAGTAGCAGCCAAAAGCCCAGAAACGATCTCCCATATCTCCATATTTCTTATTCCTTGAAGTGCAAGTCTTCTGTCCCAAAACCATAGAACTCTGAAAGAAAGTCAAGAAAGGAATTTTCACTTCCATTTATCATCTCTCCTAAGCTTCTTTTTCTCTTTCATCAGAATTATGGCATCAAGATCTGCATCAGAATGAACTCTAGTAGTATGTCCCCCAAGGCTCTGAGGAGTTTGAAAAGGGGGAAGATCTTTACATTGAGGATAAGGACACTTATAACCTTCAGGCTTGTATTTTCTTTCAACCAATTAATCCTAACTCCTTTTCATGAAATACCATTAAAACTATAATATCTTTCTTAGTGAAGCCATCAGGAATCATTTTAGCTAAAACTATTGTGAGGGCTAGAACATAGGGATCTTTTATTTTTTTATTCTGCATTTCTGCTTTGAGAGCCCTCTTGAATTTTTCCTTATATATGCTAGTTAATTGAAAATGGTCAGGAGCAGCTTCTTCAATTATCCCATGTTTAAGTAATAAATTCATGCTTTCTTCAATCATTTCATAATCTTCTTCCTTAATCGTTTTCTTTTATTTTTCCTTCTTTTTTCTCTGCCCCTGCCCATTCACATCATCTCACATGCCCACATTTTTTGCATCTCATAGAATATGGGGAATTCAATTTTCCACAGATAGGACAGATCCAAGAACTTTCATATCTTTTATGTTTCTTAATTATAACCATTATAGAAACCTCAAACTTTTAGATGTCACTCTCACATCAACTGCTATTCTCTCATCTTCCAAATAATAAGCATAATATTTGACATGGAAGCCCATTCTCTTCTTAATGATGTTTCTGTTATTCAAGCCATGTTTATAATAGAAATGGGATCTAAGCCCTTGCCCATCAATAACCTGATCACAGCCTTCAACCTCACAGAGATATTTTGCCAATTATTTCCCTCTCTCCTGCCTGCATTGCTCTTCATGTCTCTTCCATTGATAATGACCTAAAATCTTGATCTTGCCACAATACCTGCATTTCCTAATTTCTTTTCTCCAAAGTTTTTTAAGAAATCTACTCATTCCTCATACCAAGCCTTTCTGATTGTCTTCTTGATCACATCAATGTTTTTGCCCTGCAATCTCAAAATCAAGCCTTCCACATCAGCCTTATAGGGCTCAGGCAGATGCCAATTATAATTATCATAGCCTATTGCAACAAGATCAGGAAGCAAAGAAATAATTTTAGAGTGGAAGTCAAGGCTGAATTTCAGCACAGGTTCAATGCTTAAAAAGATTTTAGGATGCTTCTCGCGAAGCTTAAATCTCTGCCTCAAAGCATATATCTGATAAAGTCTCTCTCGTGGCATAGGAGCATAAGAGATCTCATTATAATGTTTAAATTGGCTTTCAGTGTGAAAAACCTTCAAGTCTGTCTCTATGGTAGCTCCATACATGACATTAGAAAGAGCAGCCCATTCATCAAAGTTTTCAAAGTATCTTATAGGATTTTTAGTTAAGATCAGAAAAGTGGCTCTAGGATGATTCTTGATGAAGCCTATAACCTTCAAGATAAGATCCTGCTTAATGTTAGGGGAAAACAGGTCTAGCATGTCACAGAGAAAATAACATTTTTGTTCATCCTTAGAAAAAGGGGGCAGCTTAACATATTTGAAATAGGGATCTCCCAGATACTTGACTAAGCCATATCTTTTAACTATTCCTTTAGAGCCTGTGGCAAAACAATATCTGCAGCCAAAAAGGCATCTTCCCCCCAGAGGATTCACAGGCTTAGCAAAAGAAAACATCCTGCTTACTTTAGACATTCTCTTTTTCAAGCTCCTTCACTGTCTTCTGGGCTTTCTCAGCATAATCCTTGAGAGATTCCTTCTTCTCATCCTTAGCAAGCCAATAACCAATGCTCATGCCTATACCTATTGAAAAGATTAAGGAAATGAAGACACAGATCCATTCAATGAGAATCATGAGCCTTCTCCCTTTCTTTCAAATATTGCAGTGCAGAAAGAACAAGAGTCAAATATTTTTCTGGGGGCATCTTCTCTCTCTGAGTCAGCTCTCTTTCTCCAAAGAGCATACTGCCCTGCAGATCTGCATCATTTCCCTTCCAAGGATGAACCCAAGGATCTCGAGCAATCAATTTCTTGGCAATGTCAAACTGCATTTCCTTCCAAAAAGGTTGCATAATCATTCTTCTTAGGCTATGTAGGGAATCAAGCAGTTCACTGAATAATTTGTTTTTAGAGCCCAAATTTTGATCTATGGGAGTTAAATAGAAGATTGGGCAGACAATCTCAGCCTTAGTCAAGCCCAGAAGCCCTTTACTATATTTGAAGTTTCTTTCAGGATTAATCCTGTAGAATTTAAGAAGCAGATCCTGCCATCTGTAATTTCCAAGGAATAGCTTTGTGGCTATGATTCTTTCATCAAGAATCTGCTTATCCCCCAGAGACTCCATGACTCTCTCCCATCCTGCAGTATGATAGATGCCTAAAACAAAGTCCCAATAGATGAGGGAAGGCTGCATATCCAAGAATTCACAAAGTCTCTGTTTCTCTAGCTCTTCAATGATGGGAAGGGGAAGCTGACTCCACATGAAGTTTTCTAGCTGAGTTACGTTTCTATGAATCCTGACTTTTCGGATCTGTGCAATGTTTCTAGGATTCCTGTAAGTTATGAGCACATCAAAGCAGTAGTCAGAATAATAGAGGCTTTCTTTCTCAGTGTCAAACATGGACTCTTTCTTTTGGAAAACGATATTTCCATGAGGCTTATAATGCAAAGTTTCAACTGTCATACCATCAAGCATCTTTATCACTCCTTAGGATTCCACATTTCAACCGTTTTATTTGTTATAATGACAATCCGTTTTCGAAGAGAATCTGCATATTTCATATCTTGCAAAGTATGTTCTCCGATTCCTTCTGAGGCTAAAACGATAACAATATCGGCCTCAGTGATGGCAGGATAAACCACTTTGCGCGCTTTCAAGTATGCCTGTTCATGATCCCTCTCATATAATTCAGAATCGAGTTTATTGGGCATAAAAAGAACTATATAGGGCTCAAGTTTGCAAGATCCAAGAATCACAATTTTAGGCATCTTCATCATCCTCATAATAGTCATAGTCAAGTTCAGGATCATATTCAGGGGGATCTTCCTCTTCCATTCTTTCTCTAACAATGTCAGGGGGATACCATTCTTCACATTTGGGACACCATCCCCCTTCCTGATTGCTATAATCTTCAAGGGCTTCTCCACATTTAGGGCAGCTCATTGTCTTACCACTCTCCCTTATCTAAAAGAATCCTGAATCCCTTCTCCCCTTTCTTATGAAATAGAACATCTCCATTAGGCATTATATCTATAAAAGTCTCATCCTCTCCTTTACGAATAAAAGTATGTCCATTAATTATGTGGATATCTATCTCTTTTTTCAATAGTCCTCATCCTCTATGCAGTTCATGGTTCTTGCTCCTTTAATTTGCTTATCCAAAAATCAGGCAGGGCTCTTTTCCCTGTCACTGCTTCATAATGACAGAGTTTCTGAAACAGGGCAGGATAATACTTCTTTAACCGTAGATAATCTTTCTCATGATAATAGGGGCAGAAATAGCAGCCACTAAGCCCAAAGGTTTTATAGACAGGATTCTCAGGAATATGATTTTCTCTCATGTATTCTTTTTTCTTTTCATCCGGCCATTCGAGAAGGGGAAAATTGCAGAAAACAGTTTTTCTTCCCCATTGCCTTGACTTGGGAAAATTCTTATACATCCTAGCTCTAGGGGCACTATCATGCAGGGAGATGCCTAGATATTCTGTTACAAGCTCATCAAAAGAATTATAGTAGTTTTTCAGAAGATCAAGCTTCAAAAGTTTTCTACACCATAAAGCCCTGATGCTAGGCCAAAAATTGTATTTAACTAAATGCTCAAAAAAAGTCTCTTGAGGCTTCAACACAGTGAACAGGTTCTTTATTCCAAATTCTTTCACAATCAAGTCTATATATTGGAATGTATCTGGGATAATTATTGAAGAGTCCACAAAGACAACTTTCAAATTCTCCAAGTCCTCTTTATGCAGAAGATAATGAAGCATGACAGTAGAATCATGCCCCCCACTCCAATTAACAACATTAATCATGCTTACTTCTCTCCCTTATGTTTTTCTTCAAGATAACATCTTACGCAAAGCTGAGCCTGTTCTCGAGCAGATCTATATTCAGCTTTTGTTTTGAAGCCACATTTCTTACAGAAATATTCTGTCCATATTTCACTCATTTTATTCAGCCTTCTTCACATGGCAATTCAACTTCATCACAATAATAATGAGTATGAGTGAAAGCATAATCTTTGGCATTAGGGATCTTGCAATATTTGGCTATGACTTCTGCAATCAGCCTGTCAAGAGTTCTGTGCATAGGCTTGCCATGAACTTTCATATCATCAAAAGCTGTATTGCCCCATTTATCAGCAACTATAATTCTATAAGTCCATCCTCTTTTTGGAGCAAGCTTCACTTCTGGGACTATTCTCTTCTTGATCTCCCCCTTCTTTCTCAATCTATGAATAACTAGAACAGGGACTCGAGTATCTTCCATCAAATAGGTTACTAAAACTCTGTCCCCTTCCTTGAAAGTAAATTGGCTGTCCCTTGCAATCTTAGCAGGAATAGCAATAACCATCTGCCCTGTCTGTGGATTCTTATACAGTTTGGAATTGCCAAATAAAACCAAGTCTATCCTTCCTCACTCAGCTTTTGATAGCAATATTTAATTAAACGGTAAAGTCCATAGAGCACAAGGATAGTCCCAATTATAGTGCCTAGAGCATAGCTTGGGCTCAAGAATCTCCCCCCTTTCTTCTTTCTTCAAGAACAATCTTGAGATATCTAATGAAGTCCTCAGCACTGAGCCATCTTGTGCCATCCACAGGTTTTCCATCTTCAGCAAAGATGATCGGTTCATCTGCTTCATAGGGAATAAGAAGCAGGACAGATCTTCTTCCTGTGTTTCTCTCCCAAGAGCAGAGAGCATCAAGCAGCCTAACTATGGCATTATTAATTTCTCTATCCCTATGATAGCTCATTTTAAATTCAGATCTCCTTGATATTCAGTTTCTAATATTCTGAGAACCACTTCTAATCTATTGGTTTTTAATTTTTTGACTATCTCTTTCCAAGCATCAGATGGCAAGAACAAATTAACATATTGATTATTTGGAGAACCATAAATTTCCAATATTGCTTTAGATATCATTTTATTTTTTCCCCAATTCTTTTCTCACTGCATATTCAACTGAGCTTTTCAGGAATCTTTCAATTTCCTCTGTGGACATTTCAGGATGAAATCTTTTAGTCATGAGAACCATAGCCCTCAGCTTAGCCTCAAGAACAATGTTGAAGCCATAGATGTCAGTGGGAGATATCTCAGATTTTTCACTTGCCAATTTTTTCAACCTCTATAATCCTGTATTTTGGTAGCCTGTATTTGATAGGTCTAGTCTTCTGAGAGACTAGGATGCCTTTCTTGATCATGCTGCCCACAACAAACCTCATGACCTTGCCAAGATTCCATCCGTGCTCCTGCATCTCTGCTCCAATAGTGTTTAAGTCATATCCCAAAGCTTCTCCCTCAGGCTTGGGATATGTCATGTCAAGGTTTAGAATGGCATAGAGGATCTTGCCTTCATCAGTGCCTGTATCCATTTTCACAGGCTGTTCAGAATGGCTGAGAGAAATAGGCTGCTCAATATGCTCTAGGTCAATAGGCTTGCCTTCAACAGCAGGAAGCATGGGAGCAGGGGCAGAGGTCGGTAATAGTTTTGTAAAGGCTGCCTTGATTTCTTCCATAGCCTTGATTTCTTCATCAGTATGATGGAGCTTTTCTATCAATTCATCTGCTTTGGCAAGTTCATCTTTAAGTTTTTTAATCTGCTCTGCATGTTGTTTCTTTATTTCCAAGATCTGCTTTGCTGCTTCTTCAATCACTGCCTGAACTCTTTCTTTTCCAAATTCTTCAAGTTTTTCTTCAGCCTTGATATTGCTTGCTCTTTCAACTTCTTCATCAAATTTTTCTTTAAGGTCTTCAAATCTCTGTTTATACATTTCTTCATCCTCATCCATTTTTTTAACCATGAAATGCTCTTTCACATATTCAGAAGTAAGTTCTCCCATTGCCACTTTTACTCCCACATTTTCAGGCACATCTGCAGGGAGAACATAGATTTTCTTTATGACATCTCCAAGATAGGCATAGAAATGACCTAGAGCAAGGCTTTTGATTTCTTCATCTGAGACAAGATGCTTGCCAATATGATCACGAAAACGGTCTATCTCATGAGACTCTTTCTGCCTGCCCAGAATCCAATTATCACATTGCCTCAGGGGGGCTTTATCAATTCCTGCTAAGTCCTGAGTATCAACAAAAAGAAAGTCATGAACAGCAGCCCCCTTTCTGATGAATGTTTCAGCATACCATTTTACAGGAGTGTTTCTGCCTTGAGGCAGGTATTCCCAAGCCTCAGGCACAATGATGATAACTCCATCCATGTTTTGAATAGCATGCTCCATGACAGCTCTGATAACTAGGCTTCTCATCTCCAAGGACATTGTAGACAAGTCCATGACATTAATGCCTTCCTGTAGATCCAAGGAGCTTGAGAAACTGAACTGTTCAATCTGAGGCACAATCATCTTGAGATATTCTTCAAGCACAGTATAGACATTTTCACTTAGGCTGTCAGGTCTAGCCTTCTTCTTCAGAGCTTGCACATTTTCTAAGACTTCCCTTAGCCTTTTGGTGTTCTTGGAAGCCCTGATGATCCAAGCTCTCTCAAACTTCATCTTCTCTCGAGTAGCTGCTTCAAGAAGGCTGAGCACATAAGCCCAATCAGATCTTTCAATGTAGAATGGGGGAATAAAATGGAATTTACTGAAGCCTGATTCTCCCCTCTTCGTTATGAAGGCAATAGCTTTCAAGCCTGACCTGCTAATGATGGCCTCGAGAGTAGTGGTTTTTCCACTGAGCTGAGTCATGCCCACTACTACAGTATGATGCAGCCTCATGTGAACAGGCTTGCCTGAGCCCACTTCAAAGCCTAGCAAGATCTTTTCCATGTCTTATCCCTGATGATATTGTAATGAGCCTGATCTCTCTGAAGTGACTTAGAAGCCTCAAGCCTTTTTCAGTAGTTAGCCATTTTTGGTTTGCTGTGACTTCAATCAAGCCTTTAATTCTTAGATCATCCAAATAGTCATGAGCCATCTGATTATTCAGGTTACTACGATAGACTATTCTTGAAACTCCTGTGGGCTCTCGAGCTGTCCTCAGGATCTCAGCCATGATTTCTAATCTTCCTCTTCTTTCTCCCATTTTTCACACTCCCTTTCTCTTTGCAGTTTCTCTTCAATGGCTATCTTGTTGAAGTTAGCCATACTCATCCATTTTGGATTTTCAGAGACAAATCTCAGCACTTCATCTTTCAGTTCTCGAGGCACTCTCACATTAGCCCATTTTATCTTAGCCATCAGTGCTCACTGTTTTTTCTTTTGGGGAAATTGATCCAAAGTGGCAAGTTCTCTTATTGAGACATCAACTTCTTCCCCAAGGGGAAAACCTGCCTTAACGGATTCTGAATCTCCCACTAGAGTCAGCCTGTGCCCATCCTTATGAGCCAAAGTAACTTTATACTTGACAGCCTTACCGGCCTTATGCTCAGTGCTGTGCTTGACTATCTGAAAAGTTATGTCCATTTCAATCACTCCTTTTTTCTTCATGGTTTTCATCCTCTTTATTTTTCAAGTCCATCCATGAGTATAAGTGCCCACATTCAGGGCATCTTTTGCCACAGCCATGAATACTCCAAGCATAGGCAGTAAAAACTTCTCCACAGATAGAACATTCTACATGATAATGAGAATGTCCATGAGCAGGGAAATAGGCAAGAACCCATAAGGGCATCTTTTTAAAGGCCGGGGGAATTGTAAAAATATCTAGCTCCCATCCCTTGAAGGCAATGAGAGGATGCTCTTCAGCATCATCAGAACTCCCAATGTGCTTTATTGCTTCCTTGAAGCTTTCACAGACAACATAACAATCCTGTCCCTTTCTTCCTGCTTTAAGAGGATGATGCCATACTCGAATTTCAGGAATCATTTTAAGTCCATTAGATTCCTGAATTGCATCTTTCATAGCAGAAACTTCAACTTTCAATGTTGATTCTCTCCATCTCCTTCAGGATTAATCATGGGGGGAGCTTGATCTACTTGAATTCCCTTAGTTACTAGATCCTCAAGAAAATGCCCTATCCTGTGCACATCCAAAATTAAGGCTATTGCCTGAGTAACTCTGGGACTATCTGCAGGCAGCCATTTATCCCCATAATAACCTAAGTGCTCTCCACATCTCTTGCATTTTATTTCTAAGATTAAGGGCTCCCCTTTTTCTGCAGCAAGTTCAGGGGGAATAAGAGGCTTCACATCAAAGTCTATGCTTCTAGCTTCTTGAGTCATTGCTTTATCCATCCCCACTTTTCTTTTTTATAGCCTATTTTTTCAAGCATTTTGGGCAGATCAGGAAAACGTTTCTTGATCTTATCCACATCATAAAGATCATCCCTTTTTTCACAAATTGCATCTTTTATAATGGCTATAAGCATGGCAGTGGCTACATCAAAAACCTTGAGATGAAAGCCCCCATTATGATCAAGAACATCATGGCAATCATCTAAAAATTCTTTCTTAGACATAAATTCATCATGATAAAGCTGTGTTATTACCTGCCCATGCTTAGTTTGCTTCCAAGATTCAAAAGTCCATCCTGCCTTCTTGTTATCAGCCTGTCTTATACAAATGTCAAAGAGCCAATTAGCAATCTCCTTATAGAGTGGAGTCTCTAAAACCACTGTCCCAATCCAAGCTAAATTATCAAAGTGTGAAGTCAAATTATTTCACTCTCATATAGTTAGATCTAAAATTCCTGTGAACAAAAGCAACCATGAAGCCCCCATGCTTAATCTCAGTGACATGCCCACACTGATCACAACTGCCTTCTTTATAGAAAGTGTTAGGCTCTTCAAAAGTCAGCCTAGCCCCACATTTCTCACAGGTAAACTTCATGAAGACAAGATGCCCTTTTTCAATTAGCTTGTTAGCCATCTCAGCTAATTGGGCAAGAGGAAGATCCTCATAGGGAAGTTCTCCATCAGGAATCATTGATTCCATCCCCTCTCTTTGGCTATTGGTTCTAAAATCTCGAGAAGATCCTTGCTTCCCCGATAATATCCCTTCACTATAATTGCCCTTGCCTTCTCAGCCTTCAATAACAAATAAATTCTTTCTAAGTCCCAATTACTAATTCTGATGATATCGAAATATTGAGTCCCATGTTCTTTATCATATTCGGATTTTATAATTTTCATTATTCAAACACTTCCATCAAAGTCTCGAGGCAGCCCAAGTTTATGTAAAGCCCATTGATAGCCACATTTAGGGCAGATTATATACAGCCAATGAAGCCCTTGTATGCCCTTGACTTTCCATCCTGCATCATGAGGATAGGCATGAATAGCCTCTCCCTGCAGGCTAACAGATTCACTATGGTTATATCCGAATTTGCAGACTAGGTTATCTCTTCCTATCTTTTCAAGGAAGGGCTTAGCTTGCTCTTGGCTTAACACTCTTTCATAATAGGTCATTGCTGATCACCAAGAAGTTTTTTGGCTCTTTCAAGAGGATCTTCAGAATCAATGTTTAGCTTAGTTTTTTTAGGTATTTCAGGACATGCAAGATTAGCCTTGGCTAATCCTTTCAGATATAATTCTGCCCCAAGCTCGATCTCATCAGGCTCTTCAGTTTTTTTTATAATGGCAATCTCTCTCCTTCTTCTTTCTTTTTCTTTGGTTTTTCTCTAAGTCTCTTTATAATGTAGATAACACAGCCTGCAGCCACTAAGCCACAGACTATGAATATTGGCACAATATTCTGAGCTATCCAATTCTCTAACATTTCACAATCCCTCTTTCTTTCAATTTGACTCTAGCATGTTCAACACACAAGCTCCATCTATCACAAAAGCTGCCTTCATTGACAGCCTCATATTTTCCACAAATTTTGCACTTAATGAGCATGCCCCCAATCAATTCCTTGATTGGCTTGCCCACTTCAAGAATTAGAAATCTATCCCCTTTCTTGAAGACAGCCTTTTTCAGTTCAACCATCTGACTCATTTTAGAAAGCCCCCTACAAGAAATTCACTAAGTCTATAGCTATCTTGAGAAGAAATAAGAGCAGACTTCCTGCCCCGATCCAAGCCAAGCCTCTAAACCTGTTCAATCTAATCCCTCTCCAAGTCAATACATCTTTTTCCAAGAAGATCCTCTGGGAGCTGTTGATTGATGAAAGGAATCGTATAGAAGCCAAGGCCTAGAACCATAATCCAATTTCCATCCTCATCTCTCAGGATATCCCCCACAGACATGCTAGTATGTTTTAGCCCAAGTCTTCTAATGTATAAATTGGCATCTCCATTAGGACTCCATTCTTCTCCCTGCATCATTCTCCAAGCATGCCCCAGATCTTCAGTGTGAACATCAGTTATCCAAATATATCTGCTTAGAAGATCTCCCAAGTTCTTAGGCAGCTCAGTAAGATTAAATTGGGGATCTTTAGCATACCATATTTCAAATCGTTTCTTCTTCTTTTCCTGTTCAACAACAATAACAGGGATTTCTTTCATTTATTGCAGAGCCCCCTTCATTTCAGCCTCAATTTTTCTTAATTGTTCTTTCTGAAGATCTCTGTCTTCCTGAGTCAAGATGGGAAAATCTCTCAGTGTGAATTCATACATTTTCTTCAGTTCACTTAGGCTGCTCATTGCCATATTACTTCACTCCTTGCTTTTTTCTGATGGCTTTTATTAATTGGTCAAGATCATCAGCATAGAACTGTAGATCAATTTCTATGCCTTCCTTTGTCTTTTTGGTAAGATGCCAATATAACGGATCATAGGAAGATTTCAGGTCTGATGGAAAAAGATGAATGTCAGCCAAAAGATGATTATTTTGATGTATTACAGCTTCCATGTTCATTCCTCACAATGCTTCCATTTTTACTTCTACAGGGATCTCAGCAGCTTCCTTGCTCCATATCTCTGCAGGGATAGCCATTGCCCTGAAAATGTTTTCAGGCAGATGCCTGCCCACTCTTACTCCCCATGTCTGTTTACTGATATCTATTTCATACCATGCTTGCTCATCTCTGTCCCAAGCATATCCATAGCCTGCCCAAGTGGGAAGCACTAAGCTGAATCTAGGATGTGGAAGCCAAGAAAATCTTTCTTCTATATCTTTTTCTTCAAAAACTAGGCCTAAGTCTATTTCTTTTTTCTTGAAGACAATTATCTTATTGCCTTCAACTACGATTTTGGTTATTTGCTGCACTTTTTTACTCCCTTTCTTTTTGGCTATGTGTGCATCTGTGCATACATGAGAATATAAAGCTTATTAATTAATCCTCTATACTAAAAACTATGATTAATTCAACAGAATTACAGCAGATCTGGGATTTCCTCTGGGATGTTGCAGGAAAACTTGATTGGTATATTTGGTTTTTCATCCTCTGCTTCATCATTCTTGGCATAGCTTTGATAGCAGGGGCAGCAGTGTTAAATGCTAAAATCAATGGGCTGAGAAGAGAGATCAACATCATTGTGGCTTTAGATCCTGCCAAGAAGGCAGCTGCAGCAGAGCCTCAGAAGAAAGTGCTCAAGAAAAAAGAAGAGCCCAAGAAGGAAGAGAATAAGGGCTTGATATCTCAAGTTGTTTCTAAGGAAGAGCCCAAGCAAGAAGAGCCTAAGAAAGAGAAGCCTAAGAAAAAATCTTTCAAGAAGGATGAAGGAGCATTGCCACTGATATGAGCATAAGAAACTTGATTCCTAAAGAACAGATGGATATCCTGAAGAAAAAAGATATCAGAGAACTTAGGGATTATCTTTATGTTGTATCCTGTGATACCTGTGGAGAGATCTTTCTAAAGAAATCCTTTGATGAGATAAGAGAGGAAGTTGATCAAGGCTTCTGGGATAAGCCTCAGAAATGGTTTGCTGCAGCAGGCAGGCATTGGATGAATAATTTAGAAAAATCCAAAAATCATGAAATTAATGCTTACATGATTCATGGAGTGCACAAGCAGCTAATTTATGCCCTGTCACACTTTTGGTTCAAAGGCATGACAAAGCTGCTTTCTGTCAAGGGAGAAAAATATGCAAGAGAAGCCATGCTCAAGGATCTTGAGAACATAGAGAAAAATGCTCCCCTTTGATATACTCCATTGATATATGACCATATACAAATTCTTTTAAAGGCTTTAAGGCAAGGCTTGACTTTTTAATTTCCTAGCTCCTGTTTTCATTTTACGTAAAAATAAATTAAAGGGGCTAGGGAAAACTGATTTGTGGCTAATTAAATAAGCTTTTTCAATTTTTTCCTTGGATATTTCTAAGAGATGAAGCCTCATAAATAAGGCAGCCCATAAGGATTCAAATTCGTTTCTGTTCTGTTTTTCTGTTTGAGATCCTTGCAGGCTGTGAGTTCTATAATACATTAAGGGCTTAGGCACACGAATGAAGGTTAAACCATTGATAACAGTATCTAAAAGAAAAATTAGGTCTTCTCCATGCCTGAGTTTATTCATGAAGCTTGTATAATTAAAAATGTTTCTTGGAAAAATCAGGCATGAAAAGCAGATGAACATGTTTTTCTTCAGAGCCCATTCAATGATGTTTTCTCTCGAGGGATCAGGACTTTGAAAATAAGCAAAAGGCTGCAGAGTCTCATTACATCTATAATAATCAGAATACACTGCACAATCAGGCTGCAAGAAGGAGCTGCATTCTTCAAGGAATCTGGGATGCCACACATCATCTGAACTTAAAAAAGAAACATAATCTCCTGTTGCAAGCATTGCTCCCCTTTGCCTTGTATATCCAATTCCCATATTTTTTCCATTATGATAAATCCTGATGTTAAGTCCATCTCGAGCTCTGAATCCCATGACAGCTTCAACAGTTGAATCCTTGGAAGCATCATTAACCACAATAACTTCATGAGGCTTTAAAGTCTGTTTCTGTATGCTGCTTAAAGTTTCAATAATATATTTTTCAGCATTATAAGCAGGGATTATTACGCTAATTTTCGGAATCATCTTCTTCATCCTCTTCAATATTTCCCCATTCAGCTTCAACTAGCCTTTTCATAAGTTCCTCTACTAAGGCTTGATCACGATCAGAAGCTTTTTCAACAGCCACTTCAATCCCATCAAAAGAGCCATCTTTATTAAAATAAAATCTCACAGGCAAAGCTACATCAAAGATGCAGCCATAATTTTCTGTTTCTTCAATTTTATTGACCTTCATTTCTGGGGCTTGAGACTTCATGTTCATGGACTCCAATCTCCTGCTATCTTTTTCCAATATTCCATCATCTTCAAATATTCAGGAGAAACAGGCAGATTCACTTTGTCATAGAAAAGTTTGCCTTGCAGCATAGTCACATAAGTATAATATGCTATTACAGGATTCTGTTCTGTGGCAATAATAGATTCTGAAATCATCTGTTTCTTTCTATGAAGATAATGACCTATCAAAATAGAAATGGGGACATAAAAACAAAAGAAAGTCACTGCAAAAATTGACATGCTTGTAAATATGGCTTCAAGCCAAGACCATCTCTCTATTCCCAAGGCATAGGCTAAAATGATGAACTGCCCAAAATTAATAAGGTATCGGAGATAGCCACTATCTCCCATTCTAAATTCATACCATCTTCTTTGAATCCACTTCCAATTTAACCTCATTTTTTTAACTTCCTCATAATTTTAGAGACTACGATAGCAAAGCTTAACCATTTATCTGTCCCAAACTCTTCATGCTTTCTAGGGGGCAGCTTCATAATTCTATCAAATTCTTCTTCAGAAAGTCTTAGCTTATTCAAGATGAAGGCTTTATCCTGCAAAAACATTTCATAGTTATAAGGGGACTTTTTAATTTCCTCAAGAGCTTCCTCTCTTGTCATGCCCCCTGACCTGATCAAATTACTGAAGTGCATCTTTCTTTTATCTATACCAAATTTTTCAACAAGAATATATCTTTGATAAAATCTTGTAAAAATGTTTTCTCCATGCTTATCCCTGTAAGGCTGCCATCCCCAATTCTGCTGAAGCCACTGAATAGTTCCCTTCTTGGTATAAGGCACATAATTCAGGGGACACACTTTTTGAATGTGATGAATTTTTCTATCCCAATATTTTTCTAAAAAACCATACCTAATCCATTTTCTAAGTTTAACTCCTTCCCCAAATTTATTATGAATGTTCCTCAGATTAGTATAATCGTTTTTATTTCTATAAGTCCAAGCAGAAGGCATGAAAGCCTCACTATGCCAATTCCATCCTGTCAAAATATATTTTATCTTGTGCCTCACTGCCTCTTTTGCCTGAACAGCTTCAAGAATATAATCTGCAGGAATGTCAGTATCTAAAACACTTGCCCTCAAAAAAGCAAGCTGAAGACTTCTAAATTCTTCAGGATCAACTTCCACAATTTTCAAATCAAAGCCTGCATTCTTAGCTACACAAGCCATGTTCTGTTTTGAAAGTTCAGTATCAAAACCATTAGCTGCATGAATAAGGAGAGGAGCAAGTCCGTATGTTTGAGCCACATGAACAAGAAAACTGCTATCCACTCCCCCACTAACCCCAATAATACAATTAAAAGGCTTGCCTTCACCATCTTTCTTAATCTTATTCACAATAGCTTGCCATCTTTCTAATCGGTCATGAGTAATCTGCCAATCTTCAGGATGAGCTTTGAATTGCCTGCAATAATTACAGACTCCTTTTTCATCAAAGGATATTTCAGGATCATCTTTATCCATTATGCATTCAGAGCAGACTTGGTTCATTTCCATCCAAGCCTCTCTTTATAAATCCTGATTGTTCTAGCTGCTACGTTTTCAGGAAGATGTATAGATTCTAAACCTTCAAGAATTTTGCCATCCCATCCCTGCACAACTTTCAAGCCCATAGCCAAGGCTTCAAGCCCTGTCTTACTCAAAGAAGGAATGTTTTTTCTATCAATGAAATATTCATACAGGCCTAGCACTTTAGGAAAATCTTCATGGAGAATCCAATTTCCCTTTATGGTTCTATCAAAGATAGTAAGCTTCAAGCCATATTTACTAGAAAATTCCTGAGCATGACTTCCATCCTCATACCAATTATGAATATAATATGCTGAAGCAGGCTCATAATCCTCATGCAGTTTTTTATTAAAATGCAAAGGATCAACAGGATTAGGAATCCATTCACTATTAGGCACATCTCTAAGCAGGTCAGGAGTAGAAACATATAATTTGTGAAATTTAGAATAGAAATAAATGAACAGGGAAGTAGAGAATCTTCTCAATCCCTTTTTAAGATGAGGCTCTTTTCTAACATCATCCCCATGAAATTCTATAATCTTCTTTTTGAAAGGAGTAAAGAAGACACAAAGCCAAAGGCTATGAATATGAAGAATGTCATATTTTTTGGCTATCCTTTTTACTGCAAAATAAAAGGTTAGAGATCTCCATTTTCTTTTCAAAGTTCTTAATATGACTCTGGGCAAGGCAGGATAGGTTTTTAATTTAAAAGGAATAAGTTCAAACCCATATTTCCCCATGATGCCATCATCAAACTCTTTCAATTTAATGATGTCTGCATGATGTCCCAGATTTTTTTGATAATAAGCCATAAGTCCTGAAACTCCTGCTTGATCCCAGACATGAAGAATATTTAGATAGAGTTTTTTAACTGCAAAGATCATAGGTATTTTTTCCTTATTTCCCCCTGCTTTTGTGGGAAAATTTGTTCTATAACCTATCTGCTTCAACATTTTTTTAGTGATCAAACATTGATGTCTTTGAAGAAGATTTTCTCCAAAGCCTTCATAGGGAAAAACATCTTTAGTGACTTGTTGTTCAAATTTTTGTGGAATCAGCACAAGAACTTTCTTTCTAGCTATTCTTTCAGCCTCATCCATCAAGGCTAAGGCTTCTCCACATTTCAGATGTTCAACCACATCAAGAAGCAATATCACATCAACAGATTTGTCTTTAAAAGGAAGAGGGATAACTCTCAGATCCCATTTCATGACTTCAATTCCTTTTTTCACAAGAAATTTAAGATAAGGCTCATAGGCATCCACTCCAATAATTTTTTTGCATTGAATCTTTGTGGGGGGATAAGAAGGGCAAGTGTCTAAAGTGGCTTGCATGATGCCACAGCCCAGATCCAAAACAACATCTTCAGGATCTAATTGTGTTTGAACTAGCTCTCCTGCCCAATTCATTATAAAAATTCTCCATGAGGAATGCCTTCAAACATGACCTTGCTGACTAGATTATAATTTTCATAATAGCATTTCACACAGATGCTGCCATTAAAAAATTTCTGCTGTTCATAAAGAGAAGAAAAACTTTCAATTTCTCCCATCTTCATTCTAGGCTCATAATCCCTAGAAGGCTTCTCAAGAGCATACTGTGTGCCACAACAAGGATAGACTCCCCCATCAGCTCCAATCACAGGCTTCAGCAGACTAATATAGCAGGGATTCATGCCATGAGTGAAAATGCTTCTATCCTGAAAATTTACTTTGTTGCAATCTACATCTTGAGCCTTCAAATAATATTCAACACTCAGCATCTGATTGGTTAATTGCTCTGCCTGAAAAATGTCATTCAGTATCCTAACATGAGTGAATTCATGTTCATTGGCAAATTCAATAAGGCTTTTAATTAATTCATAATTTGGCTTTTCTCCAAGAACATAGCTGAAAGCCCAATCAACATCATGCCCAGATACATCATCAATCAAAAGCAACCAATCTTTCATATTAGATCCAATATGTTCAAGCTGCTGAGGAAGAATGTCTGAAGCACTAATCCTGCCCCATATCATTTTATCCCATGCCTTATCACTAGACCTATCAAGATAAACTCCATTAGTAACTAATCCAATTTGGATGCCCTGATCAGCAAGCAGATCTATCATTTCATTATAATGATTATATAGAAGTGGTTCTCCCCCCCCTGTTATTGTGGCTGCTTTGCATCCAAAATTAGAAGCTTGTTCAAGCAGATTTTTGATCCTTTCTATTCTCAGGCTTAGATGCTTAATTCTTTCACTGCAACTGCAGAAAGGGCAGTTAAAACTACAAAGATTTGTGGGATTAAGCTGCAAGTGAATAGGCTGTATTTTCTTCTCTATATTCATGCTTCTAATCAATTCAGGATGAAGAAAAAACTTCAATGGAAAAGTATTGGCTGCAGCATAAGCCATTTTCAATTTATTTTCTATTCCACTCATTTCATCAAACCCCTTAATTTTTTAAATATTGAAGCAGGCTGTGAATGTCTGAGCCATTTTGCAACTTCTTGATCATACACATTCATGGGAGATCTGAAGGCTTTAAACATCTGTGCTCCAAGAATAGGATTCTTTAATGAAGCTTTGAAGATTCTTGTATAGGCATAAATTTTTGAATAGCCTAGCTGCTTCATGGCAAATCCCCAGATGCTTCTGTATCCCTTGCTAGGTCTTAGAGGAAACATTTTGATATCCTTGAAAGCTTTCACAGAAAAGCCTAAGCTCAAAGCCTTGTAAACAGGATAAGATTCCCATACATAGTTTTCAGGAAAAACTCTAATCCACTTATCAAAAAACTCTTTTCTATAGATTCTGCCTGCCCCTCTGGGAAGATCATCATCTGCCTTTTCCCCTATTATGCTTCCACTTGCAATCATAAGATTAGAATTAGAAAAATGCTGTAATAATTTTTCAGCATATTGCTTCTCCAAGAGAACATCACAGGGCATGATCATGAAAAAGGGAGAAGTCAAATAATGAAGGGCAGCATTAAGATTCTCTCCAAGCAGATAAGATCTTTTTCCTCTGATCAGCCGAATTATTTTTTTTGCTCCAAATTTGGAAGCAACCTGTCTGCTGCCATCTAAGGAATCATCATCAACAAAAATAATATTGAAAAGGGGGATACTTTGATTATGAAGAGATTTTAAAACTTTTGGAAGGTTTTTAGATTCATTATGGCCAAGCAGAATTATATCTAACACATATATTCCATCCATTCATCATAGCAAATATCCCTCATGCTGCATGTTGAACAATCATAATGGTTTTTGATACAGTGCCTTTTCAAATATATCAGCAAGGGAATAAAGGCTAATCCTGCAATTAAAAAGAAGAAGGGCAAGAATAGAATAAATAAAAAAAGACTCTTCTTCATCTTAATGCTCCCTGTATCCTATTCTTTTTTAGAAGCCAATATAATCCCCCAAGGGCAATAACCAAAGCTCCCCCTGCTCCTGCAAAAAACAGATATCTCGAGACAATGATTATTTCTTCAGATCCCTCTGCTCCCCCTATTTGTTGAATTGTATATTCCAGATCAGAAGAAGTGAAGCTGCTGTTTTTATAGCCTACTCCTGTATTTCTGCAAGCCCTAACCTTATAATAATAATATGTGGCTGAAGAAACGGCTGTGTCATTGTATTGTGTTGCAGCAGAATTTGCTAGAAAAGAATAGTCAATGCCATTCAGACTTCTTTGGATCTCAAAAGTGGTTTCTATTTCTGAATTGTCTGTCCATCCTAAATAGGTCATTGATGTGTTTGCAGAGCCAAAGAGCAGGCTTGGAGCTTCAGGAGTCCTTATAGTCAAGGAAAATACTGAGCTGAATATTTCTGTATCATTGCCAAAATCTGCTATGCTGACTACTTGAACATCATAAGCCCCTTCCTTTGTCACTGAAGCAGAAATCTGAATGTAAAACAAGAGCTCAAAAGTATCCTCATCTAAAATGGTTTTTTCACAATTACCATCATCGAGAGAGACATAATTATTTGGATCATGCTCTTCTGTCCACAAACCTGTAATATTGGAATATTGGAAGCTGATGTTTAGATTAGAATAGTCTAGGTCAATCCTTGTCCTAATAAAATTGCTTAAAAGATAACAATCTACTGTTACTGTTATAGAAAACCATTCTCCATCATCAGGATCATCGGGAACTGCTAAGCACGATATATTTTGAATATAAAAGGCTAATTCTTCGCTTCCCCATGCTCCGTGAGTGGGTTCTGGGCTTACATATTTTCTAACAAGATAATCATCACCATAATTATAAGTTGGTTTACGATACCCAAAATGTCGTATTTCACTTGGATACTGCATACTTACACTTGTTACATCTGCAATCTGAGTCCCATCAATATCAAGGTATACATGCCCAGAGATAACTCTAAATTCAAAACAGTGCCATCCGTTACTTCGGGCAACTGAACTAACCTTCCAAGTGCCATCAAGATAGGCATAATAAGATGCACTTCTGTCATTGCTTCTAGCAATAATAAGAAGTCCAGTACCCGTATTCGTAAATCTAAAAGATAACTCATTACTTGCTTGACTGTCCCCATCGTCATATATCCATCCTCTAAAGGCATAGTTGTAATTTGAATAGCTCGTAACAGTTTTATAGAAGTATCCCCCAGCACCTGAAGGGTTAAGAGTGATTCTGCTACCATAGCTTCCTGTATGTTTCTGAGTTGTTGAAGCAGCAAAGGAATATCCTGTTCCTGAAGTTCCTGACCAATCGTTAATATTGCCTTCTTCAACATCCACAAATACTGGAAATACATCATTACCATTACTCGTTGTTGTGGCATCTGCTTTACCGTAATAAATGTATATTGCAGTTGAGCTTGAGCTCAAGTCATCTTTAACCTCAACCCAGAAAACTGCATTGTTGGAATCTACTTTGCTTTGCATCCAATAATCTAAAAGAGTTTCTCCATCATTATCAGTAAACCGTATATCTCCAAAATCTGTTTTGCAGTGTGAGTTTAAATAAACATTCTCCCCTGAATCAGAACCTGAGCCATAATACACAGTGATTTTTATTTGATAGTTTGTGCCTGCTCCTGAGGCCGAATTGATATCATGGCTTTTACGATATTGCCATCCACTTAACCATGCATGAGAATTAATAACATAGGGATATGAGGATAAAAAAAGAATGATAATTAAGAGTGAGCTTTGGGCTTTCTTCATTTCTCTTTGCTCCTAACGTGGGAAGATCATGGGAAGAGCAAGAATAGCCAAGATTGCAATAATGATTATAATCACTGCTATGCCTGCTGCTTTAGCCTTAGAAAATCCTTTGCCAAGTCTAACAAGCTCTTCAGTGTCAGCAATGACAGCAGCTATCTGTGATTGATCAAAGCCCTGATAAATAATCTTCCCAATCTTTCTAGGATCAAGAAGCAGCAAAGGCTTCAAGGCATCCTCAATCTTTTTGTTCTCAAATTCATGAGGATTAAAAAGTTTGCCTTCTTCTGTCTCAATAGCCATTTCTCCGGCCTCATACAATGCAAGAGCATCAGGGCTCAAGAGACAGATTTTCCCAGAATAGCCCACAAAGAAAGGCAGCCCAAAGCCAATCAAGTTAGTTCTTTTGACATTCCAATCTTCAAAGCTTTTCACAAATTGTTTATCAAGCCATGATTCTTTAATGGACTTAACTTTTTCAGGATCAACATTTTCAAGGGCAGGATTGTTTTTTTCTTCAGCCTTTGCTTTCTGCAGTTTCTCCAATTCTGGACTTTGAGGAAAAGGCACTATTTCAGGAGAAGCAGGAGAATATCTTGGCAGAATTTTATATTTGCCTTCATCAGTGATCACTATTCCCTCAGCCCTTCTCTCAGTGATTGTTGTCAAGATTCCTCTGCCTGAATCATGAGCAAGCAGCAGAAGGGGCTTGCCTCTTCTTCTAGCCCAGAAAACTGTTTTAGCAGCAGGGGGCATGAGCTTATACCAAAAAATAACCCAAAAAATAGGCAATACGATTGCCAAGATAATGAAGCCTGCCCAGAAGGGCAAAGCAGTAGCCCAGAAGAAATCTGTCAAAGCCTTTTCAAAACCACTCATCAGAGATCTCTCCTATCTGAACAGCCTGCTGAAAAAGCCCCCTCTTTGTGCTGTGGGCTGCTCGATCTTGAAGGTCTTAATTCTTTCTGTGACAAGTTTACCTCTCCATCCATGTTCACAATCATGATTACTTGCATAGAAGTGGATAAGCCAAGCATCGAACTTGGCTTGACTTTGAAGATTAGGAGTCTTATTCACCATGAGCTGAAGCCTGCAGATCCTTCTAGCCCTAATATCCATTTCTCTGATGAGCTTGGGATCAGTGATATTACTTGTTCTCACAAGATGAGAAAGGGCAGGAATAGCCACTTTCATATCAGGATCTTCTCTCAGCATTTTCTGAGTTTCTTCATCCTTCACAAGATAATAGATCTGCCCCATATACTGATAATAATCAGAATATGGCTCAGGCTGCATCTGCTCAGATTTGATGAGCCCTGCAGCAATATCATCCATGTAAGCCTGCTGTCCACTCATTCTTCATAGTCCCCAATCTCTTTCATCTTCACTCTTCTAGCCAAGTGAAATTCATCAAGAATGATGAAGGTCACAATTAACAAAGCAAAACCACTAAACAACATTGCCACTGCATAAGTCCCATAAATGCTGCCCCCTATCATAACAGGAGTATTAACAAGAAAAAGCCAAAGAAAACTCAGGATCATCCATGAAGCAGCAGCCATAGATCCAAAAGCCACAATAACTCCATAAGAAGTGTTTCTATCATCTTTAGTGGCAAAATATAGAAATGTGAAGAATACTGCCACAAAGAAGATTATGAAAACTTCCACATCAATCATTGATATCTTTACTTTGTTTACTCTAAGGTCTATTTAAAATTATGTTGTATGGAAGTCTAAAAAAATAAAAAAGGGGAAGATGCTTCTGCTCCATACTGCAACGATTGAAGGCACAAAGGAAGATAGTTTAGCCCATTGCCCCTGTAGATGCTCTTCCAAGGGCTGACATGACAAGTGCAAGGATACCTACAGCAGCAGCTATAATGATGCCCAAAGCAGCCAAGGTAAGGCCTGTCCATGTGTTACTGAACACTAAGTCAATAGTGTCATTAGCTTCCTGTGACATACCTGTTACCTTCAGATTCGTTGCAACCATCTGAAGTCTTGCCACGATTATCACTACAATGAGGATAACCACGACAAGAGCAGCAAGAGCTATTACATCGCCTACTCTCATTATGTGTCACTCTTCTTGATGCTACTCTAAAAATTTAAAACATATCTTTATATAATTTTTCATGTAATTCTCAGAATGGCAAGTTTTAATAAGAGAGTGAACATTAAGAGTTTTAGGGATTGAGGGCTTGGCAGATAAAGAAGTTGAAGTGGAGCCTTTAGAGAATTTTAGTGGCAAGATAGAAAATTCTGTCAAAAAGAAAGTTAGGGATGAACATGGCAGTGCTTTGATCCCTGTGCCTAAGAGGATGCTACAGCAGATAGGGCTTAAATTGAATCAGGAAGTAATAATAATCTGCAAGGAAAACACTAATCCTTTTCAATGGGAGATCGTGATTAAGCCTGCAAAGAATATAGACTAAGCAGGACTATTTATCTCAATGTAATTCAACTATAACAGGGGATGGTAGTATTACCATCATCTAATGAGGCAGGGGAATTTCTTGGTTAATTTTTATGACCATAATTTTGGATATCTGAAATAATTACGCAAGACCTTGCGTAAATTTTGAACCAAATAAGCCCGTTTTAGGCTTCTTTTTGTCCTCGCCGAGGACAGTTTTTTGGGGCATTTTTTATGTCCCAGAACACAAATTGATGATATTTCTCTGCTAGATGAATAATTGCACAAGGTCTTGTGTAATTATCTTTATATATCCCTGATTTTATGGTCAGTAGCTGATTGAAATTGGTCAATTATTTAAATATAATGCCATAAAGGCTTGTGCTAATTTAAAGAACTGTGTTAGTTCCTATAGAAAGTATTTATTAGATATCTCTTCTTGCATCAGCTCTTCTTGCTAGCCACATCCATAAACAGCCCATTAAGATGCCCAATAGAATTGCTGCCACATAATAAAGAAGATCAGACATCTATTTACCTCAAGGCTTTATAGAGAGTAGTGGCAAGGGCAAGAGCTAACATCAGCACTGCAATGTGAAGGTTCAAGGCAGGGACTAAAGCCCAGAGGATGCTTCCTGATCCCCCTAGAATCCACAGCAATGCTAGGACAGGCTTCCAAGAGCCATTTCTCAGATAGAAAGATACTGATATGGCAAAGAGCAGAAGACTCCAAAAGATATCTCCCAGAATATAAGTCCAAGGAGTGAAGAAAAAGCCATAATAGTCTCCTGCATAAAGCCTGACAAAACCTAGCTCCCAAGGGCTGATCCTGTAATATTGAAAGCTCACTCGAGAATTATAAACAGTATAATCTCCAAAGCCATATTCTGAAGTAGTGCTGCCTTGAGTCATGTTAAGCCATAAATAGAAAGTCCAAGTTGTGTTAGGCAGCTTCATGTAAAGATGATCAGTAGAAACATAGATACGTCTCAAACTCCAAGGATCAGAGCCAAATCTCTGATAAATCTTGATGAGTAAAGAGTCAATAATATTAGAGTATTTTGGGCAAAGCCAAGTGCCTGTTTGCATCCCAGAAGCAGGAGAATTCAGAGTAATTAATACAGCAGGAGATCCATCAGTGAGTTCATGCTGCTGAGAAAACATATCAACTACCCAGACTCTAACTCCATAGCTTACAGGTTCAGTTGCAGAGCTTGACCTTGAATCAATGATTTCAGATCTAGTATTTGTTACAGCCAAGATGTATCCAAGAACTTCATGAACTGTGTGAGTGTCACTTCTAAAATAATAAGTTGCATTGTAAGCATCTCTCACATAAATTGGGGGAGGAGCAGGGGGATTAGGATCTGGGGGAGTCACTGTTACGATTTCCGCAAAAGAGCCGAATTGAAGACCTTCCCCTGTATTTATGAAGATGAAGGCAGGGGCTTCTTGCATAGTGTGCAGAGTGGACTCATCAAGGTCAGGATCAGTATAAACTTCTCTCTCATCTGTCCAAGCCCAATGGTTGATGCTACTGTTCACATCTTGAATTAAAGTTGTCATGTAAACAGTATCTCCTTTAGCCCATAGGAAATTGAAGTAAGCCATGTATTCAGAAGCATTATTTATGACAGGGAATTGAGTGAGCTGAGGACTATGAACAGCTTTCATAGAAGTTACTAAAGTTTCGTTAATCCATCCCCCATCAGAATATCCGGCCACAGCAGTAGTCAAGTTTTGGAATTTAACCCAAAGGCTTTGATCTGTGGAATCCACATAAAAGAACCATTGCATAGCATCAAAGACAGCTCCCTCACTGAAGCCATCAGCAATAAGCATGTCTTGAGTTTGAAAGTTGTAAGAATTACTAGCCCTGTCCGTTATATTTCCTAATGCTTCCCATCCTGAACCATTATAATAAGTCCATTGAGGCTGAGTGACATTGTTCAGATAAGTTCTCCTGTAAGGATCTGCAGGGGCAAAACTGCCTGCTGCATAGATAAATTTGGAAGTATAATTTGCTATGAGATATTTGCTCCAAGCTCCTGTGAAGTCTGTTGTATCAGATATGAAGCCATAGAGATAGCTACCTGTCTCATTATAATGCACAGCTATAGGAAATCCCCAATAACCTTCAAAGGGGGGAAAGAAATCAATGTCAATGACAGGATTGAACCAATAATAATCTGAATTATCAATGAGTATGACACTTTGCCATTCTAACGTAGCAAAGTTGTGATTTACTGTGTCTGTAGTATTGCCTAGAAGCAAGGTTATTTTTTGGCTGCCTCTAACATCTTCTCCCCCACTATAATCATCTAGAACTACTATTAAAAAGCCAAAAAGTTCAAAGCCCTCTTCACTTACCAAGACAGGGAGAACATCATATTTACTCCCGTCAAAGTTATCTGTCTCTACATAGTAGATGGGCTCAAAGCTGCTCCATTCAGCATCAGGATCAATCTCATCAAAAGGGGGTATAATGTTGTTCACACTGTAGCTATAGCCTAGAGCCCAATGAGTAGCATTGTATTGTTTGATGTAGAAGACTATGGATTGACCACTATCCCATTCAGGAAAAGTGCAGTGTTGAAAAGGCAGGTTCAATCTGACAGTGGGATCATCATCAATGGTTACATAGAATGAGCTGTTGTAAGGATAATCTGCTCCTGTGTCAAAGCCTGAGAATGGGGGAGTCCATCCTTGACCAAAAAAGGGAGTTTCTTCTTCTTCTTCTTCTTCTATAACCCATGCTCCATGCTGAGGCTCAGGATCAGCAAACTTTCTCACTAAGAAATTATCAAAATATGTGGGGTTGGGATAAGCCCTGTAAACAAAAGCATCAACATAATTAAGGGATGATTCATCTAATACTGATGTAGTTCTAACAAGTTTATTATCTATGAAGATTTTTGATTGGGCTGAAGTTACGGCTACCTCAAAGCTGTGATGTCCTTGTTGTCTAGCAATAGATGTAGCTACATAGCCCACTCCATCTTCAAAATAGAAGTAATAATCCCCTGTTTCTCTGAAGCATACTCCCAGAGGCTTTGCTCCTGTATCATAAAGTAAGAAAGTGCCTACATAATTTGCAAGTTTATAGCTAGATGTATCCAAGTCAAACAGCCATATTCTATAAGCATAGCCTGAACCATAGGCTGACACTGTTTTTCGCACTCCACTTCCAGCAGGGCTTCCTGAAGCAGGCACAAGCTTCAAGCCATAATTAGAGAAAAGAGGATGCTCTGTGCTTGCTGTTTTCGTGGCTGTGCCATATTCTGTCCATTCTGCTAAAGTGCCTTCTTCATGTCCTATAAATATGGGAAATGTTTCATCTCCATTACTTGTTGTGGAAGCAGTAGCATTCCCCCAATACATGTAAATTGTTGTGCTTGAAGGGCTTGCAGGAATAGTGGGCACTTTAACCCAGAACACTGACCAATTTCCATTAAACCTTTTTTCGATCCAATATTTCAGTTCAGTGCTTCCATCAGAAGAAGTAAAACGTATATCTCCAAAGTCCGTTTTACATGTCCCATTCATGTTTATGGATGAATAATCAGTGTCTATAATGAATGAGCTGTTTGCTAGTCCTATGCCATAATTTCCACTGCCCTCTCGAGCACTATAATAAAGTTGCATCTGATTATTAATAATTTGTCCATAGCCTGTAGCATTCTGAGTCCAAGACATTCTATAAAGATAATTGTTTTCCCATCCTGTCCCTTGTTTTATAACAGGGTTATTAATGGATCTAACCCATGAGATTTTATCCTTGCTTCTAAAAAGATGTCCCCCTGCAGCATGCATCCAATATTCCCCTGCATAAGCTACTACATTGATGTGTGAATATCCCCCTGAGTCATCATCATATTTGGAGAAGCCAATTACAGGATTGTTAGCATAGTCTTTAGTCCAATTATATCCATTGTTTGACCAAGCAAGACCGATCTGTCCTACAGTGCCATTATAACCTGTATACCACATGTAGAATTTTGATTCAGTTGTGTTATAGATTACTGCTGCTGTCCTAACCCAGAGACTTTCAAAATTATTGGAAGCATTGAAGGATAAGACAGGAGCTAGAGAATAAGAAGTCCAAGTTTTTCCATCTGAAGAAGTCCAAAGAAATATTCTGTCAGCAGGTTCATATCCCCCTGTCCACATATACCATGTGCTGCCTATTTTTAAAACATCAGGATCTGGGATGTGAGATCCTGCTACAGGATGAGAAGAGATTATGGGATTAGAAACTCCTGTGGCTGTCCAAGTAAGACCATCATTGCTTCTGACAAGATAGATATCAGCATTGCCTGAAGCAATAGCTTGTTCATAATACATCCAAAATTTATAGCCATCTTGCCCAGAAGGAAAATATAAAACGTCAGGATGAACTGAGCCATAGCCTGATTCAGGCACTGTTAAAGGATTGCTACCATACTTGGTATAGTTCTCTCCTATGAGTGGAAGAAAGCCATCATAATAAACGTTAATTTTTATTTGATAATCTGATTGTGAGGAAGATGAGCCATTAATAATATGTGCTATTCTATCAGTGTATCCACTTAGCCATCCTTCACCATCCCCGCTAGCAGTATTCATGGGAAAAACAGGGAGAGAAGCAATTAGGAGCAGGCAAATAATTAAAGAGGCTCTAAGTTTCAAAGTTCATACACCATTCCATATTTCTTTTCTTGTCAGCATATAACCTTTCAATTTATCCTCTCCTAATAATCTTCCACAGGTCTTTGAAGGATGACGTTCAGCAAGAACCAAAACCAAGGATAGGCAAAGATAACAGTGAAGACAGTGATTATTAATGGATGCACTCCAATTTGAACAAGGAATCTTGGGAAGCCCAAGAGAATCCAAGCTGCAATAGGGCTGACAAGATCTATGCCTAACAGGATAAGTCCCACTGTGCCCCCTAAAATTAAATGGCCGGTCAAGATGCCAAAGATGGCTGAGGCTGCAAAAGCTGTTATTCCAATCAGCAAAGTCCCTGAAGAGAGATCTATGTGGGCAATTTTTGAAAGAATATCTTCAGGCTCAGTATATGGCTGAACAACTTCATAGGGGGGCAATACTCCTGACTCATTAACCATGAAGAAGCTTAGGTTAAGACAGATGAAGAGTAATAGGAGAGCTGAGGCACTTACTTTCAAATTGATCTCTCCCTCTCCTTCCACATGATGAAAGCAATGATCCAAGCTAAGGGCACAGAGATCCCTAGCCATATCCAATCAACATCAAACCAATTTAGCCATCTCAAGAGCACTGCAATTATGGAAGTGAAGATTATTCCTATGGGGGCTGATGCCCATGAGAAGACTCCAAAAACACAGACGATGATGATTAAGGCAGGAAGCTGTGAGGCATCAAAAGGAAGACTTCCATAATCATTCAAGAATTCCCAAGGATTGAGAGATTCAGGAGCACTGTAAGGACAGGCATAACTATAGATTAATTCGTTTTCAAAGAGCTGATGATTCACTGTGATTTTGCAGTAATAATCTATGCCTGAAGCAGCCTCATCCCAGACTAGAGTAATTGTATTGCTTGTTGTGTTGTAAGTATAAGTGGCTGAGGCTTCCCCATATTTGAAGATCTCAAAGTAGATCCAATTTGTTAGGCTGTCAGGATCATTGTAATAGGCTGTTATATTTGTGTCACTTGTTCTGCTTGCTCCTATTGAGAAGGCTCTGTCAGTGGGGATTTGGGGAAACATATCCTGAGTTATGCTCAAGGTATATTCTGAAGTGCCCCCTGCAACATAGCTGCCATAAACATAAGTGCCTTGGCTGCAGACAAGCCTAATTTTGTAAGCATTGCCCCAAGTGAAGGTTAAAGGAAATTCTGCAGTGACATTAACAACATCCCATCTTTCAACTACTCTGTCAGTGCCATTGATGTTTATGAAGCTCTCGAGATATCCCCATTCTACTCCCACAAAGTCCACAACTTCAAAATAATAAACATAGAAAGGCTCTTCAGGGACTATAACATAAATTGTCTCATTTCCATAAACATAGTAAGTTCTGCTCATGTTATATCCTAGATCAAACTTGAAAACTTCCCCTGTTTGAGTGGCTGTTACTGTCTGAGTGCCATTAAGAAAGAATTTATATTGCCCCTGCCCTTCCCTGAAAAAAGTAACCCAGATACCACTAGGTTCTAAATAGCCATCTTCCCCATAAGCCCCATAAAGAGTGTAGCTTTCAGAAGCAGCAAGAGGATAAATGGGCACAGCTAAAAAAAATAGGAAAAATAGCAGCAATGCTGTTTTCAGTATTTTACTTTCCACTCTTCCACATCTCTTCTCATACTGTTCAATATGCCATAGATGATCCATCCAAAAAGGGCAATCACAGGATGATATAGAAAAATTGTTGTCACAAGATCAACAAGGCTATCCCAAGGCTGTCCAAAAGAAAAGTTAGCAGTGATAGCATCAATGAAGGTCATGATGAATATTCCACAGATGAACCATACCATAGTATAAAGAACCATACCCAAGAAAACCAAAGCCCATACATAGACCACATTAACTTTTGAGAAACGTGGCAGCTCGATTCTAGGTTCTTTTATGCTTCTTCCTATTTTTCCCAAGTATGTGTTTCGCAACATCACTCTCTCCCATTACAGGATATAGATATTTTTGCTTCTTCTTCTTATACTTTGGCAATATCTCTTTCAGAAGGCTAGGAGCTATCTCTTCTTTTCTGCCCTTTCTAGGTCTAGGAAATGGGGCAGGCATAGAGATCTGCAGCCAATAAGGCAAGGGGGATTTCTGCTGAATTTTAGGCTCTTGAAGTATAGGTTTAATCAAAGGAATCTGAAGAGCTATTGCAATAGGGATGGTTTTTGCCTCAGCCTTTGGAGAAACAATTTCCCCCAATATAGGCTTAACATCAATTACAGGCATAGTGATAAGAGATGTAAGCCCTTTCAAGATAGGCTCTTGAACTCCTATAGAGCCCAATTTAAGAAGGGGAGCAACTTTGACTTCTTCTTCCTGAGGCTGAAACAGCATTTCCTGAACATTAAACTTTATTCCTTCAAGAAGAAAGCTAGGGGGCTTTTGAATCTGCTTGAATCCCTGTGGAGCTTGAGGCTTCATGACCTGTGGGATCGTTATTCCCAAGGCTGCAGCCAAAGTTTGACCGGCCTTAGAAGCTTGCTGAACTCCTGTAGCTGCTGCAACAGAGGGAGCTGCCTGAATTGCAGCTTGAGAAGGCTTTGTAACTAAAATTGTTTCAGCTCCTGTTTTGGTTATGCTCTCCCAGAGAGGCTTCATGGGCTCAAAGGCTTTAGCATATTGCAGGTATGACATGCCTTTGATGTCTGCTGAAAACCATTTATCAATAGGTTCAAGTTTGAATCCTTCCATTGTCTGCATAGGCTTGTAAGTGGGAATTCTTCCTCTGGGAGCTCCTGATGTTTCAAGGGCATGGCTTAGATGCCAAAGTAGCTCCTCTTCAGAGGCAAATTCTTGGGGAAGCTGAATAAGACCGTATTCAGTGGCTTTTCTGATAACAGGATATCCTGCAAACTTGGATGCTTCAGCCACACTTGCCCATAACTCAAAGGCTGCAGGATCAAACAGGTTTATGCCTGCTTCAGACATGCCCCAAAAAAGAGATTGCTCAATCTTCCCTGCTGCTGTCCTCTTGGCAAAAGAAATGGATAAGTCCTCTGCTAATTTGAAAACTGAGCTGACAGGCTTAGAATATCTGACAGCATATTTAATCTGAGTGAGTGTTTTAGGGATATCAGTTTTCATCCATAAAATATCCTTCCAAGTGCTAGGGCTTATGGCAGTGGTATAAGGCTGAAGAGCCTTGTAAGTCTCAAGATGCTCTTTAATCATCCATTCTCTCCAAGCTGTCTGACCTGCCTTGAAGCCTTTGCCTGCATATTCAATGCCTTTCGAGATTCCAAGAGTAACAAGAAGATCTCCCACAAGAGTGCCTGCAGCATACCATCCCCCTCTTTCCATAATGGCTTTCATTTCTGGGCTTTCTTTCAATTCCCCTGCTTTAAAAGACTCGATCCCAGAAGTGATCATTGCCCCTGAAGCAGTGGCAGGAATTCTTGGAGTGGGAAAACCTAGCAAAGTGCCTAAGCTATAAACAAAAGATTCCACTGTTGCAATAGTGCCCCCAAGAAAGCCAAAGGGATCCTGCATGGGAGTGGCTTTTATTTCCTCTATCCCCAAGGCTTTAGAAACATAACCTGTGGGAGTCTGAATAATAGAGGCTAAATCTGCAATTCTCTCACCAAGTCCCTTAGGCTTCCATGTCTTCTCAAACTGCAGCCTAGCCATCTCAAGCTCATGAGTCTGCTCAAACTTCCACTGCCCAAGTTGTGAAGAGAAGATCTTAGTTTGTTCAGCAGCCCAAGATTTAAGGGACTTGGAAAAACCTGACAGCTGACTTATAGACCAAGATTCTAGCTGAGCCTCAAAAGATTTCTGATAAGCAGAAGCCTGATCCCTAAGTTCTTCTTCAAAAGTTCTCCTAGCCTTAGATTCAGACTCGAGTATTTTAGGCTCTATACTTTTTAACCAATTTTGCAATGAGGCTTCAAACTTGACTCTCTCAGATGCTTCCCAAGCTGCAATACCATTATAGGAAATTCCTGCCTGAAGTGCCTTGTTCTTTTCTTCCTGAAGAGTCTGCTCAAAAGAGTTTCTAGCCTTTTGAACTTCAGAATCAATGCTTGCCCTAATCTCAGCTTCCCATCCCCCAAGAGAGATCTCAAATTGAGATCTCTGATCCTCTATGTAGTTAGGCATCAGGTTAAGATAATTTTCTCTAGCCTCTTTCTTGGCAGCCTCAAGCTGAAGATCAAACTCTTCCTTTGCTTTATCA
>Ga0315312_1000454_pt1 | contig 48422 bp, 44 predicted proteins | sample TDP7_MG_FD_203629 | JGI IMG/M metagenome (GOLD analysis project Ga0315312, IMG submission 203629) | Freshwater sediment microbial communities from Lake Towuti, South Sulawesi, Indonesia - TDP7 | ecosystem: Environmental > Aquatic > Freshwater > Lake > Sediment | place: Indonesia: South Sulawesi... | reverse complement strand
AAAAAGTGATAACCACAGCTCTGAAGCTCAGAACCATGTTCATCATTCCTGCTCTTGCGGAGCATCGAACTGGCAGTATGTTAAGTTTATGACCATTTTGGCAACAATTCCATTACTAAGGGACTAATGAAGGGGCCTGGGCAAATATTTCTGTTTTTCGTGGTTATCTTAGTACGGACGATATATTTATGGTTGATCCAAAGACGGGTGGGGCCATGCTTTCCCAACCCCCCATCGATAAGTTTACTATTCCATCGCCACCAGGGAAGGATTTTCACACAGTAAAAACCTTACTTTTAACCCCAAAAGCTGATTATACTTTTTAGTTGTCTGGACAAGGGTTACTGGTGCTGTCCTCGACGTCCATACTCTTCATGTGAGAACTACAGGAAACCCTTTTAATGAGTCACATACCGATCCATTAGGACGCAAAACCTTTGCAGATAGATTTGTGAAGCTACCCTGGGTAAATACCAGTGGGGCGACACAACTAAGGATCCATAAAACGATTTATCCAGGTCAAATAATAAAAGACCTTTTAGGGCTTCCATAATGAAGACCAAGACGAACAAAAAAGTGCTTTTTTGGTTTGGTAATCTATTAATCTTGTAGGGACTATTTGGATGTTATTATCAAGAACCCTTTGTAATTAAAGAACCCGCTCCAACAACTGTGGTTATTAAAGAAAAAGAGGAAACACAGGTGATCCCGGATAAGAAGGGGCTGGTGATAGAAAAGGTGCCCGGGGTTAGGGACTTGCGAGAAGGAGTATATTACCCTGATCCTACTCTCGGTTACATAAGTAATTATACCGAAAATGTCTTTGTAAATATATGGTTTAATCCTTCTTTTAAAGGAGGCAGGCCCGATGGTCCTCCCGCATTTGAACTTCCGCCAAATGGAGTCAAGGAAATTCATTTGCCATCTCCAGAAGTTCATTGGATTTATGTTGAGGGTAAGTACCAGACAAAGTATGGGTGGAGAAGTGCGGGAACAGTGGGATACGAAGTAAAAGTTCGTTCTGGACGATACTACTGGTGGAGGAACAGGAATTATGGTTGGTATGTCATTATTCTCCAAGAGGATTTTCGGAATTAAATGAAGCTCGATGGAAAAATGTAGTCGGAATTCAAGAAGGAGAGTATTCATCAGCTCATCGATAACTTTACAAGGATTTTTCATAAGTGGCATATGATTGGGAAGACAACCGCATCACCTCTGTCTGGTGACCCTTTCGAAAACTAAGGGGTGTTTGAATTACAACCAATTCTATAAAAAGTAGTTACTTTGAAACTCGTTCTTTCTGACACATTATACGAGGAGGGGATAAGATGAGAAGGGAATTATGGATAGGTGCAATATTTGTAAGTATAATATTCTGGGGATTGTCAGATAGTGTTGTATGCAGCGCACCCGTTAACCCCCAAGAACAAATAAAGAGATTCTCGACGGCTGTTCAAAAAAAAGATTTAAAAAAGGACGATCGGGTATCAAGTATTGCTAATAAACTTTTAGGTGACTTGTCCAGGAAATGGAAGATAGAAGTTCGGGTTGGGGATTTAGAAGATTGGCTAGGTGGATCAAACCCAAATGGTCAAATTGTTATAAATAACAAGTATATTGGAATATCCGATGATGAAATGGCCCTTCTTTTAGGGCATGAGATAGGCCATGTATTATTAGGTCACAATCGTGAATCCGATAAAAAGCGTTTTTCGCAGTACTCTCTGTTTGATCAATATTACTACACTAAGTTTACAAGAGAACAAGAATTTGCAGCAGATGAGTGGGGTATGAAGTTACTTATTCGTGCTGGGTATAATCCGAGTAACGCATTAAACCTTTATAGGAGAGAGGCAGAAAAGGAAGGCGCTTTAATAAAGATAGCAGGGAAAATTAGCGAGGATCCAACATTTTCCGATAGATTAAAAAGATTGTCGGGATATCTCGAGAAAGAACAAACGGATAAGCCTCCTATAAGTTCAATTATGCCAAATGTTCGTCGTCTATCAAATGATATTTTCCAAGTTTACTTAGGAGCTGATGAAGAAACGGGAGTGAAATTTTGGCGTTACTCAAAAGACCCCAAGGATCCTTGTTCCACCTTGAAAAGTGGAGAAATGGATATTATTGGTGAAGTTCCTGAAAGCATTTCATTATCCTTATTGGATGACACGCTAGCATGGTCATTAGTTAAGAAAGGATTTAAAATGGCGGCAAGTAGCAGCTGTTGGGAAAAAATGTTGCATTCCCGTATATCCCTAATGGTGCAATATACACCCACAACTTTTTCCCTTCCTTGCGTCAAGGCCAATTGGACCCGAAAAGAGGGAACGTGGGGAGAGGTTGAGTGGCAGAATTATAGTCACAAGGTATTAGCAAAGACACAGCAAAAGCTTAAAGATGCACAGAAGGAAAAGGTGGTTGAAGATAAATCTTCAATATCGGCTTCCTATTATCCTTTAAAGGAGGGAATGAGGTGGGAATATCAAACGGGTGGGACCTCGATGCTACTGCTGGGTGGTGGAAAAACGGTAGAAACAACCGTAACGAACCTTGCTCCTCGTGAACTGAAAGGAAAAAAGGTAATACCTCAAAATATCGAGGCAGCAGGCCAAATTCAGTTCAGTTTTATTGTTCAAGAGGTAAGTGGTATATATGAATTCGCTACACAGTCACCAGGAGATGTGGAGCCGAAAATCAACCAGCCTCCAGTTTACCTCATAAAACATCCCATCGAGGTTGGTAAAGGATGGGAGAATAAAGAAAAGCATCCCTTGATGGGGGACCTTCTATTGCTAAGTGGGCAGGATCCTTTTATCGTGGTTAAATACCTTATTGAGGGCATAGATGAGACCGTGACAGTTCCCGCAGGAACTTTTAATGGTTGTTTAAAAATTAAATCCGTAGGTTCGAGAAAGGGTGAATTTGCAATAGAGCAATACCACTGGTATGCTCCTGGGGTTGGATTGGTCAAGTATATACTTAAAGCAAACGGTGCTGCAGCATTAACTTTAGATTTGGTGGCTCTTAAAAAATGAGTCTATTCTCTTATTTCTTTTTATCGTCTTCTGTGTAAAAAGGCGAACTTCAAATTGTTATAATAAAATAATGCAATCTTAATCATTACCCGAAATAACGGTAAAAGGATTGAGTTCCAAGATTACCCAGCCAAGAAAGGAGTCTGAATGAGGATATTTAAGGAGATATTAAACTCATTTACAGATACGGCCCGATTTTCTAAGATTGTCTTTGAAAGAAGCGGTGATCCTGGTTGGCTTCCGCGAGGCATATTTACCATAAACCCAGACGGGAGCAATTGTGTTCAAATTCGATCAACTGGCTTAGCCCCAGAGTGGTCCCCCGATGGAAAGTGGATTGCCTTCTATGATGCACCCCACTATACATCATACAGCAATATTTACATTATGAGACCTAATGGTAAAGATGTCAACCAGATCACTCACCATACCGATGGCTCCGCTGCATGTCCGACTTGGTCACCCGATTCAAAGCGAATAGTTTATTGTGTTTGGAAGGATCAGGTCCACCAAGTCTGGACTGTCGATATTGAAAGCCTTCACCAGAAACAGATCACCCATGAAGGGTCTAATGGTTACCCGGTTTGGACACCGTCAAACGAAATAGTCTTTTGGAAAGAAGATTTTTCCCCCCACAAGATTTTCATCATGGATCCAGATGGAAAAAACCAAAGAGAATATGATATCTTTCGGGAAGGGGATCAGGAGCCTACATGGTCTCGCGATGGAAGCAAGATTACCTTCGTGAGAGACGGAAAAATTTATGTGATGAATTCAGATGGCACAAATTTACAGACAGTTCCAGGAGCAATAAACGTAATAGAAGTCTCTTGGTCTCCTGATGGCAAAAAAATTGCATATTCCCGTAGTGAATGGACATCAGGTCAAGAAATTTATGTTGTAGATTTAAATGGGGAAAACCATATAAAAATTGTCGAGAACCCTTTTGGGCCAAATGAAAAGGAAGTCGGCAGCTGTGATGTTTGCTGGTCACCGTGGTTGTAAAAACAGTTCATAAAAGAAATCAACCGATGAAGGAGGGAGTAGGTAAGATATGGCTAAAATAAAAGTAAAATGTAGTGAGTGCAAACACGAATTTTGGATGGAAGAGTGGGAAAACAAACCTTGTCCAAAGTGTGGAAGAGTTGCAAAGGGTCCAAAAGCTAAATAATTATTCAAAATGCTTGTGAAGGGGACATAGGTTCTAAAACAACTTGGGAGTTGAAGCAAACGGATGTAAGGATGTAGTATCTCGATATGCAAGGGTGACCGCCCACAGCGGGAACCCACAGAGGGGTTCCCCTACTAACTTTTACCAACTTTTAAAGCTCGGTCAGTTCTCCTTTTCTTAGACGGGAATAGTCCACCTGGGGTGGGAGTATGCTCTCATTAATGATTGTGCCCCAGTCTTCCAGAATGACCGCTCCAAAAAGAAGATCGATCTTTTTACCATCTTCTTCTCCCAGATCACTAATAGGATAGAGGACATGACCAAATCGATAGGCCCTTCCTTCCGTATCTTTAACGATACCATAAACAAGCCTTCCCTCTCTCACACTGAAGGTCTGTCCCCCCAGTTTCACTTCAAAAGGTTCGATAGGAACAACTGGAAGTTCTTCCGCCAGTTCAGACCGGATATAGGATCTCCAGGCACCCGTATCCAAGATGGCGTTCAGCTTACTCCCCCCTATTTCTACTTCTACTAAGGGCCTTGACATTGGTCTCTCCTTCAATTTCCCTAATCCGCAATCTGAAATCACTGGACCCCTTGACCCCTATAAAATGCTTTGATCCGATCTGCGACGTACATCTGTTGATCCTCTGTCAACTCAGGAAATATCGGCAAAGCCAAAACCTCTTCAGAAGCCTTTTCAGAGATTGGTAAATCCCCACGCCTGTATTTCAGAAAGGAGTAACATCCTTGCAGGTGGAGGGGGATAGGGTAATAGATGTCTGTCCCGACTCCTTCGCCCATCAAGAACTGTCTCAGCCGATCCCGATCCGGAACACGGATCACATACTGATGGAAGATGTGGTGATTTTGATATTGAATCGTCGGAAGCCTAAGACCCGGTTCCGAAGGGAAGAGATCTTGAAAGAGCTCTCCATACCTCTTTGCCTTCTTCTGTCTCTCTTCAGTCCACTTTTCCAGATGTCTGAATTTCACCAAGAGGATGGCTGCCTGAATTGCATCGAGTCGACTATTGATTCCGATCTGCTTATGGTAATACTTCGGTTGGCCTCCGTGGATCCTAAGAAGCCGAATCTTCTCTGTCCACGCCGGGTTATCGGTAACCACCATTCCAGCGTCTCCGAAGGCACCTAAGTTTTTAGTGGGATAAAAAGAGAAACATCCCAGATCTCCCATCTTTCCAGCCCTTCGTCCATTGGAATTGGGACGGGGCCTATATTCAGCTCCCAGCGCTTGCGCTGCATCCTCAATCACAAACAGCTTTTTTGCTCTCGCCAATTGAAGGAGAGGATCCATATCTGCGCACTGGCCAAAGAGATGGACAGGGATGATCGCTTTTGTTCTCGATGTGATCTTCTCTTCGATTTTAGAAGGATCAATATTGTAGGTCTCTGGGTCGATGTCCACAAAGACAGGAGTTCCTCCGATTCGAGAGACAACCCCTGCAGTTGCGAAAAAGGTGAAAGGCGGCAGAATGACCTCGTCTCCCTTCCCAACTCCCAAAGCCATTAACGACAGAAAGAGAGCATCCGAGCCTGAGGCGACACCAACCGCATATTGGGTTTGACAATAATGAGCAATGGCCTGCTCGAGGGCCTCTACTTTCGGTCCTAAGATGAATTGCTGGGTCTTGAAGACTTCGTCGAGGGCGGCTTTGACTTCTTCTTCGATAGACGAGAACTGAGGAACTAAATCAAAAAAAGGAACCTTCATCTTGTTAAAAAATGATTCCTTTGAGATTTGGAAAAAGCCGTGCGTTGAAAATAAGATAAAAAAATTGGATAGTCAAGGTCATTTTTGAAAGATATAATATGAGCCATGAGAGGGAAGTTGAATCTTGATTCCATTTCGATCATTCTGGTAAGGCCGAAATTTCATGAGAACATTGGCTCGGTAGCAAGGGCAATGAAGAACATGGGGTTGCATCGATTGATGTTGGTCAATGGATGTTCTCCCCTTCATGCGAATGCTTACAAGTTGGCTTCAGGGGCTGGGGATATTTTAGAGAGGGCTGACGAATTTTCCACGCTGAGGGAAGCCATTTCCGAAATGGGGTGCGCGGTGGGAACGACCTCACGAAGCGGCAAAGAGAGAAACCCCCTTTTGACCCCTAAGGCTTTGTTGAAGAGACTCATCCCCCTCTCTCAGAAGAATTCAATCGGGATAGTCTTTGGTTCAGAGAAAGAGGGCTTGACGAATGAAGAGTTATCCCTTTGCCATCTTTATGTCAGAATCCCTTCCTCGGACGCATTCCCTTCCCTCAATCTGGCTCAAGCCGTGATGGTGATCTGCTATGAATTATTCCAGTCCTCGATGACGGGTCAAAAGCGTCCCATCGAGTTGGTTAAAGCTGAGCAGTTGGAGAAGATGTTTGAACACATGGAGAGGACGCTTCTAAGCATTGGGTTTTTGGATGCCAAAAATCCGAAAAGAATCATGAGAGTTCTCAGGCGGCTCTTCGGAAGGAGCGAGATGGAAGAAAGGGACGTCCGGATCCTGCAAGGGATATGGAGTAAGATGGACTGGCATATGGGAAGAAAAAAAGCCTGTAGGGGCAATTCATGAATTGCCCCTACTTTTCTACTTCTTCTCCTTCTCCAAGAAGGGTTTGAGTAAGTCGATCGGGACAGGAAAGATCGTTGTCGAATTCTTCTCCGTTGCCACCTCGGTTAAGGTCTGAAGGAATCTTAACTGGATGGCTGCAGGATTGACACTGATCACATTTGCAGCCTCAGCCAGCTTCTCTGCCGCCTGGGCCTCTCCCTCAGCATGGATAATTTTAGCTCTCCGCTCCCTTTCTGCCTCAGCCTGGCGTGCAATCGCTCTTCGCATCTCGTCAGGCAGATCTACCGCTTTGGTTTCTACCAATGAGACTTTGATTCCCCAGGGGTCTGTGTGTTTGTCGAGGATCTCCTGAAGTTGCATATTGATCTTTTCCCTATGTGCGAGTAGATCATCCAGTTCCATTTGGCCCACAACGCTTCGAAGGGTGGTTTGGGCTAATTGGGAGGTGGCATAGAGATAGTTCTCTACCTCAACCACCGCTTTATTTGGGTCGATGACGCGAAAGTAGACGACGGCATTGACCTTGATGGAGACGTTGTCACGGGTGATCACATCCTGGGGAGGAATATCCATCGTCACCAATCTCAGACTGACCCGGACCATCTTATCAATGCCAGGTATGATGATGAAAATTCCTGGTCCCTTTGCGCCGATCAGCCTTCCCAACCGAAAGATCACTCCTCTTTCATATTCCCTGAGAATCTTGATCGCTGAGGCAGCTAAAATGATTAAAAAAATGATCAAAAAGAATAACCCTGAAGGTAAACCTGTCACTCCCATTTTATTCCCTCCTTATCCTATTTTTTTCACTTTCAATATTAAATTCGTCACCCCAGCCACTTGAACCTTTTCCCCCTTTTCAATATTTTGGTCACTCACGGCATTCCAGAATTCACCGTGGATTGAAACTTTTCCTTCCGGGGCAAGGTTCGCTACAGCAATTCCTATCTCTCCGATAAGTCCCTCTATTCCTGTTGTGGGTTTCTTCAACCTTGCTCTAACGGCCATGGTGACAGCAAAGATGAAAAAGGCTGCGCTGACGGCCACGACAGGAATGATGATGCTCAAAGAAATCCTCATATATTCGGTGGGGCTCTCGATCAGCATCAAAGAACCTAAGAAAAGGGAAATCACACCCCCAACGGCTAATAAGCCGTGACTCACCACTTTTATCTCTGCAATGAAAAGGATGATGGCAAAAAGGATGAGTGCCAAACCGGCAAAATTGATAGGAAGCATCTGTAACGCATAGAAGGCGAGGATAAGAAAGATTCCGCCAACGACTCCAGGAAGAATGGCTCCCGGGTTTGAAAGTTCGAAGAAGATTCCATAAATTCCCAACATCAGGAGGATATAAGCAATCGTCGGATTGGAGATGACATCGAGAAGTCGATAGCGCCAGCTCATCTCCATGGAACGGGGCTTCATTCCCTTCGTGAGAAGGGTTCGGGTAATCCCATCAAACTTGATAACCTTCCCATCGATCTTGGTGAGGAGATCTTGGAGATCTGAACTGATGAAATCGACCACATTCAGTTTGACTGCTTCGTCTTCAGTGATGGAGACACTCTTTCTCACGGCCTTTTCAGCCCAATCGACATTTCTTCCCCGTGTTTTAGCGATGGTCTTAATATAGGAGACAGTGTCGTTAACAATCTTTTCCGACATGGTCTTACTTTCTTTCCCTTCGCCCAAGGTAACCGGATGGGCAGCTCCGATGTGAGTGCTCGGAGCCATCACTGCAATGTGTGCGGACATGGTGATAAAGACGCCTGCAGAGGAGGCCCTTCCTCCACTCGGCCCTACATAGACGATGATCGGGATACTGGCAGTGAGGATCTTTTTAACAATGGTCCTCATCGACTCCATCAGCCCTCCGGGCGTGTCCAATTGAATGATTAGGCATTGGGCCCCTTGCTGAGTGGATTGATCAATCGATTCCGTAATGAATTTGGCGGTCGCAGGGTTGATAATTCCGTCGACTTCGATTGAGTAAATGGGTGATTTCTCCTGAGTATCTCCAGGGATGCCAGAGGCAAGGACAAATAGGCACAACGAGAAGAGGGAAATCATTAACGTACTGTTTCTTTTCAATATTTTATCTCCCCAAAATACAATATCCCAAAACGTAAGGATTGTCAAATTGTTCCAAGAACGGGCAAAAGGCTATTCTTCAAATTTCCTAAATCTCAATCCTCATGAGATCCTCGGCCAGGATAACATCGCCTCCAAAGATCTGCTTGCACTCTTTCAAGATGTCGAATCGATCGCAAATGGGGTAGAGGTGTGTCAGGAGCAACCGTTTACACCGGGATTCCACCCCAATCCTTCCGGCTAAAGAAGGGGTCAGGTGCCCTTCGACCTTCTTTCCATCCGGGAAGGAGCATTCGAGGACGAGAAGATCCACTCCGGAAGCGAGTTCGACAATGTTTTCAGAATAATCGGTATCCCCAGAGATGGCGATTGACTTTCCATCTTTAAGCTCAATTCGGTATCCAACGCTTTCGGAGATATGGGCCATCGGCTTTGAAGAGATCTTCATCTCCTTGAAGAGAAATGGTTTGTGTGAGGTTTCGTTAAGGGTTAAATGGTAGGATTGAGGTTCGATCCAGGATCCGTAGATTTTTTTTAGTTGAGCAAAATGATGTTTAAATCCATGGCCACCCAAAAGGAAGAGATCCTTTTGTCGGGGAAGGTCTGCATATTTACAGACGAAGAGGATTGGGACGAGTTCTGAGATGTGGTCCGGATGGATGTGCGTATAGAGGAGAAGGTCGATATCTCGATACGTCATGCCGACCTCCAGCATCCTCCTCAATGTTCCGGATCCGCTATCAATTAATACGATGGAACTCTGGGAACGTAGAAGCAGTGCTGGAGAGGCCCTTCGTAATGATGGCACGCCCGTTCCGGAACCCAATATGATCAACTCGGACAATTCTTTTCCCCATATGGAAATTTATACAAGACTAACATGAAATGGATAAATTTCAACTCCATATTTTTCCCAAACCTGATCTCAAAGTGCGTTGACAAGATACTGCTTTTTGAATACCTTATGATTGATGGAATCGAAGGATGAAAATCTCATCGAGATTGATGGATCTTACGGAGAGGGCGGGGGACAGATTCTGAGAACTGCTCTCGCTTTCTCTGCGATCTTGAAGAGGCCCCTGAGAGTTCGCCGTATCAGGGCAGGTCGAAAGAATCCCGGGCTTCAGCCGCAGCACCTAAAAGTGGCGCAGGCCTTGGCCCAAATGACCGGCGCGTGGACGGAGGGTCTTAGAATTGGTTCGGAAACGATCACCTTCATCCCCCAGGAGATTGTCCCTGGAAATTATAGATTTGATGTAGGGACCGCAGGGTCTGTCACACTTCTGCTTCAGGCACTGCTTCTTCCTCTCTCTCTGTCTCAAGAAAGTTCCCGATTAACCCTGGTGGGAGGGACCCACGTCTCTTGGAGTCCGCCTTTCCATTATCTTCATGAGATCCTTTTCCCAACCCTGAGGTCCATGGGGATTTCTGTTGGTACCGCTCTTGAACGATGGGGTTGGTACCCCAGAGGAGGCGGAATCGTGCATGCGGAGATTAACCCCATTGGCGAATTGAAACCGATCACATTGATCGATCGCGGTGAACTAAAGAAGATTCATGGAATTTCTGCTACCTCTCATCTTCCTAAACATATAGGAGAGAGGCAGAAGGATTATGCCGTGAGAAGCATTGAGAAGGAGTTGAAAATAGATGCGGAGATCATGGTCCTTTTTGATGTTCCGGCAAATGGCCCAGGCTCTTTCTTCTTCTTGGTGGCCGAATCCGAGAGGGCGGTCGTAGGGTTCTCCTCATTGGGCGAAAGAGGGAAAAAGGCAGGGGAGGTAGCCCGAGAAGCGGTGGATGCCTTAAAAGTCTATATTGAAAAGGATGGTTGCATCGATCCTCATTTGGCTGACCAACTAATACCGTTCATGTCGTTGGCCAAAGGGAATTCCTCTTTTACGACGACTGAGATCACGGATCATCTCTTAACGAATCTCTGGGTAATTCAGCATTTTCTCGATCTGAAGATTTCAAGATGGGGTGAAAAGGGAGAGACGGGAAGGGTTGACATCATGTACGGACCGTAGTAAAATTTCTTAAAAGGAGGGTTAAATTAATAGAATTTACGGCCACACCCTTGGTTTGAAACCGAGTCAGATCAAGAGAATTGAACATATTTACCGAAGGAGAATCCCTCCGCAAAAGATTGCTACGCCTGAGCTTGTCCGTCTTCTCTCCAATCTTTCGAACGAAATTCAGCGTCAAATAGGCATCCTCGTTGGCCGCAGAGGATCCATTGAAATCGTCATGGTTGGAGATCAAAAGGGCATCACGATCCCCGACCTCTCTCGCGATAGGACCGGGATCCTGCGTTTGAGGGGTCTTCGCCTCATCCACACCCACCTTCAAGGGGAGCCATTGACACAAGAGGATCTGACAGATCTTGCCCTTTTGAGGTTGGATATGATTGTCGCCCTCGCTGTCGATGGAAACGGGATTCCTGGGCTGATTTACTCAGCCCACCTCCTTCCCGATAATCCGGAGAAGAAGGTATGGGAGGTTGATGCTCCGTCTTCACTGAGATATTTGGACATCGATTTCTTGAAATGGATTCAATCCCTCGAAGACGAATTTCAAAAGGGGCAGAGATCGGTTGTGCTCCGAGGGCCTCAAGAAAAGGCCATCCTCCTCAGTGTCAGCAGAGAAAGTCGGGAGAATGTCGAAAGGTCCATGAAGGAATTGAGAGAGTTGGCAGAGTCGAGCGGCGTATTCGTGGTGGACACCATCGTCCAACGACCTCAGAAGATATCTTCGGCTACGCTGATCGGTGGGGGGAAATTGAAAGAATTATTGGTCAAATGCATGCAGTTGGGTGTGGATCTCATTATTTTTGATCAGAATTTGACGCCCGGCCAGATGACCTTCATCTCTGATCGAACCGAATTAAGGGTCCTCGATCGGACCCAACTGATCTTAGATATTTTTGCTCAGCGGGCTCACACTCCAGATGGTAAGGTTCAGGTGGAGCTGGCGCAACTGAAATACTTGCTGCCTCGGTTAGCGAAAAAGACATTGGCCCTCTCTCGACTTACGGGTGGCATTGGTGGGAGAGGCCCGGGAGAGACCAAATTGGAGATCGATCGCCGAAGGGTGAGGGACCGAATCCACCTTTTGGAGAAGGAGTTAGAGGGATTGAGCAAGAGAAGACGGCAGAGGAGGGCACGACGAGCAAAGACGGGAACCCCCATGGTTTCTATCATTGGATATACCAATGCAGGGAAGACCACCCTTTTTAACCTCCTGACGAAGAGCCAGTTTCAAGTGGAAGACCAATTGTTTTCAACTTTAGATACCGCTACCAGGAGGTTGCGATTTGCTGCCTCTCAGGCGACAGGGAGGAAAATCCATGAGGTCGTCATAACGGATACGGTGGGTTTGATTAAAGATTTGCCAGAAGACCTGATCGGCGCCTTTCGACCCACCTTTGAGGAGTTACGGGAATCGAATTTGCTGATTCACCTCATCGACATCAGCAGCCCCTTTTTTCAAGAGCATATGGAAGCCGTTGAGAAGATCCTTTTTGAATTGAAACTGAATCACATACCGATCTTACGCGTTTTCAATAAGGAGGACGCATTGGGGCGGGAAGAGGCGGAGGCCATTTGCCGAAAATATGATGGTGTTTCCATCAGTGCCCTTCAACCCAATCGCCTCGAAAAGTTTTTCGTCGCCATTGAAAGAAAGTTGTGGGAAGAGGGTTCTTCAGGGAACGGAACGAATCGTGAGAGCTCTGAAAAAATCATTGGAGCTCTTTGAAATCAGGGAATTCTGGGCTTTTTCAGAAATCTCATCGTGTGAGGTTGACAAATGAGGGTTCGTCTGATATATGAAATTAAAATTTACCCCGCACCCCATAAAGCCCCGTGTTTTAACACGGGGTGCGGGGTTTACTAACGAGAGTGAGGAAAGACGATGGGTAAGGTTACGAACCATATCGAAGAATGCCTGACCTTTGATGATGTGTCGCTCGTCCCCGCTTTCTCTGCGGTCTTGCCTAAAGATGTCGATATCAGTACTCGACTGACGAGGACGATCCGGTTAAATATTCCTTTAGTCAGCGCAGCCATGGACACCGTCACGGAGTCGAGGACAGCCATTTCGATGGCCCAAGAGGGCGGGATCGGCATCATTCACCGGAATCTATCTATTTCAGATCAAGCCTTAGAAGTGGACAAAGTAAAAAAATCCGAAAGTGGAATGATCATCAATCCCATCACCATGCATCCTGATCAGAGAATCTTTGAAGCCCTGGAGATCATGAAGAAGTATCGAATCTCGGGGGTTCCCATTACCAAGGATGGGAAATTGGTGGGGATTCTGACAAATCGGGATTTAAGATTTGAGAAGAGATTGGACGAAAAGATTTCCACGGTGATGACCAAGGATCATCTCATCACCGTTCCTGTGGGAACAACGCTTGAAGCAGCCAAAGAGATCCTTCACAAACACCGGATCGAAAAACTATTGGTCGTGGATGAACAGAACAATCTGAAAGGGTTGATCACGATCAAGGACATTGAAAAGATGCGAAAATACCCAAATTCCTGCAAGGATCCCCTGGGCCGTCTTCGGGTGGGGGCTGCGATCGGCCCTGGAAAAGACCGAGAGGCGAGGACAGAAGCCCTCATCAAGGCGGGCGCGGATGTGCTGGTCGTCGATACCGCCCATGGCCATTCCAGGGATGTCCTGGATGCCGTTCGTGATACTAAGGAGAACTTTCCAGATATTCAATTGATCGCAGGAAATGTGGCAACGAAAGAGGGAACTCTTGAACTCATCAAAGCTGGAGCGGATGGAGTCAAAGTGGGGGTGGGGCCGGGATCGATCTGTACCACGCGGATCGTTGCAGGAGTAGGGGTTCCCCAGCTCTCGGCGATCATGGAGGCATCTGAGATTTCGGGGAAACATGACGTGCCGATTATTGCCGATGGCGGAATTAAATTTTCCGGAGATATCACGAAAGCCATCGCTGCAGGGGCCTACTGTGTGATGATCGGAAACCTATTTGCTGGGGCTGACGAGAGTCCGGGTGAGATCGTACTCTTTCAAGGAAGGAGCTATAAGGTTTACCGAGGGATGGGATCATTGGAGGCGATGAAAGAAGGCGGCCGCGATCGGTACTTCCAAGGGGAAGTCGAGAGTGAAGCCAAGTTGGTTCCAGAAGGAATCGAAGGAAGGGTTCCTTACCGAGGAACCCTCTCCTTTTGTATTCAGCAACTCATCGGAGGCCTAAAGGCCGGGATGGGATATGTGGGTGCGAGGAACATTCAGGAATTAAAAGAGAGAGCGAGATTCGTTCGGATCACTTCGTCCGGTTTGCGAGAGAGCCACGTCCATGACGTGATCATTACCAAAGAGGCCCCAAATTATCGACTGGAATAGTCAGGGCATCCTCTGCAACTCCGTCTCAAAGGTGGGGTCGAAGAATATTCCTTATCACAATTTTGAGCAACTGAAAAGAGGGAGTTGGTCTCGGCCCGATTGCTTCGAGAGAGTGAAAATATGGACCAGGCCACCTTTGACAAGATCCTCATTCTCGATTTTGGTTCCCAATATACTCAACTGATTGCCAGAAGGGTGAGGGAATGTCAGATCTACAGCGAAATTCATCCTTATGATATCCCTGCAGAAAGAGTCAGGTCCATGTCTCCGAAGGGCATGATTTTTTCTGGGGGACCTGCCAGCGTCTATGAAAAGAATGCCCCTCGATGCGATCCCGTCCTTCTCAGGATGGGTATCCCCATCTTAGGAATTTGCTACGGGATGCAGCTGATCGGCCATCTATTAGGGGGAGAAGTGATCCGATCGGAAAAAAGGGAGTATGGGAAGGCAAGGCTGATCCTTGATCGAGGCGGAAAACTCTTCAAAAAGATCGGGAGAAAGGGGAGCCAGCTTGAAGTCTGGATGAGCCATGGGGATCAGATCAAGACATTGCCCTCTGGGTTCCATGCCATCGCCCATTCCAAGAACACCCCTTTCGTCGCGATTGAGAATACCGCAGACAAGATTTATGGGCTCCAATTTCACCCCGAGGTGGTTCACACCCCGAAGGGCGTGGCGATCATTAGAAATTTTCTTTTCAACATTTGCGAGTGTTCCAACCTTTGGACGATGCGGTCTTTTTTAGAGGAGACGATCAATGTCCTGAAGAGAAGCATTGGATCGGGGAGGATGATTTGCGCCTTAAGCGGTGGGGTCGACTCCACCGTCGTTGCCCTCCTCCTCCACAGGGTCATTGGTGATCGGCTGAAGTGTATTTTTGTGAATAATGGACTGTTGAGGAGAAACGAGGCTTCCCAAGTGGTGAATTTATTTCGGCATCATTTCAGAATACCGTTGATCTATGTCGACGCAGAGAATCACTTTCTCAAAACATTGAAGGACGTGACCGATCCGGAGGAGAAAAGGAAGAGGATTGGAAAGGCGTTCATCTCCATCTTTGAAAGGGAGGCAAGAAGGATCGGTGGAGTGGAATATTTGGCCCAAGGGACCCTCTATCCGGATGTCATTGAAAGTATCTCATCGAAAGGACCATCTGCAACCATTAAGAGCCATCACAACGTCGGGGGGTTGCCGGAGAAGATGAGATTGAAATTAGTGGAACCGCTCCGAGAATTGTTTAAGGATGAGGTGAGGCAACTGGGGAAGGTATTAGGGCTGCCGGATGAAATGATCCATCGTCAACCTTTTCCAGGCCCTGGGCTCGCCATTCGCATTATTGGAGAGGTCAATAAGGAAAGGTTAGACATCGTGAGGGCTGCCGATGAGATTGTCATGGAGGAGATGAAGAAGGCTCATCTGTCAGACCAGGTGTGGCAGTCCTTCGCCATTTTGCTTCCGGTGAAGACGGTTGGCGTGATGGGAGATGAACGGAGTTATGAGAACGTGATTGCCTTAAGGGTTGTGAGGAGCCAAGATGGAATGACGGCAGATTGGGCCAGACTGCCTTACAAAATCTTAGGGGATATTGCGAATCGGATTATCAACGAAGTGAAAAGGGTCAATCGGGTCGTTTATGATATCAGTTCTAAACCACCCAGCACGATCGAATGGGAGTAGGAGGATGATGAAATGTCAAATGTCAAAGTTCAAATCAAAACCCGAAACCCAAAAAGTTTTGACATTGGACATTGAGGCATTTGTCATTGCTTTGACATTTGGCATTTGAACTTAAGTGGTTAACTAAATCATTTACCATGAGAAGGGGCGTCATATTTTAAATGTTACCGCATTCAAATTTTGTCCATCTCCATGTCCATAGCCAATACAGTCTGTTAGATGGGGCCATTCGATTCGAAGAAGCCTTCGATTTGGCCAAGAAATATCGAATGGCAGCGCTGGCCCTGACCGATCACGGCAATATGTTTGGAGTGATCGAATTTTATCAGATGGCCATCAAGCACGGAATCAAACCCATCGTGGGTTGTGAGGTTTATGTCGCCCCTGGGAGTCGGTTTGAGAAGAAGGTCGTAAAGGAAGCAGAGGGAGCATATCATCTGACCCTTTTGGTCAAGAACCGGATCGGTTATTTCAATCTCATCAAATTAATGAGCCTCGCCCACCTCGAAGGGTTCTATTACAAACCCAGAGTGGATAAAGAACTCTTGAGCAAATACAACGAAGGGTTGATTGCGCTCAGCGGTTGCCTAAAAGGTGAGATCGCAGTCCATGCCGGTCGAGGGGAGATGAAAAAAGCCGTCCAGTCGACAGAGGAGTATGCGAGGATATTTGATCAACATCGGTTTTTTATCGAAGTTCAAAATAACGGGGTGGAAAATCAGTTGCTTGTGAACGATCGACTCATGGAAATCGCAAAGCAACTCTCCCTTCCCATCGCCGCCACCAACGATTGCCACTACCTCCGCCGAACGGATGCCAAGGCTCATGAGGTCCTGCTATGCATTCAGACGGGAAAGACCCTGTCGGATAGCGATCGGATGAAATTTTCATCGGATGAATTTTATTTCAAATCGCCTGAGGAGATGGCCGATCTTTTTAAAGACACGCCGGAGGCCTTAACCCATACGATGGAGATCGCGGATCGATGCAACCTGGAGTTGAAATTCGAAGAGAAGCACATCCCCAAGATTTCAGTCCCCTCAGGTGAATCCTTGGACAGCTTTTTAGAAAGACTGTCGCGAGAAGGGTTGGAGAGAAGGTTCATTCCTCATCAGGAGAGAAAAGATTTTAAGGAACGATCGGCTCAATATTGGACCCGCTTGGAGGAAGAACTGAAGATTATCAAGTCCATGGGGTATTCAGGATATTTCTTAATTGTGGCCGATTTTATCAATTTTGCGAAAAGTCGCAGGATCCCCGTTGGTCCGGGAAGGGGCTCAGCCGCTGGGAGCTTGGTGGCCTATGCGTTAAACATCACGGATTTAGATCCGATTGAGTACGATCTAATCTTTGAACGATTTTTAAACCCTGGAAGAAAGAGCAGCATGCCCGATGTGGATGTCGATTTTTGTATGGAGGGCAGGGACGATGTGATCCAGTACGTCATGAATAAATATGGGAAGGAGAATGTCGCACAGATCATCACCTTCGGTAAGATGCAGGCGAGGGCGGTGATCCGGGATGTTGGCCGAGTGATGGACATCCCCTATGCGGAAGTGGACCGAATTGCAAAACTCATTCCCAACACCCTGAACATCACCCTCGACCAAGCCTTGAGACAGGAGCCGAGATTGGAGGAGATGATCGAGAAAGATTCCAGGATGGCTTCCCTGTTTAGTGTTGCGAGGTCATTGGAGGGGCTAAGTCGACACGCCTCCACCCATGCCGCCGGCGTGGTCATTTCGAATAAGCCGCTGATGGAATACCTTCCCCTCTATCGTGGGCAGAATGGGGAGGTCATGACCCAATACCCCATGAAGGATGTTGAGAAGATTGGATTGGTCAAATTCGATTTCTTGGGACTGAAGACTCTCACGGTGGTGAACGATACGATTCGACTGATCGAGAAGGAAAGGGGGATGAAGATAGAGATTTCGCAAATCCCCTTGGACGATCCGAAGACGTTTGCCTTATTGGCCTCGGGATCCACGCTTGGAATCTTTCAACTGGAAAGTTCTGGGATGAGGGATTTGCTCACGAAATTGAGACCCGAACGTTTCAAAGATATCATCGCCCTGGTGGCTCTGTATCGCCCTGGTCCCTTGGGCAGTGGCATGGTGGAAGAGTTTATCAAGCGAAAACACGGGAAAGGTCTCATCCGGTATGATCTTCCGGAGCTGAAAGAGATATTGGAGGAGACCTACGGCGTGATTGTCTATCAAGAACAGGTTATGCGGATTGCGAGTTCTTTGGCAAATTTCAGTCTGGAGGATGCAGATATTCTGAGAAGGGCGATGTCTAAAAAAGATCCCAAAGAGATGGAAATGCAGAAAGAGAAATTCCTGGAGGGGGCGCGAAAAAATCGAATCAATCCGACGAAGGCGGAGAAGATCTTTGATGTGATGTCCAAATTCGCTGAATATGGTTTTAACAAATCCCACAGCGCTGCCTATGCCCTCATCGCTTACCAAACCGCATTCTTGAAGGCCCATTACCCCATTGAGTTCATGGCCGCCTTCCTCACCAGCGAAGTTCAAAATCCGGATAAAATTGTCAAATATATTGCAGAATGTCGTGAGATGGGGATTGACATCCTACCGCCCGATATCAATGAAAGTCATAAAACTTTTGCAGTGAGCGGAAGTCAAATTCGATTTGGCTTGGCCGCGGTGAAGAACGTCGGCGGTGCTGCGGTGGATGCCATCCTTACCGAAAGGGAAGAAAGAGGCAGATTCAAATCCTTGCTCGATTTTTGTAAGAGGGTTGATTCAAGGAAGGTGAATCGCCGGGTGATCGAAAGTTTGATTAAGTGTGGCGCCTTTGATTTTTCAAAGGTCCATCGGTCTCAGATGCTGACGGCTCTGGAGGAGTTTCTCGAGCGTGCCCAATCGCTACAACGAAAGAAAGAGGAGGCCCAGATGAGTATGTGGATGCCCGTGCAGGGGGAAGAGGAGGAGGGCTATCCCGAGATCGACGAATTTCCGGAGAATCAGCTGATCGCATTTGAGAAGGAGACGATCGGATTCTACATCTCCCGCCATCCTTTGGCACGCTATCAGGAGGAAATGAAGAAACATACCGAGGAGGACACCTCCACCCTTTTGAGATTGCAACATGGTACAGAGGTGAAGATTTGTGGCCTCGTCAGCGGTCTCAAAGAGATCATGACCAAAAAGGGAGATCGGATGGCCTTTTTGAATTTGGAGGACATGAAGGGATTTGTCGAGGTCATCCTTTTCCCTGAGGTGTTTAAAGCTGCTCTGCCTTGTTTAAGGGGAGGGGACCCCATCCTCGTTCGGGGGGTGCTGGATCTCTCCGAGGACCATGTGAAGATAAAGGGGACAGAGGTCCGTACTCTTTCGGAGGTCTCCGTCCCTTCTGCGAAAATGCTCCATTTAAAAATCCCCCTCTCCTCATTAAGCCCAACCCAACTTGGAGATTTGAAGGAGATCATCATCGCTCATAAGGGATCCTATAAGGTCTTGCTCCATCTGACCAATGGGGGACAGCAGGAAACTATTATTGCCCTGTCCGATGAATACGCGGTCGATCCCAATCAGGACTTCCAAAGCCAAGTTAAAAATCTTTTTCAATCTCCCGTTATCTCTCTCGAATAAGCGGGCTCCGACATGGTGAGACATTATTTAGATTTTGAACGACCTCTGGTTGAGTTGGAAAGAGAGATCGAACACCTCAAAAGGTTCTCCAAGGGCAAACAACTTTACTTCAACGAGCAATTAGGAAATTTGGAGGAAAAATTTCATCGCTTACAAAAGGAGATATTCTCCAATTTAACCCGGTGGCAAATTACGCAACTGGCGAGGCATATCGATCGGCCAAAGGCATCTCATTACATCCAGTGGATGTTCGAAAGCTTCGTGGAACTTCACGGGGATCGGGCCTATGGAGATGATCCGGCCATTGTGGGAGGGGTCTCGAAGTTTAATGGTCGGTCCGTGACACTCATCGCCCACCAGAGGGGAGCGGATGCAAAGGAAATGGCTTATCGGAATGCGGGGATGCCGCATCCCGAGGGGTATCGAAAGGCCTTGAGATTGATGAAAATGGCGGAGGTGTTTGAAAAGCCTGTCCTGACGATGATTGATACACCTGGCGCATTTCCGGGGGTGGGTGCTGAGGAAAGAGGACAGGCCGAAGCCATCGCAAGAAACCTTAAAATGATGATGATGCTCCGGACCCCCATCCTCGCCATGGTGATCGGAGAAGGGGGGAGTGGAGGAGCCTTGGCCATAGGGATTGGGGACCGAATCCTGATGTTAGAATACTCCATCTACTCCGTGATCAGTCCGGAGGGATGTGCGGCCATCCTTTGGAAAGACGGGCGGAAGAAAGAGGCGGCAGCAGAATCGCTGAAGCTGACTGCCACTGATTTGTTTCGATTAGGAGTGATCGACGAGATTGTCAAGGAGCCATTAGGAGGGGCCCATCGCGACCCACAAGGAATGGCGGGGTCTTTAAAGGAGGTGGCGGAGCGACATCTGCAGGAATTAGAAAGGATGGATATCGAAGAGTTACTCAAACTGAGATATGAGAAGTTTAGAAAAATAGGGACGTTTATCGATGATGGTGGAGGGTAGCGCTCATGATGCCGGGAAGAATTCAAGTCTTGCCACAGGAGATTTCCCAAGCCATCGCCGCAGGTGAGGTGGTTGAAAGGCCTGCCTCTGTGGTCAAGGAGCTGGTGGAGAATGCTATCGATGCGCAAAGCTCAGAGATCGTCGTTGAGCTAAGGATGGGCGGACTTCAGCTCATCCGCGTGTGTGATAACGGGGAGGGGATCGACCGCGAGGATGTCCCCCTTGCATTCCAGCGATATGCAACGAGCAAGATCAAGAAATCGGAGGATCTCTACGCCATTCATTCGTTGGGGTTCAGGGGCGAAGCTCTCCCGAGCATCGCTTCTGTGTCGAAGATGACCATGAAAACGCGGGTTCCCCATTCCATCAGCGGAACGAAGGCCGTCTGCGAGGGCGGTGAAATAAGAAGTATTTCCGAAGCGGGATGTCCCATTGGGACGGAGGTGGAGGTTAGACACATCTTTTACAACATTCCTGTCAAAAGGAAATTTCTAAAATCGATCCGCTCGGAACTTCGCTACTGTTTGCATCACTTTCTCAGATTGAGTCTCTCCCATCCTTTCATTTCATTCAAATTCATCCATGACCATCGAATGCTTCATGAGCATCCGAAAACAGAATCGCCTTTGGTTCGAATCGAAGCCGTCTTAGGAAGGGAGATCGTGGACCATCTTCGGCCGTGTGAATTTGATGATGGGGAGATCAGAATCTCAGGTTTTGCAAGCCTTCCTTCCATGTCAAAAGGGAATGCCGATGGGATTTATTTGTACGTCAATCGCCGATTTGTGAGAGATCGAATGGTTTATAAGGCGATCATCGAAGCCTATCGTCATGTCATCCCCACGGGCAAATTTCCTATCGTCATCCTCTTTATGACGCTTTCTCCTTTTGCCGTGGATGTGAATGTCCACCCGACGAAAGCGGAGGTGAAATTTAGAGATCCAGACAGGGTCTTTCGTGCCGTGACCGAGGTTCTGCGGTCTGTGCACGATCAAAGCCCGGGTCTCATGGTAACGGAGTCTGAGATTGGGAGGAAAGAATGGGCCTATCCTAACGAAACGCCCATCACGTCTCCCCTCGCGAAATCGTACCCCTCCGATCTACTGACCAAACGATGGGAAGAGAGAGATTCAGTTCCGATGGTGAATGAACCATTCCCTGCCGAATGGAAGGGGAGGGTTCCGTTTCGTGTCTTAGGCCAGGTTCAAGGTACCTTCATCCTTTGTGAAAGAGAAGATGGATTGATCTTTATCGATCAACACGCTGCCCATGAGCGAATCCTTTTTAATCAATATAAGAATCAATATGAGACGAAGTCCATTGTTTCAGAGAGGTTTCTCATCCCTATCCTCCTGGAGTTGTCCAGTGAGGAGTCTTTCCTTTTGACCTCCCATCTTGAGGAATTTCAATCGATGGGATTTGAAATAGACCCCATCGGTGAAAAGACTTACGCCATTCGGTCCAGGCCGTCCTTTATCGACTCGCAGGATCTAAAAGCGATGGTCAGGGAGATACTGGATGAACTTTCTTTTTTGAAGAGGGAAAGGAAAGGGGCCTGTGCTCTGGATACCATCCTGGTCGCCTTCGCTTGTCATTCGGCCATACGAGGGAATTTCTCGTTGAGGAAGGAAGAGATGGAAGAGCTGGCGGAAATCCTTTATCCCTTTAACTTAGACGCCACTTGTCCCCATGGGAGACCCATCTTCTTTGAACTCAAGTTGGATGAATTAAACAAACAATTCAAGCGGAAGTCTTAATCTTAGTTGTGGGTCGTTATAGAATTCAGCAAAGAACTTGGGTTTGGCAAGGAATTTGCTGTTATATTTAACTGGACTATTCAGTTCAAGTTTAGTAGAATATCATCAAAACAGAGGCCATCTTTTAACATCCTTCAACCCTTTAACAATTATTGGGATGGGCATATGGTTGGGAGATGCATTCAAACCCCATTAAAAGAATGGGGTTTTGTTTTTGGGGTTAACCAATTTTAAGGTAATTTGCAATACCACAACTCTTTAAATTCATTGAATTAATTAAAAGGCATGGAAAGTCCACTCAGCAATTTTAGATTTACCAAATTTCAGTTCATCCTCAAAGCGTTGGATTACATCAACCTGCCTGTTTACAAAGGCTCAACCTTCAGGGGTGCCTTTGGTCATGCCTTCAAGAAGGTCGTCTGTGTTCGCCCCGTTAGAAAATCCAGAGAAGCATTAAACCCAACGGAAAGCATTGTAAAATCTGAGCCTGCGGTAGGGCAGAGGGGCATTATTTCTAACGGGGTAAACAGAGAAAAAATATGCGGCTCCTGTTTGCTCAAGGAGAAATGCGTTTACTCTTATGTGTTCGAAACCCCACCTCCTACAGATACCTCAAAGATGAGGAAGTATCCTTTTGCCCCTCATCCCTTCGTCATCACGCCCCCCTTGGAAGAAAAAAGAATGTATCGGAAAGATGATACCCTCGATTTCGAATTAATACTCATCGGTAAATCGATAGATTACCTTCCTTATTTCATTTACACGTTTGATGAATTGGGACGGATTGGAATTGGAAAGGGTAAAGGGAAATATCAATTGGAAGAGGTGAGAGCAATCACCCCAGGTGAAAGGTCAAAGGACAAAGGTGGAGGGGGAGATAAACAAGGTGAAAGGACTAAGGTGAAAGGGAAAAGGGAAGAAACCATTTATTCCGGCAAAGATAAGGTGCTTCACAGCAATTTTGGAATGATTTGCATTGATGATCTTCTCACCTTACACCTTAGACATTCTACCTTTCACCCTTCGTCAGACCTTCCATCTTCCACCTTAGACCTGAATTTTTTGACTCCTACAAGGCTGAAATTCGATGGGAGGCTTTCTCCGACATTGGAATTTCACATTCTTCTTCGAAATCTTCTTAGGCGAATTTCTCTTCTCTCTTATTTTCATTGTGGCGAGGAATTGAACCTCGATTTTAAGGGATTAATAGAGATATCGCAGAAGGTTAAAGTCAAAAAGGATAATCTTTCCTGGTTCGATTGGGAACGCTACTCAAATCGCCAGGATACAAAGATGATGCTGGGCGGCTTCATTGGTTCGATTACCTTTAAGGGAAACTTTAAAGAGTTCATTCCATTTTTACTTCTCGGAGAATACATTCACGTAGGGAAAGGGACAAGTTTTGGGCTTGGAAAGTATGAAATTAAATAAGGGTGAATATTATGCCAAATGAACTTATACCGGAACTCCATGATGTTCTGAAAATAACAACCCTTCAACATAATTTTGAGGATTTTGACGAAAGATTTTCAAAATATTCCCCAAGTACTCGGTCTTGGAAAGGAGTTCTGCAGCACCATTGTGGGGAAGACTTTCCAGCTTTTCCCACAGACAAAGAAACATTTTTACTCCATTTTGCAGACGGCTTAGCCGCAGGTTTCTCAAGGCGAAAACAGAGTTACAAAGGGAAAGGCATTATCCTCTATAAACTATGGAACTCCAATTGGCAAAGCAGAGATCTAAGGCTAAGAGAAGAGGAAGAGATAATCGATCTATTAAAATTTCTTTCTAAGGATCCAACATATGATGAATTCAAAGATAAATATAGGCAAATATTAGAATCGAGTGCTGAGGATACCCATCCTGGTATGAACATCACGAGCCTTGAAACCCACTTGACTTTGACAGGAAAGTTTTTCAGATTTCTCAAAAACTCAACAAATCTTACTGTGGGGGATGATGAAATTATATCATCGATCGGAGGAATTTCTGATCTTACAAAATCAAAAATGAATTCATGGCATCTTTATTTGACACGGTGCAAGTTCAAATTCAATCAAAAACCAATGAGAGCAAGAGATCTGAATATTCTGGGTCTCCTTGAAGAGGTTACAAGAAGGATTAAGGAAAATTTTTATGACAATATACTTTTTACGACAAGCGATGAAACCCTAATCTTTTTTGATGATCCATTGGTTTTGGATAAGATCAATTCTATTGTAACAACTCATGGCTTATGGATGTCGATTTATCAGAGTCGTCCGAGAATAGGTGAAATAAAATATTTCCCAAAGAAATTAAGATTCGAAGGCAAACATCTCTATAGCTTACTTCCAACCGTAATCTCACCGCCGATCTGCGAGATATGCCAGATGTTAGGAGCCACCAAAGAGTGGCCAAATGACTATTATTCTCAATTTGGTAAAGATCCAGAAATTACTGAGGAAGGTACTGAGCACCTATGTGAAACATGTTTCTCAATAAGAAGTAAACCGTCAAAATTGAAAGGACTGAAAATCTGGACAGAAGCTGAAAATACAGACGTTTCATGGATGAAAATTTCACTCAATTATGAGTCACTTACAACAACCCTTCAGCAACTCTATTTAAATTACTTAAGAAAATTAAATCCATTAGCAAAGGTTGAAGATGCAGAAGTCCGTTTTTCTCTAATTTCAGAATTCTACAAAGATTATGATTCTTTCTTACTTGGGCTGAAAAATTCGCTCCTTAGTCGGTTCGGTGAGCCTGGAGTAGAGATTCTTTTGAAAGATATGTTCTGCATTAAGATGGAAAAAAGACAGAATATCTTTCTATTACTTCAAGAGTTTAACACAAACCTTGATCTATTCTTCCCAGAATTCAAGAAGCTACCAGAAGTGCCCATTCAGGTATCGCTGGTTTACAGTCGCTCGAAATTTCCTTTTTTTGAAGTTTGGAGACTAATAGAAGATCAGTCAAGTGACCTTAAGATTTCACTAATAGGGCATGGATCAATAGAGACCTCTCTTAAGTATCTGGACGATATCCTTTTTGCCGGGACATCGAGTTATCGAAAGACTGCTCTGTACAAACTGGCCGAAATCTCGAAGATCTCCGAAAGGTTGGCAGAATTAAAATTTAAGGATCGATCAGAAAAAAGTGACTTTGAAAGTTATGACGCTTTGAAGAGAAACCTCTTGCCTTTAGGGATGGATTTTTCAAGTCTTTTAACCTTTGCCAAACTCTTGGGGGATTAGATTATGGAATTTATAGAATATAAAATTAATGCTGATGCCCTTTATCTCGGAGAGCGTCCGAAAGGCAATATATTCAAGCCTTGTATTAAAACCATACCGTTTAGTCAGATTAGTGGGGCCTTGAATAGGAAATTTGGGTCAAATAATCTCAAGGCAGTCGGTTATCTAACAGGGAATTCGGATTTTAATCAGATTAATTACCTCATCTATTCCCCAAGAGATCGAAACTCCAGAATCAGTAAAATTCCCCTTCAGGTCGAATTCTTGGTCAACGTTTTGGGAAAAGTCTTTGTCCTTAATAATGAGGATTCAAAGATTCTTCCTGATAAATTTGAGATCGTTATGGGCGGCTTAAGATCGAAGGGATTTGGAAAGTGCCTCCTATCCAAAGAGCGGGATGTAGACGGGAAAGAAGTAAACCGAGGTTCGCTGAATGTCAGGATTCCCATTGAAGAAACTAATTCTTTTAACATAAAGAGTATTCTTAAGCCTGTATATGGCTATCTCTTTAAGCCTTTACCGAACACCTACACTGGTAACTATGTCCTTTCATTATTTGAAGGAAGTGAGGCAGTAGCCCCTAAATTTTTGATTAGGTAAAATGGGAGGCCTTATGGATAACATAGAAAAATTACTTAAGGAGATAAAGGAAGATCCTTCAGTTTGGAATCCAGGTAAAAAGAGGGAACCGATCTATTTCTCTGGAAAGTTTCTTGATACGGTGGGCGACATTTTTGAAAAACATGGATTTGGAACAACAAAAGTTTATCTCATAAATCAGTCGGGAAGGGATAGGGTTCAAGGGGAGGGTCTTCTAAAAGTTCTTGAGAAATTTCAGAGGTGCCCAGAAATAATAAATAACAGGTCAATTGGTAGGTTTGTAATAAAAACATTAGATACCCTTAAAAAAATGGAGGTGTGATTATGTTAAAAGAAAAGACCTTTACGATTACGTTAAAAACAAAGGAACCTCTTCGAATAGGGGGAAAGAAAGACCCATTATCTGGAGCTGAAAATCCTGTAACAAGAGTTGGAGGGAAATTGGTCATTCCGGGATCTACCCTAAAGGGTGCCTTGAGAGCAAGAATAGAAGAATTTCTCATAGACTCCCACTATTCTGGTGGTAAGTGGAAAGATGGATTTGAGCACTTAAAGCCTTGCATCCCTGGGGCTGAGTTATCAGAAGACGAAATACTTCTTGTAAAGAGTGGTAAGTATCGAGACCAGGGAGGAACATGCCGGTATCCTTGCACCGATAAAAATTGTGGGAAAGGTATCAATCACTCCATTTGTCCGGCATGCTATATTTTGGGATCCATGGGTTTAAATGGGTTTGTAAAAGTTCCTTTCCTGTATGCAGAGGGTTCAGCGTCGGAACTTTATTCATCTCGCATCGATCGGGGAACTAAAACCGTTGCAACCGGCACAAATAGGCCGTATGAACTGGTCCCTAGCGGGACAGTATTCACAGGTCAATTGATTATTTTATTGGAAGACACCGTTTTAGACTGGAAACTTGGGGAGGCCCGACATATGGGGGAGACGAGAACATTGGGAGATAAATGGCTTGAAACTAACAAAGGGAAAATGGATGAAAAAACCCAATTGGATTTCGTTAATAAATACATCATCGAGACGCTAAAAAATATTAACATCTTGGGTGGATATAAATCCAAAGGATTTGGAACGATCCAAGTTGATGTCAAATAAAAAGTTCCTCATGAATTAAAAAGTTCCTCATGAATCTAACCTGTCATTTTCCAAAAAAGAGGAGGCTCAGTTGACATGGCTAATCTCTATCTGACGGAGCAGGGGTCTATATTAAGAAAGAAAGGGGATAGGCTTATCATCGAAAAGGAGAAACAGTGCCTCCTTGATGTGGAGTGTCACAAGATTGATGCAGTCCTGATCTTTGGCAATGTCCAGTTTACCACCCAGGCGGTCCATGAACTGTTTCAGCACGGAATAGAAATGGCCATCCTCACAAGGACAGGGAGGCTTATCGGGCAGATTACATCTCCTATGACAAAGAATATTGAACTCAGGGTTGAGCAGTTTAGGAGATATGGTGATGACGTCTTTAAGCTCAGTTTTTCAAAAAACGTTGTTAGAGGAAAAATCAGAAACTCTCTTCAGGTTCTTCGATCATTCTCCTATAACCATCCAGAGGTAGCTTTAAAGGAAGAGATAGATGGTCTGGAAAGGGCAGAAAGTGGAGTTTTGCGGGAGGATACACTCGAAGGGCTCAATGGTGTGGAGGGAATGGCGGCTCGATATTACTTCAACGGATTTGGTAAGATGATACTCGGAGATTTTACCTTTGACGGCCGGAGAAAGTATCCTGCACCCGACCCTGTCAATGCCCTCCTCTCATTGGGATATACGATGGTATTCAATGAGATCTCATCGCTGCTTGACGGGATGGGGTTTGATCCATACTTGGGCTATTACCACAAAATAGATTACGGGAGGCCTTCTTTAGCTTCAGACCTTCTGGAGGAATTCAGAGCCCCTGTAGCGGATCGTATGACACTGAGACTTATCAATAATCGAATATTGAAGGCAGAGGACTTCTATAACAATCCAAAGGGTGAAGGGATTTATCTGAAAAGGGATGCGATGAAGAGATATTTTGCAGAGTATGAGGATTTCATCAATGATGAGTTCATCCATCCTGAAACAAAGGAGAAGACTTGTTTTAGAAAATGTTTCAAGATTCAGATAGAAAAACTCGCATCTTCTATAAAGGGGGAAAAAGAATACTTGCCCTATTGGCTTGATATTTAGCTCGCCTTTTGCCGAGGTGGGTATGTTTTATATCGTTTCGTATGACATACCTGATACGCCAAGGAGGACAAAGATTGCTAAGATATTAGAAGACTTTGGTGACAGGGTTCAATATAGTGTTTTTGAATGTTTGCTTGAGCAGGACCTCCTTGAAAAGATGATTGACAGATTGGAGAAAGTGGTGAAAGAGGATGAAGATAGTATAAGGGTATATGCCCTTTGTGGCAGTTGTGAGAAGGTAATCAAGGTTATAGGGCAGGGAGAAGTGACCAAAGAAGAAAAATACTATATTTTATAATGGGTTACACGAAGGTTTTAAAGTTATAAAAAATTGAGGTAGGTTACAGGAAATTGGGTAATTTTTTAACATTTCGGTAACTTACGGCCATTCTGACTTAATAGAAAAGGCTTTATGGGAGGAGAAATGGTTGCTCATAAAGAGGGGTTACAGAAAATGTGGTTACAAGTATCCGATAGCATTAACGAAAGGAGGTGGGCAGTGAGGAAATGAGACCTGATGAATAAGGGATTGCGACAACAGATATAATTCCACAGGGTTTATGTGGTCGGGGTAGTGAGGAAATGAGACCTGATGAATAAGGGATTGCGACTTGACTTTTCCACAACCACAAACTAATAACATTGACGTGAGGAATTGAGACCTGATGAATAAGGGATTTTTATCTGATCCTTGATCAGATAGGTGAAAGGTTTAAGGTGAAAGGTGAAAGCACTGACCACGGGATAATTATGAATTCGAAAGTGAATCTTCGGTTAACCTTTAACCTTACACCTATGACCTTAGACCTCTTTTAGAGAGGGACCTGAGGAATAAGGGATTGCGACAACATACACTGGATTCGGCTCTTCGGAAATCTGTAAAAGTGAGGAACTTAGACCTAATGAAGAAGGGATTGCGACTCAAGCGTATCTTGAGCCACCTGAGCCAATCCTTCCGTGAGGAATATTGACCTGATTAAGAAGGGATTGCGACCAAATCAACCACAATGGGCATTTTGCTTCTATTTCCGTGAGAAACTTAGACCTAATGAAGAAGGGATTGCGACTCTTTTTTAAACACGCTTCCACAAACAATGCATACAATCCTTGTGAGGGAATGAGACCTGATGAATAAGGGATTGCGACTCAATCGTCTCGGCAACATTCGGATCAAGGGTTATATCACGTGAGGAATTGAGACCTGATGAATAAGGGATTTTTATCTGATCCTTGATCAGATAGGTGAAAGGTGAAAGCACTGAAAACGGGATATTAATGAACTGAGAAGTAAGGTTTTTTCGGTTAACCTTTAACCTTACACCATGAATGAGATTGACCTGATGAAGAAGGGATTGAAACCCCATCTTTGCAATTTCAACATACAGCGGTTTTTCATGAGAAACTTAGACCTTATGAAGAAGGGACTCTATGGGTGACTGTGGACAATGAACTAAGAACGACGAACAAAGTAAAAAGAGGATAAATCTTCCGATTTTCAGCGCAGTAAAATGCTTGTCATTCAGAAGAGAGTGACTTTAAAGTTCAAAGTACATGGTATATCGTTCATTGTAATTAAAGGGCCTTATAAAGAAGGGATTGCGACCCAACAATACCATCAACTGTTATTCCCCATGTGTACTGGGTGAGGAAATGAGACCTGATGAATAAGGGATTGCGACGGCCAGCACGGCTGAGGGAGTAGGGAAGAGGGGTGAGGGAAAAGGGAGGATAATTCAATTTTTTTGGGATATGAGGAGAAGATATGCAGGATTTCAGGGAACTAAAAGTGTGGCAAAAAGCGATGGATTTGTTTGAACAGGTGGCCAAAGATGTAGAGGGGTTTCTAGGCACGAGGGCGGCGCGAATTATTGAAGATCAGGTCTTAAGGAGTGCTGGCTCTATTAGTTCCAATATTGCCGAGGGATACGGAAGGAAGAAGGGCAAAGAGTACGAGCATTATCTGTATATTTCGCGAGGTTCTGTCAATGAGACAATTGATTGGTATGAGAAGCTAAAGAGGTTGGGTTATGTTTCAGGGGAGGTATTTTTGGAGAGGGAGAGCCTGTGTCTTGAGCTTCGAGCCATGTTGACTAAGATGATAGATTCTTTGGAGAAGAAAAGATGAGCCCCTGTTCCCTTTTCACTCATCACTTTTCACTCCAGCTTCGCTGGGCGACCTGATGAATAAGGGATTGCGACATATTAATTCCTGGATAGCATTAAATGTCTGTTTTAGTGAGGATGATTGACCTGATGAATAAGGGATTGCGACTCAAGCACTTAATTTTTGGGACACCCCAAATTTTGTTCAAGTGAGGATGATTGACCTGATGAAGAAGGGATTGCGACGATAAAGGAACGCATAATATCATTGCCGCAATCACCGTGAGGATGATTGACCTGATGAATAAGGGATTGCGACAGCCAGCAAGGCTGAGGGAGGAGTGAGGAGGGAGTTGATTTGAAAGATTTTAGAGAATTAATTGTGTGGCAGAAGGCAGTGGATTTATTTGAGCAAGTAGTTAAAGACGTAGAGAAGTTTCCCGATACAAGGGCTGGAAGGGTTATTGAAGATCAGGTTTTGAGGAGTGTGGGTTCTATTAGTGCCAATATTGCTGAGGGATACGGAAGACGGAAAGGTAAGGAGTATGAACATTATCTATACATTTCCAGGGGTTCTACCAATGAGACAATTGATTGGTATGAGAAGCTAAAGAGGCTGGGTTATATTTCAGGGGAGGTATTTTCAGAGAGGGAGAGCCTGTGTCTTGAGCTTAGAGCCATGTTGAGTAAGATGATAGACTCATTGGAGAAAAAGAAATAATCCTTCTCCCTTTTCACTTGTCACTTTTCACTCCAGCCTTTGGCTGGGCTGACCTGATGAATAAGGGATTGCGACAAGAATTAAAGAATTTCAATCAAAAAATGAACTTATGAATAAAGATATCGCCCAAAGGATGGGGTATTCCGCAGAGTATATATCCCAAATATTGAATAACAAAAGAGAAATTACTGTTGACGTATTGGTTGGATTAAAAGATAAATTCGGCGTTTCCAGCGACCAGATCCTTTATGGAAGTTCTCCGGAAACAGATAGGGTTGCAGAACCTACAATGCCTTATGAAGCCAAAAATGAATTTATAACCATTCCCCAAGTCAGTGGCAGAATCGATGCTGGAAGAGGTCTTGTGCCAGATAATACTATAGAAACGAGAATTGCCTTTAGGAAGAATTGGATACAAAGAAAAGGCTCGTTGCAAAACATGAGTTTAATTCGGGTAATCGGGGATAGCATGGAACCTACCCTTGTATCCGGTGACCTCATACTAATAGACCGTGGCCGAAATTATGTTGATCCACATGGAGGAATTTACGCAATTGTGGAAAATGATGAGATTGCAGTAAAGCGCCTTCAGCTATTAATGAAGGAAGGGTTAAGATAATCAGTGACAATGAAAAATATGAACCGAGAGAAGTTGACAGTGAGAGCCTGATAATCAATGGTAAGGTCATCTGGTACGGTCGTGAAATTGAAAAATAATTATTTGGCCATCATCGGTAAGGTGGCTTGGTGGTGGGGAAGGCAGGAATAGGGCAGGAGATATCTTATGACCAGAAAGTTCGGTTTTTCATTCTCTTGGAAGCGCGCGCTTGGCATTTCTGGAACTAAAAGCAGGATATCAAGGAAAATCGGCATTCCTCTAACTAGGTCCGGTCGGCAAAAGAAATTGAGGCGAGCCATGGGGTGCTGCATTCCGTTGATCGTCATAGGAATGGTGCTTCTGGCAACAACCATTATAGTTTTCGGCTGGATAAGATTCTAATCTACAAGATTGTCAGGAATTGCAAGGCAGTAATTCACATTACGTGTTTCAATGAAATTTTCAAATCGACAATTCTCGAACCTAATGACCTGTAAAGATTGCGGAAATAATGTAAGCAAAAGGGCTGACAAATGCCCTCATTGTGGTGCTCCTTTAAAAGACAAAACCTCGAAGCTTTGGGGTTGCCTACTCACTTTGACATGCTTCTTTGTGCTTCTTATACTCCTTTTTAATCAGTTCACAACGCAATCTGATAAGCAAACTCAACAGGCGCCCTCTCACTCAATTAAACCCCAAATCCAATCAGATGATGAAGAATTCAAAAAAAATCTCAAAGAGATTGTAGAAAAAACTCGTCAGAAATTGGATTCCATTCAGAAATCAGAATCTTCCCAGAAAAAAGTGCGGGAATTTTATATGCACCAGCGCATCCTTGTCGATGAATTGGTATATACAGTTCATGAAATGAAATGGGATAAGGGACCTCTCAATGGGCAATATCCTCGTCAAACCTTCCTAATTATAAAGATTGAAATTCAAAACGAAGATAAAAGGCCTAGAACAATCCCCTCTTTTTTGATAATCGATGACAATGGTGCCGAATATGAGAAATATGATAAATCATGGCTTATTAAAGGCACAATTGGTGACTTAGAGAGATTAAATCCTAATGCAACAAAACATGGTCTGATTATTTTTGATGTCTCTGAATGGGGAACATACAAGTTAAAGATATCTGGAGACTTTTTTTCGACTAATTATGCTCTGATTTGGCTGATTTAGAATATTATCAATCAACCTATAACTTCTATCTAAGTGGCCTGGTAGTGGGGAAGACAGGAATAGAGAGGGGAGAATGAAATCGCTTCTTAATTCAGGATTAAAACTCGCATTCTGCCTAATTATGGTTTTAATTCCAAGCCTAACATTTGCGCAGATCTACAATTGGACGGATGAAAATGGCAATATAGTTTTTACGGATGATTATTCAAGAGTCCCCGAAAAATATAAAAAATCGGACATTCCTATCGGACCCGTCAGGGAACGAACAAAAGAGGAAGATCAACAATTTCATCGGAGTAGCGATCTGATGGAAGAAATGGTCCACAAGTTCCCCGGGATTTCCTACCAATGGACTCAGGAAATGAGTCTATGGATCAGAGTCCCAGCTTCCTTCGCAAAACAAAAACACGAGCTCGAAGAAATGGCCATCAAGATAGCCTCTCACTACCATAAATTGAAGGGCCACATGGTCTGCGTCAGGTTCTATTATGCAGACGGCAAGGTGATTGTGAGGGAGTGTAGATGAAAGTCGTCTCCCATGGATATATGAAAAAGAGTAATTTTTCACACGACAAATTTCTTGAGCGTCTCCGCGAGGCGGTGGCCCCCAAACTTGGTATGGGTCCCTATGACCGCGGACTGCAGACAACGCTGGCAAAGGTGCTAAAAATAAGGGAGTGAGAAAGTGAGACCTGATGAATAAGGGATTGCGACAGCCAGCAAAGCTGAGGGAAAAGGGAGAAGTTAGGGATTGGACGAAACGTGAGGGAAGGAGATGGAGTGCGGTTTTTGATTCTGATTACCTAGGTTCGGAATCTGCCTCTTCATTCAGTCCATATTTTTCCAACCGATAACGCATGGAGCGAAAATTAATATGGAGAAGCTCCGCGGCTCGCTTCTTAATCCCCTTTGTTTTATCTAAGGCCTTCAGCAGGAGGGTTTTCTCGATATCTTCGACGATCTTTTCAAGGTCGATTCCCTCGTTCGGAATTTCGAGATCGAGGGGTCCCCTTTTCATTGGAATCTGTTCATTGAGGTAAGAACTAAGATTGTGTGCGGTGAGCTCTTGGGAACTCTCTAAGGCAACAGCCCTTTCGATAATATTCTGAAGCTCCCTGACATTGCCGGGGTAGTCATAGTTCATTAAGATGCGAAGGGCCTCCGGGGAAAGCGTCGAGATATTCTTGCCCAACTCTTCCGAATATTTTTTTAAAAAGTGCATGGTCAGAAGAGGGATATCTTCCTTTCTCTCTCGCAAGGAAGGAAGCCTGATCTGGATGACATTGAGTCGGTAAAACAAGTCTTCCCGAAATCGCTTCTCTCTCACAGCCTCTTCCAAGTCTTTGTTCGTTGCCGAGATGATTCGAACGTCGACCCGGATATCTTCGGTGCCGCCCACCCTCTTAAATTCTCTGTCCTGTAATACGCGGAGGAGTTTGACCTGCATCATGAGAGGAAGCTCGCTGATCTCGTCTAAGAAGATCGTCCCTTCATCGGCCACTTCAAACAATCCCTTCTTGGTGGCGATGGCGTCTGTAAACGCTCCCTTCATGTGACCAAAGAGTTCACTTTCGACGAGAGTTTCAGGGATCGCACCGCAATCGAGTGTGACGAAAGGTTTTTCCCTCCGGGGGCTATTATAGTGGATTGCCTTCGCCACCAATTCCTTGCCCGTTCCACTCTCTCCGGTGATCAGGATATTCGTCTTGGTGGGAGACACTTTCTCCAAAAGTTTGAACAGGTCTAACATTTTGGGGCTTTGGCCGACAATATTCTCAAAGTTATAACGGTCTCTGACCACCTGTTTTAGAAGGATGTTCTCCTTCTGAAGATTCTTCTTCTCCAAGGCATTTTTAATAATCAACTTGATCTCTTCAACCTTAAATGGTTTGGTGATATAGTCATAGGCCCCTTCTTTCATCGCCTTGATCGCCGTATCAGCGGAGGCATAAGCGGTGATCATGATGATGATGGTTTCTGGAGAGATCGCTTTGATCTTTTTTAGTGCAGAAATGCCATCCAACTTCGGCATACGGAGATCTAAGAGAGCCAAGTCAAAAATATCCTTGTCGATGAGTTTTAATACCTCCTCTCCATTGGAGGCTAATGAAACTTGATAGCCCTCCTTTTTTAACATGATCTCCAGAAACTCCCTCATGCTTCGTTCATCATCAGCCACTAAGATATGGTCTTTTAACATTTCATCTCTCCTCATCTAACCTATCCATAACGGGTCAATCCGTGGGTAGAAAGATGGTAAAGGTGGAACCTTTACCCAGCTCACTTTCCACCTTGATCATCCCATTATGATTTTCAATGATCTTATGGACGATCGAAAGGCCCAGTCCTGTTCCACTCTCCTTCGTTGTAAAGAAGGGTTCAAAAATCTTCTCCTTTTCCTGTGGGTCGATGCCACTTCCGGAATCGACGATCGAAATCTTTAGCCACCCCTCTCCTTTCGTTGAAGTCGGCCACGGAGGCGTTACTCCCCAATGGAGTTCACATCCTCTTTCCAACTGGATGCTGATCTCTCCGCCGTTGGTCATGGCTTGGGCCGCATTGATCAAGAGGTTCCATAAGACTTGCTTCATTTGGTCCGGATCGATCACGACCTGAATGGCTTCACGAGGACCTGATCGAAGGATGCGGATCCCCTCATGAAAGAAGGAAGAGTGAGTGAACAATTCAACGGTCTCGTCAATGATCTTCCAAATTTCCCAAGGGGCCTTATGGGTTTGAGGGGGTTGGGCAAATAGGAGGAAATCGGTAATCAATGCATTGAGCCTTTCCGATTCTCTCAATATGATCTCCATGAGTTGTTGCTGAGGTTGATCCAATCGGAGTTCAGACTTCAACATTTGAATCGATCCGCTCAAAGAGGCTAAGGGGTTTCGAATCTCATGGGCCATCCCTGCGGCCAGGAGGCCTATGGCAGCCATCTTATCGAAACGCTTCATCTGGTCTTCCATCTCTTTAAACTTGGTGATGTCTTGAAAAATTAAGGTATGGCCGATCAGTGTCCCTTGGGAGTTGGTGAGAGGTGAGATGGAGAATCCCAGATAGATCTTTTTTCCAATAGGATTGGAGAGAAGGGTTTCATAACGTTGATACGAGGGGGGAAGGGCAGAAGTTTTCATTTTAACGTCTTCAATGGCTGCATGGATGTTTGGATAGAGGTCTGAGATGGAGCGATTGAGCAGATCGTCTCCATCGCGGTTGAGGATCTTTCCAGCGGTTCGATTGATAAAATTGATCTTCCCGTTGAGGTCGATGGTGATGAGGCCACCGTCCAGGCTTTGGATAATATTTCGGTTAAACGTCTCCAGTTGATTGTAATCGACCTGCTTCCGGATCAGCTCTCTCTTCTTTTTCTTCAGCTCTTCTGAGATCGTGCTGGTCAGGAAGGCGACAATGTAAAAAGCCGCCATGTAGAGGATCAGGGAGTAAAAGACTTGACTTGCGTCATCGAGCCGGGGTTGCCCCAACGGATTGATCCAATGGTAGAGCTGAAGCAGCAGAAGGAGGCCGTAAAGAAAAGTAGAGAGGGAGGCGGAGAAGAACGCTCCCCTTCGATAAAAAAGGATGCTGCTACCGATGATCGAAAAGAAATAGGTCATGGGGAAGAAACTTTCTTTTCCCCCCGTAAAATAGATGAGACCGGTAATGAAAAGATGATCCGAGAAGACTTGGATCATAGCAAATTTTCGGAGGTCCTTGACCTTTTTTAAGAAGAAGGCGTAAAAGATGGTGACGAGATAAAAGAGGCCCAGAAAATAGTAGAAGTGATTTGTCAAAGGGATGAAGAAATAGTTCTTCTTTGAGATCTGGAAGAGGAAGGTGATGGCGAGAAGAAGGGTGAGGATGATGATGCGACAGAGCATTAAGCCCTTCACATTTTTTAACATCTTTTGATCAGTATCCGGGTTTAGACTTGGATTCGACTCCATCTCATTCCGCCGCCTATGCGGGATCACCCATACAGGATGAAGCTAACCCACAGCAGATGCCATCTGGAATATCGGAAGGTACATCGAAATGACCACACCTCCGATGACCACTCCCAAGAAGACCATCAGGAGGGGTTCGAGGAGGGAGGTCAAATTTCCCACAGCGACATCCACTTCCTCCTCATAGAAGTCTGCAATTTTGGAAAGCATGGAGTCCAATGCGCCAGCCGATTCTCCAACAGAGATCATTTGGATCACCATGGGGGGGAAGTTGCCGCTCCGGCTCAATGGTTCTGCAATGGTTTCCCCCTCTCGGATGCTCGCCCTCGCATTCAGGATCGCTGTTTCAATGGTCTTGTTACCAGAAGCTTTCGAAACAATATTTAATCCATCCAAGATGGGAACCCCGCTACTCACGAGGGTTCCCAGTGTTCGAGAGAAGCGGGCCACAGCGATTTTCTGGAAGAGGGGGCCAAATATGGGCAATTTCAAAAGGAGACGATCGACGACCGCCTTCCCTTTTTCGGTTTGATAATATTTTTCAATCAGGAGAAAGAGAAGGATGAGTCCAGGGATGATGATGATCACATATTTCTTGACAAACTTACTCAAAGTCACAGTGATCAAGGTGGGAAGGGGTAATGTTTGACCAGATGATTTGAACATCGTTTCAAAGACAGGGATGACGAAGATCATCAAGATCATCACGACGATGACGGCTACACCTACAATGGTGGCTGGATAGACAAGGGCTGATTTCACCTTTTTCTTCAGGGCTTCTGCCTTTTCGATGTAGTTGGACAGCCGAGTCAAAATGGTGTCCAAGATACCGCCTTCCTCGCCGGCCACGACTAAGTTCGTGTACAGCTCGTTGAAGGTGGCAGGATGTTTTTTAAGGGCCCCCGCAAAGGTGGAACCCCCTTCGACATCTTCCCTGATTTCCCGGATAATATCTTTGAAGACCTTGCTCTCTTGTTGAGAGGCCAAAATTTCCAGGGATTGAACTAAAGGCAATCCGGCGTCAATCATCGTCGCAAGTTGTCGGGTGAAGATAGCGATCGGTCGTTGCTTTACTTTCTTTTTGAAGGGCAAGGAGATTTTGATCTCTTTTCCCTTCGGAGCGATCTTGGTTGGGATAATGTTCTGTTGTCGAAGGTGGGTTCGGATAGCTGCTTCGTTGGGGGCCTCCGTCTCCCCCTTCTTGACGACCCCCTTCGTTGTCTTTCCTTCCCATTTATAAATTGGCATCGCTCATCCCTTCCTCGTCGTTTACCCCGTTAGAAAGCCCCATCCTTTCTAACGGAGTTCAGGCTGGTTTTATCGGCCTTTCCTTTCTCCCCACAGCGATATTGGAGGTGGAAAGCATTTGCCGGAACTCATCGAGATTGTGGCTCCTTGCCATGGCATCCTCCATTGAGATGAGATGACGGTCCACAAGGGAAAGGAGGGCCTGGTTCATGGTCTGCATCCCAAATTTCGTCTGCCCAACCTGCATCACTGAATAGATCTGTTGGATTTTATCCTCTCGGATCAGGTTTCGAATGGCAGCGTTCGGAACCATCACCTCCATGGCTAAAACCCGACCTTTCCCACCGATCTTCGGGAGGAGCTGTTGGGCAAGGACCCCTTCTAAAACAAAAGAGAGTTGTGTCCTTATCTGTTGTTGTTGATGCGGCGGGAAGACACCAATGATACGATTGATCGTTTCCACAGAGGAGTTGGTATGCAATGTGGCAAAAGTCAAATGCCCTGTTTCAGCGGTGATGAGAGCGGCTTCAATTGTCTCTAAGTCTCTCATCTCGCCAATGAGGACAATGTCTGGATCTTGTCTGAGGATGTGGCGCAGAGCGGAACCAAAAGTCTTTGTATCCGTGCCTACCTCTCTTTGGTTGACCATGCAATTCTTATGATAGTGGAGATATTCGATCGGATCTTCGACGGTCACAATGTGCGCGTTCTGTTCCTTATTGATCTTGTCGATCATCGCTGCCAATGTGGTCGATTTTCCTGTTCCGGTTGGCCCGGTGACCAGAACAAGGCCCTTGGGCTTCTTAACCAATTCATTAACGACAGGCGGGATGCCCAATTCAGCAAAACTCAGGATATCAAACGAAATGGCCCGAAATGCGCCAGCGACTGCACCCTTCTGCATGTAGATATTCCCTCTGAATCGGCTCAGTCCTTTGAGTCCGAATGAGAAGTCCAGTTCCCATTCTTCCTCAAATTTATGTCGCTGGGCATCGGTCAATATGCTGTAGCAAAGCCTTTTGGTATCCGTCGGAGTCAGGGCGGTAGAATCAAAACTCATCAGCTTTCCGTCGATCCGAAATTGAGGAGGAGCCCCTGTGGTGATGTGCAAGTCGGAAGCCTTCTTTTCGATCATGGTTTCAAGTAATTTTTGTAATTCGACCATATGTCCCTTCTGAGTTTTAACTCCAGTAGATCATCAGTCTTCCATGGTGCTTCTGAGGATCTCCTCAATGGTCGTCAACCCATTCTTTATTTTCTTAATTCCACTTTCTCTTAAGGTCTTCATCCCTAAACGGATGGCCTCCTTCTTGATCTCGGAGGCTGAAGCACGAGCCAAGACAAGCTCCTTGATCTCTTCTTTCATGGGCATCACTTCATAGAGACCGAGTCGGCCTTTATAACCCGTATTATTGCAAATGGTACATCCCTTTCCTTTATAAACCGTGAACGATTTGACCTCCTCCAGAGGGACTCCCAAGTCGATCAAAAGCTGGGCATGGGGTTTAATGGGTTCCCTGCACTCCGTACAGATCTTCCGGATAAGCCGTTGGGCGAGGATCAAAATGACCGACGAGGAGATCAAGAACGGTTCGATTCCCATGTCAATCAATCGGGTGATCGTTCCTGGAGCGTCATTGGTGTGAACGGTGCTTAAGACCAGGTGTCCTGTCAAGGCCGCCTGAACCGCAATCTGGGCTGTTTCGAAGTCTCGGATCTCACCCACCATGATGATGTCGGGGTCCTGGCGCAGAAAGGAACGGAGGGCAGAGGCAAAGGTGAGTCCGATCTCTTCATGCATTTGGACTTGATTGATCCCCATGAAATTGTATTCGATGGGATCCTCTGCGGTCATAATGTTTTCGGTCTCCTTGTTTAATTCGGATAAGGCAGAATAGAGTGTGGTGGTCTTTCCGCTCCCCGTGGGACCGGTGACCAGGATCATTCCGACAGGTTTGTGAATCGCATTTTGAAATTCGGCCAAGGAATCCTCTTCAAACCCAAGCTTTGTCATGTCCAATTGCAATGCAGACTTATCTAATAAACGGAGGACAACTTTTTCGCCAAAAAGGACAGGGAGAGAAGAGACTCGAAAGTCCATTTCTCGTCCCTTTCCTATTCGCAGCTTAATCCTTCCATCCTGAGGGAGTCGCTTTTCAGCAATATCCAACTTCGCCATGATTTTTAAACGGGAGGCTACTGCATTTTTTAGCTGGACGGGAAGCAAGATATCTCGCCTGAGCATACCGTCCACTCGATATCGGACTCGGTAGGTCTTCTCATAAGGTTCAAAATGGATATCGCTCGCCCCCAATTTGATGGCTTTGATCAGAATCCCATTGACGATTTTGATGATGGGGCCCTCGATCTCTCCTGGTTCATCCAAAGGCAGTTGAGTTTCGATGACTTCCACATTATCCACGGCTCCTTGGACGAGGGCACCGAAGTCATCGACGTCAACGAAGTCATCATCGAGCATTAGGCCACCATCCAAAGGAACTGCCTTGTCATCCTCAAGGGTGTAATCGGCGGCATCGAAGGAGACAGTTCCTTTTCCTGCGACACTCCCACCCCCTCCATAATACTTTTTTATCGCATTGATGATCTCAGTCTCTGAAGCCACCACTGGTTCAACATTGAAGCCAGTCATAAATTTAACTTCGTCAATCACGACGATGTTGCTGGGGTCGGCCATCGCCAGGGTCAATTTGGGGCCAACTCGATTAATGGGAATGATGAAGTACTTCTTCGCAGTGCTGGATGGGATGAGTTTAATCACGTTTGGATTGACTTCAATCTTGGAGAGCTTAATGAAGGGAACTCGATAATGGGCACTTAGAAGGGTGAGGAGGTCGTCTTCTTTGATATACCCCAATCGGAGTAGGCTTGATCCTAAACGACCTCCCTTCAATCTCTGGTCGTCTAACGCCTTTTTAAGTTGGTCGGGAGTGATGTAATTTTTCTTGACGAGTAATTCGCCGAGGCGTTCTGACAATTGGACTTCCCTCTAAGAATTTAAGGATCCGTTAAAACGTCGAAGAAAATAGATTATTAGTGTAGCTAAGCAAAATAAGTGCCAATTTTTGACATTTTTTAATCATTTGAACTTTTTCCATGACAAAAAAGTGCAAAAAAGGACTTCCACTGATTAATAATTATCCAATCTTCGAAGGAAATTTACCCAATAGGCGAACCAACCTTTCATCAATAAGTTCAGGAGGAGTAGAGGGGTAGTGTAATGATGAAAGAGCTTCCTTTCCCTAATTGGCTCTCCACTCTAATTTCCCCTTGGTGTGCCTCCACAATCCATTTGCAAATGCTCAGTCCAAGGCCGCTCCCCCCTTCTTCTCTGGACCGAGCCCTATCGACTCTGAAAAATCGGTCAAATATCCTTTCCTGATCCTCCTTTGCGATGCCAATTCCGGTATCGGAAACAATCACCTTAGCAAATTCCACTTGCTCTCCCTTGGCCGAACCTGATGGATACCCATCGTGGCGTAGCGTTTCCTTTGTGAGACGGATATGGATGGAGCCTCCCCCCTCCGTATATTTAATTCCATTTTCGATCAAGTTTAAGAAGAGCTCCCTGATTCGCAATGGGTCTCCAAAAATGTGGATCTCTTCATGACGGTTCGACGTTTTGAGACGCAGGTTTTTCGACCGGGCCAAAAAGGTCATCTGGGCGACCACTTCGTTCAAGATCTCGGTCAGATTAATATCTTCCCTATTCAATCGTATCTCGCCGATATCGGCTTTTGAAAGCAACAAGAGGTCCTCCACAATTTGTGACATCCGATTAATCTCTTCTAAATTACTCTTTAAAATTTGTACATATTCATCAGGAGCCCTCTGCTTCCGGAGGGCGACCTCCACTTCTCCTTTGAGAACGGTTAAGGGAGTTTTTAACTCATGCGAGGCGTCCGTGCTGAACTGTTTGATTTGACGGAAGGATTGGTCCAGTCGGGAAATCATCTCATTGAATGTCTCAATCAGTCTTGAGATCTCATCTTTCACTCTTAGTGGCTCAATCCTTTGATTTAGGTTTTGGGAGGTGATCATGCGAGCCGTCTGGGTAATTCGATCGACGGGCCTGAGCGCCTTGTTGGCGAGAAATTGCCCGCCCAGACTGGCGACCAGGAGTGCGAGAGGGACGGCAATCACTAAGATGATGAGCAAGGTGTTGAGAGCCTCCTCAACATCTTCCAAGGAGGAAGCGACTTGGACGATTTTCGTCACATGATGGTTTTCCAAAACGGGGAAGGTGATGATTCGCAGCGGAGCATTGCCAAAAGAGCGATTCGTCTCGAATGTCATCATTCCCTTTGAGGCATTCTTGAGTGCGGTGAGACTGATCGGGAGCTGAATGTTTCTCAAATTATCCGATTTTCGACCGATATTGCCTGACTCGTCCAGGACCTGGATGAATTTTCCTATCGGTTTTAGATTCATGGACGCTTCAAGGGCCCGGTCGATATTTCCGAAGCCGAACTTCGATAATGGAGAAGCCGACTCCGAAGCGATCAATTCAGCCAGAGACCTCAATTTATTATCCGCATCGCGATGAAGGCTTTTTGAAAGGGTGAAGTACAAAAAGGTGCTGAAGGAAATCAGTAGAATTCCCAATATGAGGACATACCAGAGAGTAAGTTTAAATCGAAGGCTGCTGAGACGCATCTATTCCCTTCTCATCACCTGCCTGTCGGCAGACAGGATGTAGCCGACCCCTCGAAGGGTGTGGATCAATTTGGGTTCAAAATCCTTATCGATCTTTCTTCGAAGGTAGTTGACATATACATCGACCACGTTGGTCATTGAATCAAAATGGTAATCCCAGACGTGTTCGGCAATCATGGTTCTTGTGAGCACCTTATCCGGATTTCTCATAAAATATTCCAAAAGGGCATACTCCTTACTGGTCAGCTCTATCTCTTTTCCCCTCCTCGCAACCTTATGGGTGACAGGGGAGAGGGTCAAGTCAGCGATTTTCAGAAGGGGCTCTTTTTCTATTTTTTCACGACGCAGGAGGGCACGTATTCTGGCCAAAAATACCATAAAAATGAAGGGCTTGGTTAAATAGTCGTCGCACCCAGAATCCAATCCTTTGACAATATCTTCCACCGTATCCTTTGCGGTCAGAACGAGTATCGGAACATTATTTTTCTTACTTCGAATCCGTTTCAATACCTCCAAGCCATCGATCTTGGGGATCATCAGGTCAAGGACAATGAGATCGTATTCGTTCACTTCAGCCATATAGAGGCCTGTTTCACCATCATAGGCAACATCCACCGCGTAATACTCTTCCTCCAGACCCTTCTTGATAAAGCTGGCTACTTTTTTCTCGTCTTCAACGACCAAAATTCTCATTTTTTCGCCACGATGTCTAACGAAATGACCGGAAATAATTAATAACATTATACGTTTAACGTAAAAAAATGCAATAGCGAAATATTAGGCCCTCATCTTGACACCACATTCCTACTCTGTTAGGATTTTTACATTTTGTCGTCATAAAAGGAATGGATCATTCATGAAGTTAGCAGGGATTCAGACCTCTTGCAGTGAAGAGAAAGAAAAAAATCTTGAGAAAGCGGTGAAATTTGCCCAGATTGCCTTGGAGAAGGGCGCGAAGTTCATCTGTTTCCAGGAGCTGTTTACAACCCATTGGTTTCCAAGAGAGATGAATAAAACCCATTTTCCCTTGGCTGAATCGATCGACGGTCCCTCCATGACGAGGATGCAAAAATTGGCACGGGAGCATGATGTTGTTCTGATCTGCCCAATTTTTGAGAAGGCAGAAGAAACCTTTTATAACTCAGCGGTCGTCATCGATGCAGGGGGAGAGATTTTGGGATGCTATCGGAAGGTCCACGTTCCGCAAATTCCTCTGTGGGAGGAGAAATTCTATTTCTCCATAGGAGACCTTGGATTCCCTGTATTTAAGACGAAATTTGGTGTCATCGGTGTCCAAATTTGTTGGGACAATTTCTTCCCGGAGGGTGCCAGAATATTAGCGCTGAAGGGTGCCCAAATTATTTTTTCTCCCACTGCGGCCGCATTTGCATCCCAGAAAAAATGGGAAACCGTGATCTCGGGCAATGCCATCTCCAATGGGGTCTACATCTTGAGAGTGAACCGGGTAGGGAGTGAAGAGGAGCAAGACTTTTATGGAATGTCCTTCTGTATTTCGCCTGAGGGGGAATTGCTCGACAGACCCACGGGGATGAAGGAGGGGATTGCCCTCATCGACATCGATTTAAGAAGGATCGATAAGGTGAGGAAGGAGTGGCCGTTCTTTAAAGATCGAAGGCCGCAGGCCTACAAGGAGATACTGAACGAATAATAGTCGCATAGAGCATAGCGCGCCCCTCCTCTCCTCCCCCCGCAAGTGGGGGAGGATTAAGGTGGCGGATACGTTCTGCGCTCTGTGATTTCGTAGGAAAGAGGAGAGAATGGGAAAGAAGAAGTTTATTAAAGAATATGTAGAACCGATCGTCATCGCAGTCCTGATCGCCCTTTTCATTCGGACGTTTGTTGTTCAGGCCTTCAAAATTCCATCCAGCTCGATGGAGCCGACCTTGCAGGTGGGGGATCATATCCTCGTCAATAAATTCATTTATGGAATAAAGATTCCTTTTACCAATATGGAGCTTTTCCAATTTAAGAACCCGAAGAGAGGGGAGATCATCGTATTCGTCTATCCAAAAGACCGGTCAAAGGATTTTATTAAAAGGGTGATTGGGACAGAGGGAGAAAAGATAGAGATCATCCGTAACAAAATCTACATCAATGATAGATTGATCGACGATCCATGGGGGCATTATGGTGAGAAGAGCGATTGGTTAAGATACCTTCAGCCCATGGAAAGGTTTGGTCCTGTCGTCGTCCCGAAGGGCTCCCTGTTTGTTTTAGGAGATAATCGTGACAACAGTCAGGACAGTCGTTTTTGGGGTTTTGTCAATATTCATGCAGTTCGGGGAAAGGCCTTCATCATTTATTTCTCATGGGATCGGTATGCGGAAAACCTGTTGGGCAAGATCCGGTGGATGAGATTTGGAAAGCTGATCGAGTAGAGGAGTGCAGCAACCCTTAAAACACATTTTCTTTGGCCCATTGGATATCTTTTCGGATCTGATCGATCAGATGGGATGGGGAATCGAAACGAATTTCATCTCGGATTCTTCTTTTAAAATTGACCTGAATTTCATCACCATAAATTTCCTGATCAAAGTCCAACAGATGGACCTCCAAAGAAAATCCTCCCTTTTCCCCTCCTTCGGTGGAGGCGAAAGTTGGGTTAAATCCCACATTGGCAAGGCCATGGAAGATTTGATTCTCCCAGTTCACCTCAACCGCATAGACCCCTGTCTTCGGGTATAATTCGTCCGTAATTTCCAGGTTTGCTGTAGGGAAGCCGAGGGCATATCCTCTCTTTGAGCCTTCGATCACCTTTCCGATGATCGGGTAATCCCTACCCAACAACTTCGAGGCTCTCTCAACCTCTCCATCCTTGATGAGGTCTCTGATCTTCGAACTGCTGACCACTGTGTGATCAACGGTTAATGCCTCCGTCACCTCCACACTGATATTAAAAAGTTTGCAGATATTTTTGAGGATTTCGACATCTCCGCTTTTCCCTTTACCAAAGTGGTAATTATATCCAACAATGATCTTCCTGATATTCACCTTTTCCACCAAAATGTTTCTGACAAATTCAGAGGGAGAGATCTCTGCGAAGGCCAATGAAAATTCGATGCATAGCACCTTCTCAATTCCTGTCTTCTCAATTAATAACATCTTTTTCCTAAAAGGCGTGAGGAGAGGAGGACAATGTCCGGGGAAAAGAACTTTCAAGGGATGAGGCTCGAACGTGATGACGACCGCTTCTCCGTGAATCTTTCTTGCCTCATCTTTCAACCTTTGGAAAATCCTCTGATGACCTAAATGGACACCATCGAAATTGCCCAACGTAACAACAGGGTTGACAAAGGGTTCTTTTAGTTGATCAATTCCAAATATGATTTCCATAGAAAGATGATGAAATTTCTTTAGGTTCTCAATACTTGACCCATTCAGCGGCGCCAAGCTCAGGGTCAACCCTGAGCCTTCGGCCCGAGCGTTCGACTGAGCTTACGCCGAAGTCTCAGGCCCTGGCCTTCAAGCCGCAAAGTCGAAGGGTTGACTTCTCCCAAAAAAGATATAAAATAATAGTCTGAAATTTTCAACCAAAGGGTTTGGAGATGCCGAAGTGGCGGAATTGGTAGACGCGCTAGATTCAGGGTCTAGTGGGCTGTAGGGCCTGTGGGGGTTCAAATCCCCCCTTCGGCACCAATCCATCTGCTACCTATGGAACAAGCCGGGCATCTCAAATGGTGCTGGCAGATCGCCCACCTCAAATCCAACCCAGACCCCGGTAATGAAATCCGGGGTATAGCCGACGAGCCAAGCGTCCAATATAGATGTAGAGATGGTGGCAAAACGTCTTTTTTGTTTGATGGGGAAGTATCTCTCGATTTTCCATCTTTTTTTACGCCCGGGTTTGCAGTTCTGGGGATGAAAAAAGGATAGGCCGGAATTAAAAAATTGTCATTATTGACGAAAAGTGGGATTTGATTTCCATTTAGTCAATCTTTGGGACATATTTGGGACATATTGATTTACCGGTTGGGAATCGAAGTAAAAGGAAATCTTTAATGATATTGGATAGTTGGATAATTTTCTGGATTTTTAGAAAAAGATTTACTACTTGGCACAGATTATGCTTTCACCACCATCGAGGTTTTAGAAAAGGAGGTGAAGATAACGGCACAAGAAAATTTTGATAGGTTCACGGTTATTTCAAACAATAGTCGCTTAAACAAAATATAAAAAGGGAGGTTTGAATTATGTTAAGGAGAAAGGGAGAAAAAGGTTTTACATTGATCGAGTTACTCATCGTGATTGCCATCATCGGTATCCTGGCTGCCATCGCCATCCCGATGTATCGAACGCAAACCATTAAGGCAAGACTTACAGAGGTAACAAATGCAATGAGTACTGTTGCAAGTGCTGTGGCAGCCTACTACCAGGAGTCAAGCCCAAATGCCTTTCCGGCCTGTGCCGATATAGCTGCGATTCAAACCAACTTAGGTGTTTCCCTTGCTGCAGTTACAAGAGTTAGTGCGATGGTTATTGTTGCCGGTCCCCCTTGTACCATTACTGCGACCGTAGCCAATGTTGACTCTTCCGTGGATACCGGAACCATAACTCTTACGGGAACACCCGCTGCGGATGGATCTATTGCTTGGGACTGGAGTGTTGATGGCACTAAAGTAACTGAGGCCTATCGACCAAAAAGGTAAGGATAGCATTGGTTGGTGCCCGAAGAAATCTTTATAAATATGGAGTAGGGCACCAACATTTTTTCCCATAGGTAGAAATCTTCTAAAAATGTCATTTCACAATCTGGTCCATTGGATTGGACTTCTTTTTTGGGGAAAGTAGGCTAAAGATTTCGTAGGGGAGCCCCTCCGTGGGCTCCAGGGCTGGGCGGCCACAGAGGGCCGCCCCTACGGCTACCAAAGGTTTATGAAAGAATCGCTCAATTAAGGTTTTAGTATCCTGATAAAACTTAAAGATAAATAATCGAGTAGCAATAAAGAAGGTTTGACACAGTCAATTTAGGGCAAGAGGGAATTCCTATATGGATAAAAAAGGTATTACTTTAATCGAATTATTGGTCGTTGTCGTAATAGTGGGAATCCTTGCCGCTATAGCTATTCCTGCCTATACAAACTACATGGTGAGGGCACGAAGGGCTGATGCAAAAACAGCCTTGGAACAATTGAGGGCAGCTCAGGAGATGTTTAGAGCAGAGAAGGGGAGATACGCAAATAATGAGGATGATGGGGATGCGTTATTGCTCCTTCAAAATTCATGGGGCGTTCCAGCAAACCCGGTAGGTGATTATAATTTGAGATGGGCCGATGGGTTCACTTTGAGTGCCAATTCGTTTACAGCTGAAGCAAAGCCTTGGAGTGCAAGACAATTAAGTGATGGGAGTCTATTTATCAACCAGGATGGAAGAAAATGGGATTCCGATGGGAAAGTTTATCCTGAAGGCAAATGGGTCAAATAATTTTTAGAAAAATGGAAATCAAATAAAAAGCAAGATAATTTATCCTGAATCATGCATGAAAATAAGAATCTATTGATATCTAACCCAAGAAAAATGTACATTAGATCATTATCTAAGGTTTGGCCCTTAACATACTTAAAAATTAGGTTAAGGATCAATGCAAAAACG
>Ga0315312_1000453_pt1 | contig 48439 bp, 47 predicted proteins | sample TDP7_MG_FD_203629 | JGI IMG/M metagenome (GOLD analysis project Ga0315312, IMG submission 203629) | Freshwater sediment microbial communities from Lake Towuti, South Sulawesi, Indonesia - TDP7 | ecosystem: Environmental > Aquatic > Freshwater > Lake > Sediment | place: Indonesia: South Sulawesi... | reverse complement strand
TAAAGAAGTTCGCCAAAGAAGTCCTACCATCCTTCAAGAGAGCCCTCTAACCTTCTCCCTTTCCTCTAAGGACCATTCACCGTTTTCATATTCGACCGAGTTGAGTTTTATGGCTGAGCATGTGCCACCTGGAACATTGCCCACGAAGAGCTAGTCTTCATCTTCCATTCTTTCTACAACTATGATATAGTGAGTGCCGGGGGTAGACGTTTCGGCTAGGTGCACGAGTTCAAATTGCCTTTGGAACGGGTATTGGTGCGCTATACCTATCCGGCCTCGTCTCAAATCCATCATTAGAGTGCGTGCTACAGGTATCACCGTGAGAATCATACCAGCCTCGTCCTTCACTATTATCCTACGGACATTTTCCTCGCTGGACAGTTCCTCAACCTTCTGGACCAAGTCATTCGAAGAGACGTAGAATTCATCCTTTCTGCCAGTTTGGAGACTCTCACCACAGGCTGGGCAGAAATACCAGTCTTCCTTGGTTTCGGATCCACATTTCGGACAAGAGTAGACTGGCCTTCTCCATCGCAACCTGTCTGCACCTCCCGACTCTTACAATTCTTGGAGGCCTACTTAAGGAGGACGGGCTCGATGGTCGAACGACTGTGGGGAGTAGTCTATCTTCCATTCCCTATTCTATGATTCTCATCTATCTAGACGGGTAAGGGAACAGTGATCTAACAGCCTGTAGATATGAATACCTCGTCTGTGTTTGGAGCATAAGTCGGACGTGTTATGTATCTTAGAGGAGCATGTCCGATGCTGAGGTGATGATTGTTGTTTGTTGCTAGCTGAATAGGAAGTTCAGTATCTTCTCCCTCTCAGTGAGGGAAGCCACTAGTAGATCTGCCCCTTCTTTTCCCAGCTCCTCCATGGAGTAAGCCCCCGTTGTGACGGCTATGCACTTCATCCCAGCGTCCTTGGCTGTTCTTACGCCGAAGATAGAGTCCTCTATGACTACGCAATCCTCTGGTCTAGACTTTAGCTTCGAAGCGCATCTCAAGAAGATTTCGGGTTTGGGCTTCGGTTGGCTAACCTCATCTACCGAAATAACCACGTCGAAGTACTCTCCGAGCCCCAACTGTAAGAGCAGTCTGTCGATCACCCTCCTATTGGACATAGTCGCCAAAGCCATTCTTAGCCTACCGCATAGAGAGTTCAAGAGGTCGAGAGCTCCATCGAAGAGTGAAGGTTTCCCGACCAACCCCAGATGTATCTCAGTCCTCTTCTGCACCAAGTCATCTAGCAATGCATCGCTGAAGGGGATGCCCTTGGCACTCAAAGCTTCCCTGAAGGTATTCTGAGCTCCGATGCCGATCCGCCTCTCGATGAACTCATCTTCAACAAAGCAACCGACCTCTACCAACACCTTCTGGAACGACTCAATGATTGCGAATCTGGTATCGGCCAAGGTTCCATCCCAATCGAAGATGACAGCTTTGAACATGAAGAGTCCACGTTCCACAAGATAGTAAGGGCCGCCAACTCTGTACCTAAGTATGGTCCGTGGGCTACCCTCACACTAACAAAACTAGCCTTCTACGGGACAATTCTACCTGCCATAAGCACGGTCTTGTTCCGAGGCGAGTGGCTAGACCACGCTGGAAGATCTCGTTTCGGCAAACCATCTTCGGAGCACTACGAGGTCTTGGGTTCCCTGGTCGGCGATGCTGGATCTGAATCCGTTCTTGACGAAGCCCTCTACGACGAATCCCTTGAGGGAGTAGAGTGCTATCGAGCCAGTATCAGAGGTTGGGAGGCTCACGTCAACAAAGGAGGCCTTTGGAGCCTTCTTCTGAACTGCATTTATGAACTCGTCGATCAGGTATCCGCCTAATCCTCTTTCTCCACTCTTCTGGTCGAGGATAGCCATCATACCAATCGTGGGAGGCGAACCCGGCATTCTAAAGACTGTGCCATTGATTAGACCTACCACGGCGCCTTCGCTTTTGGCAACTAGAGTTATGGAGTTCGGCGAGAGCAGGCCCCGTCTCAGACCCTCCCTGTTCCACCTGACCTGCGGCATTGCCTTCAGCATGGCGTCAATGCACTCGTCGGCGGCTTCCTCGCTGAGGTGTTCGAAGCTGAAGCCCACCTCCTGAGCGGACTTCTCAGGGATTAAGACTGGAACTCGCCGCTGCTTAACCCCTTCTCTCCTTCTCCTGAAGAGAGAGCTCATTTTCTGCGAACCTCCTTGATTATTTCACCCAATACGTACTTAAGCGTGCCAGTAACCTGTTCTCATCTGAGATTCGCGCTTCGACCCCCCCTCAAGGACTAGATGCGGCGAACTACCTCAAATTGAGTATAGAGAAACTCTCTTCTCAACGAGCGTTTTCTAAAGGTCTCTCCAGCTGGCTTTGTGAGGAAGACCAAAGCCCGGATATTGTGGGTAGATTTATTATGGAAGGGAGAATGCATCGGTCAGACCAATCATAAAAATCAATGAAGTCATATCCAAGCATCGGTATAGTGCTAGATATTCAACATTTTCACATCTGGAGTCTCGAGGAAAGATCCTCAAGCTACCGGTAGAGTTGCTCTAACCTCTTCTCACTTGTTTAGGCTTGATCGGCTTCGCTGGTTCACTGAACCATCGGGCTTCTATGGGGAAGCCTTTCTACGTCTTTAAGCTTCTCAAGCTCTCTTGTCAATTGGGAGACATCGTTTCGAAGTTCAAGCCTTTTGGTCGTCAGGGCATAGCCCTGTCGTGGCTCTTCTGCACTCCTTAAAATACTGGCTTCCTGATACTTGACTAGGCCTTCCCTGAGCTTTGTCAGCATAGTAGTCGGAATATGGGGTCTAAGTTTTCTATGGTTCGGCAATACATGGTTCTTCGCTTTCACCGAGAACTGGACGATCGGAGGGATGGCCGCGATAAACTTGATAGCGTACCTAGAAGCGCTGAACACGAATGCCTTTAGATTCATCGCAACTGGCCGCTGGCTTCTCATCATTCCTGTAATTGTCGGCTTCCTAGTTTTTGCGAGGTGGACGAGGTTTAGGTGGCTTGCACGATATCCGGTCTCTGTCATGTCGGGCGTTGGGGTAGGAATCATCGTGGGCTTAACGATTCGTTCTCAGATGATTAATACGATCGTAGTAACGGCAGATGAGCTACTGAAATTGAAGCCTGATCCCGTCTCGGCGATCTTAATGACGGTTGGAGTCGTATGCGTCTTGACCTACTTCCTATACTCCATTACATTCTCCCAACCCTTCCACCAAGGAAGACTCCGCTGGGCCGCAAGAGTCGGTCGATGGTTAATGCTGGTCGCCGCGGGATTCCTCTGGTCTAGGATATTCATAACAGAGGCCGTAGACATTACAACAGGCATCTTCATGATGTGGGTCAGAAGAACGGTACAGGAAGTACAGATGTTCCTAGGCCTTCCATCGTTGTAACCAACAAGACGAGAATACCCAACTTTTTTTTATATCTATCATAAACGAGACAAAGTACGTACTGACTAGAGTGCTCTATCCTCGCGGTGGGCGGCGTCTACGTTTCCGTACTAATTCTCTCAGCTGGCTGCCTATGACTCCACCCGAGACGAAAGCTAAGAGTGGCCAATAGCCTCCAAGCGCCATAAAGTCCCGGTAGAGGATTACAGCGTATAGGGTATTAATCACGTAGGACAGGGCGCCCGTCGTGAGGCCCAAGACAGAGGGGCGGGTCGGAAATCTACGCACAATCAAGTAGCCAGCCGAGGCCGCGCCCAAGAACATAAGCGAGAAGAATGAGGCCTGGATCAAGAGCGGATAATTGTTTAGAACCGTGAGCTCGGGAAATGTCAAAAGGAAGACCAGAAACATTACCGGGACATTGCCTAGGAGGGCAGCAACGAGGTACATTTTTATGCCTGGCTCCTTCAACTGGAAGCACTCTCCTGATGCTGGGAGGTATGAAGGCCTCCGAGAATATATGCGCGCCGACACGTCTGGATGCACGGCAAGGTTAAGGAAAGCCTTCGCAGAACAGTTCCCCCTTGAAAGACAATGTTGCGAATCAATACACCTAAGTCGTCATTGCTAAGATCCTCTCAGGTCCAGCAGAAGAAATGAGGACCAGAAGATGCTCGAGGTCTTGCCGTCGCTCTCCGGTCAAGGGAGAATAGGGGTTTGGGCCGAAGGCCTATGTAGCCATTACCCTTCGCTCTGGGATGAACCTGTCGACGACCAGTTAGCCCTCCGGTTTCAACGCTTCTCTTCTCTAGCTCGATGGAGTTCATCGAGTCTATCTATGAGGCGCTGGACGTTCTCCTTCTTGGCGATGAGGGCTAGGTAGTCGTATGCGCTTATGCCTATGAACTCCAACATGGTTGCCGGTGGTAAGAAGGTTGTGTAGCTCATGATTGTGGCTACGGGCCTGAAGGCCGACCCGATGAATATGGCAGGGAGCTCCATTTCGTACTTCGAGATTGTCTTTGCCAGCTTCTCGATGAGTTCCGTCTCCTTTTCTGGGGGTATCTCGAAGGAGGGTAGTGCGCTTAGGTCTATGAAGTTGCTGAAGAACCTCCTTATCTTCGCCATCATTACGGATTATCCGCGGGTCCTTTATAAAAGAGTGTTTCTTTCCGGGGCTCTCGCCGAGGAAGTTGGTACAGGGATGGATATATATAGCGACGATATATACCGGATTGATATACACTTTGTATGAAGGAAACCGATATATAGACAGTATGGGTGATAATCACTCGGCGCGTGGCCGACAATTTTTGGCTCGCGCTGGAAAGAAAAAAGAGAAAGAAAAAGGAGAAAAAAGCGAAGATGTCCATTGCGACCGGAAGATACACAGAATTCCTAATCATGGTCGTCACAGCAATCGCCACATACTACTTCCTCTGGATGGCTGTAAGGGGAAAACCGCAAGAGCTTCGAGAGATGCCGCAGATCGATGCTATCTCAGATGCCGTTGACCGGGGGGTCGAGACAGGTAGACCTGTATACTGCTCTCCCGGGGACATGGCATACCTCTCTGGCATGTATGCGCCCATGACGATCGCCGGCATGAACGTAATACGGTACACGGCGAGGCTGGCGGTACGAAAGGGGGCTAGGATCATCTTGCCCGTCCCCTGCAACCCCGAAGCAATGCCGCTGATAGACGGCATCTTTCGAGAGGTCTGCGTCGCCGAGGGGAAGCCCGAGGCCTACAAGCGCGACGACGTCATCTACTACGGAGTCGACCAGTCCCACCACAGTATGGGCCTCACAGCAACCATAGCGAGAGAGGGCTGCGCAGCTGCCGTCTTCTGTGGCGCAACCAGGGGAGGGGGGACCAACTCTCCCGCAGGATGGGCTCGTGAGTTCGGCGGGATCGTCATAGGTGGTACAGCAAGGTATCTCCACCAGGGGAGCTGGGCCATGCTCGCTGACTATCCCGCGTTCATGGATGACACCAACGCCATGGGCGCTGTCGCTTCCGGCGACGACGTTGTGAAAGCCAGCCTAGTTGGAGGAGACATAGTCAAATTGGTCATAGTTGCGTTCGTAATCGTTGCCATCATCCTTGCCGCTGCAGGCCTGCCAGTCGTGACGCCGAAGACTGGGTGGATCTTCCAATAGGAGCGTGTGGATTTGACAGAACCCACACCGACGAAACTCGCTCCCGCAGTATCAAGGCGTGTATATCAGAGGCAAATACCACTCTTCATCGTATCTGTAGTGGCTGCGATATTCATGGCTGAATACTTCACCGGGAATCCGGAATTGACGCCGCCGGTGAAATCCCCGCTAACACCTGTGACGGCTGAGCTGTCCCTGTGGGGCACGATCATCTATGCCTTCACTCTCCTCTTCGGCTACGTTGGTCTGTTAAGGTATCAGGCACGTCGAGTGCAGCAGCGGAAAACCACGAAGCTAGCGGTCCTCGGGGGAACGTGCATAGGAGCCGCCGCAGTCTTCAGCATCCTAGGAATAGTTTTACCGGGGGGCATAACGGGTTCTCAGTTCCGCATGTGGTACACGTACATCGTCGCATTCGCAGGCGGAGGGATGTACACGGCTTGGGTTCACCACCCATACAACAGCTATCGTTACTTCAGATTGACGTCCATAGAGTCCGCAACGATGTTTCTGACATGGATACTCATCGTTCTCAGGGAGCTGTCTATGTTCGTCGCAATTTGGGAACCCTTCTATGCCATCGGGACTTGGGTCGAGGGGGTTCCGAACACAGCTGTGCAGAGAGCTGCCTTGGCCGCATACGCTGTGGGCTCCATGGTGCTGGCTCTACGCGCTCTTGTATGGAAAGAGCCGGGACTAGTTGAGATGGAGATGGCTTAGAAATGGGACTCGTTGACAGGCTCGAGAAGTTTCGCATGACCCACAGGCAGATGGCCATACTGACATCATCCCTAGCGCTACTGACAATTTTCATCTCGATACCGATACCCATGCTGATAGGCCCCATAACTAGAGACTTCTATAACGAGATACAGAAACTCCCACCGGGAAGCGTGGTGGCTTGGGCTCAGAACTGCGCCTTCGGCGCCTACATGACAAAGAGAGACGCCTACAGAGCGGTAATCTATCATTCTTTCGATAGGGGGCTGAAGACAATTCTGTACAGCTTCGACCCCGATGCACCCCAACTAAACGCGGCTCTTATGGCCTATTGCAATGTGGAGAAGAAGTACGGTGCAGTATACGGCAGAGACTACGTCATCTTCCCATTCTTGGCAGGTGAAGAGACTGCGATGGCGGCGGTGGCATCAGATACTCGTGTCCTCAAGACTGACCTCTTCGGCAACGACATAGAAACCTTGCCTCTGATGGCGAATGTGCGGTCGATGAAGGACATAGCCCTAACAATCAACGATGCCGGCTCATTCACCTTCGTGGAGATGTGGATAAGACAGTGGCCCGCAAAGTATGGGAATAGAGCACTCAATACTATGGTCTTCGCAACCGTCGCTCCTGTCTACGGGGTCTATGTCCACGGTGCCTTGGACGGCGTCCGTGGATACGCCGAGTACGAGAGACTGACCGGCTACCTCGGAGTTGATCTGATCAGTATGAACGCGAGGAATCTGCAAGGTCTTGCTGTCTTCATCGTAGTCGGTTTGGGAAATATGTCATGGGCTATAGCCAGGTACAGGAAGAGGGAAGTCAAAGTGAGGCCCTTAGGTTAGGAGGTATGATGAAGTATGGAACCTTTGGAAGCGGTCCTTACAATAGTCGGCATGATCCTTGCACTCGCTGGCTTCACCTTCGTCTACTTCGGGGACCACTGGGGCTACGGCATCTCTGAGAACATATACCTGGGAGGCGGACTCGCCTACAGCCTCTTCGCGATCCACAAGAGCCTAACAGCATCCTGCATAAACCTCATACTGGCCGGCCGAGTCTCACTGATCATACCCCTTCTCATAGGCGCAGGAGTCTTTCTCAGGCTCACGAGGTTTCGCTGGTTCGCACGATACGCAGTCTCTACGCTGTCAGGGATAGGCGTTGGCCTCACCTTCGGGCTGTACATAAAGGCCCAGATAATAGTCGTGATCTCGGAGATCGTGAGGGGCATAACAACGTTAACACCCGACCCGGTTTCAGCATTTCTAGCACTCTTCGGCACGCTGACCGTCTTCATGTACTTCATGTACTCCAGGATGTTCGGAGGCCTCTTCCACCAGAGGCGGATGAGATACCTCGGCAGACTCGGGAAAATCTTCCTCTACGCATCACTGGGATACCTCTTCGGGAAAATCTACGTGAACGAATCCTTGGATTCGGTCGCCGTCTTCTTCGTCACCTACATATATAATCCGCTTCAGGAGCTGAAGATCTTCTTCGGAATAGTCTGAGCACCTTACTCTCCCCATTATTTTTTCAAATATTCGTGAAGTAGTACGCATTCTTCTACTCGAACTTACAGCGGGCTCTGAGATGCCGAGTGGGCACTTGGCGAGGCTTCTAGAAACTAGTTACGGCAAGGATTAGGAAACGTTGGGGACAACCCTATCTGCGAAGAGTCTCGCCCCAGCTGTGCCGGGTTCATCAAGGAATCTGACGACAAAGTAATCAACCCCGAGGTCAATAAAGCCAGAGAACCATTCTACTGCCTCTTCAGGCGTTCCCACGAAGTGGGGCTGACGCCCCGTCAGGACCTTCTTGGCGGCTTCCTCTCGCGTCTCCCCTAGAGCGATGAAGGCTTCCGCTGTCTTCCTGATGGTCCCGAAGCTTCTGCCAACCTTTGCACAATGTTCCGCCAGCACACCCAGCTTATGTCTGTAGGCATCCACCGATGCAGCTTGCGTGTTCCACCAGTCGGCATATCTGGCGACGACTCTGAGGGTCAGGGCTTCCCCACCTCCGCCGATCATGATTGGTGGGCATGGATTGGGGTGGGGATAACACGTGAGGTTATCGACTTTGAAGTATCTTCCGTGGAAGGTTACGTTGTCCTCTGTCCAGAGCCTCCTTATGATCTGGACGCCCTCTGATAGCTGTCCTATGCGGACCCGTGGCGGTGGAAACTCGTAGCCATATTCTCGGTATTCTGCTTCCCTCCAGCCAGCACCGATACCCAAGATGAATCTCCCGCCCGAGAGCTCATCGACGGTGGCAGCCATCTTAGCCAAGAGGGCGGGGTTTCTGAAGGAGTTGCTGAGAACTGCTGTCCCAAGTCCTCTCTCAGGGAAGGCTCCAGCGAGAAAGCTGAGGGTCGTCCAACACTCAAGCGTGTCGAGGCTCTGGGGCACCCCAGTCGTCCAAGGTGTGAGGTGGTCGGAGACCCAGATGGTCTTGAAGGCGTCTCCTGTTTCCTTGATGAAGTTGAGAATCTTTCCGATGAAGGGAGGGCCGTTTACACCATCTGATGGGAAGCTGGCAACCTTTATCCCGAATTCAACCTTGCCCAAGGTCTCTCCGAAAACAGCGTCTCAAGTCCAAGGCTATATGTTTATGGGAAGTGGCTTGAGCCAGTCTTCTGTCTGACGTCTCTAGGGCAACCAATTTCCTAACACAGATTCATGAACGCTTCAGCTAGGGGGTTCCACATCATATACAATGCCTCGGTTGACCATTCTCAATCTAGAAGAGCGCCGGCCACTGCAAACCTTTAAAACAATTATAGCATCAGACTATTCTTGACTGTGAAGGAGAATAGGTTATGAAGAAAGTTCTACTCCCTTGGCCTACCGACAAAGAACTATCCGAAGTGGTAGCTGAGGCAAAGACCGAGGTCGAGTCCCTAAGAAAGATTGCGGAGGTCGACATCTCACCCATCCCCACGGAGAAGGACTGGTTTGAGAGGAGCCGAGACGCATACGCGATGTTGAGTCCTAGGATACAACTCTCAAGATACCCGGAATTCCTCAACGAGGCTAAGGAACTTAGGATGATCCAGACCCCCAGCATAGGCTACAACCACATAGACCTCACTGCCTGCACAGAGAAAGGCGTCATCGTATGTAATGTGGCGGAGGTCATGGCCGAGTCAGTAGCACAGCACACATGGGCGCTCATCCTGGACTTGTCGAAGAACGTTTCTAGGTCTGACAGGGTGATGAGGGAGGGTGGCTGGGCAATAGAGAATAGATTTGCCATCGAGCTTTTCGGAAAGACCTTGGGTCTCATAGGTATTGGGGACATCGGCGGCCGTGTGGCCTTGAAGGGAAGGATGGCCTTCGGTATGCGGGTCCTCGCCTACGACCCCTACGTGCTTCCTGCCAGAGCGCAGCTCCATGGTGCACAGCTCGTAGACTTGGAGACTCTCCTCAAGGAGTCTGATGTGGTCTCGGTTCACACCCCGCTGACACCTGAGACCCACCATATGATAGGAGGCAAAGAGCTGAGTCTCCTGAAACCCACAGCCATCCTCATCAATACTGCACGAGGACCAATAATTGACGAAGCAGCACTAGCAGAGGCCTTGGAGAACAAGAAGTTCTTTGGCGCCGGCCTCGATGTCTTCGAGGAGGAACCCCTGAGCCCGACGAGCCCCCTAAGGAAGTTTGAGAACGTCGTCCTGACACCTCACACGTCATCGTCTACCAAGGAAGCCTTCAGCAAGACGTACAAGGGTGCAGTTAGTAACATCATAAGGCTCGTTAGAGGCGAGAGACCACACTGGGTTCTTAACCCAGCCGTCCTCATAGCCAAACGCTAGGGCCGGACTAAACAATTCACTAGGACCCCCCATTTTTCTTCTTCCTTTTGTAGTTTCCGCGATTGGCCAGAGATTAGCCGATCGGAGCTTGGAACTAGACTTGGGCACGCTACCGAGATTACAGAATATGCTGTCCTCCACCGCGTTCCAGAGTTCTCGGCCCAAACAGTAGGGACCCAGTTCAGACGTAGAGACACTCGCAGCTGTTAAGTAAGCTTAGTCCACTCCAGCGCGTCGAGAAGTCTCCTCTTTCCACCGTATGGCCAGTAGTAGCCAATAGGCTTGCCGACGAACTTTGAAGCATATATGGCGGGGCCCCGAACTAAGCTGAGGGTTGGTTGAGTTGAGGATAACCCAAATCAGAAGCGCAAATGTTTGCGTCCCCCTATCCACATTCGGCAAGTTTGAGCCAGTGACGATGTGGTACGGAACACGCTACGCAGCCTTGAAGACGATAGTCTTCATCGATACTGATGAAGGCGTCACAGGGCTTGGGGAGTGCTGGGCTGACGCCAGCGGCACCATCCAAAGCCTTAGGAAGTTCATCGTCGGTCGGGACCCCTTCGACGTAAACGCGATTGAACGCGAGATTAACAACCACGGCAATGTTCGCACAGTCCTAGGGCACCTAGGCACGCGACTACTTAACACCACTGGGGGCATCAGCATGGCCCTCTGGGACATAATTGGCAAAGCGTGTGGGCAACCCGTCTACAAACTCATAGGAGGCAAGTACCGGGAGAAGGTTGAGACCCGCTACTGGATATGCGACAAGCACCCCGAGGACCAAGCGGAGGAGGCGGTCAAGGCAGTGAAGGCGGGATGGCGTGCCTTCAAGATCAAACTAGGGGTGAACCCTGAGCACGATGTGGCCTGCGTCAGGGCGGTGAGGGAGGCCGTAGGCGACCGCATCGATATCGGCTTCGACTTCAATGGTAGCTATCCTGCTGGGAAGGCCATATGGACGATAAAGAAGATGGAGAAATACGACCCTTCCCACATCGAGGAGCCGGTGAACAGCTACAACATCGACGCTATGGCTCACGTCCGCAGACATGTGGATGTTCCAATACTGTGCTGCGGGCGAGGTCGTTCAACTAAGGAGAGCATATTGGAACTCATCACGAAGAGGGCATGCGACGCCGTGAACCTCGACCTCTGTGAGAACGGGGGCTTCCTAGAGACCCAGAGATGCGCTGCCGTGGCCGAAGCGGGCGGTCTGGAGGCTTCCACTCACAGTTCCCCTGGGGAGCTGGGAATAGCCACTGCTGCCCAGCTCCACCTAGTGACAGCGACTCCAAGCTTCCTAGAACCCGGAGATTCCTCTTACTGTAAGGTTCTACCTCCCTCTCAGGACATAATTATGAAGCCGTTCGAGTACGAGAACGGCACCCTCAGCGTGCCTGAAGGCCCTGGCCTAGGAATAGAGATAGACGAAGAGAAGTTTGAGGAAGCCAAGAGGCGCTACGAGACCGAACTGGAGAAGTGGCAGCATATCCGGGGGCGAGACCCTAGGGTGCCCGCGAGGCAGCTCTACTACTGGTTCGACTACCCTGAGAAATACGAGTGGCAGGCGACCCAGTGGCCTCACAGGCCAAGTTAGAGGCGGCAAAGCCCATAGAGAACGCGTGAATATTACAGTATCCGCAGTGCTTCGAAAGAGCCGAGTCTTCGAGATCAGATGCCAAACATGAGCAGGGAATCTGACAAAAATGGTTGATGGCTGGCTTAGTTGGCCTCGGTGCGTCTACTCTTCCATAATCTCGACATTGGCTCTAGGAACCGTGACAACCCTTCCGTCATCTAATTTGACGGTCATCACCCGAACCCAGGACTCCGACTCAAGCTGCTGGAGCTCAGCGGGTAGAGTATCTACGGTGCCGATCGCCCCGAAGTAGGGCTGCCGAATTATCCTTACCCTTGTGCCGGGGTACATGCCTTCAGCCAAAGCGTCCTCTTCTTCCTTGAACTCACCGACCTCGGATTCCTTGTATGGGACGACTACTTCGGGTCTAATCACGCCAGCCCTGATCTGCGTTGCACCGTTGATGGAGGCTAATCTTCCTTCACATGACCTTAGGAGTTCATAGGTGTGCTTGGCCATGGTCATCCTGCCGAAGCCCTCGGTGATTATGCAAGTCAACCCGGTCTCCTCTTGTCCGGTGATGGCGACGCCCATCTCGTATCCGAGGAACTTGGTCAGATCCACCCGCCTTATGCCTCCCGTAACGATTCCCTTAACTCCCTCCGCCTCGGCCTTCTTCAGGACGTCAGCAGTGACGAGGGACCCTCCCATAAGGATCTTTCCAGCGCAGCTCTTGTCTATCATGTCTGGCGTTAACTCCACTTGAGGCTCGGCAATAGCCATGATTTCACCGTGTCTTTCGCCGCCGACCCCGAAGATTCCTTGGACGAAAGATGCTAGGGTCTGGACCACCGCGCCGTTTTCTGGTATGACTTTGCTTACTTTGCCTGAGATGTAGGCGTTGAGATTGATTGGGACTGGGAAGTCCCTTATGCCGACCATCCCCGTTATGTCGGAGATGAGCTCGATGGTGCCTCCGTACCTGGCCCTGTACTCGGTCCTGAAGAGGCCGAAGAAGGACTTCGTGATGGCCAGCAGCTCGCCCTTCTGGACTGTCTCGCCCTCCTTCTTCAACACCACCCTAGGCAACTCATAGGGCTCAACCCCCAAGATGTAGAAGAGGGGAATCATGTTAACGTCCCCAGGAACGTGGGTGCGAGCGACGATGGTATCGTGGGACACTGCGTCCCCTTCATGAACCAGAACCTCCCCCGTGATTGGCAGCATCCTTTGCTTCGTTACGATGGTGAACTTCTTGACCTTCAGGCCCGGGGTATATGCGTAGGACGTCTAACTCACCACCTTCTCGAACCTTTCCAGAGTCTCCCCCGGATACATGTCCACCGCCCTAAACCACTTCAGGAGTAGCTTCTTCATCTCTGCCCTGTCCGTCGGCGTTCTCAAAGGCCTGCCTCTGGCGTCTAAGATTACACCAGCGACTCCACCTTGCACGCTAGTCTGGACTTTCTGACCTGGCCCCTCGCCCACATCACATTCCTTGTTAGGCGTTATCACCACCTGCGCCGTCTCTCCAACGTCTAGGGGCACCCTGATGATGTTGCCTATCTTAAGGCTCTCAGTCCTTAGGCTGCCGTCGGGCATCGTCATCTCAACCTTCATGACATCTTCCTCCTCCTTCTCAGGGATGCCTCTGGGCGCGATGCACGTCCCCAACCTGACCAAGCAGTCCTTCTCAAAAACCTCCAAGGCAGCCTCTGGGTGAACGGTCGAGAGGACGCCTAGATGGGGCATCATGAAGACGCTGTCTTGGACGAGCCTCGTGATTCCTTCTGGCTGGAACCCGTCCATGAGGATGATCATGCTCTGGACCCTTCTGGGGGCGTGGGAGAGTAGTCCGCCGGTTCCGCCGATCAGGCTTATTCTGAGCATGTTGATGTAGCTCTCTGTTCCCATGGCCTTCCGCTCGAAGACGTCGTCCAGGGTTTCAGGGGGTCTTACGCCACGGAGGCCTCTGGCCAAGAACTTGTGGTGGGCTAGCCCCATCCGAAGCGCCTCCCTCGCCACAGCGTGTTCGACGATCAGTTCCTCGATGGTCTGGGGTATGGTCGTTGGCCGGATCATCTTGTCGGTCAGGATGTCGCCGAGGGTGCCTTCATCGATGTCGAAGGGCGTCCATCGGATGATGTTCTGCATCCCAGCCTCCCTAAGGACATTGCAGATGCTGTAGCTCATGCCGAGGTTCGCGCTGACGGTTCGGACGAACTTCCCGTCGAAGACGGAGTAGACGTTCGTCGTGGCACCGCCTAGTCCGACACCGATGACGTTGATCCCGCGGAGCCGGGCGATTGTCTGGAACATCATCCCCTCCCCCATGGGGGTGGGCATGATGGGTACCTCCGTCCAGGTCATCAGCTTGTCGTAGCCTGGGGCGTGGGACATGACGTGCTCCATGAAGAGCTGCTGTATGGCATCTCTAGATGGGTCGGTGTTCTCGAGCTCCACCGAGGGTCGGAGGTTGTCAATGATCCTCAGCGCGAACATCCCTTTGAAGGTCGTTTCCACATGCTTTCTTGCTTCTATGTTTCCTGCGAAGATGACTGGGAGGCTGTAAGCTGCCCCGAATCTGGCCTTTGGCTCCGCGATCCTGAGTATCTCGGCTGCCTGGATCACTGGAGGGATGGCGCCTCCATCCGTGCCTCCCGCCATAAGCACCATGTCCGGCCTGAGTTGTCTGGTTCTCTCGACCTTCTTGTAGAGGGGAACCCCATCGTCCGTCGAGACCACATCCATGACGATGGCTCCTCCTCCTAGGGCGGCCCGTTCAGCGCTCTCTCCAGTGATGCTCTTGGTGACGCCGAAGACCATCATTTGGAGGCCTCCGCCTGCTGAGCTGGTCGTCGCATAGAGGTCGACTCCGTCGCCTTCTGGGTTATCTCGTACCATGATTCCTTTCTCGGCCAATAGTTTGACGCCTGAGAGTTCCTCGACTTCTCTTACGGCGTTTCGGACGCCCATGGTGACGTCCTCGTATGGGGCCTCGACCGTGGTTGGGGCTTCGCCGGTGCATACGAATCTGTATTCGTCCCTGATCTTCCTGAAGAGGCGGGCTTTGGTGGTTGTACTCCCGCAGTCTGTGGCCAACATTATTCTCATTTCTTCAGGCTTCATCGTGATTTACCTAGCCTACGTCTGGGCGATTAAGGAGATATTCTCGGATATTAGCCTTACTGGGGAAAGAGGATACGTTGTTTTGCTTGCTAAGCATCACTGAAAGGGGTGATGCTTTTCTACTAGCCCATGTTGAAAAGGGGGTCTAGGCTAGATTCCTTCCCTCTCCCGACGTAGTTCGTCGAGTCGTTCGAGGAGGCGTTTGAGGTTGTTCTTGTTGTTGAGGAAGGCCGTGTACTCGTAGCCGTGGATTCCCATGAGTTCTAGGAGAGGGGCCAGGGGGAGTAGGGTCGTTAGGCTCATGATCGTTGAGACTGGTACGAAGCCGGATGTCATGAGTATGGCGGGTCCTTCCATTCCGTATCTGGAGATTATTCTGGCTATCTTCTCGATGAGCTCGTTCTCCCTTTCCGGCGGGAGTTCCATGGGGGGTAGTTCTATTCTGAGGAAGCCCTTGATTTTCTCCCTTGCGCTCTCAAAAAATGGCATTTGATTGTATTATGCTTGGGAATGTATTAAAGAATTTCTTCTCGGCGTCGAGCCCGCTCGATACTTGCTACCAATATTACAATCATCTTCCATTTTTTGCGTTTTATTGCAATTTATGCGGCAAACCCTCGGGAAGTTTTAAATAGATTACGAGAGAAGCTATGGCCGAAGAAAAAAGGAGAAGTAGAAATGTCCATTATCGAGCCAGGCAGAATTTTCGAACTCTTCTTCGTCGTCATCGCACTCGCAATCAGCCTATACATCCTGTATGGCGCAATACAAGGCAGATCATACGAACTTCGAAGCATGCCCCAGTTCGAGGCTATCTCCGATGGAGTGGACAGAGCCGTCGAGCAAGGGTTGCCAGTATATATGGCGCCAGGTGCATATGCATACCTATCGGGCTTATACGCGCCGATGACTATCGGGTACCTCAACATCCTTAGACACACCGCCAGACTCGCTGTTCGCCGAGGAGCAGACATCAGATTCCCCATCGCCATGAACCCAGAGACCTTACCCATTGTTGACGGAATCTATAGGGAGGTCTGTGTTGCAGAGGGCAAGCCCGAGGCTTATAGCAGGGACAAAGTGTTCTGGTCCTCCCAGGAGGAGAGCGGCTACGCCATCGGTTTGGCGGCTCAGGTCCAGAGGACCGGATGCGCGACCTACGTGGTCGTGGGTGCCCTGACGGGAACAGGAGACATCAACCCGACTGGAACAGCTAGGTCCACTGGAGCGATCGTCATCGGTGGGACGGCCAGGATGAGGCATCAAGGTACATATGCGATGCTGATCGACTACCTTATGGTGGGTCCTGACATGTATGCATGCGCAGCTCTCGCCGCACAAGACCCGGTCGTGACATCGACAATCGTCTCCAACGACATAATACAGGCTATAGGCATTGTAATTCTGATTATCGGTTCGCTGCTGGCACTGGCTGGAATAAACATTGGAGCAGCCGGTGGGATTCTTAAGACATAGGAGGGACTGTGTGTGACAACGACAACTCAATTGACGACTAGACGGACGTACCAGAGAACTATCCCCTTAGCGATACTATCGTTCTTCATCGTTGTGCTGGTTGTGGAGTACTTCGAGGCCAATGCTCCCGCGGGCCAGCCAAAGACGGCCTTGCAGGTCTTTCAGACCGACCTGCTGGGTATGGCTAACACCGCGGCCCTCTTGGTCCAGATCTTCGCGACCTGTACGCTCCTGCTCTGGCAGTCGAGGCGGGTCTACAGGCGGACAGGTTTGAGAAGGCAGATATATTCCAGCTCGGTCTTCCTAGCAGTATTCATCTTCTTCATGGCGCTGGGCCTATCACAGTTTGAGAAACTAGCTCCAGGGGCGAACTACAGGCTTCTCTACATGACCTTCATTGGAACCCTGACAGCCACTGCTACAGGAATCAAGTTCCTCCACCACGCCTTCTGGACGTTCCGCCTCTTTGCGGCGGTCACAACGCTCGAGAGTGCAACCCTATTCATAGCGTGGTTCCTCACCTACGCGAGGGAGATGGTGCTGACGGTGGCCCTGTGGCCCGGCTTTGCCCTGATTGGTGATACGATTGAGGTCATCCCATTCTCGGCATCCTCCCGGGCGCTGCTCCTGAGCACCGCGGTGGCCGCAATCATCATTGCGGCACGGGCGCTTGTGGGAAGGGAGCCAGGGCTCATTGACATGGAGATGGTGGAGAAATGACAGAGTGGCATGAGTACATCTGGAAGATGAGGCCTGAGCACCTAGCCTTTGTGATGCTCATCGCCTGCCTCATACCCACCTTCTTCACCCTCGGCATACCGATCCCACCAGGCTACCTGTCAACAGACTACTTCAATTCGGTTGAGAGTATTCCGACGGGCGGCATCGTCGTCATCGGAGCAAACATCTACGACATAGGTGGTTACCACGGTCATAGAGACCTCTGGGGGACACAGTTCTATCACTGGGTTAGAAAGGGTTTGAAGATCATCTGCGTCGTCCTTGACACAACCTCACAAATAGCGTTCATTGATGTCTTTCGACGATACGGTCTCGAAAAAGGTTACGGGGGAACATACGAGTACGGTAAAGACTTTATGATAACTCCCTTTATACCCGGTGAGGAGACTGCTATGGCCAGATTCGCGGCGGATATCTGGGGAACCTGTGCCGGCAGAGACTGGTACGGAACCTCACTCACGGAGCTACCTTTGATGGCGAACATCCGGTCCTTCGCCGACGTTCATCTGACGACATTCAAGGCCTATTCTGGCACCCACATTGAGATGGCCATACGACAATGGTCGTCGGCCAACTTCCCCAACGTAAAGCTGGTAGCCACTCACGCCTTCGAGGACTTGGCATACGCTTATGGTACACGCGTCATGGGGACTATAAGCGGCACGAGAGGCAATGCTGAGTACGCGTATATGGTGAGGGCGAAGTATGGGCTGCCCTTCACAAATGAGGAAGTAATCAAGATCGAGGGAAGGGTCACTGAAGGGCTGCTGATGTGGATAGCAATCGCAGTAGGTTTCGTCCACCTACAAATCGAGAGGCAACGTAGGGCGGCACCGAAGGTAAAGGAGGAGGCAAGGGCATGAACATAAACCAATTCCTTCTGTTATTCATCGCTTTCGTCCTCGCCGCATTGCTGTGGTCCTATGCCCTCATAGGAGACACCTACCTATTCGCCACTGGTGAAGCAGTCTTCCTAGGCGGAATCGCGGCCAACACAACATTCGCGGCTATAAAGGCACTCTACGAAGGCGTACTAGTACCCTCGTCAAAGGGAAACGTGTATCAGATCCTTGCATTAGTACTTGGGGCCTTGGCCTTCACAAGGTTGACCAAGTACAGATGGGCTGCACGCTACCCGACCGCCATATTGTCTGGAGCAGGGGTGGGGCTCATCGTTGGGCTCAACCTCCGCTCCCAAATCCTCGACGGAATCACCTCAACAATCACCGGAATGGCGCAATCAACACAGTATCTCCTGACGGGGGCGGCTCCTAAAGGGTTCGCTACAAAGATAGGCGACTTCGTGATACCGTCTTCGGCACTTTGGCTCCTATGGTGGTGGGCCCTGATACAGATGGCAGTCATGGTTCTGACCTTCAGCTACTCCAGAGCCATCGCAGGCAGATTCTTCGACCCCGAAAGCCGCCTAGCATGGGTTTCAAAGCTCGGCCGCATCTTCATCATGATAATGCTGGGGCACATATCCTGTAAGACGCTCCTAGGGGACAGCCTAGACTCACTGATGAGCTGGGTAGTAGTGGTCTTCAGAAGGACCTACGACCAAATCATTACAGGCGTCTACGCATAGGCAAGGGAAACGAAGACAGTCAAACAAACCCAACCAAAATTCATTTCCCCTTTATTTTTATCCCAACCAACTAACGAAGAACCCCATTTATCGCTAATAGAATCAGCTCAAGGGCATCGAAAGAATCCAGAGAAGACGCCAGACATCAAAAAAAGGAAGAAGGAAACGGCAGGGCCCAAGAGCCTAAGACTCGACGTACCCATCCTTCATGATCCTGTCCACGTCAACGCCTAGCTCCCTCGCCGTCTTGACGAGATTGTCCCACCAAGGATCGTCCACGAGGATGCCCAGCCTTCTACGATTATCCTCCTCCCTCCACTCAGGCTCACCAGGATAGAGGATTGCCTTGAAGCCAGGCCTCATCTTAGCCGACTTCAGGTGATTGATCATCGACTCAACCCTACCAGTGAACTCCTCCAGGGGACAGTAGCCCGTTGGATCGATGGCCGTGAACGTGTGGCCGAAGCCCTTCTCGTCGAGGCAGCATCCCGAACCTATGGCACCAGCCAAAGCCTCGACGATCACACTCAACCCATACCCCTTGTACTCGCTAAGGGGATGACCGAAGGCCACCGGAACCGACTCACCTCTCCGAAATGAAATAGGATCCGTCGACCATGTTCCATCAGGCTTTATCAGCCACCCCTCAGGGGCCTTCTGACCTCTGACGGCCATGACGTCAAGGTGCCCCATAGCCACGCCTGTCGTGGCCATATCAAGGATTATGGGCTTGTACCTCGGCCCCGCGGGTATAGCGAAGCATAGTGGGTTCACCCCCAATCGGCCCTCAACCCCACCGTAGGGAGCTACTCCATGGCCGCCACCCCTACAGAGGGTTAATCCAATCATGTTCTCCTTAGCCGCCTGGTACGAGTACCACCACAGTCCTCCGATATGCCCCGGCCCCTCTATGCCGACGCTGCCCATCTTGTACTTCTTCGCCTTCTCTATCGCCACCTCCATCGCCTTCGCCCCAGCGACGAAGCCGAAGCCTAGGCCCGCATCCCACATCGCCGTCGTCGGTGTGTCCACAAGGGTCTTAAGGGGCGTCCCAGGAACGAGAGTACCCTTCTTGATGTTTCCGATGTAACCCGGTATCGCCCTCACCCCATGGGAGTCAACGCCGTGGATGCTCGTGTCAACGAGGATATCCGAGACTATTCTCGCCTCGTCCTCCGGCGCACCAGCATTCTTGAAGATAGTGACACACAGCTCTCTCAGAGGCTTCTCCTTCACTCTAACCATATCGCATCGGATGTTCGAAGAAACGCATGGCCTATTTCTCCTTTTGGGTCAGCCTCCCACTCCCTTTGAAATCGGGATGACAGGAAACGCTGAAGCGATATTCTAGTTCTAGAACAGTGCGTTCTAAAGAATAGTGTATTACTTCAGTCTCATAACTAGTTGATCGATGAAAGGTTGACTCCCCAAACTCAAAGGCTGAAGACGCTAATTGCCGCCATGACTCTCGGGGCGCTACTGTCACTGGCTACGGGGCTTATCGAGAACAGGGGAGAGATCGGAATACCGGAAATCAGACAGTACGGTCACCCTCTGGTATGGAGGGTAACCCAAACATTCCAAGCCACCGAGTACAGATTGGCTAGCCTCGCTCTTGACGCTGCATTCTGGATCATCATCTCCCTCCTAAGCCTAGCATTACTACAGAAAGTTGCCCTCCCAAAGCTCAGTGGGGTCCTAAGATACGAAAAGCTCCTTTTCCCCCTAGTCTTATTCATCCCCCTCGGCCTCGTCATGGATCTCGCTCACGAGCTCGGCCATGCCATATGGGGAGTCGCTTCGGGAGGGAGGCTTACCTACATGAAGATAGCCTACCTCGAGATCTATCCCCGACTCGCATTAACACCCTCTTTCACCTTAGGGTTGGTGGACGTTCAGGGCTTGGCGGGCTCCGCCTATGGCCTCTTCCTTTTGGGAGGCTCGATGTCGACGAGCGCTGTATCATGGTCCTTAGCCCTTATCCTCTCCAGAATGAAGCTTGGATCCAAGACTCGAATTGGATTGAGTATTCTGGGCGTCTTCGGCCTCCTCGACCTTCCTCTATACGTCCTTCTCCCACGGATAGGTCTAAGACATTGGATCTTCCTTGGCGGATGTGGACCTGAACCCCTGATAGGAGCTAGAATAGTGGGCATACCCGACCCGGCATTCTACCTGATGGTCCTCCTCTCAACTCTGGGGCTGGTCCTCCTCTACTTCAAACCTCTACGAATGAATGCCAAGAAAAGAATCGGCATCGTGTTCAATGTGGCCTAGTCCGTAGCGCCCATACCGCGCTGACCTTGCGCTTCCCGGAGCCAGAACTGGAGCTGCTCACGAGTCAATCCACCAGCCAAGTAAATGGGATTCGAAACATCTGACTCGTTGTACCTCTCCCAAGGAACGCCGTCAAGCTTGTCCTTAACCATCTCCCAAAGGGGTGAACCAGGATACGGGGTACATACGGAGGCTGTCGTCGAGTCTGCACCGCTCTCCCGGACAAGCCTAAGGGTCTTCTCCTCGGACTCGACGGTACTTCCCGGCAACCCTATGATGGAGAAGAGGGATATGTAGAAGCCGATCTTCTTCGCTGTCTTGACCGCCTTCATGATCTGTTCGGCTGTGATGCCCTTCATCACCTTCTTCAGGACTGCGTCGTCCCCGGACTCCGCTCCGAAGGCTATGGCGTAGAACCCCGCCCCATACATCTCCGTAAGGAGCTCTTCGTCCACGGTGTCGACCCGTATCCCATTGGGAAGGCATAAGCTCAGGTCGAGGCCCTCAGCCCTTATCAGCCTACAGATCTCTAGGACCCTAGCCCTGTCGGCGGTGAAGTTGTCGTCCACGATCTGAACCTCGTTGAACCCACGACGCTTGAGGAACTTCATCTCCTCGATGACGTTCTCGGGGCTCCTCGGCCGATAGCGTCTCCCACTGTTACTTCTGGAGCAGAAGAGGCAAGAATGGGGGCATCCCCTAGACGTTATCATGGTTGCTATGGGCCACCTCTTGGCCCTCTCATGGTAGGAGTGGCGAACGTAGGTTGGCAGGTCTAGCAGATGCCTAGCGGGGAGAGGAAGGCCATCGACATCCTCCACGTATACGGGGGGCGGGTCTCCCACGAACTCTTCCCCCCGTCTGGCTAGGACCCCCGTCATGTCTGAGACATCCGTAGACCTTCCATCATCTATTAGGCGTCCCGCTAGGTCAGGGAACGTGTGGTCCCCCTCCCCGACAACTACTGCATCTATGGCTTCACACTCCCGTAACGTCCTCTCAGGCAAGGCCGAGACATGGGCGCCCCCGACGACGATGGGCAGCATAGGAGATTCCCTCCTCAAGGCCTCCGCTAGTTTGTAGGCCGTAGGAACGGTGGAGGTGAAGGAGGAGATCCCGACTACGCTGGGTTCAAGGCGTTGAACGGCCCGGCACACCTCGTTGATGTTAATAACTTCTTGAAAGGTGAAGGTGAGGTCGAGGATCCGAACATCGATTCCAGCTTTCTCCAATGAGGCGGCGACATACGCCACGCCCAGTGGCATCATCGGGACGACGGGGTGGTTCGGGGAGTGAGAGGAAGGAGGCGAAACGAGAACTACCCTGTTTCTCGGTCTCCTCCCATGGTCACGTCCAAAAAGCCCATGGAGTCTTTCAGTGCTTAGATGGAGCGGCATCCTTGATTTTTAGAACTTGTCTTTAGTGTTAATAGGCTTTCTATTTTGCTCACCCAGTCTACAGAGAATGAGACTAAGGCCGTTGTTGACGGTCTGCCGACAATCCCGCCTACCTTGGTGTCAAACCAAACTCAACCTATGATGAATAACTTGAGTAGTAAGTCATCAACCTAGTAGTCACCTAGTTAGTTGATCTTGTCCTTCTTCCCAATCCCTGCATAAGGTGATCGTCCAGCTATTGGGCCAGAATTTGCACGCCAAGTCAAAACTATACGCGCAAATAGGAGCCTTCCCTCGTTTGCCCCCTTTGACTGAGTCTCCACAGGCCAAGCAGTATGTTGAATCTCGGAACCTTCCGTTTGTACGCCTCGTAGGCTTCACCCCACTTCCTAAGGCTGAACTCCTCCTCCCTAGGAACCTGAACAGCGACCACGAGAGTGAGGACCAGTATCTGCCCTAGGACGGTGAGGACCGTGTATCGGACTATGCCGCTAAGGATCACGGGGAGAAGCAGGATTAGGGCTAGACCGCCTAGGACGCTGGGGTGGCGAACAACGGAGTATGGTCCCCCCGTTATGAGGATGGCGGTGTTCTCCGAGTCTTGGCAGCCTCCCTCCCTCACTCTGAGATAGTTGGCGTAGATCGCCAAGCCTTGGAAAGCGATCACCAAGCCCAACGCCAAGGGAATAGCGAGCAATGGTACTTCTAGGCTTGGAACTCCGGCTAGGAACTCGAGACTCTGCCAGCCGAATAACGAGGAGGCGCTTGGAAGAATCCACATCAGGAGATACATGATGTATGTTATGATGATGAACCAGCCCGCTCCTCCTCTTCGGATGAACTCCTCAGGAAGCAGAACCTGCGCCTCAACAACCCCTTCTATTCCCCGGATATCCTTCAATGTGTTCCTCGTCGCCTCGTCTAGGTTCTTGGCCTCAACTCTGGCGATGACGCATCCACGACCAGAATCTTCACCCGCCTCAAGTACACCTTTCAGGCTCCGAACCCGCTCAGCGACGGAACTCATCGCCCCTTCCACCGTCTCAACCTTGACCTCGATGACACCCATTCGGTCCTAGTCCTCTTCGGGTGCCCAATCATGCCGGCTACCGATAAAGATTCTTCGATTCGAGTATTCCCTCCTGCCATTTTAGGAAAACTTATGTTCCCATCGAGTATCCCTAGTGCATATGGATTGAGGCGTCCTCTCGTCTTGCCCTCCTCGAACCACTTTGAACATTATCCAACGAGAAAGAAGAGCGATCCGAATCTAGGGAGGAAGAGCTGAGTGGCTCGCGTTGTGCTGGTCTATCCTCCCTATCAGTTCAGGCCTCCAGCGCCTTGGCCGCCACTATGCCCGCCCCTCGTGATAGCCCATCTCCACGCCATCTTGGACGCCGCCAAGGTGGGTGAGGTCGAGAGCATCGACCTAGACTTGGAGTTCAGTCAAGGCAACGAGGCCGTCGACGGCCTCGTCAAGAAGGCTGTCACCAAGATCGAGGACCTTGACCCTACCGTTGTCGCTCTCTCCTGTAAGGCAGCGCAGTTCCCCTTCGCCGTCCTGCTTACTCGGAGGCTCAAACTCCAGCACCCAGAGGTCAAGGTCGTGATGGGCGGTTGGATGCCGACTCTGGCTCCAGAACTGACCCTGAGGGTCTCGGGCTGCGATGCTGTAGTCAGGGGGGAGGGAGAGAGGAGTTTTCCAGAACTCATAAGGCGAGTAGAGGAAGAGAGATGGGGTATCCCCGGGGTCTCGTACAGGGTTTCCAGAGAGGAGGGAAAGATAGAACACAACCCTAACTCGAAGGTTCTGACCCAGTCGGAGCTAGACGCGCTACCCTTTCCTAGGTATGATGTTTTGCCTCCATTGATCAAGTATCAGCTAGGCCGAAAGGTCTATGCCTTCACCGTAGAGGCCAGCCGAGGCTGCACAAATCACCAGTGCATCTTCTGCTGGAACTCAACGAGGAACTGCGACACCTCATGGAGGGCGAAGAGCCCCAAGAGGGTTGCGAAGGAGATTCGATATCTATTCGACAACTGGGGTGCCCGCCTAATCTTCTTCGCAGACGACAGTTTCGGCGCAGAACCCTCTTGGCTTAGAGGGTTCATCTCGACCATGAAGGGCTACTTCAGACCCGGGGAGATTGCCTATGTGGCCTCCATGCGGGTTGATAGCCTCAAAGGCGTGGCGTTGAGGGAACTCTACCTAAGTGGGCTTCGAACAGTCTTCCATGGGATTGAGAGTGGTTCGCCCCGAATGTGGGCCCTCTTGGGGAAGGGCTTTGGGCCGGAGATTACGAGGGAGTTCGTCCTAGAGTTGGCCGCCAAGGAGCTTGGTGCAGGGATAGTTCCAATATTCTCCTTCATAGTCGGACTCCCCAACGAGACCGAGGAGGACCTAGACGCCACAATCTCCCTCTCCAGCCAGCTCGCCAGCCTCGGCGCCCTCTTCGCCTTCCACATCCTCGCACCCTACCAAGGAACAGAGCTCTTCAAACGTTATGGAGAGTTAATCGAGACCAGAGACATCTTCAAGGAGTTCGGAGAGTCCGAGAGTTTTCTACCCGAGTTCCACGCTGTCTTCGGCCAGCGCTTGAACGAGTTCATTGATTACTTGCCAGATTACCACTGGGTTCACCCTATAGTTCCTTTGGAGGTCTTCAGAGAAAAGTACCGCGTCCTAGACAAGATAGTCTCTTCAGATCAGATGTCCCCATACAAGCAGTACGACCTCGAACGTAGACCCGAGGCTGAGGCTCAGCTCATCGAAGACTTGAAGCAAAGGGCAAAACTTGGATTTAGCAGGCGATTGATGGGCACGTTCAAGCAGCTTCGTGGAAAGAAGGAGTGACCTCCCCTTAACCTATTACAACTCCGTCTTGGGGGTGGTGAAAGGATTAAGAACTAAGGCCTCCAACAGAGGGAACGCCATCTATGTGGGGTATCGCCGTTGAGTATGGATGTTGCAATAGTTGGGGGCAGGATAGTCAATGGAACCGGAAGCCCATGGTTCGGTGGAGACATCGGGATAAGGAACGGCAAGATAACAAGGATTGGTAGGCTAGATCGTTCGAAGGCGGCAACAGTCATAGACGCAAAGGGCCTGGTGGTCTGCCCCGGGTTCATAGATGCTCATAGCCATACAGACATGGTTCTTTCTCTTGACCCCAAGACCGAGAGCACTATCAGACAAGGCATAACCACCATGGTCGTGGGGAACTGCGGCTTCAGCCTTGCACCAGTCACACCAGCCTACAAGAGCCTCCTAGAAAGAAGTCTTTCCCAGTTCCTCCCCCGAGGCACCAAGATCGACCTCTCCTGGAGCACCTTCGACGAGTACCTCAAGCACCAAGAGAAAGAAGGTATGGCCTCGAATACTGCTCACCTCGTCGGACACGGCACAGTCAGGACGGCGGTGATGGGTCACGAAGCTCGCGCTCCGAGCGTAGAGGAGCTTGAGGATATGAAGTGGCACGTTGAGGAGGCGATGGAGGCGGGGGCCGTGGGAATGTCAAGTGGGCTGATCTATCCTCCGGGCATGTACGCTGAGGCTGAGGAGCTTGTAGAGCTCGCCAAAGTAGTGGCGAGATACGGTGGAGTCTACGCGTCCCACATAAGAGGAGAGGGGCAAACGCTCCTTAAGGCCGTGGACGAGGCGATCAGGATCGGTGAGGGGGCGGGGATCCCGGTGCAGATATCTCACCATAAGGCCTTTGGGAAGGCTAGCTGGGGTGAAACGGCCAAGACTCTCAAGATGATGGAAGACGCCCGAAATCGAGGCGTGGACGTGACCTGCGACCAGTACCCCTACGAAGCGGGGATGACTTCCCTCGCCACACTTTTGCCTCCTTGGGCACATGAAGGAGGGCTAGAAAAACTTCTGGAGAGGCTGCGGACACTAGAGGATCGTAGGCGAATCGTCCGGGACATCGAGAACGGTCTCCCCGGATGGATGAGCCACGCCAAGGAATGTGGATGGGAGAACATTCGCGTAAGTTCCGTGGGGAGCGAGAAGAACCGCAATCTAGAGGGGAAGAACCTCGTCGAAATAACCAAAGCCAAAGGGGCGTCCGAAGTGACCATGGCGCTCCTTGACCTGCTCCTTGAGGAGGGCGGCCAAGCGACGATGGTCGTCTTCTGCATGGGCGAGGAGGATATACGAGGGGTCATGAGGCACCCCTTCCAAATGGTCGGCACCGACAGCTGGGCCGTCGCTCCTACTGGTATCATGTCTACAGGGAAACCCCATCCAAGGTTCTACGGAACCTATCCACGGATACTGGGGAGATACGTTCGGGAACTCGGGGTGCTCCGCCTCGAAGATGCCATAAGGAGGATGACGTCCTTCCCAGCCCAGAGATTCGGCCTGCAGGGGAGAGGTTTCGTGGCCCCGGGATACTGGGCTGACATCGTAGTCTTTGACCCTGAGACCATCATGGACAAGGCGACCTACGAGAACCCCCATCAATACCCAGACGGTATTAAGTACGTCTTGGTGAATGGTCAAGTAATCATTCGAGGGGAGGAGAACACAGGGGCTTTCGCGGGGAAGGTTCATAGAAGGACGTGAGAAAGCGTTGCAAAGCTCTTCACCTCACGTACATCTTCCGATCCCATGATCCCTTTACCCCTCTCGAAGGACGCCTGCTTGAAATAAGGGAAAAGAACACTATTTGTTACTTGAGATGCTTGGAATCGTAGCCTTCTCCAGCCTGTCTGCTATCTTGTCTAGGACTCCTTCGTGTTCCTTGAGGCTTTGAATGATAAGGTCGAGGACGTCTAGCCTCGAGCGGTCGTTCGCGTCCTTTTCAACTCTTGGCTCAACGGGGGCAGAGGGGCTCACTTCCACGTAGTCGTAGAGGAACTCGATGAGGCTTCTGAACTTGTCGCTCTCGTTTTCGCCTTCGATTCCCAGTCTCTTCAGTACGTCCCCATACATTTCCAGTTGCTGTTTGGACAGGCGGAAGCTCTTGACCGGTATTGTTTCTTCCCCTCAGGACGCCTCCCATAGTCTGCGTTTTGAGTTTATAAGATTTCTCCTAGATTTGTCTTCGTATACAGCAGTATACATGCGAATAAGGAAGTGAAGAGCCGCGTTGGCGGAAAGTGCTTTTCTTCAGGCGTATACAAATCTAGTTTCTTTGTAAACCCATGTCTCCACCTCAGTAGGGTTCAGAAGTGTGCTGACGTCAGCCGTCCCACTACTCTACCCCAAAGTGGCATGTTTTCGATTGCCAAGAAGACGGTCATACCGACCTCTCACTAGAATGTCTCCTCGATCTGAGTCTGTTGCCGGAGTCTCCTCCTATACAAAGCTGTGGGGTTCCAATACATAATAAACAACTAACATTGATAAGCAGTGAGGTCAACAGTAAACATGAGATATATAAAATCAGGTGACATTCCTAATCATGAACTGGGTGAGAAATCTTGTGTGTAAGATTCAAATCACCGATAGTGGTGGAACCATACAAGTTCAAGTGGTTTGACATCGAATTGCCGGACCCGGGCCCACACGAAGCTATCTTTCGCATCAGGACTTGCCTCATATGCGGAAGCGATCTACACGTTTACAAAGGGCTCCATCCATTTGCGCCCCTTCCAGCATGCTGTGGACATGAGGTTGCGGCGGACGTAGTCGAGGTCGGGGGTAAAGTGACTACTTTGAAGGTGGGTGATAGGGTATACGTTGCAGGCGCTGGTTCAAGGCCTATACCGTGTGGCCAGTGCTTCAATTGCGTCAGAGGCGATGCCTCTCACTGTGCGAACACCCATGTGTCGACGAGCTTCGAGGTCGATGGGAAGAAGGTCGCCCGTTTCCCAAGTGGGTTCGGCGAGTACACCATAGGCCATGAAGGTCACGCCTACAAGATCCCTGACAATGTCTCCTACTGCGAAGCCGCCGTGACCACCGATCTGGCCTATGTGACCGGTGTCGTCAAAAGATCAGGAGCCGGAATTGGGGATTCTGCTGCTATTCTAGGGGCGGGTCCCATAGGGCTCCGCACCTTGGAGGCTGCAAAACTCGCGGGGATTTCGCCAATAGTCGTCTCCGAGCCACTGGATTACCGGCTCGAAAAAGCGAAGGAGCTGGGGGCTAATGAAGTCGTAAATCCTCTGAAAGAGGATGCTATTGAGAGGGTCATGCAACTCACAGATGGAACGGGAGTCGATGTGGTTTACGACACTGCAGGAAATGCCAAGGCGACGAATCAGGGCTTAGCCATGTTGAAGCCAAAGGTTGGAGGGGCTGGCAAGCTATTCCTGATGGGCCTTTATGAGCACCCCGATCTGACATTCAATGTGTCAGATTTGATGCGTAAGGCAGGTAGGATAGCTGCTGAGTGGGGAATCGGCGTTGGCCCGAAGGATATTCAAGATGCGCTGTCCATGATTGATCAAGGCAAACTGCATATACTGAAGTGGATAACCCATAAGCTTCCTGAGAATAGAGCCGAAGAAGCAATGAAGATGCTTATCCAGAAGAGAGATAAAGCGATAGGGGTCGAAATCATACATTAGAGCCTGACTGGAACTCCATTCTCAGCGAGGTACTTCTTGACCTCCCTGATGGAGTAGGTGCCGTAGTGGAAGATGCTGGCCGCCAGAACAGCGTCCGCCTTGCCCTGGACGAGGGCGTCAAGCATATGCTTGGGGGTTCCAGCACCACTACTGGCGATGAGGGGAACCTCAACTCTTTCAGAGACGGTTCGGAGGAAGGCGTTATCGTATCCCTGCTTCCTTCCATCGAAGTCCAAGGAAGAGGCGACTATCTCTCCAGCCCCTAGGGTAACGGCCATCTCGGCCCATTGGATTGCGTCTATCCCGACCCCTTTCGTACCGCCATAGATGTAGACATCCCACCAGCATCTCCCCTCAGGGGTATCGATGACGACCTTTCCTGGAACATCCCTATCGCCTACGTAGACCCTTTTTACATCGATGGAGACGACGATGCATTGACTCCCGAAGGCCTCGGCTGCTTGTCGCAGCAGGAGCGGCTCCTCTACGGCAGCCGTATTGATGGTGACCTTATCCGCGCCGTTGACGAGAAGTTGTCGGATGTCTTCCAGTCTTCTGATGCCCCCTCCCACAGTGAATGGAATGAATAGAACGTCCGCGGTTCGACGAACCACATCCAATAGTGTGCGTCGTCCTTCTCGGGAAGCGGAGATATCCAGGAGGACTACCTCATCAGCGCCTTCTTGGTCGTAGCGGCTGGCAAGTTCCACCGGGTCTCCGGCGTCTTGGAGTTCCCTAAAGCTAACGCCCTTGACTACCCTCCCTGCCTTCATGTCCAAGCATGGGATCACTCTCCTCGTCAAAACCATCTCCGCCCCTTCACCTCCTCACAATATCAACGAAGTTTCTGAGAATCCTGAGTCCCGTCGAGCCAGACTTCTCAGGATGGAACTGAGTAGCATAAACGTTCCCCTTAGAGATGATGGAGGGGAAGGCGACCCCATACTCGGTCTCAGCGACCACCTCTCGGGCGTTCTCCACTGCCCCGTAGTAGGAGTGAACGAAGTAGACATAATCTCCCGAGTCAAGGCCTTGGGTCAGAGGACAGTCCTTGTCTACAATTCTTAAGGTGTTCCACCCTATGTGGGGGACCTTGAGCCCCTCCGGGAATCTGACCACCCTGCCCTTTATGATGTCGAGCCCCCTGTAGATTCCACCCTCAGTGCTCTCGGTGAAGAGGAGTTGGAGGCCGAGACATATCCCTAGAAGAGGTTTCTCCACCCCCTGCTCAAGGAGGGCGGGGGCCAGTTTGCCCAGGTTCGCTCGGGCGTCTCGGAAAGCCCCCACACCGGGTAGAATGATGCCGTCTGCCCCCCTCAAGTCCTTCAGTTCGCTGGTTATTTGGGGTGTGCCTCCGACCTTTTCGATGGCTTTCTCCACGCTCCTAAGGTTGCCTAGACCATAGTCGAGGATGATGATATCGGGCAATGGGCCACCGTGATAGCGGAGGAAAGTGGCCAAGGTTAAAAAGGGTTCGTTTTCCGACGTTAGCGGAGTAGGCCCACCTTCCGGACGAGTTCCCTGAACTCCTCATCCTTAAGGCTCGACTTTCGCTCCCCAGAGGCATAGACGTCCTTAACGAGTTGGACTAGGTTCTCGAGACGGGGATCGGTCTTATCTATCTTTTTCCCACTCATTTCTTCGGCTTGATGTTGGATGATGGCTGTTCCGGACTGTTTGCCGACGGTGAGGCGACGTACATTACCGACGAGTTTTGGCGGGAAGGGTTCGTAGGTGAAGGGATTTCGTAGAACGCCATGGGTGTGGATTCCCGATTCGTGGGCGAAGGCGTTTGGGCCAACGATGGCTTTGTTGGGCGGGATGACGACGCCAGTGGAGAAGCTGACGTAATCCGCGACTTCTTTGAGCCAATACAGGCCGTCCTCAAACTTCTCGACCCCATAGTGCATGCATAGATTCATCATTACTTTCTCCGTTTCAGCGTTGCCCGAGCGCTCCCCCATCCCCAACATCGTGGTACTGAGGTAGACATCGTCATAGAGCCCATCCGCCGCTCTCACAGCAGCGACCGTATTCTCAACGGAGTTGCCGAAGTCATCATGGGCATGCATCTCTATGTGGCGGATCTTCGTCTCTTTCCTGATTCTCCGAATCTTCTCTGGAATGCCGTTGGGCAACGGTGTCCTCGGGTCGGAGACACCCACTCCCACAGTGTCGCATATCCTGTACGTGTCGGCCCCCGCTTCTGCACAAGCATTAATGAATCTATGTTCGTAATCCCAGTCGGCCCTCGTACTGTCCTCACCGTGGACAAAGACGATGAGCCCATGGTCATGGGCGTACTCTACTACATCTACACAACGTTGGAGAAGCTCCTCGTTGGTGGCACCGGGCCATTTGGCTCGGTAATGGATATCCGAAACCGGATACGAGATCCCAACCTCTTTGACATCAAGCTTGAGGGCTATGTCCACATCATCCTTTACTGCGCGACACCAAGTGCATAGGCGAGCGCTGAGACCCAAGTCCTGGATGAGTTTGATAGCTTGGCGGTCAGGTTCCTGATATTGGTGGACTTCGATGCGCTCGACACCTATGGCATCGAGGAGATAGGCGATGTGGGCTGCATGTCTAGGAGAGACGGCGGTGCCCGGCATCTGTATGCCATCTCTCAGGGTGCAGTCGTCGATTATGGGATTGACCTTGAGCGGTATAGGCCTGTAGAAGGCTTTGTAGTCTGTGTCGTCTTTGCCCGGATGTGACATGCCTAGGAAAACATCTATGATTGGATTTAAACACTACGGTATTTTAGATTTCGTCCCAGCACATAGTCGCCACCTAACCAAAAATATCGCATAGGGATTGTTCGAACGTTCGCATCAAGTCAGTCTATGGTGGAAGTCGCACAAAGAGGAGACTCAGGTCTTCAAGTGACCTTCGCGACTTCCTTAAGGACCTGGAGGGCCTTGGGGATCTCGTTCGGGTGTATGATGGCGAATCCACACTTGGGGCATCGCCAGCCTCGCACGGTGAAGTCTTCACTCTGGAAGATGGTGCTGGGTTCTGTCACTAAGTCGCAGAAGACGCATTTAGGACTTGGAGATCGTCGTTGCGTCGTGCTCCAGTCGTCCAGATCCATTGCACGCCTCAACTAGAGTCGTTGTGGTTTATTCGTTAAAAGGGTTTTGCTTTCAGCCACCTCCTGCTTCCAGATGCACATCAGGTAAAATGCCATGCACAGGCACTCGCTTCCTTCTGACCCTTATGCCTAGGCGCAAGGTTACAAGGGCTGCCCCCAAAAAAGAAAGTCCGTTGGACGAGGGTTGCTGATGTGGTTCCGAAGAAGCTGGATCATCTATGGTCAAGTAGCTTCCTATGGCGTACGGGGTTGCGGAGAACGCCATTCAAGAGATAGTCTGGGATGGAAGGCTTCTCCTGCGATGTAGTCAACTGCGCTTCTGGTCTCGTGCTACTGCTTTCGCTTTACCTTGACCTTATCCCTAGAAGGAAGAGTGGTTCTACCTTGATGATAGGTTGGTATTCTATAGTATCTCCTCTTGTGGAACGGGTAAGTATATAACGTACGTAATTTACTCTCTGGGAGGCGACGAAACGATGAAGATGGCGGCCCCAGCCCCATGCGAATTGGCAGTCAGGGCAGTACTGCCGTCCTTAAGAGCCCTGGTGGCGAAGGAGTTGACAGAGACCTACTCATTGAAGCAACAGGATATAGCTTCAGCCCTAGGTGTTACCCAAGCTGCGGTGAGCCAATACATAAGAAGCGTCAGAGGTATGACCTTGAACCTCGAAGGAGTGGCTTCCATAAATAGGATAGTCGAGGAGACGGCTGAATCTATATGGAAGAATGAAGCTTCCCCCGCCTACATTAACCGGAGGTACTGTCAAGCCTGCAGGCTAATTCGGGAAACCCGCCTTCTATGCGCCCTCCATCGAAGGTTTGATCCAGATTTTGACATAGACGGTTGCAGAGCCTGTCACCCTTCGAATACCGTATGTTAATTCCTAAAGTCCGAAAGATAGTCGAGGGTTAGGCGAAGTCGCTGGGGGAAAGGCCTTCAACGACTTTTGCGACCTTTTCGAGGGCCTCAGCGATCTGATACCCGATTGGAGTCAGCTCAAAGGTCATGGCCTGCTTACGTCGAGTGACGTGACGTTTGTATCGTAGTAGACGTAGGTACCTGTAGACGCTCGGTAGTGTTAGACCGAGCTTCTTGCTCAGTTCTTGGGCGGACGTACCTTGCTTGGGGAGGCTCTTGAAGACGGCGAATTCGGTGGGTGCCAGTCTGCGAGTCGGCCTTCTCTTCGTGGCAAAGTAAATAACCTGGTTTCTACCACTTGTCTTCGCAACGACTCCATGAACCCTCAGATAGTTGAGGGCCCTCACCAACTCCCTCCGAGGTATTTCCTCGGCAAGTTCGTCAAAGGTCTTCACATCATGGGCAAGCAGCCGGAGCACCTTCTCACTCAGGGCATCAATCTTCTCAAGTCCCAAGGAGGGGTACTGCTCCAAAGAGTCAAGGGTTTTTTGACCAGCCGTCGTTAGACGATAGGTTTCACCCTCAACACGTACCAATCCCGCTTCAACCAGAGATTTGAGAACTCGATCGAGCCCCATATACACGGCGGCAGAACCTCCACCAACCTTTAGCTTGGCAAGTAGACTCTCTGCATCACTGGGGCTTCGGCCCAGGAGGCGTAGGATCTTCAGGTTGGTCTCGTTTGTCACCGTCGCCATCACTGTTGAGGCGTTTGGTCTCTCGGGGAGCTCTTTTCTCAGCGCCAGATATTCTTGCTTCAGCTTCCAAAGGTCGCAGACCTCTCTGCAGGCTAGAGGGTTAGTGATGAGGCATGTCCCGCATCTTTTTTCGAGTTCCTCTGCGCTCAGTCCTGTCTTCGTCGGGGTCCTCTCGTTTTGGGTCACGACTTCCCGGGGGAAGGAATATGACATACGTTATATAACGAACGCTATGAAACTTATAATGTTTTCCCCGGAAAGACCAGAACCTCAACCTCGACAGCACCTCCACCAAGCCAAGCCAAAGGTCATCTTGACACTCCTCTCCCAACGGGCTTAAATGGAGTACTGGCGTTAACTAGAAATGAGGTGTCTTTTTGTACGATGTATTCAACAGCGTCAAAGACTGGTTGGAGCTTGGACATCCATGAATCTCCACCGCTTACTCCAACGCCGGGAGCAGGAGGGCAAGCCCATACTGGTGGGCTTGATAGGCGCCGGCAAGTTTGGCTCCATGTTCCTCTCCCAAGCCCGCCGAACCGCAGGTATGCACATTCTAGGCATCGCTGATCTTTTGCCGAAGAGGGCGGAAGCCTCATTGGCCAGGGTTGGTTGGCCGGAAGAGCAATACGCCGCGAGGTCCTTTCCCGACGCGCTGGCGAGGGGCACGACCTTCATTACTGATGATGCTAGCGCATTGATCGCCGCCGACGAACTGGAAGTGGTGGTCGACGCGACGGGCAATCCGACGGCAGGAATCCGGTATGTGCTGGCGTGTTGCCGCCACCGCAAACACATCGTCATGGTGAACGTGGAAGCCGATGCGCTCGCCGGGCCGCTGCTCGCGCGGCGGGCTGCGAGTGCCGGCATCGTCTATTCGCTGGCCTACGGCGATCAGCCGGCGCTGATCTGCGAAATGGTTGACTGGGCGCGCGCGGCGGGATTTGAAGTGGTCGCCGCTGGAAAGGGGACGAAGTACCTGCCCACGTACCATTTCTCCACACCCGACACCGTGTGGGGCCACTACGGGTTCACGCCGGAGGTGGTGGCAGAAGGCGACTTCAACGCCCGAATGTTCAATTCCTTTCTCGACGGGACCAAGTCCGCCATCGAGATGGCCGCAGTGGCAAACGCCACCGGCCTGACACCCGCGCCCGACGGCCTCACTTTCCCGCCTTGCGGGGCGGATGACTTACCGCGAGTCCTGCGACCCTGCGCCGAGGGGGGACAGCTGCATCACCGAGGCCAAGTGGAGGTGGTTTCAAGCCTCGAGCGCGATGGTCGGCCAGTATTCCGGGACCTGCGCTGGGGCGTCTATGTGACCTTCGCCGCCGAGAGCGACTACGTGAAGAGGTGCTTCAAGGAATACGGCCTCGTCACCGACGATACCGGCAACTACAGCGCCATGTACAGGCCCTACCACTTGGTCGGGCTAGAAGTCGGCATCAGCGTTGCATCCGTCGGTCTACGCGGTGAACCTACGGGATGCCCAACGGGCCTTCGCGCCGATGTGATCGCCACCGCCAAGCGTGACCTGAGACCGGGAGACATTCTCGACGGCGAGGGCGGCTACACGGTCTACGGAAAACTCATGCCAGCGAGGGATTCGCTGGCCTCAAGAGGGCTTCCCATAGGCCTTGCACATGGGTTGAAACTGGTCAAGCCTGTCGCTGTTGGAGCACCCGTCTCGTGGGACGATGTCGCTGTTCCGGCGGAGGATGAAGCCATTCGTTTTCGTCGGGAGATGGAGGGGGAGTTCATGAAGGAGTGGGGCATCTGATCGAAAGCCGGGAACCTGCCTGCGTTCGATAGATTTAGCCAGATAGCCTCCTAATGAGGAAGCCTTGTTGCTGGCCGCATTCCTGAGAGACGAGCGAAAAACATGGAGCCCAAGAATCGCAACTCTATAATGCATGAGCCCACCATCGGGGCCTAATGTCAGAGACCCATCTAGGCGAGCGCCCGCAGCTTCTCTGGCAAGTACTTCTTGACCACGTAGTCCAAGCCGTAGCGGCTGAAGGCCTCAAGCTCGCACTTGACACGATTCTTCAGGAAATGCTCGATCTGGCTACTCCAGAGCTCCCCAGCGCATCGAGGATCCTTCTGCATATCCAAGAGCCGCTTGATATCCACGTTCTGGAGCTTCTCGCTAGGCAGCTTGTACTTCTGGATGTCGGTGCTGTATAACCCCATCCAACGTGCGTCCTGCGTCGCCAACTCCTTCAGATGAGCCGCATTCGCGCTCCCACAGATTATGGTTGTCGCTATGGACATACCCCATGGGTCACCGTCGCAGAAGACGTACACAGGCAATCCCAACTCGTTGTTCAGCCTCTGGACCAGATGCCTTGTAGCTCGAGGAGGTTGACCAGCCGTGTGAACTAGGATAGCGTTGAATTTTCGATAAGCCTGCTCCTCGATGAACCTCGTGAACATAGCACCTTTCTCTATGACTATGACCTTGTCTGCCTTGGCCTCCACGAACTCTGCCGTTGTCAAAGCAGGCCCTACTGCAACACCGTCGGGATGCATTGTAAGGTTGATTCTTCTACCCTCATATCCTGGGACCGTGTACTCGATCGTCAAGTCGCCGAAGATCTCACTCCTTTCCTCGGGGAAGATGTTCATGTCCTCCCTCGCCATCGCTAGGACCGTCTCTAGGTCAGTGATGATATTATCCGACTCCTGCTGGTCGGCAAAGTTGACGTCAAAGGCTTGGGCAGAGTAGAAGACATCCCTGAGTGTGCTGGTCTTCCCGGAAGACTTCAAACCATAGGCAAAGTCAGCGGTCCAGACCAACTGCGTGAAGGGACGGATGTGTCGGATGTTACGGGACGTTCGGCGGACGGTCTTCTCCCCGAGGACGTACTGCCGAAGTTTTTCATCGTACCGGATATTTGCCGTAGATCTACTGGGCATCTTGGTGGAAGGAAACTGTTGCTTCTGGATCTGACCATATACCTCTCGCCCAAAGGTCTTAAGGGTCCTGATGGTCTTTTCTTGCCGCCTTCTTATAGAACTGCGGCTAGGCTTCGCTGCCATATCTCATCAAACTCCTCAGAAGAGGTTTAACCATCTCCACATATTCAGAGTCAGGTTTCTTCGGTTCTCCGGCCAAATCACCCGAGAATTGAGCAATCTTAGGTAGATACCTGGAGAAAACATCCGCACGCCGCTTCTCGTGTTCGACGCTTATCTTCTTCGTGAGGAAAATTGCCAGCTTGCGGGCGATGCTACTCACTCCGTTCTTTATCTCCCGCGCTACCTCAGGTCTGTCGGCTATGAACTCCTTACCTACGGTCTTGTACGGGATCTTCGTCGAGCAGATATGAACGATCACAGCAACGGGCATGTCTGACGTTACCTTGTAGTGTCTCCAGTTCACCTGTTCATTCAAGACGATTCGACTTATGTCGCTCGCTTCATCGTAGAGGAGTGGAATCCTGTTGGCAAATCTGTAGAGGCTTATGCCAGGCGTGCTAGGAACACCTCCCCCATAAGCGATGGCGACCTCAACTATGAAGGGATAACCGGAGTAGGCGGAGGCCCCTCGCTGCTCAGCAGCCAAGAACTCGGGGTTCAACTCCTTCCTTATACCTGCTCCTAGGAGCTCCTCCCCTAGAGGCGACAGGCAGGAAGAGTCGGGGGGAAGGAAGCCTTTGAAGCTCTTCATCATCTGTACCATCCGAACGATCTCCTCGGACGTGAGGCGCTTTGGGCTCTTGTCTCCACTGACGCCGATCAAATCTCCTGGCTTGCCTTCGTGGTCCCCGGTGCTCCCAACCTTGATGAGCCCAGCCTCGGCCAGGAACGCTTTGGCTGTCTTCTCTCCCACCCTGTGGAAGTGAGTCGTCAAGAAGGTCACCAGCGAAGTGCTGTTGGTGACATTGATCATCCTTTGAAGGGTCTCCACATCACAGCCATAGGGATGTGGCAGCGTCTCCTTGGGAGGAGGGGGCATTTCGTCGGTCACACGTTCAAACTTGTATAGGCGGCCCTTCGGATCGATGAAGGTTATCTCCGCGTAAGGGTTGAGCATAGCCGTCTGTTGCAGGTACTCGAGGATCTTCGGCATGGCCCTGAGGTAATCTCCTTCAAGGGTGAACTCGACGATAGTACCTCTCCACCCATTCGGATTGGGCTTGACAACATCTCGTCGGACTCTCGGCTTGTTCTGCTGGATGTCTATGCTTATCTCGAACTCGTTTATCCCCACAGTTACGGGAATTTCGGTCAGCCCTTCACGAATCTCTTTGAGATCTCCTTCATCCTCAGGCTTTACGTAAAGGGTCTTCTCATTCACCTGAACTCTGCAACCTTTGATCTTCACATCGCGTTGAAGGATAGCCCTGTCTACTCCTCTACGCTCCATCGCATCAGAATTCAAACGCACGACTAGCATCTTTCTGGCCTGATCTATGTCCGCGCCGAGAGACAGGTCTTTGAGACTTACAGTACCTGTGCTCGTCATAATTGTGGCGGAACCATGCGTTGTAATTTGGCCGTAGAGGATGGCCATCTTTCCCCCGAGGCCGAAGGTTCCGCGAACCTGGCGGAGCGTGTACTTGGAGCCATAGAGGATCTGGCCGAAGGCTGATGGCACGAATTCTGGGGGTATGCCGCTGCCGTTGTCCATTATCCGAATCGTGTAGGTGGCGGTAGCTTCCTCGGTCGTGGAATCATTTTTGTCTTGGGACACTCGGAGAAAGACGTTCGGTGGAATCTGGTAGAGTTCGCAGGCATCTAGGGAGTTCTCCACTAGCTCGCGTACCGCCGAATACATGGCGCGCGTGGGGTTATTGAATCCAGCTAGATCCCTGTTCCTATAGAAGAAGTCCGCAGGGGACACCTCCATGAACTTCTCGGACAAGGCACACTCACCCTTCAGTCTCGGGAACGGTCTTCCAGATCTCCATCTCCCTCTTCTTCAGCTCGCCCCTCTTGGCTTGGAGAAACCTGTAAACGCTGCTGTGGGTTCTACCTTCGATGAACATCTCTACCGCCTCTCTTGTAACCTCACAGTGCTCCAAATCGCCGATCACAGTGATGGTGTGTCCATACAGGGATATCTTTGTCCCGGTCATCTCCTCCATGCTTCGCCTCGTCTTCCCCTTCTCGCCAATGATGCGACCCTTGACCCGCTCGATATCCGAATCCGATCTGCCGAAGAACTCACGAAGGTCGATGACCATGAGAATCGCGTCCTCGTCAAGGAGTCTAAAGGCGTTCTCGGGAGAGAACCCCCTTCCAATGGCTGTGACAATGTCCTTTGCCTGAAACATGTCCGCGGGGTTGCCTTCAGGTCCACAGGTTACCTCAATGTCTCCCGTTTCTCCATCAATATCGAGTTTGACGGATAACTTCCGTTCTATAGTGGCTTTGGTTCTGCCCTCTGGGCCGATGAGGACGCCCACCCTTTCCCTAGGAACCCTTACCCTCAGACCCTCCCTACTCACGTCCTGTCACCCATCTGACGAGGTAGTCCACGTCCTTGACGGCCACTCCGAGTTTTATGAAGTAGTTGTTCAGGTTCTTGAGGTCCCTCAAGAGGAGTTCGTGAGCTAGGGGGTGCTCGACGAGGACGGACTGACCCATATCAAAGATGACGGGCTGACCCTTATCGTTCATAACATTGTACTCGCTCAAGTCTCCGTGGATGAGTCCAGCCTTCCGATAAAGCTTCCTAACACTTGAGAGGAGAATCTTGTACATGGTCTTCGGATTGCGCGGCCATTCTTCCTTCAGGGTCGGAGCGGAGACCCCATTCTCCCCGACGAACTCCATGATTAGGACGTTCTTCTCCACCACAATGGGCTTTGGTACCCTCACAGCTGCTTCTTGAGCCTTCTCTAAGTTCTTGAACTCCTTCTGTGCCCAAGTGTATACAAGGGACTTGGAATCGTGTTTGACTCCTTTGAAGCGGGGATCGCCTTCTATGTAGGGTATCATACCTCTCCTGAACTCGGCAGAGACCGTAAGGTAAATCTTCACGGCATAGTTCTCGCCCTCGGGTCCCACCCCGCGATAAATGCGTGACTCTTTGCCGGATTTTACTACGCCCAGTAGTTGCTTGATAATGCCTCTGTTGAGTAGGCTGTAGACGGTCATCAGGGTGGCTTTGTCGAAGACTTCTTCCAAGACCTGATACTGCTCTTCCCTTCTCTCTAGGCGTTCCTCCTCAATTAGTCGCTGTCTACGTTCGATTCGTTCTATGACCTTGTTGCCAAGACTCACGCGGTGCTGACTCCCCTCTGGAGCTCTCCCCTCTTCTTCATTTCCTCTGCTTGTGCCCCGGTGTACCTCCAAATAATGTCTCCCCGCGACTCCGACTGGAAATCCCAAGGAGCCACGATGACGATATCGCCCTCCCTCACCCAGACTCGCCGCTTCATCTTACCTCGAATCCTGCAGAGGCGTGTATGCCCATCCGCACACTTTACCATAACCCGGTCGTAGCCGAGGAGCTTCTGAACTACCCCTAATACCTCCCCCTCCTTGGGGAGGACTTCTCCTCGAATCTCCTGCTCTGTGATTACCTTCTTCTTCCCCGTACTTGTCGATCTCCGTTTAACGGTTCGCTAGTAGAAGAGAGGGAGTTTCCTTTTAAGTTTTCACGATTTGAAAAAAGAGAGGTGAGAAATCAAATCCTGACGATGAGGGCGTGGGGGATTCCCGAGACGTACAACACGGCCTCGGGATGGATCAGACCTGCCTGCAGGGCGTGTCCTACGATCTTCTCCCCCAACAGGTTGACGGTGGTCCCGTTTCGAACTTGGAGCAGGGCCTCCTCTTCAGTGAGGATCTGCCCTCCGTAGAATTCCCGTCGCACGGGGAAGTCTATCCTCCCGAACTTTAGGGTTTTGCCGAGGAGTTCGGCGTCGCAGGCCGCTACGAGGACGTCCTTGCCTTGCTTGACAACCTTCACCGAGATTGCCAGTTCATATTCCTCGGATCGGTGACTGGGCGCCGCAAGCGTCGCACTGCAGGAAGTTGTACCTGTCCTTGCGGACGATTCTTGTGTCGGGTTGGTGGCAGACAGGGCACATGACGTACTCTTGTATGTAGCGGTCTAGGAGGCTGTTTATGGTTCGGTTGTCGAATCGGCCTTGGAAGATGACGCGGTTGTCGTCGATGGACCCCGATGTGGCCAGCTCCTTGGCGATGTGTTTGACGAAGTGGTTCCTATCCCTTCGGATGCGGTCGACGATCTCCTTCAGATTGAGCAGTATCGTCTGGTTCCCTGAGATTACGCTCTGGGCTTGGGGTGGAACGAACCTGTCTCTCTTCTCCGACCTTTCTGGTAGCTGGGCCAAGGCCTTGTCGAGGAGCTTCCTGTATTCTTCACTCATCGTTTACAGTCTTTGAGTTACTGTCCGATGGGCCTCATATACCTACCGCATCTAGGCAGCCTTTAAAGGAAGAGCATGGAAGTAGGACTGAAGGTGTCCGCTGTGGCAAAGTCGCGTATCAAGGATCCCAGCCTTGCCCCACAGGGAGAGGACTCGATCTACCTCGCCGAGAGCCGCATGCCCACCCTCCTCAGACTGCGAAGAAGATTCTCCGAAGAGAAACCTCTTAAGGACATTAGGATAGGTGCTTGTCTTCACGTGACCCGGGAGACAGCCGTTCTGGCCAGAACTCTGAGGGCTGGGGGAGCAGAGGTAGCCCTCGCCGGTTCCAACCCCCTAAGTACTCAGGACGATGTTGCTGCGGCCCTTGTCGAGGAGGGCTTCCATGTCTACGCCTGGCGAGGGAATGACAAGGAGTACTACGACTGCCTCAGAGCTGTGCTGATTGAGGAGCCGGATATTCTCATAGACGACGGGGCGGATCTGATAGTCACAGCCCACGGCGGGCCGTCCTCCTATTTGGTGAAGGTCATCGGGGCTCAGGAGGAGACTACGACGGGTGTCAACCGCCTCAAGGCCATGGAGAGGAAGGGCGCTCTGAGGATTCCTGTGATGGCTGTCAACGATGCGAGGACGAAGATGATGTTCGACAACTACTACGGGACTGGGCAGGGGGTCGTCTCAGTCATAGCTGCCCTCGACATCCTCTTCGCGGGCAAGACCGTCGTCATCGCGGGTTATGGGAACTGTTCAAAGGGGATGGCCCTTAGGTCGAAGGGGCTTGGAGCTAATGTCATAGTGACGGAGGTGGACCCCCTTCGAGCTTTGCAGGCGGTGATGGACGGGTACCGAGTCATGCCTATGGCAGAGGCGGCCCCTTTGGCTGATATGATCTTCACGGCTACAGGATGCATCGATGTGGTGACTGGTGAGCATTTCTTGGGGATGAAGGATGGGGCTGTCCTTGCGAACCTCGGCCACTTCAATGTGGAGATCTCGGTCAAGGACTTGGAGGGGATGGCTGAGAAGAGGAGGGTGAGGGAGTACGTGGACGAGTATATCCTACCGAATGGTCGTCGCTTGTATCTTCTTGCTGAGGGGAGGTTGGCGAACCTCGTGGTCTTGGGTGGTCATCCGTCGGAGATTATGGATTTGAGCTTCTCGGTTCAGGCTTTGGCCTCGGAGTACCTAGTCAAGAACAGGGGTAGGCTGGAGAGGAGGGTCTATGGGATTGCGCCTGAGGTTGATCTTGGGGTGGCTCGGGTGAAGCTGGAGACCTTGGGTGTCGGGATCGATTCGTTGTCGGAGGCTCAGAGGGCCTACGTCGAGGGCTTCGAGATAGGGACGTGACAGGGACATGATGTGCGGTTTTCGGTACGTCATCGATATCGGCAAGGGGTTGCCTATGTTTTCAGTCCATGTCGCCTTTTTGAGGGCGTTTGGGATGTTGTTAACTTATTCGAGCTGAATATCCTCAAAAATCGGCTCCCCCAAACGATAAATACTTGAAGGTTAGGACGTTTGTAACGACTAATTGTAGAGGAGGTGAGTTGAGTGGCCAGATTTCTGATATTGTGGCGGAGTTCGACGGCATGGCCTACTGACCCTGTGGAATCCTCAAGGCTCTCGGAGAAGATGTGGGCGGCTATCGACGACCTCATCAAGAAGGGCGTAGTTAAGGAGATGGGTTGGTTCTTAGACGGGGCGTCAGGATACACGATCGGTGAAGGGGAAGCCGCAGATACCTTCAGAAACGTGAGCATGTTCAGTCCGTTCATTGAGTGCGAGGTGCATGAGGTAATTCCATACGAGAAGGCGAAGGAAAGCCTGAGAGCAGTTTGGAAAGCTCTAGCAGCAAGGAAGTAGCTGCACTTTGCTCACTAGTTTTCTTTTTTTGACTAAGAAATATACTGAAGTAAATGATATACTGAAGGAGAATATTAAGAACCTAATGTTATCGACCAAGGAACGTCCCGAACAAGTTAACAGTACCTCCTTGAGGAGATCGACGCCTTGGTGGAGAAGGGTGTCTACGCGAGTAGGACGGAGGCCCTGAGGGAGGGGGCGAGGCTCCTCCTGATGATGCAGACGGGCTCCCTTAAGGGAAGTCCTGTCGAGGTCTCCAAGGACGAGATATGGGAGGAGTTCAAGAAAGAGAAGGCCTCTAAATAAGCTCCTCTGGCAGGGAAGATCTTACACTTATTTAGAAGCGGCATCGTGGTTCAGGTCTTTGAAGGAGATGTCTCATCCCCCTCTGGAACTCAGGAGCATCCAAATCATTATAGGCGTTTCCAAACCTAGTATCTTTGGTTGAGAATGAGGCGGCGCTAGGGGGTATTAGCCCAAATGGCGGATCCCGATCATGTGGCAATAGTGCGGAAAGGAGCTGCTGCGGTGGGACGGTGGAAACTATTCCATCCTCGAGAATCCCTTGATCTAATACATGCTGACTTCACAAAAGCCGACCTCAAGCTAATCGACCTCAGCGGAGCCGACCTCTCTGGAGCCAACCTGTCAGGAGCTTTCTTATTTGGAGCCAAATTGTCAGGAGCCTATCTTAGAGGGACTGACCTCAGTGGAGCATGCCTCGCTGGAGCCATCCTTCGAGATGCAAATCTCTTTCGAACAAACCTTTCTGGAGCCGATCTTTCAGGAGCCTTCCTCTGGGGGATCAACTTTTCTGAAACCTATCTCCATTCCACGGAACTAACGAATGCCGTATTGCGTTCTGCAAACATTGCGAATTGTGATCTATCCCAAGCCAAAGGTCTGGATGCTGTCGAACATTCTGCACCGAGCAGCATCGGCATAGACACGCTCATAAGGTCGTTCCGTGGTGCGGGAAACCGACTCACACCTGAGCTGAAGATCTTCTTCACAAATGCTGGAGTACCAAAGGAATTGCTAGATGCTCTGCCAAGCATAGTTGCCGAGGTCAAATACTACAGTGCCTTCATAGCCTATGGGGAACCTGATGTAGGATTCGCTAGGGAACTGAAGAACGACCTCGTAGGCAGAGGGGTACAATGCTGGCTCTACTCAACGGACCACACTGTTGGAGAGAGGACTTGGAAAGAGATAACAGAAGAGAGGAGGGGTGCAGAGAAGATGATCGTCCTCTGTTCTGTCAAGTCCCTTATCCGTGATGGTTTGTTGAAGGAGGTTGAGGAGCAGATGGGCGAGGACCCAGATAAGATGGTACCAGTCTCTCTAGATGCCTTGTGGCAAGAGACAGGCTTCCTCGTTCAACGAGCAGGTAGGGACCTCAAGCCCTTCCTCCTCGACAAGAACTATGCCAACTTCCATTCCGAGTCAGTCTTCGAGGAATCCTTGGAGAGTCTCCTGAAGGGCCTTAGACGAAAAGAATAGATTGAGAGCTAGAGAAAGATTTTAGCCTTCAGAAGTGTATGCCTGAACAGATGCCTTGAGTACCCCTCCACCTGACGACCTTAAGGACTACATTGACAGAAAGCTACGAGCGGGGAAACTGGACTCTCTCTTGCTGTTTCTTACGTCTGCTCTAAACCTCTCTTTGACAGTCCTTCAAATCTTTCTCGGCGGCCTTATAGGCCTTGTCAAATTCCTCCCAATACTTTTCTCTTGTACAATTCCATCCATCTATTTTGGTTACTACAAAGGAGGATTGGGAGACTCCACATTCAACAGAGCCAAAGGATGGCTGTACTTGATGAATTGTTCGGTATTCTATTCTGCATTAATAGTTTCGTATTATGGTCATACATTCGAAGCTACCAAGGGAGTCATCTGGGTAGTATCTAGTATAGTCCCGTACTTGGTAGGATATATTTTGAGTACTTCATCAACGAGACTGATCAAGAATATCTACAGAATCTGCGACAGACCTGAAAGTGACCTCGACAGCCTCGCATTGGAAGAATCAGGATGGGCTACTGTCTATTTTTCTCTGTCATCATACATTCTAATGAGTCAGAAGGAGTGGGATTTTATGGTAGTAATAGCCTCATTCCTTCTTCTTGTGCCTGGATTGCTTTACGAAAGATCAAGCCTTGATCTCGATAAGAAAAGAAACTTGAAATATAAAATAACTAAAAGAAAAGCCAGACCCAGTCTGTCAAGAATACTCGCATCTACATCCTTCATTCTTTTAGTTGTCTGGAGTATCCTATCCATGGTCCAAGATTTACCTGCTCTCATAGTTCCGGCAGTAAGTGTAGCTCTATTAATCTGTGTAATTCTAGCAGTAGTTCTAGGTTCGAGGACATCAATCAAATTCGAAGAGCATTCAGAGTCCGAGACTAAATGAAAGTCTCCGCCTTGCTTCTGCTAGCTTCAACACCTTGGATGTTCCTTCTGGGAACGCCATCATACTTGTCTAGGAGGATCTGGAAGATTTTTCTCTAGCAATAGAAGAGGCCGTGAGGGAAGTCCTAATTAGGTTCCTCTTGGGGTAAGGATACGCGTTCCCCACAGGAGAGTAAGTCTCACGAAGAAGATCGTGGTCACAGCCGCGCTACCATATGCGAACTATAGGCTCCACCTAGGCCACCTCAGGTCCACCTACATCCCCTCAGACATCTACGCCCGCTACCTCCGCCTCAAGGGCGAGAAGGTCATCTACATCTGCGCCACCGACGAACACGGAACCCCAATAACCATCATGGCCGAGAGAGGCAAGAAGACGCCCAAGGAGGTGGTGGACGAGTACCACGAGGCCGACAGGAAGGACTTAGAGGCCATGGGCTGCAGCTTCACCTACTTCGGCAGAACCACCCTCCCAATCCATTACAAGTTGACCCAAGAGTTCTTCACGAGGCTCAGCGAGAAAGGCCACATCTACGAGGACACGATCCAACAACTCTACTGCCCCAAGGACAATCGCTTCCTACCCGACAGGTTCGTCGAGGGAATCTGCCCCCACTGCCACGGCGAAGCAAGGGGAGACCAATGCGAGACCTGCGGACGATACCTCAAATCAACCGAACTCGAATCGCCCCGATGCGCCCTCTGCGGCACAACCCCTATCATAAAGGAAACCAAGCACTGGTTCTTCCGCCTCAGCCACTTCCAAACCTTCCTCAAACAATGGATAAGCGACACCCCCGGCCTCTCCCAGAACGTCCGGAACTATGCGTCCCAATGGCTACAGGAAGGTCTCAACGACTGGTGCATTACAAGGGATATGGACTGGGGCATCCCCGTCCCAAACAAAGTCGAGGGAAAAGTCATCTACGTCTGGTTCGACGCCCCCATCGGATACGTCTCCAACACCATCCAATGGGCAAGAGACAACGACGACCCAGAAAGCTGGCGGAACTACTGGCAAGGTTCCGACGGGGAGATCGTCCACTTCATCGGGAAGGACATCGTCTACCACCACGCCCTCTTCTGGCCAGCCATGCTCAAGGGAAGAGGAGACTACAGACTCCCCACCCAGATAATCGCCGGCGAGTACCTCACCCTCGGCGGGAGGAAGATGTCCAAGAGCCGAGGCTGGATGATCGAAGTCGCCGACTACCTCGCCAAATTCGAACCCGACCCCCTGAGATACTATCTAACCGTCGTCTCGCCCCTGAGCCGGGACGCAGACTTCACCTGGGAAGAGTTCGCCCGAAAGAACAACGACGAACTCGCCGATATCGTCGGGAACTTCATCCACAGAACCCTAACCTTCACCTACCAGTCCTTCGACAGAAGAATCCCAGAACCACAAGCCAACTACCCCAAGGAACTCCTAGAGAAGACCGAGGAGACCGTCAAAAACGTCGGCAACCTAATCGAGGCCCACGAATACCACAGAGCCCTCAGGGAGATCCTCGACCTCGCTACGCTGGGGAACAGGTTCTTCAACGAAGCCGAGCCGTGGCGAACCATAAAGACCGACAAGGGTTCAGCCGCAACAACCCTCTACGTCGCGGATCAAGTCGTGAAGACCCTAGCCGTACTTATCGCACCATTCCTACCATATAGCGCCGAAAGGCTCTGGAATATCCTGAACCTCGAAGGCACCATCCACCAACAAATATGGTCAGAGGCCACCAAGAGATTGGAGCTAGGCCACGAGATTAGAAAGCCCTCACCGCTCTTCAGGAAGTTCGATCTGAAAGGGCTCCCAAAACTCGAGTCTTAACGGCCTCCGGCGGAAGTGTCTACGCGCTCCTTGTTCTCACTTGTTTGTGCTTCACCGCAATCGCAGGCGTCATACCTCTCATCAGCGCGGGTCACCAGACCATATCGACGGCAATAACCAACATTGTCCTGCGTTGTCTGATCCTGGGGACCTTGCCAAGCGCTGCAGAAACGACACCCATTTCTGTTCTTCAAATCGATCATCGCGGTCCCTCTGTGAGGCTTGGGTTCACCAAGAAGTTGTAACACATAGTGTGCTAAGAATTGGGATGCCCTTTACCCTAGAGACGTTCCTTCCTTCTTTTTCTGTCCCACACCTCTTCAGCCAATAGGTCTCGCACAGCGGTTCTGATGACCTCGGCGCGGTTGGGGTATAGGTCTTCTTGAACGAGTTCGTCTAGGTCCTTCAGGTACGTCTCTGGTAGGTTGATGGTTATGAGTTTCAGCCCTGCCCACCTCCCGCTCCCCAAATAGACGCAACACGGTAAGTTATTATTTTGTAATACGAATGAAATACGATTTAAATACAAAGGGAAATGTCCTATTTATAAAAACCGTATTGCCTTTGCTGTTATCGTGCGTAGATTCCATGGTTCCTTGGTGACACCTTTCCTGCGATATTGCTGGACGGATCCGATCAAATATATCAAACCTTTTTATTCAAGATTTTATTTCAAACCTCCCACGCATGATAGGGCACGTCTATGCGGAAGGATACGGCTGCCCGTCCAACGCCTACGACCTCGAGATCATCCTGTCAAGGTTTGAGGCTGACGGATACGTTAGAGTTGCGGACGCTTCTGAGGCCGATGTGGTGGTAGTCAATACATGCGCCGTGAAGAAAAGGACTGAGGACCGGATGCTGAGCCGACTGAGGCTCTTTGAGAAAATGGGAAAACCCGTCGTGGTGTCCGGATGCCTCCCCCGCGTGAACCTCGACGCCGTAGTAGAGGCCATTCCAAGCTACATGGCATTACTCGGCCCCTCCTCTGTCGAACGGATCGACGAAGTATTGAAACAGAAATGTCAATCACGTGGCATGGACCTCTTGGCAGGCTCTCCTAGACCCAAGGTCGGGGCTGTCTCACCCAAGGAGGGGTCTACAATCGAGGTCATACCAATCTCCGAGGGCTGTCTCGGAGAGTGCGCCTTCTGCTGCACGCGATTCGCTAGGGGGCGACTATGCTCCTCTCATCTGACCCCGATCGTTGAGGCGATGAAGCAGGGGCTGAGGCGAGGGGTGAAGGAGTTTTGGCTCACGGGCCAAGATGTTGGGGCCTACGGCCGTGATGTAGGCAGCAATTTGCCTGCTCTGCTGCACAGCATCTGTTCGATAAAGGAGGAATTCAAGGTACGGGTGGGAATGGTGAATCCGGCCTGGTGCCTAGAAATGCTCGAAGAGTTGGTCGAAGCGTTCCACGACTCCAAGG
>Ga0315312_1000452_pt1 | contig 48537 bp, 62 predicted proteins | sample TDP7_MG_FD_203629 | JGI IMG/M metagenome (GOLD analysis project Ga0315312, IMG submission 203629) | Freshwater sediment microbial communities from Lake Towuti, South Sulawesi, Indonesia - TDP7 | ecosystem: Environmental > Aquatic > Freshwater > Lake > Sediment | place: Indonesia: South Sulawesi... | reverse complement strand
TGAAGATTCGAGCTAGGGAGAAGGGCTTCAACTTCCCCTACCTTAGGGACGAAAGTCAAAATGTGGCCAAGGCCTATGGGGCTGAACGCACCCCTGAGGTCTTCGTCTTTGACGAGAAACGGACTCTACGTTACCATGGCCAAATTGATGACAACGTTTATGAGCCCAGTCAAATCCGACACCATTACCTACGAGACGCTCTAGATCCCATACTAAGAGGGGAGAAAGTTGCACTGGAAGAAACTGAGCCTGTTGGTTGCACCATTAAATGGAAGTGAAAATTTTTTCCGCCTTCTTCAAATGGATAGACAAACAGGGACATGACATTCTCCTAACGATCCAATGCCATAAGCTACGTTCTAAAGCAATTCATCGAATCCAAACCGGTCAAATGATAAAGAAGGTCATCAGATAGATTTTTTATTCCTAACATTCAACTAATCATATGGACTTAGAAAGATACTAGCAAGAAAACAATGTGTGGTATAGATTTGTTGAAAAACCAGAAACTATTCATACTGCTGATATCGCCCAAAAAAGAATAAACTTACTCAGATTACAAAATCATTAGTCATTATAGATCAAGATAAGAATCCTATTTTGGCATTGTCATATTTAACGCTATTTTTGGATTGCAATTGTTTGCTTTTTAGACGTTAGTTTTTCTTATAGTGACGTAAAAGAAGCGTGCCTCAATAAGTAGCAATATTTCTACATGTTAACAAAGCTTATTTCAGTTTCTTAGAATGAAAGTAGTACCACAATTAAGGTAGTACTACAAACCTGTTGGTGTCGGAGCCATGACCTGGACCAAAATAGGAAAATTTGCAGGCAATTCGGTAAATGAGCCCTTTTCTTCCATTTTTTTTGAGACACAATTTATGGGATTTATGGATTTTGGGTGCATAAATCTTAAATACTCAAAGAAGGCTAAGGGTAGTACCATCAATATTATCAACTGTATATCTGCTCAGCACAAATACAAATGTGTAGCCGTGTGAAAAATGTGCCCAAGGCCAAGATAAGCGTGTCCCTTGACGTGGAAGTCATTCTCTGGGTTGATAAGCAGGTGAGGAAGAACGTTTTCGAAAGCCGCAGCCAAGGCATCGAGCAAATCGTGAAACAGAAGATGGAGGAGGCGAAGTAACGGTGGAGCAGGCCGTTATTCAAATAAAGGAATTGGTGGAAGTCCGGAGGAAGGCCTTGAGGCGAAGGGCTTGGTATAGGATTTTAGACGGGGCGGAGCGGGCCATCGTAAGCCTTACTATTAGGTGCGTAGAGAAGATCAGAAGTCCAAAGCTGGCCGAGATAGTGACGGCCATTGTGACTAAGTTAAAGGATGCAATGACGAGCCATGTGGAGAAGCTTAAAGAAACGGTTGGCCGCTCCCTTGCCCGGAAGTTGAGCTTCATCGCCCAAAGTTGGGGCTATATTATGGCTTCCAAATGGGTTTGGGATTCCGGTTTTTCTCAATATTTGGCCGTTATGCACATGAACACTCCAAGGATGTTTAAAACTGAAATTTAATTCTCGAATCAAGCCGAGGTAGTGGACACGCCGATATGAACATAATTTCTCTGATAGTTACTTGCGTACTTTCCGTTCTTTACGTGTGGACATTTTATAATATACCCATTTTAGTGGTTGGAATAAAGTCCTTGAGGGGGAAGAGTGGCAAGAAAAACGAAATAGCACGGCTAAGTAAGGAAGATTTACCTACCTTCTCGATAACGGTTCCGGTTAAAAATGAGGAGAAAGTGATAGGCAGGCTTTTGGATTCTTTGTTGAGATTGGACTACCCGCCAAAGAAGAGGGAAATTATCATTGTGGAAGATGGATCGACGGACAAAACAAAGGAAATATGCATGGAATACACCAGGAGATACCCGAACGATATAAAATTTTTCCATCGTTCAACGTCAAATGGAAAGCCCTCCGCCCTAAATCATGCCCTCAAACATTCAAAAGGAGAAATCGTTGCCGTGTTTGACGCTGACACTGTTATTGAGCGAGACGTACTGCTAAGAGCAGCACAATATTTTAAGGATTCGTCCGTAGCGGCTGTGCAGGGAAGAACGTGTTCCATAAACGCGGATGAAAACATGCTGACGAAGTTTCTGTCATATGAGGAGGCTGTGCGTTTTGAAGCCTATGTCCGTGGGAAGGATGTCCTAGGCTTGTATATTCCTCTGTCAGGGAGTTGCCAGTTCATAAGAAAAGAAGCCCTAGAAAAAGTGTGCGGGTGGAAAGAAGATTCCCTATCCGAAGACCTAGAGGCGTCCCTTGGTCTGATAGAGAAAGGTTACCGCATTAAGTATGCCTCTGACGTGCGGTCGTGGCAGGAGAACCCTGCGAATCTAGATCAGTTAATGAGGCAGCGGACAAGATGGTTCAGAGGGTGCATGGAGGTCGCTCTACGATACGGGAAGCTCCTTAAAAATCCCAACAAAGTGAGTATTGACGCTGAAATGACCCTAACAGGGCCATACATGTTTGCTCCTTGCCTCTTAGGCTATATAATGGCTATATACAGTTTCTTAGTTCCATTTCAGCCTAGCTCCCCTAATTCGGCAATCATAGCCCAGGTCGTGGCGCTCCTCACTACGACTCTTCTGTTGATGCTTGGAATAGCCTTAGTTTATGTAACGAAACCCCGAAAGTGGACGAACCTGCTTTGGCTTCCCTTCATTTACTTATACTGGAGCGTACAGAACTTCATAGCAATGTGGGCCCTAATCCAAATCGTTTTCAAAAGGCCCAGAAGATGGAAAAAAACCTTGAAAACAGGTACGGTCACTAATCACCTGTTAAACAATATAGAGAAGTAGGAATTATGGGCGTAGAACCGCGTAGGCGACTTTTGACGATAAGCCCGTTTCTAAAAGGATTTGACCTAAGTTACGGGAAAGGCCTCCTTTTTTCCTTTGTTTTAGGTTTCGTTGTTAGGTTGATACCTGAGGCTTTGTCTTTTCCATATCCAATTGGTTTTGACACGATTGATTACGCGGCTAGAATGAAGAACGGAATAGTTTGGTATCAGCCAAGGGATTTCTTTTCAACATGGTTGCTTTATGCAATTTTGACGCCGCTGTACGGGGTTGTGGGTGGCGATCCCTTTCTATTGCTGAAATTTGTGGCTCCCTTGTTGTATGCATTGAACGTGTGTGGCGTTTACTTCTTTGCTAGAAAAGCCTTAGATTGGGATTTTAAAGGCGCCTTTGTGGCCGCGTTTTTCTTTTCCTTTCAGTTGGCTGCTTTAAGGGTTTCTTGGGACTTATATAGGAACATGCTTGGGATGGCGATTCTCCTTTTCGCTTTGCCGTGGATTAAGAACTTAGGCTCAAGGAGGAGTTTTGTATGGTTTGTTTTGCTTTCGATGCTCGTGGTTTTTAGCCACGAGATTGCCGCGGTGATTATGTTTGCCGCAGTTTTAGGTGTGATCGTAAAAGCTTTTCTTAAGAATGAGAAGGGTAGGATGCTTCGAGTTTTGGCGGCCATATCTCCCGCTGCAACCCTATTTTTGATTACAGTTACGGGCGCTTACCGTCTAATTTTTCCCGTGCAGGTTCACGTAGAAACAAACATCATTAGTGCGGTTCAACCCTACGGGCATCCAAGCGGACTTTTTTTCCTAGTGAATTATTTGGGTATTGCATCTCCAGTTCATAACTATGCAACCTATATGGACCTGGCTTTGAGTGTTTTTCTCCTTTTCATTGTTCTTTATTTGCTTTGTCTACCACTGGTTTTGGCGGGTTTCTTCAGGAACGACATGTTGGAAGGCTGGACCTTGTTTCTCCTAATTGGATCTTTTAGTTCTTTAGTAATACCTTTCTTTGCGTTGGATTTTTGGGACAGGTGGATGTTCATGCTTGTTTACCCCTTTACTTTTTATGCAGTTAATGGAATGGCGAAAATTCTTGGGTGGCAAACTGGAGACGTTAAAACATATTTTAAGAGATTAAAGGTGTCAAAAAAGATGGTAAAAGGAATTTTGTTAGCCACAGTCGTATTGGCATCAATTTTTATGGTCATGCCCATAGGCCTTATTTATAGCAGTAGAATTTGTTCCTACTTTCCTTCGACCATGTTGCAAACTACGGTTCCCTTGCAGGATGTGGCGGGCATTATTGACGCCATGAACTGGCTGAACGGGCATATGCCTGTTGGTTCATGTGTGCTGGTGCAGCATCCCTTCCTTTCGTGGGCGCGTCTATACTTGGAAGACAGGAATATGATCGTTTACTTTGTTAGGGACGTTTCAGAGGCCTTAAGTGTGGCATTGGAACATGGTTTTCGTCCGATATTTTTGGTTTGGTGGAGTCAAGACATAGGATGGCACGGTCTTTCCAACCCTGAAAATGGTACAAATGTCTTTAGCAGCGGAAGGATCTCCGTTTTCAGTATCAACCTCGATTGAGTGAAAAGCGTGAACGAAAGACCGCTAATAGTTGCTTGCATTCCTGCCTTTAACGAGGAGAAGACGATAGCCAAGGTTGTTTTGCTTGCGCAGAGGTACGCGGACAAAGTTGTAGTTTGCGATGATGGTTCTTTGGATTTAACAGGTGAAATTGCTAAGAGGCTGGGCGCTGAAGTAGTGAAGCATGAGCGTAGGTTGGGTTATGGGGCTGCTTTGCATTCTTTGTTTGGGAGAGCTAGGGAGTTGGGTGCGGATGTTATGGTGACTTTGGATGGAGATGGGCAGCATGATCCTGGTGAGATTAAGGCTGTTGTTGGGCCTATTCTTAGTGGAGAGGCGGATATTGTTGTTGGTTCGAGGTTTTTGGGCGAGAACAATGATGTTCCGTTTTATAGACGTTTAGGAATCAAGGCAATAACTAAGTTAACTGGAAGGGCTTCTGGGAACAGTTTTTCTGATGCCCAAAGTGGGTTTAGGGCCTACAACAAGAAAGCAATTGAAGGCTTGAAGTTGAATGAGAACGGCATGGGAGCAAGCGCCGAAATATTGCTACAGGCTGAGAAGGAGAGGTTTGGAGTGGTTGAGGTTCCAATAAATTGTCGTTATAGGGGCTTAGAGACTTCGAAGCATAGTCCATTAACGCATGGAGCTAGTGTAATTATGTCTATTGTTAGGCTTGTAGTAGAGGAGAAGCCCTTAATTCTCTTGGGCATACCTGGGACCATCTCCCTTCTAATCGGAATGTTCTTTGGGGCTTGGATGCTGCAGATCTACGCTGTGGAACAACAAATACCGACCAACATTGCGTTGGCTTCCATGACTTTCATACTGATAGGAATGTTTGCTGTTTTCACGGGTATAACGCTTTACGCCATTACGAGGCTGTCCCAGAAAATGAACAACAAACGGTAGGCAAATAGAGTTTGAGCATGCTCGAGATTGAAGTGTGCGAGATAAGGGGCAAATGTCCAGTCTACAAGGTTGGAGATAAGATAGTCATTGAGGGGCCAAGAATTCTTTTGGATAAGTCTGACGCCTTGTGTACCCATGCGTTGGTTTCTTTGTTGCATTATGTGGTTGCCTTTCAGGAAGGGGCGGACCCAGTAAGATTGGGGTTATGTAAGCCTAGAGAAAAGGAAGCTTATATTCAGTGTGTTGATCCTGGAGCGCCTTACACAGACGGTGGAACTGTAATTTTCAGATGCCGTAAAATCGGGAAAAAGAAAGATAAATGAAAGTCTCGATCATCCTCGGAACTCGTCCGGAAATAATTAAGTTGTCTCCTGTTGTTCGGGAGTGTGAAAAATCGGGGATAGACTTTTTCATCTTGCACACCGACCAGCATTATTCACATAATATGGACAAGGCTTTCTTTAGGCAGCTCAATTTACCTGCCCCTAAGTACGGTTTAAATGTTGGTTCAGGCTCCCACGCCGAGCAGACTGGAAGGATGCTTATTGGTATAGAGAAGGTTTTGGAGAAGGAAGAGCCGGATGTTGTTTTGGTTGAGGGAGATACTAACACTGTGCTTGCTGGCGCATTGGCCGCATCCAAGTTAGGTATTAGAGTGGGACATGTTGAAGCTGGATTGAGATCATATGATAGGAGTATGCCTGAAGAAACGAACAGAGTCTTGACAGATCACTGCTCAGATTATTTATTTGCTCCAACAGAGAAAGCGAAGAAAAATTTGTTAAGCGAAGGCTTGCCCGAAAATAAGATTTTTGTGACAGGGAACACGATTGTAGATGCTGTCTACCAAAATTTGGAGCTTGCCAATCAGAAGGGAAATGCCCTAGATGAATTTGGCTTAAAACCTGGGGACTATTTTTTGGTGACAGCCCATAGACAAGAGAATGTGGATAATAAAGGGCGATTATCTGGAATTCTGAAGGGCTTGGAACTAGTTGGGGATTATTTTTATGCTCCTGTAATCTACCCTATCCATCCTAGGGCTGAGAAAATGATGAAAACCTTTGGTTTAGAGGCTAATGGTGTAAAGTTGGTGGAACCCGTTGATTTTCTTATCTTTTTACAGCTTGAAAAAAACGCAAAGTTGGTCTTAACTGATTCTGGAGGGGTTCAGGAAGAGGCATGCATTCTGGGTGTGCCCTGTGTTACGCTCAGGAATAATACTGAACGTCCTGAAAGCCTGGAGGTGGGCTCCAACATTTTGGCTGGCACGGAACCGAATGAGATACTTAGGTGTGTTAAATTTATGGTTCATAACGGGAACCGTTGGAAAAATCCCTTTGGAGACGGAAACACAGGTAAAAGGATCGTTAAGATTTTAAGAGAAAAGTTCGCGTAAAGTCTGTTCCATTAGGAGGTTGATGTGATGAAAGTGCTGGTTACCGGTGGGCTGGGATTCATAGGTACCTCTTTGGTGCCCGAGTTGAGAAGGCGAGGGCATGAGGTCTGGGTTTGCGATGTGCGGCATTCCGAGGGTCCTAACTACGTGCGCTGTGACGTAAGTAATTATAGGCAAGTTGAGCGGATTTTTGAATCGCACGATTTTGATTACGTTTATCACGCTGCAGCAGAGTATGGTCGCTGGAACGGGGAGGACTACTATGAGAATCTCTGGTTAACCAATGTGGTGGGTACTAAAAACATGATCAGGCTTCAGGAGAAGAAGAAGTTTAGGATGATTTTCTTCAGCAGTGCTGAGGTTTATGGGGATTACGAGGGCGTGATGAAGGAAGACGTGATGGATAAGGTTGTTATTAAGCAGATGAATGATTATGCAATGACTAAGTGGGTTGGCGAAATGCAAGTTTTGAACTCGGCGGCTATGTTTGGAACAGAAACAGTGAGGGTGAGACCAGTTAACGCTTACGGTCCTGGCGAACATTATAGTCCTTATCGCGGCGTGGTTCCTACCTTCATTTACAAAGCATTAAAGGACTTGCCCTATACCGTTTACTTGGGTCATAGGCGCATTTTCGATTACGTTGAGGATACTTGTCGAACCTTGGCTAATATCATTGATAATTTCAAGCCTGGTGAAGTTTATAACATCGGGGGCAGGAAGGAGTGGGAATGTGACATAAAGTACCTGTCGGACCTTATACTGAGTTATTTGGGAAAGGATGATTCTAGGGTTGAATACAAGGAGGCAGAGCCATTCACGACAAAGGTGAAACATATGGACTTCTCTAAAGCGATAAGGGACCTGAAGCATGATCCTAAAGTTCCCTTGGAAGAAGGAATTTCCAAAACAATTGAGTGGATGAAGAGCGTATATGGTGCAAATTCCGTAAAATTTGAAGGATAGAGGTAATCATGGAGAAATACTTTGAGGAATATGAGAACAAAAGAATATTAATTACAGGTGGAGCTGGTTGTATTGGTAGCAACTTGACTCGTGCCCTGCTTAAAAATGGTGCGGGCAAGGTTTTTGTTTTGGATGACCTTTCGTCTTCATATAAGTGGAACCTGCCTAATGACCCCAATCTGGTCTTTATTCATGGAAGCATTCTAGACGAGGAGATCCTCAGGAGCGCTTTTTCTGAGAAGCCACAGTATGTTTTTCATTTGGCTGCTCTCTTTGCTAATCAGAATTCGATTGACCATCCTGAAACCGACCTTATGGTGAACGGGTTGGGCACCCTTAAAGTTCTTCAGTGGTCTCATCGTGCTAATGTTGAGAAGTTTGTTTTTGCTTCTTCCGGTTGTTCCGTGTATGGTAGCCAAGCGCCTCTGCCTTTGAAGGAGGACTTTGTCTCTCTCCATCTCGACACTCCATATCAGATTACTAAGTTGTTGGCTGAGCTCTATTGCAACTTTTTCCATAATTATTATGGTTTACCGGTCGCTATTGGGCGTTTCTTTAATGTGTATGGGCCTAGCGAGGTTCCTGGAAAGTATAGGAATGTCATACCGAATTTTATCTATTGGGCCTTGCGCCACGAGCCTTTGCCCATCACTGGGACCGGTGAGGAGACAAGGGATTTCACTTTCGTTAAGGATATAGTTGATGGGACTTTGCGGGTTGGCGCCCTTCCCAAAGCTGTTGGGGAAGCCATTAACTTAGCCTCTGGGACCGAGACCAAGGTCATTGATTTGGCGAATTGGATTAATGATCTTACGGGTAACAATGGAGTTAAGTTTGTTAAAAGGAGAAAATGGGATAAGATCGTCAAAAGACGGGCGTCTATTGAAAAGGCTAGGAGGATTCTTGGCTATGAGCCTAAAACTAACATGAAAACTGGCTTGAAAAAGACTTATGAGTGGTTTAAGGAAAACTGGGAATGCATTGAAGCAAGTGCAAAGTTTTAATGCATACGCCCATAGCACAGAATTAGGAATGACGTGAGGCTTATTAGGAGCTTAAGATACAGAATATGGTTGAGAGACCATGAGTGAGGCCAAGGTCATTACATTGGAGGATATTCGTAGATACGGTGGGAAGCACGCAGTTCTTGTTGAAGGGAAGATTGTTGCAGCTTCGGAAAATCCGGCTGAAGCATATAGAGAGGCTAGGAAGAAGTATCCTGGCAAAAGGGTCATTTTGGCATACATCCCAACTGAGGAATCGCTTATTTTATGAAGCGGTATTGCTTCCCGTGGCGCCAGGAATACTCACGGTTGGTTGGCGTTATTTATAGGCCGGTGATTGAGGTCCTGCTTGAGGGTCAGGCGAAAGAGTGGATTCCTGTTGAGTCTTATGTGGACAGTGGGGCGGATGTATCCCTTTTTCCAAGGTACATAGGTGAAGACCTGCTTGGATTGAAGATTGAAGAGGGAGTTTCGAGTCAGCCGATGGGGATTGCTGGTCAAACCGTTAACGCTTGGATTCACAAGGTCTCTGTCAAACTTGGTGAGGAGCGTTTTGAAAGTAGGATCGCTTTTGCCGAAACGAACCTCGTACCCAGTTTAATCGGGAGAACCGATTTCTTTGACCGTTTCACTGTGGTGTTCGATCACAAAGAGCTGAAAACATGCTTTGTCATAAATAAGCTTCAGAGATGAGGTTCCTGCCTTTATTGAGGAGAACTCTGTAGGCATCTTTTTCGGGCAAAAAGCCTAGGGGTAGGGGGTAGTGGAAAAAAATTACTATCAAAAATTTCACGCAAAAATCATGCGCATACGCAAAGTTGACACGGCTAATATGCGTGGGAAGGCATTACAAACTTTAAAGGGTCCCTCAAGGTTAGTGTTATGCACATTTTGGTGATTGCAGAGTTGTTTCCGCCTGATATGGGTGGGGGTAGTACGCGGGCGTTTAATGTTGTTAAGGGTCTTGTTTCTTTGGGGCATAAAGTGACTGTTGTAACAGCTTTCCCTCACTATCCAGCAGGTAATATTCCGAGGAAGTACAGACATAAATTGATAAGTATGGAGTTTGTTGGTGGGTTTAGGGTTTTTAGGGTTTGGGTTCCTTCTTTGGCTTCTAGGGGTTTGGCTAGGAGGCTAGTTTTGTTTCTTTGTTTTTGTTTTTCTTGTTTTTTTGCTTTGCCTTTTGTTGGGCGTGTGGATGTGGTTTTTGCGGCTTTTCCTAATGTTTTTCGGTTTGTTTTAGCGTGCGCTAGCGGAGTTGTAATAAAGCATATAAATGTGTGCGGGTAGCCTTTCGGATGGGGTGAAAGTGTGAGCTCGGACGCCTCGGCGTTGATGGATAGGTTGGATGCGATTGAGGCTCGCCCGCGAAAAATCGAGGAGGAAGTAGTGAAGGGAAGGGAAGTTGTCGTCATCGACGAAGCCCGTCTGCGTTCCATGAGGGAGGCGGTTAGTGATTTTCTAGAGTTGTCTGGGAGGCTTAAGGGGCAATGGAAGGGGTCGTTGAGCTCTGTTGAAGAAGTTCGGAAGATGAGAAAGCATCACCGAGGCTATTGATGAGGCGCTTTCGTCCAATAACCTTGATTTGCGCGTGCCCTGGTAAACCTTTAAAATATAGAGGCGTCATAAAATAAGTAAGGTGAAGTTCATGTCTTCGTCAAGCGTTACTGTGAAAGTGCCAAGGGATTTAGTCGAGGCTTTAAAGCTCTTGGAGAGGTCTAAGCCAGCGGGGGAGGCCTTGAAAGGGTTGATGGTTCATGAGGTGGAGAGGAGAATACGTAGGTATAGGCTTATGGCTAAGGTTTTTGAGTCAAAGTATAAGATGGGTTTCCGTGAGTTTGATGAGCAGGGTGTTGTGGAAAAGTTAGGTCATACGTGGGATGTGGAGAAAGATTACTTTGACTGGGAGTTAGCCACAACTGAGCTTGAATCTTTGGAGAAAATTTTGAGAAGGTTAGTCTCTAATTGAAAGATGGATGCCTCTTATAAAGTGCTGTGAGTATTACTTTTGGGGGATTGGAGTGGTCGAAAGCGCGGCTGTCGTTAAGAGGGTCTCTAAAGTTTTAGGTGTCCCGCCAGAGGAACTGATAGTGAAGGGTGTGGAAGAGTTTCTGCAGGTGCAGCTAAGGATGTGCTTAACCGAGATTCAGGAGGTAAAAGCACGGTATGGGGTTAAAGATGCTGTTGAGCTGGAACGGAAAATTCGCGAGGGAGCCGTTGAAGAGCATCCCGCGTGGGAAGACCTGATCCTTCTGGAGAACCTTGAAGAGCGCGCTAGGATAATCCACAGGGAATTAAGGGCTCTGAAATCGTGACAAATTATACAGGCGTAGAAACAATATTTAAGGAAATTATCGAGATTGTTCTTACCGAGTTCAGCGACATCGTTACTGATGCTCGTATACTTCTCACCCCGTCAGGAGCCGTCGAAAAACTCCGTGTTTTCGTTAAAGAGGGCAGCTTTGTTGATGTATGGTTATCCCCGTCAGGTAAATTCTCTTACCACTGGGAACACAGGCATATAAGGGGTCTCATACATCGGCATGATAACGCTCCTCATAAACGGTGGCGGTCGATTAAGACTTTTCCCAAACACTTTCATGATGGAAGCAGAGAAAACGTTGTTGAAAGCGAAATTCCAAATGAACCAAGGGAGGCAATACGTTTTTTCTTGAGATTTATACGTCGCAAATTAGAAGAGTACAAAACTTTGTAACCGTTCTGCGGGATAGGATCGTTATGAGGAGAGCACCTGTCCGAAAGGCGCGAAAAGTCTTGGATATAATCCAGAAACAGGTATGAATGCAGCGTTGATGTTGTCGTTATGGATGTTTTGGTGATTGCTGGGCTTTTTCCGCCTGATATGGGTGGGGGTAGTACGCGGGCGTTTAATGTTGTTAAGGGTCTTGTTTCTTTGGGTCGGGGTGTTTACACTACTGGATATGGAAAGTTTAAATCTTTCAATGACTAGGTACTTGGTTGGTGACCTTTAGTGGGAGCGAAGGTAAAGGTTACGAGGAAGGGGGTTCTTATTCCTGAAGAGATTTTCAAAGAGTTGATGAGCGCATATCTCAAGGTAGAGCAGATTCTAGCCACCTTAGAAACGCTTGCAGATGAAGAAGCGTTGAGGACGATCGAAAAGAGCAGGGAAGAGGTGGCTAAGGGCGAGTATACTGAATGCTCGATAGACGAACTGGAGAAAGTTTTGAAGTAGCATGCCATATAAGGCTAGGTTTTCAAGGATTTTTGTTAGGCTTGGTGGAAGCCCATTAGAGAAATTGAAAATAGACCTTGTCGATAAGTTGCATGGTATTATAAGGGAGCAAGCAGCGGCCGAAGTTGCGAGCCCTTGATGTTGTCGTTATGAATGTTTTGGTGATTGCGGAGCTTTTTCCGCCTGACATGGGTGGTGGGGCTACTAGGGCTTATAATGTTGTTAAGGGGCTTTTGAAGGCTGGTTGTGATGTGACGGTTGTTTCGGCTTTTCCGCATTATCCGACTGGGAGTGTTCCTAGAAAATATAGGTGGAAGCCTTTGAGTGTTGAGTATGAGGGAGGTTTTAAGGTTATTAGGACTTTTGTTCCTGCCTTGGCTTCGGATGGGTTGGTGAAGCGAGTTTTGCTTTTGGCTTCTTTTATGTTTTCTCTTTTCGCTTTGCCTTTTGTTGGGTGTGTGGGTGTTGTTTGGGCGGCTAATCCTAATGTTTTTTCGGTTTACTCTGCCTTGGTTTGCGGTTTTTTTAAGGTTTGTTCTGTGGTGCAGAATGTGGATGACCTTTGGCCAGAAGAACTCTATAACTTGGGTATGTTAAAGTCTCGTATGCTTCGGAGGGTGGCTGAGTTTGTTTCTAGGTTTGCTTATAGGGCTTCGGTGGCTATAACGCCTATTAGTCCGGCTTATGTGCGCGCGAAACTGAGGCTAGCTTCATATCTGTCTAGGTGTTCGTTAGTTTAACATGCGGTGGTGGGTATAGGATGGTTGGAGATTTATGCAGAAGCCGATAAGGATATCTAGTCATGCCAGAAGGAGGATGGCGAGGTACCGGTTGGGTGAAGATGTGGTGATCGGGGCTTTAAGAGAACCGGACTGTGTGCTTGTTGGTTATCGTGGGAGGAGGATTGTGCATAAGTTTAAGAATGACTACGTTCTAAGAGTGGTATATGAGGAAGACGGTGTCATAACTGTGGTGACTGTTTATCCTGCGAGGCGTGAGAGGTATGCGGAGACGGTTTAAGAAGGTGAAGTACAGTTCGGATGTAGACGCTCTAGTGATTACTCTTAGTGAAGAGAGACCTGAGTATGGGGAAGACGTTGGAGAGAACATTATAATCCATTACGCCAAGGGCGGTAAGCCCGTCGAGATCGAGATATTGGACGCCAGCGAACTTGTAATATCATCCATGGAAGCAATAACTCTCAAGGCAAAAGAGAGGGCGTCTTAAATCAACCGGGCGTGGTGCGTGCAGAGTTAGCCTAGTAGCCTATGTGTGTATGAATAGGATTTATTTAGAGCGAATTTATGAGTGCCAAGTTGCATGAAAACATGAACGTTAAAGTCCACGGAACTTTGGAAAGCGGGCCGTTTGTAGTTGCAGCCATTCCTGCCTTTAATGAGCAGGAAAATAGGGCGTCTTTAAAGGTCTCTAAGGCATAGTGTTATGCGTATTTTAGTAATAGCTGAGCTTTTTCCGCCTGACATGGGTGGAGGAAGTACTCGAGCGTTTAATGTTGTTAAGGGGCTTTCACTTGCTGGTTGTGACGTAACTGTTGTTGCAGCCTTTCCTCATTATCCAACAGGGAACGTTCCTGGAAGGTATAGGTGGAAGCCTTTGAGTGTTGAGTGTGAGGGAGGGCTGAAGGTTATTAGGACTTTTGTTCCTTCTTTGGTTTCTAGGGGTTTAGCCAGGAGGCTAGTGTTGTTTCTTTCTTTTCTTGTTTCGTCCTTGTTTGCTTTGCCTTTTGTTGGATGTGTGGATGTGGTTTTTGCGGCTAATCCTAATGTTTTTTCTGTTTACTCTGCCTTGGTTTATGGGTTTTTTAAGGGTTGTTCTGTGGTTCAGAATGTGGATGACCTTTGGCCAGAAGAACTCTACAACTTGGGTATGTTAAAGTCTCGTATAGTTCGTAAAATAGCTGAGTTTGTTTCTGGGTTTGCTTATAAGGCGTCGGCGGCTATAGAGAGTTTAGAAAATGCTTAGAATAGGTATAATTGTATCTCATCCATTTCACCGAAGTTTGGGAACAACGGTTCGTATAATGGAATTGGCATTTAGTTTATCCAAGATGGATGTTGAAGTTTACATTTTCTCCCCATTTGAAATTAGTCGTTCTTTAAGTGAACATATTCACGTATGTCACGTCGCCACATCTGCTTCAAAACTAGGGCTTTCCAACACTGCCTATAGTTTATTTCGCTCCATGTTCAACAACGCCTTTCTCAGTCGGAACTTTGCTCTTAAAGAATCCGTATTAAACATGTCCATTAATAGCCTAGCAAAGAGTCTTTATCATGTAGTGAAGAATATCACGTTGGATGTTATTCAAGGAGAACAGGAAATAGCATCGCTAGCGTCTCTGAAAATTGGCAAAAAATTGGGTATTCCTGTCATATCAGATTTACATAATATCTGGGCTGAAGAGGTTGTAGCTTCAGGAATAATCAACAGGAATGACCGGCAATTTGAAACGCTTCAGAAACTTGAAAATGAGATTGTCAGTGGAGCAGATATGGTAGCCGTCGTGAGTAAAGAGATGAGGCAATATGTAAAAAATGAGTACAGCGCTCATGGAAGTCGGGTAGTCGTAGTTCCCAATGGTAGTAGATTGAGAGTTCAAGAGGCAAAATACAATGATAATCCATCAAAGGTCGTATATACGGGTCTGCTTGCATATCGAGAGCATCTGGATCTCTACATAAAAAGTATGCCAAAGGTTGTTCAAAGGTTTCCGTTAGCAAAATTCTACCTTGCGGGCAAGGGCGAAGATGAAAAAATGCTCCAACGACTCGCTAGTAATCTTGGAGTAAGACCCGTATTCAAATGGTTTCACCCAGTTAACGCGAAAGAAGAGTTCTTCGATTTTCTTTCTTCATGTCATGTTGGGGTTCTTCCTTCAACGAGTGATATTGCGCGTCAAATGGGATATCCAATAAAACTTTTCGACTATCTTTCTATGGGGCTGCCTGTTGTAGCGAATGATATTGGCGCATGGACTCGCATAATAAGCGAGAAGAGAGTTGGCATTCTCACAGAAGACGATCCACAGAGTTTTGCAAATGGGCTTCTTGAGCTCCTAAAAAATCCTGAGCTATTGTACGCATGCGGTAAAAGAGGAATCACTTTGATAAAAACAGAGTTTAATTGGGATTTTTCAGCTAAAGTCCTGTTGGAGAATTACAAAAAGTTATTAAATTAAAAATATTGAGAAGGAGATCGTTATAGAAGAAAATATAAAATCATTAATTGGAAAGAAAGAGAAAATCGTTAAAGAAAGACTTGATCTAGCAGTTCACTGGATGCTCCATTCAGGAATTCAGAACTATTCCTATGAAAACTCAACTATCAATGGGGGTTTTGGCTGCTGGTACGACATGGAAAGAAAAGAGTACCCATTTGTCTATGGTGAAATTACAGGATATGCAATAAAGACTCTTCTTTACTTGTATAATCTAAAAAGGCAAAGTAAATATTTGGAAAAGGCCGTAAATGCTGCTGATTGGCTAATAACTTATATGCAATACAAAGGAGAGGATCCGAACGCAAGAGGGGGATTTCTTTGGAAAAGATTTCCAGATGGCTCTTTGAGTACACTGGTTTATTCTTTTGATACTGGGATGTGCATAGCAGCGCTGGTAGACCTTTTTCATACAACTAGGAAGCATAGATATTTAGACTCAGCCATTTCTGCTGCTGATTGGTTAATTGATGTAATGCAAAATAGAGATGGATCCTTTAAAGCGTGCTACAATCTCAAAAATAGATCCTTTGAAGATTATGATGGAAAATGGTCTAGGGCATCGGGATCTTATCATGCAAAGATTTCCATAGGTCTGCTTAAGCTATATAATACTGTACAAGATGAGAAGTTGAAGGTGAGCGTGAACACTCTTTGTAATTGGGTGTTGAAGATGCAAGGGCATGATGGAAAATTCAAAACTAATGAAAATTCTGGGGACATTTACCTTCATGCGCATTGTTACGCAATAGAGGGCTTGCTATATGCCTTTAAGGAGTATGGCTATACAAGATTTGAAAAAGGGGCCTTTGAAGGAGCTAAGTGGTTAGCAAATGCGCAGAATTTGAAGGGTGGTATAAGTAGATGGTATTACAATGATTATGGATTTAGTTATGACGAGAACACTGAGGCCTTGGCACAAGCAATAAGGATATGGTTAATTGTCGATTCTCTCTCTCATCGGGGCAACATTTTCTATGAAAAAACAGAAAAAGCACTTAATCGCCTCTTAAGTATGCAATGTTTAGCCACGGAAGACAATAGAGCAAAAGGAGGGTTTTACTACGCTATTATTGATCACAAACTCGTTCCTCACGTTAATTGTTGCGCTACACTCTTTTCGGTACAAGCATTACAAATGTACTTGGACTGGAAAACTCAAAGGTTTTCGTTTGACCATTCCTTAGATCGGTTAATTTGACTTTTAAGTATTAAAAATGATAAGTGAAGGCCTTGATCATTAGTAAGAGGTGGTGAAACTGAACGAATCGTTTTGGAAGAATAAAAGGGTATTAGTCACTGGAGCAGATGGCTTTATCGGTTCGCACCTTACAGAAAACTTATTGAACGAGTGTGCAGATGTACCTGTTCTTGTTAGGGCTATAAGCGGAGCGTGTGGATATCACTTAAAAAATATTTCTCACCTAGAAAATAGAATCACTATAATTCCAGCTGATATCAGTAGCTCAGACTCGATTAATCTCATTAAAGAAAGTGATCCTGACGTTATTTTCCATTTAGCTGCAGTTGCATATGTAAACTTTTCTTTCGATCATCCTAGGGAGGTTATGAGAGTCAATCTTGATGGGACCCTAAATGTTTTGGAAGCAGCAAGGGATCTGGATTTAGAGCGCGTAGTTATAACATCGTCTTCTGAAGTTTATGGTCCGGCTCAAACGCCTTCAATTGACGAAAATCATCCTTTGAAACCGACGTCCCCTTATGCAGCGTCAAAAGCCGCAGCAGATCGTTTAGCTTATTCCTATTGGAGGACGTACGCCATTCCTGTGGCGATAATAAGACCGTTTAATACTTATGGGCCCCGTCATACCTATGATGTTATTCCGAGGTTTATTAGATTAGTTTTGGAAGGAAAGCCACCGACCATCTATGGTTCTGGGGAGCAAAGTAGAGATTTTACTTATGTTAGCGATATGGTGCGTGCCTTTTTATGCATGGGGTCTGATAAAAAAGCAATAGGGAACGTGGTTAATTTTGGTACTGGCAAAGACGTCAAAATTAAGGACTTAGCATATAAAATTATTGAAATTGCCGGGGTAGATTTGGAGCCGATTTACTTGAAAGAGAGAAAAGCTGAGGTAGATAGACTTTGTTGTAACTACGAAAAGGCAAAAAAACTATTTGGTTGGGAACCTCAAGTTTCCCTCGATGAAGGATTGAGTAAAAACATTGAATGGTGTAGAAAACATTGGTTCATTACAAAACCAACGATTCGTCCGGGCAAGAAGTCTCGAAATACACACGACTAACGTGCTTCATGAATAGATGACGAAAGCTATGAAAGACTTGATGCTTGATATAGGCTGTGGCGAAAGTAAAAGGGAAGGCGCTATAGGCGTTGATTTTCGAAAAACGAATTCGGTTGATGTTGTGGCGGATGCGCGCCAGTTGCCTTTCATAAACGAGTCTTTCGACCATGTTTACTCTAGTCACTTAATTGAGCATGTCAGCCATCAAGAGGTTAAGAGTGTTTTGACTGAGTGGACACGCTGCTTGAAGAAGGGGGGGATTTTTGAGATTCGTTGTCCCGACCTTCGCGCTAGAGCTCTTCTATTCTTTCTTAACCCCTCGTGGCAGAATGTAAGGAATATCTATGGAGCCCAAGACCATGCTGGGAATAATCATAAATGTGGTTTTTCCTCTGGGCTTCTAAAGGACTTGCTGGAATCGTGTGGAATTAAAAACGTGAAAAGGATAATTAAGGGTTATAAGGGCGTACCTTTCCTGCCTGATTGTCTCCATGTCCGGGGCATTAAGAGCTAGAGTTTAAATGAATATTCTATGTCTTGAGGAGGGTTTCCTTCCGGAACTGACTTCCGGGCGTCTTCCTTACGAGTTCGCGCGGGAACTCGTTCAGCGTGGTCATACAGTTACAGTAGTGACTATTTTTCCAAGGAAACTATGGGTGAAGCAACAACTTACCATACCTAAAGCTAAGTTATTTTATTGGGATCAAATGGGTAAAGTCTTGATTTTAAGATGCTGGCCTCAATTTAAAGGTAAATCGATCGTCACAAGGACTTTGGAATACCTGATAATCCCCCTTTCTCTGCTTTCAGGGGGGCTAATTGCTGGTCGAAAAGAGGTTATTCACTGTCAGTCTCCGCCATTGCTACTTGCATTTACGGCATGCATTCTTAAGATGTTAACTCGCGCAACGTTTATTCTTAGAATCCAAGATATACATCCAGATGCGCTTGTTAAAATCGGGCTAATCAAGAACAAGCTTTTAATTAAAGCTTTAGAGGTCTTAGAGAAGTTTGTCTATTGTTGTGCAGGTCATATAACGGTTATAGCAGATGGTTACAGAAGAAATATTCTATTAAAGGGGGTAAATCCTGAAAAGGTGAGCTTAATACCGAATTGGGCAGATATTCAAAGAATAGAGTCTACACAGAAAACCGACGAGCCCTCCATTAACAACAGCTTAACGAACAAATTTGTTGTCACTTACGCCGGAACAATGTCTTGGCCGCAAGACCTTGAAACGGTGATTGAGGCAGCGCATCTTCTTAATGAATATAAAGACATATTATTTCTTATAGTTGGGGAAGGGGTCAAAAAGGAACCTTTGATGAAGAGAAGTGAAAAACTTAAGCTGAAGAATGTGGTGTTCATGCCCTTACAACCACGCGACGTCTACTTTAAGATCCTGCAAGCCTCCGACGCATGTTTTGTGCCCCTACGAAAAAACTACAATTCTCCAACAGCTCCGTCTAAAATGCTGGAGATAATGGCGTGCAGCAAGCCAATAATAGCTAACGTACCCTACGATTCGGATGTTCACAAAATAATTAGCGAAGCTGGATGTGGCCTATGGGTTGAACCTGAAAACCCTGAATCATTGAGCCAAGCCGTGCTAAAGCTCTATGAAAATAGAGATCTTGTTAGGCAACTTGGAGGAAAAGGCAGAGAATTCGTGGAAAACCACTTGTCATTAACAGTATGCATGGATAAGTACGAGGCGCTCATCAACTCACTCCTTGCAAAAAAAGTTCGAAGCTAACATCATGAGAATCCTACAAGTGATACCTGTTTTCTCCGCTCCGTTCGGCGGACCAGTAAGGGTTGTACGTTCCATATCCAAAGAACTTGCAAAAGGACATGAGGTTACTATTTACACTACAAGCGCATTGGATCATAGACGTGATTTCAAAGGCTTGCCTACAGAAGTTGAATTGGATGGATATCGGGTCGTCTATTTTCCAAGGATCTTTAGATTTAGTGGGTTTAATGTTTCGCCAACTATGGCAAGAGCATTACGGAAGACTCTTAGAGAATTCGATATTATACATCTTCACTCTTGGCGCCAGTTCCAGGACGTGATAGTTCATTACTACGCCAAAAGGTATGGTGTTCCTTACGTGTTGCAGACTCACGGCTCGCTTCCTAGGATTATGGCAAAACAAAGGTTGAAGTGGATTTATGATGTGTCTTTTGGATACAGCTTGTTGAGAGATGCTTCGAAGGTGATTGCTCTTAGCCGAACAGAAGCCCAGCAGTATAGGGGTATGGGTGTACCCGAAGAGAAAATTGAGGTTATACCTAATGGAATCGACTTGTCTGAGTATGGTGATCTGCCGCCTAAAGGGTCTTTCAAGAAGAAGTTTTCAATAGATAATGACGAAAAAATAATATTGTACTTGGGCAGAATTCACAGAATAAAAGGGATTGACATTCTTGTTAAGGCGTTTGCAAATGTCATTGAGAAATTGGATGATGTTAGGCTTGTGGTTATTGGTCCTGACGACGGATATCTCGGTGAACTTGAAGCCTTGATTAAGACTCTGAAGATACGGGATTATGTGCTGATTTTAGGTCCCTTGTATGGCAGGGATAAACTTGAAGCTTATGTTGATGCAGATGTATATGTTCTGCCGTCAAGATATGAAACCTTTCCGATGGGTTTGCTCGAGGCTTATGCTTGCGGTAAGCTCGTAGTTGCTTCAAGGGTTGGTGGACTGAAGGATTTAGTCGTAGATGGAGAGACGGGGTTATTAGTTGAACCGGGAGATGTAAAGCAACTGGCACGCTCTATGCTTTGCCTGTTAAATGACGATGATGAACCCGAGGAAATAAGCCTAAAAGGAAGAGACATCGTAAGAGAAAACTTTGCCATAGAAAAGGTTGTCGATAGGTTGGAGCGGCTATATGAGGGCCTTTTTTAGCACTTAGAGGGTTTTATGAGCACTCTGGTTAGTAGCTCATATCTGCCGGGTTGGTCTGTTGTTTTCTACACTTTGTATTTTACGCGTGGTATGGATAGCGAGTGCGGATAATTCATGCACAACTTTTGTTTAATGTTTTTAGGTGATTTTTAGTGAGAGTTCTTTTTTGTAGTAGAGATGCGACGTATTCGGAAACTCCTGACTGGGCTAGGGTTACATTAAATTTAGCAAAAGCATTAGCAGAAATAGGATGTGAAGTTTGGTCCGTAACTCCACATTGTAAATTTTCACTTAAACCGTGGGAAAAGCACGTTCATTTCATTGGTAGCCTAAATGACTTAGAGAAACAAAATATAAAATTCGATATTGTGCAGGGAGTGGGCCTTTCTTCAGGAAAAATCGTGGTTGAACTTGCAAATAAGTTTAATGCAAAGCCACTTCAATGGTTTTCCAATGACATTTTACTAAACTTAAGCGACTTCTCATATATGCTTGCACATGAACGGCCTATAATCTCGAGAAGCAAAGAACGGTTTATGCTTTGTTTACAGGGTTTAATTCCAGCCAAACTGAAAAGGTTTATGATAAAGAAGTTTCATGTTTCAAACCTAGTAGTTCCAACATGGCATGTAGCTAACCAATTTATCAGATGTGGCGTAGAGCCAAACAAGATGTTCGTCATTCCTTTAGGCGTTGATTCTCAGCTATTTTTACCTATTTCATTCGGTGAACATTTTCTGGTTGAAAATGAAGTTAAAAATTTCATCCGAAATTCTGTTTTCTTTTTCGGAGGTACCACGCCGTTTCGTGGAATCCAGATGGTTGTGGAAGCTTTTAAGATAGCTAATAGAAAAGTAAAAGATGCTAAACTGGTTTTAGCGATTTGGGGTTCACGTCTGCAGTGCAAGAATTGTCTTAATATCGGTTACAAGAAAGATCTTTATCACTATGTTGGTTTATTCGATGTTATTTGTTTGCCGTTCAAGTCTACGTACGGTATGACCTCTATACCTCTGACATTACTTGAGGCAATGTCCGTAGGTAAACCTGTAGTTTCGACCAATATTAAGCCTATATCAGAAGTCATTATCCCGAACAAAGATGGTATATTGGTAGATTATGATAAGCAAAGTATAGCTAGGGCTATAGTGGAACTACTTGAAGATGAACCGCTAAGAGAAAGGCTTGGTAACAATGCGAGGAAAAAAATTGAGCAAAAGTACGATTGGAGAGTAGTAGCAAAAAAATTTGCGGAACTTTATGCCGGGTTATGATGATTAATTGAACGTAGAAGAAGTGCCTAGTAAAGCGAAAGTTATGAATTATTACAATATAGAATCCAAGGTATTTGAAGAAACTAGATACGGAAGCGAGGGAGGTAAAGCATACTTTGAAATTAACGCGAAAATCGCTTCTGATGTGCTGGGTTCAGTAGATAGAAAACTTATTCTTGATATAGGAACTGGAACAGGAAGATACGCTGAGTATTTGATTGAAAGAGGATCTTCCGTCATAGGTATAGACTTGTCAATCGATATGTTAAAACTAGCAAAGCAAAAAAGAATATGGTGTATTAAAGCAGATGCGGAGAATTTACCATTTCGATCTAATGTCTTTGACGCAGCGATTTGCATTAAGACTGTTAGATTTTTGACCGATGCTAAAAGAGCGTTCACCGAAATAAATAAAGTTTTCAAGAACAATAGTATTTTTGTATTTAATTTCTTCAATGACTCCGCGGTTAAATCACGAATTGCGCGGAAGTTAGGATTAATTCTTGGAAGGAAGTTAAAGTATGATATATCGTATAAAGATATGGTAAATATAATACTTTCTTGCAACTTTACAATAGTGGAGACTAGGGGAACCATGTGGTTATTAACTCCATTCTGGAAAACTAAAAATAGATATTTGGCGCTTTTCACAAAATCTCTAGAAAAACTTGTTGACAACTTCCTTCCTTCAACATGGGCTTCTTTATTATTCATTGGTTGCAAGAAGCAAATCTAAGTTCTGAAGAGAAATGCGATTTGATCATTATTTTTAGGAAATTACAAAGGCCCCTTACGATCTCGAAATATTTTACAGACGATAACTAAATCCATCATATTTCGAATTAATGAAGGTAGAAGCAATAGTATACTTAAAGAAAATGAAAAGTTACTTGGAATAACAATGAAGGCTAAAGTTTGTATTGTGACGTTTCCTTTGGGTCAAGCAGGCTGTGCTCCTTTATCAAATTTAGTGAAATTGTTTAGTAGACTCGCTGATAGAGTTTACGTGGTCTCTGGCGGTGCCTCATTAGAAAATTTAAAGTTTGATGCTAACGTTCAGGTAATGGGGGTCATTCATATCGTTAGCTCAAATTTATTCATGAGGATTGTTAACTACATGCGTACGCAACTTAAGATTTTACGTTCTATAATTATGGTTTCTAGAAAGGTTGACTTTTTTGTTTTCTTTATTGGAGGAGAGGGTTTGATTCTCGCCATGTTAGCATTAAAACTTCTAGCGAAAAAAGTTGTATTGATGCCAGGAGGCATCGCAACAAAGGGATATTCCCTCAAAGAGGATCCTCTTTCCAAATTTATGTCGGTACTGGTTAGCCTTAACTTAAACTTGGCGGATAGGCTGGTTCTATATTCACGTAATCTGATCAGCGAAGGAAGATTCACAGGATATCAGTACAAGGCGATCATTGCGCACAGGCACTTCATAGATTTCACTCAGTTTAAGATAAGGAAGAAAATTGATGATAGACAGAGTATAGTGGCATACATAGGGCGATTGAGCGAGGAGAAAGGGGTCTTAAATTTTATCCAGGCTATACCTTTGGTGCTAAAGGAAAGGAAAGATGCCTGCTTTATGCTATGTGGCAAAGGAGAACTATCTGGCAAAATCAAGAACATCAGAGATGAAGAATTTAAAGTGCATGTTAAGCTGATGGGATGGATTCCTCATGAGGATATTCCACTTTATTTGAATGAGTCGAAACTACTTGTTTTACCATCATTAAGCGAGGGTTTACCCAACATTTTACTTGAGGCCATGGCTTGCGGAACCCCTGTTCTAGCTGCACCAGTTGGAGCAATACCAGATGTAGTTGTTGACGGGAAAACTGGCTTCCTCCTGAAATCTGCAAGACCGGAGCACATTGCGGAAAGAGTAGTGGAGTTACTTGACAATACGGGTTTGCTGGAAAGAGTTAGCGAAGGAGCATACAAACTTGTCAGAGAAAAGTTTCGTTACGAAAAAACGCTAGAATCATGGAGAAATGTCCTTAAAGTTCTGCAGGAATAGCCGAAGATCTATGCAAATAACTCAACTTTTATTTTTGAGGTAAAATTATGATAGAGTTTGTCATACTAATCATATGGTTCCTAGTCTTAACGCTCCCCGCAGGTTTAATTTTTATTTTATTGATAGAGCGGACCAGCGGATGCAAGAAATTTACCTCAGCAGAATCTTTTTACTTTTCGATAGTTGTGGGTCTCGTTTATTTGGCCTTTGTTAGTGATTTGCTTCTCGCATTCCGATCACTTAACTTAGTCAATTATTTGATTTCTATAGTTATCTGCTATGTGTTACACTTTTCAATCGCCTATGTGGCTCGTGGTAAACGACTAATGACAAGATATGAATTGAGCTACTTATTGAAAACACGGTTCTCAAATACTTTGCAATTATGGATCGCTAAGTTTAGAGAGAGTAAATACCATTATTTTGGGCTACTTGTAATAATACTTTACTCAACAATCTCCAGATTGCCTGGACCGCTAAGCACAGCGGGAGTTTTAGCCTCAGATACTTGGGGAATTATGGCGTTGGGCAATTACGTCAAGCATTTGGGCTATATTCCCGAAGAGTTCGTATACATTTTTGGCGTCGGGGATAAGACTCTACTTGGCCTTATGTTCACCTGCGGACTAGATCCTCTTTTTATAACCAAGTTTCTCCAACCAGTTGTTATCCAACCTTTGATTACCGTCACGATATTGCTTTTCCTTAAAAAGCTTAGATTAAGGGATCGCTATGTTTTTTTGGGGGCATTACTTTTCATTCTTGCCCCCCAACTTAAAATTGAAAATGAAATCTATCATCCAAGAAATTTAGGTTATCTCCTGGCATTCACTTCAGTTTATGTCATGACCTTTTATAGGAAGCATAACCAAGGATCAACGTTGCTGGGAACGCTTATTGGAGGGATCTGCCTTTATCACCTGCCAAATGCCATACCAATACTGATCCTTCTATTCATTTGTGCAGTGGTAGAATTAAGCAAGGGCTTTGTAAGACACTCCGCTACAAGCAAATTGAGGGGTTTGATTGAAGTTTCTTCGGTAGCGTTCCTTTTGGTTTCGCCACTTTTCGTGAGAACACTCATGTTGTTTTCTACATCAAGTAGATATTATTCTGCTTTTGTAACATCCTCCGCTACATCAACTGTTGAACAGGAGATTTCAGCGGGCTGGCCTATCATAATTGAAAATACGTTCAAGACAATGGAATTTTACACCGCAGGCGGATTGATAGCCTTCATATTCGCGTTTCTAGCTTTACTACTTAACATAAAGCTGAAAAAATACGATGTTAATTTTACATCATTGTACTTCCTTATTCTGTTTTTCCTAGGATTTAATCCCTACACCAGATACATTTGGGGTGCCTATGATAGATATCGGTTCTTTACACCTTTCGCTTTCCCAGAAGCAGTACTTGTATGCGTGTTCATGCAATATCTACACGAATATAGGATAAAACTTGGGTTTGAAAGTGAAAACTCAGGGAAATCAAGAGAACTGAATCTCACAGTAGCTCTGCGTTATCTATTCACCATATTGCTTCTTTCCATAGTGATATCATCAGCTTTACTTTCATATCCTTACGTTTTCTATAGAGAGGTACATGCAGATGATGCGGACTTACTCGAGGCATTAAACTTCATTAAAGAAAATAGCGATGTGAACTCCAAGATCCTCACATATACTCCAGGCCGCTATGTTAACGGAGATATCGCAGGAATTGCTTTCGCATGGTTGGCTCCGAGAACCATTATAGGCGACGACATCGTGCTTATGGGCCCATCGAACATCCATCAATACATGAAATGCGCGGAAGTAAAATATGTGCTCGTATTTCAGCAAGATTATAGTGAAAAAGAGTTGATCGAAGCCCATTTCAATGTGAAGACGTTTGGGAAATACTTAGTGGTGTGGATAAGTGAAAGCTGAATGAGGAAAAGAAGAATGATATCTATTGCAATGATGGTTGTTTCGGAATGGATAATTCTATTAATATCGTTCATACTGTATGAAATGAGAGGATCATTTGTTTATTTACTGAGAAGCGGTATGCATTTAACCTCTGACGACTTTCTATTATTCGTAGGAACATACAGTGGAAGACCAATCGACATCAAGATTGTTATACCATATCTTCCTTCTCATTTTTCAAGTTTTTATGAGCCGTTCATATCCACCATGGTTTGTCTATCATTATTCTGGGTGATCTGCGGAGTTATTTCCGGCTCTATATCTAAGAGTTTAAGAGAAGGAGTTTTAGGTGCTATTTCCCAATACGTCTCTTTCGTGATATTTGCGCTTTATTTTAACAATATTTACAGCACAGCCTCTATGTGCGTAGGTTTTTCATTGCTCATGTTTTCCATGTATTTCAGTCTCCATTACAAACTATTAAAAAGTGGCATAACATGAAGGCGCCTCGATTAACCCTTATTTTATTATTACTACTTTGTGTAAATACAGCATTTCTTATGCTTGCTCTTGCATATTATAGTAGCACAATTCAGGGATCTTCACCTCTTATATACGCAGGCGCAATTCCAAATACTTTCATAGAGGGAGAAATAGAGCTTAATTTAACAGGAGAAAAAAGTTACGTGTTAGATCTTCCATCCTATGGAATAGGGGGATATGATATTTACAAGATTAAATTTAGTGGTCTTAACTTTACTCCCAGCTATGAAAACTTTACTGATAGTTGGAATGGATGGGTCTTAGATAGAGCTGAGATAGAAAATTATGGCGTTGATGAGCGGGATAAGAAAATTGGTAACAGCAGTCTCTGGTTCGATGTTAAGCCATCAAACATTTCAAACACTTGGATAAGGTATGGAAATGGGAACCAGAGTTTAGATTTGTCCGGGTATAATGCCCTTGTTCTATATGTAAAATCCAATGTGACATTGTCATGGCAATATGCAAGAGGCGGTGGTACTTCAATAATCCTTAGAACTGGAAAATCCGATCCGACCCTTAAAGGTTATTTTCTATATAATATGAATATAACCACAAGTTGGCAGAAGCTCGTCATACCCTTTTCAGATTTTGAAGTAGATATAAATCCTTCAATATCCGAGATAGACTTCTTGTATATCTCGACGTTCGCAAGTCAGGGCAGCCAAAGCTATAGAATTTGGATTGACGGTCTGGCTTTCACAAGCATTGAAAGAAGTTTAGTCTACTGTAATGGCGTGTTGGTTCCCTTTACTCTCGGATCTTCGGAAGCCGAAGTTCAAAATGTATGGATCGCCGGATATGGTTATGGCGCCAAGGAGTGTTTTAAGGATAAGATAATCATTGTCAAATCTGGGTCCTTTGAACTGGAGGCAACTTTAACGCTTCGCCTCTACCCCAGAAGCTATAGATATTATGGTTACGTAAACTTCACGGATATGTCTGGGACAGTGGTGGATGCCTATCAATGGGATAACTTGACAGTGATAACAAACAAAATGCACAGTATTAAGGTTCTTATATCAGTTCCGAAAGATACGCTTCATATAAGACTGAATGAACATGTGATTCAACCCGATCATAATAGGTCGATTGTATACCTTTTTACTGAAAAATATCCGTTGGAAGTCGTAAGTATGCCTATTACTGGGGAGGACAATTATACTTTAGAAATCTATGCAAGGAAGGCATGGTTTTTAGCTCCCTTGCATTTCATGGATAAGGCACTAGTAATGTTGCAACCCTTTAAAAGAGGAGCTAATTATCCGATGCTTTTACTATATGTTTTAGTATCAATTCTCGAAATAAATATAGCAATTTTTTACAAAATAGACGCACAAATAGCTAAAAATGAATATAAAGAATAGGTATTTTTGTGCGTTCAAAGGGATGAATATCTTTTCTACAACTTTTCCCCTTCAACGAAGGGGTAGTCACCTTTCTGTGTTCGTTAAGAGAAGATGATGTAACGTACTCATTCTCTCATAGATCTTGAGTCAAAAGCAATTTACGGGAGTGCAGCAACTAGATGATACTCCCTCTTGGTAACACAATGCACATATTAGACATTTTTTCATAGTATAGGATCTATGATGAGTGTAAACTTAACATCTAAGCTATAGAGGGTAGCTCAGAGCGATATCTATAAGAGCGTAACGCCACCAAGCACATCGTCCCAGCAGTAAACCCGCCGAAAAACAAGAGACCCCACAAATGTCCAACTTTTTAACGAAGTACCCAGATCCTTTAACAGCTTCCTCGGCCATCTATCCAACTCCTTTAATGATTCGACAAAGTTCTTCCATTTCGAAGTCAAAGAACGCCAAAAGTCCAAGGCTAGGTAGAATCATTACTGAATGGCCATTTAAAGATGTATGAAAGCTGACAGGGAAGGGCTTTAAAGACAAGGAAGTTGGATTGGAACGGAAATCCTATAGGTGCGAGGGCTTCATCCACAGAGTCAATACATAACATCATTAATTATTTCATTTAAATCTATTATTTTATGTGAGATGTAAGCTATGAAAAGATTAGTATTTTCATTATTTAAGAAATTCGATAGTAGTTTACAATGCAGAGGTCTTGGAAAAATTCCAGGGGTGATGACTCTATATAATTTCGCTTATAATTTCCTGTACGATGCATTTAAACCCAAAGGAATTTTTTTATTGGATATTCAGGGAAACAAAATGTACGTGAATTCTGGAGATAAAAGTGTAGTTCCCTCGCTATTAATGCATGGTTATTATGAAAGGTATGAGACAGAGATTTTTAAAAAAATAATAAAGCATGGTATGACCGTGGTAATTCTTGGTGCTAATTTTGGATATTATACTTTGATTGCAGCAAAGTTAGTAGGAGATAGTGGTGAGGTATACGCATTCGAACCAGAACCCAATAATTATGATCTTCTTGTTAAGAATATAAACATAAATAACTTCACGAATGTCACGTCCTATTCGAAAGCTATCTCTAATATACATAGAACAACTAAGCTTTTTATTGATAAAGTCAATCTAGGTGACTCATCTCTTTCCGAAGATAACGTTCCACAAAAAAAAGGTTTTGTGGAAGTAGAAACAATAACTCTGGATGAATTCTTTGAGAATGTAATAAGGGATAATAGAATAGATTTTATCCAGATGGATACGCAAGGGGCAGAAGGGCTTATAGTTGAGGGAGCCGGAAAAATATTAAAAAATAATAATTTGAAAGTCATGATGGAATTTTGGCCGTATGGCCTCAAAAATCTCGGGACTGATCCACTAAAGTTATTACATAAACTGCAAAACTATGGTTTTAAAATAAAACTTATAGATGGGGCAAATCACTGCATAAAATATGTAAAGCCTATGAAGATCGTTGAGATATGTAAAAAGAAAGATGGCAAAGGCTATGTTAACTTATTATTAGAAAAATAAAATATCGGATGAGCGGAGCAAGCGGGCTTAATAAGAAATATCTCCTAAAACAATCAATATGAAACTTGCAATTCTAGGATGCGGTCGATACCCTCCTGTGTTAGGAAGCGGAGCAAGACCAATAAGATTATTTGAGCCGATCTCAAAGGAACATGAGATTCATATTTTCTATGCTGGAGGACCTTGGATAAACGGAAATAGAGATTTTAAAGATGGTGCTTTTTGGATCCATACTGTAAAGCCATATCTAATCCGAATACCAAAAACAGGGTTTTTTTCTTATAAAATATCTGGAGAATATTTCTTAAAGCGGATAAAAAATTCTGGTCATTTTGACGCAATTTATTCAGACGGTCCTACCATATGGTCTTCATTAGCTCTCAAGACAAGTAAAAGATTTTTAATTCCGTTATTTTCGGATTATGCTGATCTGGAGTTATATGAGCACGATTCTGGAATTGTACATAAGATTTACAAAATCCTCACGGCAAATACATTGAAAGATGTGTTTGGCGCTTCTGAACATATATTTCCGATGAGTTATATTCTCAAAAAGAGACTTATTTATTTCTATAAAGTACCAGAAGATAAAATAACTGTAATCCAAAATGGCGTGGATACAAGCATATTTCACCCTGCTAAATCGGGGTTGAAGATACGACGGAAGTTCGGGTTATCAAATTATATAGTTATAGGATTTTGTGGTGCATTAGAACGATGGGTGAGGATCGATGTTCTTTTAAAAGCATTTAAAAAAATTAAGATGGAATATAAAGATACAAAATTATTAATTGTGGGAAGTGGTTCGAAATTAGATGAATGGAAACTGTTATGTAAAAAATTAGGAGTAGAAAGTGACGTCATACTCGCTGGTTCAGTTCCATATAAAAAAGTCCCAGAGTATATCGCAACTTTCGATATTGCGGTATCGATTTTTTCAAAATCTTTATTCACCGATGTTGTATCCCCTTTAAAACTCATAGAGTATATGAGTATGGGAAAGGCTGTTGTTGCAGATAATTTATCGGGTACGCGAGAGTTTATTAAAAACATGGAAAATGGGGTTCTTTTTGAACCGGAAGATAAAAAAAGTCTAGAAAATGCGATAAGGGTGATCTTAGAAGACAAAGCCTTAAAGCAGAAGTTAGAAAAAAATGCGAGAAAAACAGCAGTAAATTATGATTGGAAACTATTATCGAAAAAATTGAAAGATGTACTTGTATCGAAATCGTAAGGAAAATGAAGTCATGCCCAAAAATAGAAAGAAAAATGTAACTATTCTTTGGGAATCTTATTGGAAAAAGGGTGGAACACAGATATCAGTGAAACTAGAAAAGCATTATAGTTCTTATTTGATTTATAAAATTCTGAAAAAAGAAATTAATAATCAACCTATGATACTGGAAATTGGTGCAGGGGCTTCGAGAAGTAGCTTATTACTAGGAAAATTTGATGGAGTAACTCCTTTTCTTTTGGATACTTCGATTTCTGCTGTGAAAATATCAAAGAAAATCGCAACTTTTCACGATATAAAAGCTTATCATATAATTGGCGATGCATTTATGCCTCCTTTTAAAGATTATAGTTTTGATGTTGTATGGTCTGGAGGTTTATTAGAGCATTTTTCTAATCAAGAAGGGTATCAACTTATAAAAAATATGTTTCGACTGATTAAGAAAGGAGGTAAAGTAATTGCTATCGTTCCAAATAGAAATGCAGTAGTATATAACTTATCTCGGCAGATTGCGCAAAAATTAGGCACATGGCCCTACGGCTTCGAAGAACCTATGATAGATACTGATTTTAAGCCGATAAAGGGAGCAGAATTAAAAGTTTATTCAGCAGGTATGCTTCACCAGATTGGCGCTGTAAGCGTGCTACCAATAGGTGGATTTTTAAGTTGGATAATTGAGAGGTTGCTGAGATTCCTTCTACGAAGGAAGTACGAGGAAATAGATCTACTCAATAGTCAACACGGTCATCATTTAATTGCGGTATATAAAAAGGTAAATGTAGAATCAACTAATTGAGGGGGTCATAATTACTTTTGTGGACGTGTTTCTGATGGATATCCGCCAAGAACACACCCATGTGTACAAAATTTGTATGGTCTATCCAGGTCTCTTCCCTGCGTTAGGTGGAGCAGAGACATTGACTTATGAGTTGGCTAAGTCATTGGCTGATGAGAACGAAGTATTCGTTGTATGTCTTTCTCGCAGTTTCAATTCCCAACAAGTAGAGTTTAGAAATACGAATTTACATATACTTCCTACTTTAGAAAAAGGAAAAATAGGACTCATAAAAAACTTTTTCTCTATCTTCAAATTGCTAATAAAGGAGCGGTTTGATGTCATCCATACACATTTTGTGTTTCCAACAGCGACATGGGGAATCACTGGTAAATTGTTTCGGACTCCTGTTATGGTAACTTCACATGGTGGTGACATTCAAAAAGATGAAGATATCGGTTATGGTGCAAGATTAAATAAAATAGTTGCAGCAATTACTTGGCTCACACTAAAGCTAATCAATGTTCATGTCGTAGTAAGTAAATCAATGGTAAAAGATGCGATAGAAGCCGGTTCTAATCCTTCAAAAATACGAGTTATTTACAACGGCATTGATCTTAAGAAAATTCAATCAATCAGAAGAAGAACCAATATTCTTCAGCGATATGGATTGACTAAAAACTACTTAATCCTTTTATACTTAGGTAGACTTCACCCGAAAAAATGCCCAGATGATTTAATTAAAGCATTTGCAAAAGTTGTCCAGAGAGTACCAAATGCCAAATTAATATTTGCTGGAAAAGGTGGAGAAAGAGAGAATCTGGAAAAATTAGCATCGAGTTTAAATGTCGATGACAAAGTTATATTTACGGGGTTTGTCTCTGAAGATGAGAAGTGGAATTTGTTGAAAAATTGCGAAATCTTCTTATTACCTTCCATTATTGAGGGCCACCCTATTTCTCTAATCGAGGCAATGGCTTGCGGCAAACCAGTGATAGCAACAGATTCGGGGCCCTTCAGTGAAATAGTAAGAAATGGAGAAACAGGTATATTGGTTCCAGTACATTCTCCAGACTGCTTAGCAGACGGAATAATTGACCTCGCATTGGATGATGAAAGAAGAAGGGAGATAGGAAAGAAGGCGAGAGAAAATGTTGAAAATCGATTTGACATTAACAAAATAGCAGACGACTATCTAGAGATATACGCGTTATTAAATAAAAAGAAAAGGTGCACATGAAGGAAGATATTAAGAAGCGTATGCGAGAAAGATTCCCTAACACTGAAAGATTCAAAAATGAAAGCTATCCTTACGGGTTTTGAGAGCGGTAGCTCCCGTATAAGCTCCCTCTATCATATAGGAAAAACAATGGCAGAGAAAGGGCATCTTCGGAAGTTTATTTGTCCCAGTTATGGAAGGAATACTGATATTTACAAAGAATTTCTGATAAAAGAGCCTTTAGCCTTGAGAGGACTAAGTTTCTTGATCTCCAAAATATGTGAAAAAATCTCAGAAAAGTTTCCAGCCCGATACTATGATGAGCAAGTATTATTTGATTGGTTTAGCCAAAGGCATATCTGTGGATATGCCGACTTAGTAATTCACACTGATTCAGGACTAGTTAGAAGCCTTAGAAAAGCGAAAAGTCAAAAAATTCTTACAGTTATTTTGCATAGAACATTACACCCTAAACACTTATCTGATATTTTAGAAGAAGAGAGCAAGAAATTTGGAATTACAGAAAATAGCGTTTTAACGTATGAAAAATGGAATGCAAATAGGATTAAGACGTTAGAAGAATGTGAAAGAATATTTGTACTTTCAAAGCTGGAAATGGATAGTTTGCATCAACACGGAATTCAGAAATCGAAAATAGAGCTTATCCATCATGGACAAGGGGTAGATACTAATTACTTTAAACCCTCAAAGGACGCGAGAAGAATATTTAACGTATTATTCCTCGGTCATAAATCATTAATTAAGGGAGTGCCGTATTTGTTAGAGGCCTGGAAAGTGCTCGATCTAAAAAATTCCCAACTGATAATAGCGGGGTATCAGAATAAAGAACTTATACAAAGATATAGAGAGGAAATCCAATTTGAAGCACCAGGAACTGTTGATCCCTTGGAATACTACCACAGAGCACAAATTTTTGTTTTACCTTCCTTGGGAGATCCTTTTCCAAGAACAATGCTAGAAGCGATGAGTTGTGGTCTGCCAGTAATTATTTCGGACATGGTGGGTGCAAAGGATATTATTGAAGATGGAAGAGAAGGTTTTATCATCCCTGCTAGAAATATAGATGCGATTTCAGAAAAAATTCAATATTTTTATGATAATCCAAGCGAAATAACAAGAATGGGGAGAAACGCTAGAAAAAAAGCCGAAGAATATAGTTGGAAGGATTTTGCTGAAGAAGTAATAAAAAAGCTTGAGCAGATATGTTAGGTAACATGCAAAACGATGATTTGTGGGACCGGTGGAAAAAGAAAAATCTGGAATATCACAGGAAAGAGCATGCTGAAGAATATGCTGTGTCAGATAAAGAGCTATTCTTTTCGAAGGATCATGTGCTAATTCGTACTTGGCTATCTAAATTTCTAAATGATAAACAAGTGCGTAACTGCCTTGATCTGGGGTGTGGCACAGGAAGGTGGTTTCACATATTAAAGAAGGCAGAGAGGGCTATCGGTGTTGATCTCTCGAGGGATATGCTAAATAAGGCGAAGGAAAAGATTAAGGTTGATAACTACTCAGACATAGCTTTGATACAGGCTGATCTGTTTCATTTACCGCTAAAAGAGAATTTGTTTGACTGTGTGGTTTCGATTGGAGTCTTGGCTGAGCATGCTCCTCTTAATGACGATATATTCGACGAAGTTAAACACATTCTTAATAAAGATGGCATATTCTTCTTTACAGCACAAAAAGTCAGTAAGCTCTTAAAACTCAAAGTAAAGGTAGCACAATCACTTTTGCCTATATTACCAAATTCTTTTAAGGAAAAAATCGAATTTGGTGTCAAAACATTGCATACAAGGTTGAATCACAGCGAGCAAACAATAAAGAAACTAGCTGAGCGACATAGTTTTAAAATTCAAGAAATCAAGACATATTCTCTGATCAAATCAGATTTCTATTTTGTATGTGCTCGAAAGGGATTCAAATGAAAATGCAATGGCCTTATGCCGCTAAAATAGCGTTTGCAATACGAGATGACGACGTTAGCTTCTTCACTTCTACGGAAAAACTTGAAAAGATTTATAGAAATGTATGGAATGAAGGATTTAAGGTATCATTTGCCGCGATTCCCATGCACAAGGCAACAAACAATCTAAACGTACCACCACGGTTTAGAAATACATCAAAATACTATCCAATCCATCAAAATAAAAGACTTATCGAATATCTTAAATCAAACATATCTGAAGGAAAAGCAGATATAGTTCAGCACGGTTTTTGCCATACAGAAAACCCGAATCTCCCAGCTTTAAACTTTGATTTAGAAAAAAGTGCACTTTCTGCAAGTAATGAAAAAAACGTAGACTTAGCAAAATTCTCAGAATTTTATGGATTAACAGAAGAGGAATGCCAAGAAAGAATCAAAAAGGGCAGGGACATCCTTGAGCAAAGCTTCAATAGGAAAATCAAGGTCTTCGTGGCGCCTCAAGAATATTTGTCAAAGAACCTTTGGAAAACTCTCGATAGAGAGGGTCTATATTACTGTGGAGGAACCAACACCCATGCCGTCCCAATCAGAAACATCAGCCTCCTTGCACTACTTCAGGATGCTCTTAGGAGATTGTTAAGAAAGAGGGATTATCCTCAAGGCATTTGCGACATATCTGACCTACCACACTTAACCCCAACATACAAACACTATTGGAACAAATATGTAAATGATAGATTATCAAATTACTGGTTTAACCAATTTAAAGAAGAATTCCAAGCATGTTTAAGAAAGAAAGGGGTTTTCATTCTTGTTACTCACTACTGGGAGTATTTCTACGATTGGCAAAATGAAGTCACGCAAATAAAGCAGTTGGAGTATCTTAATGAAATATTTAATTACGTAAATAAGTATAACGTATGGAAGTGTACTATCACTGAACTATTTGAATGGATCTTTGAAAGAGACGTCTAACACTAGGATACTTCACAAAAACTAGTTCTTCTAATCTTTTAATTTATTCTTTTCTTTTGCCAAGTCGCTGCCGGATTAACATGTAAGCAGCCGCAGCTACCGATGTCATTATCGGCAAACCTATTTCGAATTCAGGCATCCCTGGAACAGGGTCGGGGCTCCCAGGATTTTCAACGACGACATCATCAAAGTGAGTGTGTTCCCTGTCTACTCCAAGTCCTATTTTCCCATTTGCTAAGCTTGTATCTATACAGTCGAGCTCTAAAACACCATTGACGTAAGCCTTAATGCTTGAGCCTACTACTTCGATTTTGATATTATAGTTTGTGTTTAGATAGACAGCGTACGGTTTATCTGATATGGAAGCTTCTACTCCTCCAACAACTTTAAAAATACGTATCCTTTGAATTCCATAACTAATGACGAATTGATAGCAATTATCCATTCCAGTCCATCTGAACACAACCTTAGAATCATCATATGGTGCGTATGGTGCGCCCGGTCCACTTAAATCCTCTTTAATGTTAATTTTTGCTTCCATCGTGTAGTCAGTCCAAGAGGTATCACCGGCAACGATGTAGGTCTTGTATAAATAAGCAGGTCCAGATCCACTTAACTCACCGCTTTCATTTGCCCACGTTCCGCTTACGACGGTCCAAGCAGGTCCCGGTGGACCATCCGCTCCATTGAAGTCATCGCTGAAAACCACTGCCGGAGCAGCAAATGTTGGAGAGACTAGTAGAAACAGAAATAGGAGAATCATCGAAACTACTAATCTCTTCCTCATGGTAAACACTCTTCCCTAGGATTGAAATCAACTATAATAAACTGATTTATTAAAGCCTTATGATTCAATAATCCTAAAATAGATTAATAATCTATATAAACAGAACATTATCATTTACTGCTCTTATCCTAAACCTCCAACAATTAGAGCCCGCCCTTGATCCACTTCCCAACGATGGCCAGTGTGGCCTCCTTCTGAAAAGAGCCGTCTACACCATAACAAACGATTTATGGCTTCTATACAAAGCTCTAGTCTGAGACAACGGCAAACTGGTAACACTTGAATATCAGGATCCTTCAAATTTCAGTTTTTTAGTAGGTTTCAACGCTTACCTGGTAAGTCGTTACATCATCGCTTAGACTAAGGTACAGTGTCCACGTTTGCATTAAGCTCGTCGCGTCAATTGAGAGCTCAGCTCTCTTAATGTTGAAAATGCATGTAGTTGTTCCATCAATGGACGCCTTGGTCTTTTCATATATGCTCATGTCAGACTCATAGTAGGTTATAACAGGACTTGATAGCTTTATCGAAATGTCACCAGAACCGTTCCAAGTGCATGTTACAATAATGCGCGTTACTCCAGCCCTAACATTTACACTATAAGTGCCTGATACGTTAGCGTCTTTAGCATCGCTGACGCGCACATCGTCGAAGTGAGTGTGCTCTCTGTCTACTCCAAGTCCTATTTTCCCATTTGCTAAGCTTGTATCTACGCAATCGAGCTCTAAAACATTATTGACGTAAGCCTTAATGCTTGAACCCACGACTTCGATTTTGATATTATAGTTTGTGTTTAGATAGACAGCGTACGGTTTTTCTGATATGGAAGCTTCTACTCCTCCAACAACTTTAAAAATACGTATCCTTTGAATCCCGTAACTAAGGACGAGAAAATAGCAATTGTCGGCATTAGTCCGTCTGAACGCAACCTTAGAATCATCGTATGGTGCAGGTCCACCCAAATCCTCTTTTATGTTAACTCTTGCTTCTAATGTGTAATCAGTCCAAGACGTATCACCAGCAACGATGTAAGTCGCATACAAAGAACTTCCACTTAACTCACCGCTTTCAATTGCCCAAGTTCCGCTTACAACAGTCCACTGGCTTAGGTCTCCGCTGAAGTCATTATAGAAGTTATAAGGGGTTAAGATAGCAGCTTGAGCCCTCGGGTTCATTTGTGATAACGTAATCAACCCTGCCATCCCTACCAACACTGCGCATACGATGGACATCGCTAGCCGCTTCTTGGTCCACGCAAGTTTCCTTATCACTCTATATCACCTCCTTTCAAGCTAAGCCACCTGTAACCATACGGCGTCATAAGCCGTTAACTGTGGAGGAACTAACTCTACCTCCACCCTATATGTTCTAGTAACGGCATGGTCTGGAATCTTCCAAGTGAAAGTATATTCGGCTATGGCGTCAGCCGCCACACTTATCCTCTGAAAATCAAAATAATAATACTCACCTGAACCAGCCACAACCAAAGTCAAAGTAGAATCCAAAGCCGGATTCTCCTGATTAAAAACATACACCCTAAAAGTAACAGTATCCCCTACAGAATATTTGGTTTGAGTAGGCTCAACGGTTAAAAGAAGATAAACATCATATCTAGGCGTAACAAAGGCAAAAGCAGAAATTCCGCCGCCTTCAACCCAATCGTTCTTCGTATCCAATTTCACTGTCCCATCTCTATACAACTCTAAATAGAAACCACCATACTTCTTGTCATAATTATTGTCTGCAGTCCATCCCAAGGAAAGCAGCGTTATATCCCTATAGGTTTCGTTACCAATAGCCTTGTAGGCTAACCACCAGAACCAAGGCTGCTCAGACTGAGTCCACCCATCCTTCGTCTCCAATCTAACCGTGTTATTTCGCCATAAACTCCTATACCAGCCTCCATAGGTTTTATCCCACATCTTATCATAAGTATAATCAAGAACCTCCCCTATCCAACCCTTCACCGTCAAATTGCCCGTATGCCCATAATAGCCCAACATACCAAGAACACCCCAAAACTCAACATTCGGATACTTCCTATCATTAACAACCGACCCACCTGAACGATCAACCTCCGTCAACAAGCCACCATAAACCCTATCATAGAGATGATTCCAAATGAAATCATTCGCCTCCCTCGTCAAATCCAAAGCAGTCTCATTCCTAGTCAACTCATACCAATGCATCATACCCCAACCAAAAGCACCCAAGCCAACCTCAACATGCTTATTATAGTTAGGAAAACCAGAAGCCTGATCATAACTACGATAAATCCCACCATAAACATCATCACGATAATGAGCTAAGATAAAATCAGCCGTCCTATTAGCATAATCATAATAGGTAACATTCCCAGTTCTCTGATACAGGTCAACCAAAACATAAAGGAGGTCCGCCTGCTCCTGCAAAGTCTTAACATTCGTTTTTCGGTTCCAGCCCCTGTCATAAAGGTCATATACGCCGCCGTTAGTTGAGTCCCAAGCCTTGCTCAGAATATAATCTGTAGCGTTTCTCGCCCATGCTAGATATGTGCTGTTTTTTGTTCTGTCGTAAAGGTAAATCAAACCATGAATATAGAAGGTGTTGCCCAGAATGCTCTTATCATCGTTGTTTACTACAGTCCACTCTCTATTTAATTCTCTATAATAACCGCCAAACTGCCAATCCCAAGCCCTCCTTTGAACAACACGAGCCGTTCTTTCAGCATACAATAAATAACGCTGGCCTGCAGGAGCAGACGTGCTTGTCAAAGTAAACTGCCCGCTACCAGCATCCTCAGAAGCACGCTTCACAACCAAGTAATACTTACCCGACACTCTAGGAGTATAGGTAATACTTTCCAAGCCGCCTGCAACCGCCCCAGTGCTGTTAGCCACAATAACAGGCTCACCAAACCCATTCCCAGTCAAATTGTACAAATACAAATCAAAGTCAGCGCCACTCGGCACAGTTAAATCAAACTCATAAACGTTATCAGAAGACAAATAAACGCTCCTAGCCCAACACTTCCTATCAAGCGGAGAAGAACCCAAAAAACCAGTTCCTATGCTTCCAATAGTATAAGCAAGCATTACAGCTTCCACAGCAGCATCCAAATTAACCCTGCCAAACCCCTCATGAACATCCTTACCACCCCGATCCAAACTAGGACTACTCGAAGCCGTCCCCCTCTCCCTCAACAAAGGAAACGTCTCAGTAGCAGTCATCAACAAAACCATCTTAACCAACAAAGCCAAGCTATTGCTAGAATAATTCCAGTTAGCATAGCCTCCAAGAGCCTGGGCAACAACATCTGCACAGCCAGCGATGAAAGGAGCCGACATACTCGTACCCTGCATAGGAGCCGAATCATTCAAAAACCGATCAGAATAAGTGCTCTCCGCATCCTGATCATTAGAATCCGTGCTAAAAATAGGCAAAAGAAAGAAACTCCCACCAGGCGCAGAAATATCAGGCTTTATCACCGAAGAAACCGCTTCACTGGGACCACCCTGACTACTATAACTAGTAATGTTGTCTGAACAGCTGGTGGCGGCCACAGAAATTACGTAAGGATTAGATCCCGGACTGTGAATATAATTTCCACCGCTGCCACTGTTCCCAGCCGCAGCCACACAAACAATACCCGAATTCACGGCGTTTGTTACCGCATTATCGATGTCAGCACTATAGCCTGCGCCACCCCAACTCATGCTGAGGGCAATGATATGATACTTCTGCCTATTTGCAACCGCCCAGTTAATTCCAGCCACCAAATCACTTGAATAGCCACTACCAGAAGAATCTAAACCCTTCAATCCCACCAACCTAGCCTGAGGAGCAACCCCAGTCCACGCCCCATAACCATCATCTGGAGCATCAAAAGGCCAATGAATAACAATAACAACGTTAATTGCAGAAAGACTCAGGTGCACAGTAACGTGGTAATATCCAACATGCGCCATATCCACAGAATAACTAATCGTCGTTGAGCCTCCCCGCCTTGGAACAGACCCACTAGCAACCTCAGTCCATGTGCCCGTATCCCCCGAATACCCACCATACCAAAGACCTACCGTAGTACTACCACTTGCAGAAACATCCAAAGTTATGGTGCCACTCCTAGTGACATTAAAGCCCGTCACTATGTAATCCCCAGGCAACCCACTCAGAGAAGCCGCACTCCAAGTAGAAACAGCCCGCCCATCAGCATCAGTAGAGAAAAAGCCCTCGCCAGCACTTATCCCAGCACAATGAGAACCATGACCATTATCATCATAGGGAGTCGTTCCCGTGCCCACATCATCCCGCCAACCCACAATCTTCTTCGTAAAGTCAGCATCCCCAAAGCTCCCATGATTCGGATGGCTGTCATCAATACCCGTATCAGAAATGGCAATCGAAGAATCTGGATCCCCCCTAAAGCCCAACGTATCCCAAACATAAGTGCGAGCCCTCCCCTGCCTAGCCGCATACGCCATAAAAGCATTACACTCATGATCCTTCTGCACCAGTAGCAGATCTGGGCATTTGCCAGCAAACTTGGCGATCAGTACGTAAGGCATTCTCCCTCCGAATCCGTAAAGGGCGTGTTGCCAAGGACCACTTTCCAGAGTCCCATTAAACCGTGCGAAAATCGAAGTATGAACAGATGAGGTTTCGGCGTTAAGAAGCACAACCACCCTAACTAATCGACTTCCATTTCCCTCCTCAATCTTCTTTTGAATCTCTTCTTCGAAAGCATCCTCAACCTTGTTACCGTTTTCATCAACATGCGGAGGAACATACATTGTAGGCGTAACTTCAAGATCTAACTCTGGGGTTTTCATATACGGGTTAGAGACCTTGACCGTCAAATGTACCATCAAGCCCTGAACCAAAATAAGCAACAGAAACAAAAGCGCAAACTTCAAAAAAGGAACTTTCTTCCCATCTTTCAACGCTTTTTCCCCAAAACCCCTTTTACTGCTAATCGCAATAAACTAATGAAACCTCATAATTTATATCAATATGTAACAATATCCCCAACCTTTCATATTTTAGACATAAACTAAATTTAGACATAAACTAAACGCGAGCAAACATCGGCTCTCCAAAAACTCCAGCCCTGTGAGGTACAGGAGAAGAGACTAAAAAGGTATTAATGTCTTTTTTAAAAAAACTTAGTTAGTAAGATTTCCTTAAAAATTACCTTAGTTTCATCATTAAATTTTCATCATCAAATCATTGAGTTCTAACTAAGGTTAATTTCAAAATTTAGTAAGCCAATTTTAAATCTTACTAAGGCTCCGTACCGCCTAACAGGGACAACCTGAGTAAAAGTTACACGTGTAAGCAAAGAAACCGCAATCGGAGTTCATTCCAAATGAGAACCCTCTATCCTACACTGTAAAGGAAAAAACAAACCAAAAAACCTTAGTATCCGTTACTAACGGGACACTGTCTCATCCTAAGGATGACACCCTAACTTACTAAACCATCCTAAGTATCTTACTAAAATTCACTAATCCCATATTAAGTATGTTGAAGCAAATTAGCAATGACTTATGTAAAAATGAAACTAAGTTCAAATTATTAAGTATACTAACTATAATATTTACCTTAATAATGCCCATCATCATCGCCACCATTGTCCTCTTATGGACTTTTATTAAATCATACTAAGGACTTTAAGAAGTCCTACTAAACCTTCCTGAGGTCTTTTCTAACACTTATTATTTCTTACTAACGCCCTACTATGGAGTAAAGCCGAATCTTAATGGTATTTAATACGAATTTAATAACACTTCTTATGGTCTTTCATAAAAACCTACAGATTCTTACTAACCCTTGCTATGAAATATTTAAAAACTATCTAGCTTTTCCTTGTGCCCAACATTCTTACAGAGGACAAACCTATTCTCCACAAAGAGACTTAGCTGATACGATTTCAGATTATCAATTGATCAAAATCAGCTGCTATTTCTCGTGTCGCTTCTCTAATTGTTTTATCAACTTAGGCAGGTTGTAAACCAAGAACTTTCTAGTTGATTCACTTGGATTTCGCTCAACCAGCCCATGCAAAAAGCCATCAAGCAAAATAAAAGCTGGATCAACCTTAAAAAGGGGATGAAGAAGATCATCAACAAACTTATTCAACTCCCCCTTGCTCACAACACCCCTGCCACGCTTAGGCATCTGTAACCACACCCCTCTAACATAACTTGAGCATGCGCCCATCATAATTCCTTAAGCTAACTTTGCTTTGATAGTTTGCTTACTTTGCTGGTTCTAAGTTGCGTTGCAGTTGCTTGCTTGCGTAACCTTAAGGGAATAGCATGGTGTAATCTACGATGTAAGGCTAAATAATATGCACGATAACGCAAGCGCCAATTTTTTTCAAACAAGACCGTTAATCTGGGGTGCTTTTGGCTTCTGTATCTGGGCCTACAGTAGTATGGCAGGGAGGCCCTGATGTACGTCGCGACGTACATGCTTAATAGCCCTCTTTGGAGTGGCTAAGCCGCGAAGTTTGCCATAAAACTCCATCTTGACTGCCTCAGTCCTAAGTTTCGGTAAACCTTATTCTTTATATATAGCTAAACACCCATTATATTAGGTGATCAAAATGGGTGCTCAAACAAAGGTGCTCCAAAAGGGTAAAATAACCATCCCAGCGGATATAAGGGAAAGATTAGGAATCAACGAAGGTGACTATATAAAACTAGAAATAATAGGCAACAAGCTGGTCCTGCTCCCCCCCAACACCGTGCCCAACCCCACCGAACTACTATGCGGACTGGCAGAAGGGGTCCCTGTTAAGGAACCCATCAAACTGGAGTTAAGAAAGGCAGCGGCGGCCAGAGCAGACAAGAAGACCTCGAGGACCACAAAATGAGGTTCGTCGACGCCAACGTCTTCATCTACGTCCTAGTGAAATCCCCTAAACAGGACTACGAAACCTCTAAAGCAATACTCCAAAGAATCGAAAACGGCGAGGAAGCAATCACAAACACAGCCATCGTTCAAGAGGTCATCGACTGGCTCGAATACAACAACCGAAAACAAGAAGTCAAGAACTTCGTCGCAGCCATCAACTCCTACCTCACCATGGACAAAGCCAACACCACATGGGAAGACATGCTCGCCGCCCTAAACGACATGGAAAAGCACGACATAGACTTCGTCGACGCATTGACACTACAAACAATGAAGAAGAACAACGCAAAAGAAATTTACTCAAACGACAAAGACTTTGACAAAATAAAGTGGATAAAAAGGATTTGGGAATAAACTTCCCTTTATCGACCTTATGTCAAAATCTACATTAGCGCACGAAACCCAAACCCAGACCATTCAAACCAAAACATATTCCTCACGCTCAAATAGATTAATAATCTATATGCGTTAAACGGTTTGCTATCACCATCAGGAAGAAATGTGAAAACCGCCTTTCTCTCGGTTTCATTCAGAAACGAAACACTTCTCCTTAAGGATGTACGTCGCAATATCGCAACCTCTTATGATAGGCACTATTCTAGGCGCGTTTTTCGGAGCTAAGGGGTTAAATTTGAGAAAAAAACGTGGCTCACGTAGGGGCCCCCCTAAGGGGGAGGGGGTATATATAGGGTGCGACACCCTGTTTTCACCTCACTTTGGGCCTTTTTGATAATTAGATTCTTGTCGCGTGCGCAATACTACGATATCTGGGCATATTCGGGCATAACAATTTCCCTTGAGAGTGTTTAATAATGGAATCTCAATAGTTTGTTTTTGAAGTCAATTTCAATGCTGGAAAACTCCTGCAAAGTCTTTACGCCCAAAATATAGGATTTACCTTCGCGCTCGCAAAATACAGTTGTAACGAATTCCTTTTCACCAATCCTCATTTTAACCCTCGACAAATAACCCTCTGAGATATTAACTATTGCTTTCACCTCAAACTTCAGCTCAAGTAGCTCAGCAAACGATAACGGTATAATGGTTACATCACTTTTGGTATCGACATGCATCCTCTTCCTATACTTTTTCCTAAATTTATCAAAGAATATCGCAACAGCTTTTAAGTCAAATACTTCTCCAACAAGCTCCACAGGCTCTATAACCGTGGAGGAAATGTTCCATTCCTTAAAGCTCATAGAAGAACTCTCGCCCTAAGCCTGCCAACCTGAATAGTTTTCGTATCCTTAATGAAATCAATGACCGGATCCCGCCCGTACTTCCCCACAACCTCAACGTAAAGCTTTTCACCATCATCCCCAACACCCACAACACGCTCATCCAAGACAGCCACATACTTATTGGGATAATCCACCTGAAGATCCCTATAATGTCTAGAAAGCCACTCCGAATCCCTCTCAAACCGAACATCCTCGTCAACCTCAGCCAAGAAAACACCCCACACAAGAGATAGCATAATATCCCTATTTAAATCGCTCCTATAAAAACTCTTAAAAATGCAACCGGATATCGACGAACACAAATTCCTAGGATGGAAACCCAAACTCAACAGCAAAGAAGCCGTACGACAAGCTACTGGGCATCAGATAATGGAATTACTGTCATGTTAACCCTCATCAAAATTCTGGGCTTCATTTAGTCTAGATTACCTTGAGAAATGGCGTTGATAGATGACTCAAAAGAAGAACCGATTTTTATGCGTAATCATTTCAAAACCTAAGGTTTCAAGAACTGAAGGGAACCTGGCTCAAAACACCCTCAAATTCGTTAATTAAGAGGGGGCCTGTCACAAACCGTGAAGAAGTTTAAAGTTAACACCTATACTATCTTGTTGCTGCGTAATACTACAATCTAGGGCACACGCACAAACGCTTACCTTCCACAGAAATTCAATGTTATCTATGAAAAGTCTTCTAATTAATTGCTCTTTTAAGGTACATCTTTATTCCGTCAACCACAAACCGGGCGTTGTCGATTATCTCTCTAGCCTTCTCTTCAGTATAGTATTCCATGGGAGTAACCCACTCACCAGCCACCTTAAGAGGATAACGTGCATACACAACTTCCCTTTGTATTCTCCTCCCCTTCTCAATTAGTTGCACATACCTTTCTTCCCTTAACAATTCTGGTTTCACTCTCCTGAGGACTGCAGCCAATCCGCTGATTGCCCTATGATTTTTCGCTTCATCGCCTCCGAGCTTAAGAATCATGGCATTCGCAGCACTTTCAACAGCCATTGAAGCATGAAAAACAGCGGAATCATATTCTCCAGCATCAAAACGCTTTCCTGCCCTAGCAAGGTTCACTTCAGAAATCCTCAACAAAACTTCTACCTTACTTTCAACCATATCCTTACCTCTTTCAAGTAGTCACAGTTACGCTTAATTTCCTCAACTCTATCATGCAAAATCTGAGCAAATTCACCTGTTTTATCAACCAAAACCTCAAAGCCCTCAGCGATACCGTAAATAAGTCCACCTTCATGCGAGTGAACGTTATCCAAAAAATCTTCCTCCGCCAAGATTAAGGGCTCAATCGTTATATGGTACTTCGATTCCAGCCTGGAAATCTTTGACAAAACTTCCTCTTTCACATTATCAACCGCCTCACCCACAACAATTATCATGTCTAAATCGCTGTATTCGTGAGCTTTTTTCTTAGGCACCCCGCCGAAAAGAATAATTAGCCTGACAAAATGCAACTTTGCGAGCTCATCCGCCATCCGCTTAGCTTGCAACCTCATATACAAACTTAGTTCATAAGCAGAAACCTTAAGGTCCCCACTTAAACCATACCACCTCCCATCCTTCTCAACAACCCCTCCCCCTTCCAACTCTTTAAGTTTAATTGCCAACCACCTATCGCTCAACCCAGTTTCCAACTTCAACTCACTATAAGTGTGCTTTCCATGCTTTAACGTTAAGACGATCCTCCCCTCCGGGCTTAAAGAGACCAACTCCACTTCCTAACCCTCCTAAATAAGAAAACAAACCCACAAATAAAAACTTTACTAAGTAAAGCAAAACATTCTTGGATACGCCTCGTAAAATATTAACTCCTCTATAATGTTGCAGAAAAGGCCTTGAGAATAAAGCTGCGCGCAACTAGGAATCCATGACATACTTGGATCCAAATAACGAGGTATGTTGAAAAGAGGGGAGGGGGTCCCCCTCAAATCGAATAGCACGCAAACTATCAAGACTACGCGGAAGTTTGTGACGGACACTAGAAAGCACGAAAGTATCGAAGAAATCAGAAGATTCTCGCGGGTATAACCGCGCCCCCAACGATGATGAAAAATTCTCAAATAATACAATAACAACGGCAAACGCATCCACAACCCAAAGGAATTCAGCTCACGGCTCAAATACGCAGCCTTAGGACGGGGATAACAAATAACTCAAATGTAAGACTGGTGCCTAGCACGCTGAAAAACTCACGAGCGCTTTTGGCAGTTGACAAAGTTTATATCGTTGTATTACATATTGTAATACGGTGTCTAGATGAGCGTTATCACCGTGAGAGTGCATAGAGAGATTAAGGAAAAGCTAGAGAAATTTAACGTTAACGTAAGTGAAACTGTGAGAAAAATGCTCGAGAAGTACCTCGTAGAACTGGAAATGAGGGACCTTGCTGAGAGGCTTGAAGTATTGAGAAAACGTCTAGGCGGTAAGATAGATCCGAAATTGGTAGCCCATCTTGTACGAGAGGACAGGGAAGCTAGATGAAATATCTCCTTGACGCATCAGCACTTCTACCACTAATCACCACACACGGCAAACAACTCATAAATGAAGCCTTAAAGCAAAACTTGTTCACCACAGACCTCGCAATCTACGAAGCCTGCAACAGCCTATGGAAACTCTCAACACTACTAAAATTAATTACCCTAAACGACGCAGAAAATGTTGCCGCCACACTTAAAGACATCATTACACATAGAATAATTCAACCAATCAATTACACCAAGCTAGACTTCCCTGGCACGCTAAAAATGGCTCACCAACAAAACCTAACATTTTACGACACCTCATACATCGTAACCACAAAGAACCTAGAAGCAATCTTTGTAACTGACGATGAAAAACTAAGAAAGGCAGCAAACAAATACGTGAAAGCAACCACCTACACAGACTTCGAGCGTAAACTGACTACAGAGTAGAGAGCCAAAGTTAAGGATGAAATAACATAGAGAAAGCAGCACTAAGATTACAGAAGACTCGACTGACGCGAAAATGGGTCGATTGACCAGCTTTAACCAGGACCACGTAGGATTAACCATGTATCCTCTACAGAAAGAATATATAATTTGAACGCAAGCAAAAGATGCCGCCGAAAATTACTTTAGGCCTTTAATCACTTAGTTTATGGTTAGGAAATCAGTCCCGCTAAACTGAAATCTAAATCTCAGCGTAAAACCCAACATATTTGTAACCTATGAGGGAATTGGGGTCTCAGCGAAAAAGTTAGAAGCGCTAACTAAGCTACAATTTCCTAAAACAAACCCACATCAACCCAAAAAGTGAAAACGACTTCATTGAAAAGGACTGTGATTTGTTGACTTGTCAATAATCCGTTTGCTGGGGCTTTATGCCAAGTAATCTTACGAAGTCAGATTGTTTTAAAACTTTAATGTAATCCTTTGCCCTTGACTCTATGAAATGTCTATTATACGTCACAAAGTAGTCGACGCCCGCTATCACAGTGGCAGTTAAATGCGGTAGGTCCTTATCTGGAACTATATTTTTATACGTATTTATTTGCTGCTTCACCCTATCACGAGATACTATTTCAAGATTTGGGAGACTAATTATATAGTAAACTTCATCTATTGCTGTTTCTCTGCCGTATCTGCTTGAGAAATATTCCCTTAGCTCCTCCAACGCCATATATGAGATGACCGGAATTATTTTTTCCTCTTCAGATAAGTCAAGAATTGTGCGTGAGTTAGATTTCCGCCTTTCCTTACCAAAAATGAATACATTTGAATCTAGGTATACCCTCAGCTTCCTAGAACTCAAAATATTCTTTCTCCCTACGCCAAAGATCCTCTCTGATCTTCCTTAACTCCTCAATCACTTTATCCGGGTCAGGTGGCGGGGCTTTCAACGCCGTTATCGCTTCCTCAACTCGAAGCCTATAAAAACGATAGGGCTCGAGCAAAAGCCTCTTCGACTCAATTAAGCGTCGAACAGCATCCCTAATGGCCTCACTTCGACTTCCATAAAGCCCAGCCTTAACAAGATAATCCAACTCCTCAATAAGCTTTCTCGGCAAACGTAGAGGTAAAGTGGCCGTCTTCACAAGCAACACTCTCCAGGAAAAGTATACTAAACACACATATAAACGTATACAAAAATCGCATAGCGCGCGCTTACAACATCCCTTCTGACCATTGTCAAACTTTCTCAACGCATTGGTTGGCCCTTTCGAGAACCCACTCAGCCTCGCTCACCAAATGCAGAGACCACACACTTATCACTCTTCCAATTGCTTTAGTAAAGCTGATAAATGATCAAGGGCTTCAAAGACAAGAATCAGGAGAAAAACCTAGTGGACAAAACAATCAGAATGGCAAGGGTTTCCGCGAAAGGTGGTTTCCATCTTTTTCTAGGGGTAGCTCTTTCAAGCATCATATCAGCTGTGGGCACGATA
>Ga0315312_1000451_pt1 | contig 48550 bp, 36 predicted proteins | sample TDP7_MG_FD_203629 | JGI IMG/M metagenome (GOLD analysis project Ga0315312, IMG submission 203629) | Freshwater sediment microbial communities from Lake Towuti, South Sulawesi, Indonesia - TDP7 | ecosystem: Environmental > Aquatic > Freshwater > Lake > Sediment | place: Indonesia: South Sulawesi... | reverse complement strand
TAAGAGTTACTGTTTTTCCAAAGACTGGGACATTCATAATGCTATGACATATTTCACGATGTATAGTTCTAATTTTTGTTGGCCAGCCCGCCCAACGTATGGCGGGCCAGTGCGGACGCTTCGTGTGAAGGGCGAGCCGAGGCCGATGGCTGCCGCGAACACCTGCGATGGCAGCAGGTTTAACTGATTATGTGTGGCCGCTGGCCGAATGGCTGACTTATCCGGTCGTTCAATTGTCATAGGGCACAAGGCTGTGTTGATTATCACCTTATTTATCTTGAACCTCCCCAGTGTGTTAACAATCTCGAAGAATCCTTCCGGATCGCCGTTTCCGACCGCCAGGGTGATATGTCCTGGGCCGTAGCCGCCCCGCCCCACACTCTTGAAGGCCGCATCCAGCCCGACCCATTTGCCGGGTTTGCCGTCTATGTACGCCTGTACCCAGGCATGGCCGCCGAAGCAGCCGTTTGGGCCGCCATAATCCTTCACATACGCAAGGCCCGTAGCAACCTGTGCGGGAATGCCCACCGCCCGGCACATTGCTGCTGTTAATACCGCAAACTCGCTGCAGTCACCCTGCCTGCTGACTACAATCTCCGCCGCCGATGCGTAGCCGACCGAGAGGCTTTTATTCTCAATGTACTTGGCTACGAAAGATTCAATCCTTTTAGCAGCCTCAGCCGCATCTTTGGTATCGCCAACTGCGCGGCGAGCAAGATCAACGACCTCCTTATGCTGGCTCTGCAGAAACCTTGTGGGCTTGGTTGCCTCCAGAACGGCCTGATCTGTACCTTTGTAAGGGAACTTTGCCCCTTGCGGGGCGTCAACCGGCGCAACTGTTACCAGAATAGTGCCATCTTTGAGTCGCTGTACTTTTTGATTGTCGTTGGATGGTATGGGTAAATCTGCGTCCTGCGTCGGCACGAGGTGGTAAACAATAGACCTGGCTGAGCTGACATCACCCAGCGGCTCTGGGCTTGGCACAAACAGCTTCTCAATTATTTCCAGCACATCGTTTTTGCCCAGAGCGAACTCTTTAGTGCAGGCAACCATCTCAACCTGCATCCCGGCGATCGGCGTGACAGTTTTCTGCACGTGAAGCTCGTCATCGACGTAAGTGGTGCTGACGATTGTACCAGCCCCTGGAAGGTTCATCGTGGTGGTAACCTCTGTCAAAGCTACAACCCGTCCCAGCAGGTCAACATTTCGCTTTGAGCCTACATTTATCTGTGCCTCTATCGCTTGCATCATCGACGGCTCGAATATCTTAACTGTATATTTTGAACCTTCTTTTAGTCCTTTCTGCAGGTGCAGCAGGCGCAGACCTTCAGCCATTACCGCGCCCTCCGGCCACTGGAGACTGCTTTTCTGCTCGGTGCCCATCGAGGTAGCAGTCAGGTTCACCGTTCCGCTTTTATCTATTGTGCCGGCTACCTTCACCGTCATCGCGCTAAGTTCCTGAACGGACTCAAAGCTCAGCGGCTTTCCGTCTGCGGTCTCGACACAGGTCTCCAGGATGTTCATGGTTATGGGCGTATTAAGTCTACTTATGGTGATACTGGTTCTTGCGGTAGTAGTTACGGTTGTCTGCTCGGCCAGGCGAGTTTGTACCGAGTGCCCGACCTTTTTGCCTTCCATAAATACGGCAAAATATTCTGCTTCGCCTTTGCTATCCGATGCAAGGCCCAGCGAACCAGCGGCAACCAGCGCTGCCAACGCACAAAGCAAATAGCGAATTCTCATTGGCTGACCCTTTCTTAATTGTCAATTTCTCAGCGTCCGTTGCTTATACTTTCCCAGCAATCCGGTGCTCGAACAATTATAAACGGTAAGGTGTAATTTTCCACCATAATTCATAGAATGACCCACAGCCGATATATACAATGTAGGGCACAAAGTATGACCTTTAGCGAACTATTAAATTTGGTTTCTTCGGACGAGGCACCGCGAGTCTGCGTTGATTCACGCCTTGTTCAGCAGGGCGATATATTCGTGGCTGTCGCAGGTACAGTTTATGACGGCCACGATTTCATTACCCAGGCTGTTGCCCGCGGCGCAAAATATATAGTTTGCCAGAAGGACAGAATACAGAATACAGAATACAGAATACAGAAGGAATGTGCGATTATTATAGTTGAAGATTCTGCGGAAGCGGCAGCTCTACTGGCTCAGGCTGCAAGAGGCAATCCAGCTTCAAAGCTAATCAATCTGGCGGTTACCGGCACAAACGGCAAAACAACAACGGCATATCTGGTTCGCTCATGCCTACGCCAGGCCGGCCAGAAGTGCGGCCTTATAGGCACAATTATCTACGATACCGGCTCAAGTATCTGCCAGGCAAGCCTCACCACACCAGACAGTTTAGCTGTCGCTGAAGCACAACAGCAGATGGTAAAGGCCGGGACAAAATATATGGTTATTGAGGCCAGCAGTCATGCCCTTTCCCAGAATCGCTTGGCCGGGGTAGAATTCAAAGCCGCAGCATTCACTAATCTGACCGGCGATCATCTTGACTACCATAAAACTAAAGAATCTTACCTATCCGCAAAAACAAAACTCTTCTCGTCCCTTTCGCCCGATGCTACAGCGGTATTAAATAAGGAATCGCCGGAAGCAAAAAAAATCGCACACAAAACCTGCGCCAAAATCTTATGGTACGCCATCAATGAACCAGCGGATATTAGTGCCCACATCGAATCAATGGACATAAATGGAACGGTTTTCACTTTAGAATATGCCGGCCAATCATCCCGCGTCAGGACTGCCCTCCTCGGCCGATACAATGTCAGCAACCATCTGGCAGCGGCAGGCTTATGCCTGGCAGTAGGCCTGGATTTGCAGACAATTGCAGCCGGTCTGTCCTGCCTGCCAACGATTCCTGGGCGACTTGAAAAAGTCGATTGGTCAGGCAATTTTTCCGTCATCATCGACTATGCCCATACCGATGACGCTTTGAAAAACGTGCTTTCTACGTTGAAGCCTTTGTGCAAAGGCAGGCTGATAGTTGTTTTCGGCTGCGGCGGTGACAGGGATAGAACCAAACGCCCGCGAATGGCAAGAGTCGCGGAGCAATTGGCTGATATTGTGATTGTCACCAGCGATAATCCTCGCACTGAAAAACCCGAAGCCATTATAGATGAAATAGTCGCCGGCTTTGAGACCACAGATTACACAGATTATCGCGGATTAATCCGCCAGACGCACGGCGGATTAACACAGATTAGAAATGAGCAGTATCTTTGGTCTAAATCTGTGAGGGCCCCCGCAAGGCGGGAAGCTAAATCTGTGGTTATTGAGCCGGACAGAAAAAAGGCCATCGAATTGGCAATAAAAACCGCTGACAAAGACGATATTGTTCTTATTGCTGGCAAAGGCCACGAAAACTATCAAATCATCGGCACCAAAAAATTCGACTTCAGTGACAAAAAAATCGCCGAGGATTATCTCAACAAGGGAATTAAGAAAGAAGATTAAGCGGTCGATACCTTGTTAATATGTAAAACAATTTGTTCAAGTTTATTTTGGTTTTATCCAAAAGATCTTTATGACCTGATTATGCTGTTACATTTCTATCAAGTTATAGTAAACCCATCTCAATTTCGAGTTTTGTACATACCGGCCCTAACGCAGAGACAATATCAGTTCTGTCAGCTACTGAAAAATAAACTGGCGTGACTCCTGCTAAATCGGTAGGAAGTTTGACATCTCTGTCGCATATGATAAAGGTCCTTTCCCGTCCGAGTGCTCCCATGAAAAGACCTAACTCAAAAAGCACATTGTCTCGCGCTCCTTTTTTTCTCTCATCCCTTTCATAGACAATATCATCTGGGGTTAGGACGAGCATTGCATAATCAAACTCATGCACTTTTTCTACCAATGTTTCAAGTGTGCCTTTTGAAAGGCCGAACACTCCTTGATGCCACACAACAGTTCTGGTGCTATGTTCTAAAGTGAGTTGAATAATCTTGGCTATGCTCAGTCCCTCAACAGAGCAGCCTATAAACACGCGAGGTTTAGGTTTGTCCACCATATTAGATTTTGCTTTAACGTCGGGAGGATTTTCACGTTCCAACAGATCCATTTCAGTCTGTTCTGGAACTTCATCAAGTAGCTACACGGCCAGCTTTATTTGTCCCAAAATTTCCAGTGTTTGGGGGTAATTACAACTGATTGTATTTTCATTCTCCTTGAAGATTCTTAGTTGCATTTCTGGAAATTTTTGATTGAAGATTTCAGCAATGGAATTATAGTATTTAATGACATCAGGGCTCATCTTGCCTCTTGTTGAGTCGTGACGATCAGGTTCTTGAGCGGTGATAGCTCGGGCGGTCTCCCTGAGTGCTTTAAAAGCTTTTAGAAGCATTTTCTCATCCATCTCGCGTTTCCTTTTCATATTTTTAACTCCTTCCGACCTACTGGAGACGGTAGGTATGAAATCAGAATCTGGCATTATTTATTGTTCTGAGGACGAAAGGGCTTTACAAATTTTCTTTGCAAGCTTGTCTGGTATCTCAGTGTGACGAGGAATCGCTTCAACATGGCCGGTCAGAGGATTGCACCAAAGTGAATGAGAGCGTCCCTCGCGCTTGAGATAACAGCCTTGTTTGCGAAGATACTTCAAAAGGGCTTGACGTTTCATTTGATCGTAACAATTTCACGCACTGCATCTGAGGGAACGCCGCGAAGGGCATCTTCTCGCCGGTCTTCCAGAATCAAATTGATAGCATCAGACAAACTCTGTAAACATTCTTCTTTGGTACGACCCTGTCCATTAGCACCAGGAATTTCGGGGCAGTAAGCTATAAACCAACGGCCATCCTTTTCAATAATCGCTGTAAATTCATTATGCATCTACGAACCTCCAGAATCACATTTATTCTCTATAGGATAAAATACTTTGTATCTGATATAAAGTCAAGCTCCTCATACGACCGATATGCTTCGGTCAAATCCGCCTCCGCTTCGGGGGAAATGATAACTGGGTTCATTTGGTTGTTCTTTTGATGCGTTTCTTGACAATATCCCAGGGCTTACCTGTTTGGGGATTAGAATGGTAGGCTTGCAGCCTACGGTCTAACTCCTTTCGCTGAGAATCAGAAATCGGAACTGCCTCGGGACACTCTGCAATACTATCCCAAATATCTTCTACCAGAAGTATCCGCTCAGGAATATGGTATTGTAACGCTTTCGATAAAATTGGTTTTTTCATAATATTTTATTTTAATCCATTTCTACGTAGATTGCAAAAGAAAATTACCTGAATGAGTGAAACTTGTCTGTTCGACTACGCGTAGGCCAATTTTTTCACTTCCCGTTCTACGCGATGCGGGCCAAGACAGGATGCTGTGGACGGTTTTCGGGGGAAAAAATGTGTTTGTTGAGGTGCCCCCCCTTCTTGCTTTCGCAAGAAAGCAGGGGGGTCGATAATTTGAGTAACCATACCGGCTCCTTCCGAATTTGTTAGAACAGTTGGTTACTCTTTTCATCGGCAGGAGTCGGGATTTTATTGCATATCCTCCCTTGAACTGTTATCCTGATATAAATCAGGCTGTAAAACGTGGGCAAGTTATGACCAGGCAAAAGGTGGCAATTGTTTTTTTCTCGGTGTGGCTTTTTTGGTCTGCAGCGGGATGTCACGAGCCTCCAAGGCAATCCACCGTTCGTAAACCACTGCCGACAGATATTGCCGGGACCTGGAAGGCCCAAGATAGCCCATGGAAAATAGTCCTGAGCGATGACGGGACTGTATCTTCGGCAGTTATTCCAATGGGCGAGGTTGAAATTAAGCCTAATCAGACCGTTAAAGTCGAAATGAAAGACGGAAGCTTCAGCACCTTCAAAGCTGGAGATTGTGTGGTTCAATACACACCGGCCACCAGAGAGCTTTTTGTCAGTGTCCAGATGGAGAAAATTCACATCAAGTATGAAGATAACGTGATTGAGGGCAAGAGTATCGATAGATTTGTGGGCCCCATCTCTGAAGATGGAAAAGTATGGACGGCCGCTTGGATAACCGTTTTTGACTACGGCCCACAATTCCCCCAAGACCCGAACGACATATCTGCTGAGCCTTTGATCTTCGAAAAGATCAAAGATTGAATCACAGAAGCGACATCAATATCGAGCATCGAGATTAGCTAAACGTGTCTGTAGACGTCCCACCCCATGTAGTTGCCCAGAGCCTCGGCAACCGCATCGGTTATCTGGGACATGTTGACCGCCACGTGGTGCTCGAAGCCCATGTTGCAAACGTAAGCCATTAGCGCCTGGAGGTTATTTATCTTGGCGACACCGTAGCCGCCAAATGTGTCCAGCTTATCATTGGTGAACTTGCCCTGGCCAACGTATGCTTTGAGCGTGCCCTCGAGGTCGTCAGTGCTTACTCTACAAAACGTAGCCGGCCCAGCTTTGATGCGACCAACAAATGTCCCGTAAGTATTATCCTTGCCGACGGCGTCGGCGATAATTTCCTGAAAGTCCATCTTAGCTGCCTCAAAGAACGACCTGGGCACATTACTACAGTGGAACAGCACGCACTTATCCGGATCGTCGCCGAAGTTGTTGTTCCAGTCCAGTAAAGCGCTCGGTGTGCCGCTGGCCAGTTGCAAAACGTACATGCTCAAAAGACCGGTCACGTCTACTTCGCAAGCACTCGGCAGCAACGACTCACTCATCATACTCATAAGCGTACAGGGCACAATGCCGAAGAATTCCTCCAGAGCAGTCCAGCACTGAATAGCGGTGCCGGCCAGTTCGTTCTGCCTGACCCATTTGTCGATAACATAACCGAGCTTAGCCATTTTCAATAGGCTCGCAGCGGGTATAGCTTCTGTGACGGTATAATTTTTGATGGCTGCCAATTTGGCTCTTACGCCCGGATCATTATCACTCAGTCGATCGACTCTGCCTAGTATCTCGTACAGATCTATCGGCTCGACCGCAATGTCGACAAATTCGAGAATCTTTTCGCTGTAGCGAACAGTGTTGAACGCTGCGGGCCGAGAACCGATTGCTCCGAAACGCACAGATTTTAGCCCATTGACGATTCTGCAGACGGCAGCAAAGCGGGCGAGCTCTTTGTCAAACTCAGCAGAGCCCACTTTGACTGTGTGCGAGCCGGTCAATGTGAAGGGTATTCCTGCCTGACGGAGGTTATTGCAGACGCTGATTTTGCCGCAGAACGAATCACGCCGCTGGCCCATCGCCATCTTGTCCGGTGTATCCTGCTCAGCCTGAATCAATACGGGCACATTTAATCCGCTGCGTTTGATGGCCTCCGCCACGGCCCTTTCATCCCCGAAGTTGGGAAGCGTGACTATGATGCCGTCAATCTTATCCCTCTTGGAGGCAAATAGCGCTGCACACTTTTTGGCATCCTCCAATGTCTCGACCGCCCCGTACTTTGTCTCGGTCATGGCTAAAGTTACGCTGGCGTAACCATTCTTCTTCAGCACATCGAGAATGTTCTTTCGCCCCTCTTTCGCCAGCACATCCGGGAAGAATGCCCGGTTGCCGACAATGATTCCGAACGTTATCTTTGCCATAGCAATTCTCCTTGGTCCATGAGGTAATGAGTGAATGAGTTGATGTGTTGATAAGTCACTCATCCACCGATTTACTCATTTACGGATTTACTCCTTTGACCATAATAAGCGTCTTGTCCATGTTTTCGTAAATAGTGTTTATCCAATAGCGCCTGTGAAATCGCGCCCTGTCGCCAGTTGAGCAACAAGGTACCGAAGGCCATTTGCGCAACTCGCTCCAGCGCAACGGCATTTTCCACCGATTCAGCGGGGCTCTTGCCCCATGTAAACGGCCCATGATTTGCAACCAATACGGCCGGCATCTGCAAGGGGTCAACTGCCCCTGCTGCCGCAGGGGCGTTAGCCCCGGCCAATGGCCGGGGTACCCCCGCCGAAAGGCGGGGGCTAACCCCTCCGCTCTTGTCTTCACCAAGAAGACGCGGGGGCGACTTAAATCGTCGAATAATCACTTTGCCCGTATTGCGTTCGTAGTTCTGCTCGATTTCATCAGCCGTCATCGCATCGGTAACCGGCACCGGCCCGTAAAAGTGATCGGCGTGTGTGGTTCCAAAACAGGGAATCTGGCGTTCGGCCTGGGCCCACATGGTCGCGTAAAGCGAGTGCGTATGACAAATGCCGCCGATCCTTCGCTGCGGACAGATTTGCTCAAAACCCCGATACAACTCCAAATGTGTCGGCGTATCCGAAGAAGGACGCAAGTTTCCTTCGAGCACCTTGCCATCCAAATCGAGCAAAACCATATTCTCCGGAGTAAGCTCACTGTATGCTACCCCGCTGGGCTTGATTGCCACGATACCAGATACGCGGTCTATGCCGCTGACATTGCCCCAGGTGAAAACGACCAGGCCGTGGCGTTGGAGGTCGAGATTAGCCTGACAAACCTTTTGCCGCAGTTCTTCGTACATGGTCGTCCTTCGTATAGCGAATATCGTATGTCGATGTACGACATACTACATACGATCTACGACATACCACTTGCGACTTCGTCTTTGATCACAAGCAGTTCTTTCATCACATTGCCCATAGGCACAGCATGCCCCGGCAATCCGAAGCCGTCGTGCAGTTGCTTATAGAGTTTGTATAAGCGCTGATAAACCTTGTGGTTCTTCACAATGGGCTTAAACATTGTCTCCTTGACGCCGCACATAGCGGCCTGGGCAGCGGCAAAGCTGCTGTGTGCTCCTGCGACGACCGAGGCGGCTATAGCCGAACCCAGAGCGCACGTCTGAGCCGAGCGCGAGAGCTTCATCTGACGCCCGGTGACATCAGCATAAATCTGCATCAGCAACGCGTTCTTCTCGGCGATGCCTCCGCAATTGATGATCTCGCTGATTTTCACGCCGTACTCCTCGAAGCGATTGATAATCGTCAGTGCCCCGAAGGCTGTGGCCTCGATAAGAGCGCGGTAAATTTCTTCCGGCCTGGTGTGTAGAGTCTGACCCAGAAGCAGGCCGGTCAGCCTCTGGTCGACCAGGATGGTGCGATTGCCGTTATTCCAGTCCAGTGCCAGCAGACCCGATTGGCCGGGCCTGAGCCTGGCTGCCCTTTCGGTCAGCCCCTGGTGAGAGCCGGATTCTTCGCCGCCAGGCTGAATATAGTTTACAAACCAGTTGAATATGTCACCCACCGCTGACTGGCCTGCCTCCAAACCATAGTATCCTGGCAAGATAGAGCCGTCGACGATGCCACAAATTCCGGGGACGTCCGGCAGTTTCTTGCTTGTTGGGGCTACGACCATGTCGCAAGTACTGGTGCCGATGATCTTGACCAGCACGCCTTGTTTAATCCCGGCCCCGACAGCGCCCAGGTGAGCATCAAATGCGCCCATCGCAACAGGTATTCCAGCGGGTAGACCAAGTCTTTCGGCCCACTGCTGCGTGAGCTGTCCGGCAGCTTTATCTACAGCGTAAGTCTTTTCGCTGAGCGTCTGGCGAAGCTTGCCGAGTTTCGGGTGGAGCTTGCCCAAAAACTGGGCATCCGGATAGCCGTCCCAGCCATCGTTGAACATCGCTTTATGGCCGGCAGCACAACGGCATCTTAACAGCTTCTGCGGCGCCTCTGTCCCGGTCAGGATAGCAGGCAGCCAGTCGGCGTGCTCCACCCAGGTATAAGCGGCGTCAAATACTCTGGGATCGACCCGCAAACAGTGCAGAATCTTGCTGAAGAACCACTCTGAAGAGTATGTGCCGCCGCATTTAGTCAGGTAATGCGGACGCTCTTTTTTTGCCAACTCGGTGATCTCGGCTGCCTCAGCGTACCCGGTATGGTCTTTCCAGAGCCAAGCCATCGCGTTGGGATTATCTTTGAACTGCTTGAGCATTGCCAGCGGAGTGCCGTTCTTATCCACTGGAAGCGGCGTTGAGCCGGTGGTGTCAACACCGATGCCCACAATCTGACTCGGCTCGAATTTTGTCCGCCCCAGGCGTGTCTTTTTTGCCTCAGCCAGTGCTTCCGTCACAGTCACTTCCAGGCCCTTGGTGTATTCAGCCGGGTCTTGCCGTGCCAGGTTATGGTCGGCTGGGTCCAGAATAATCCCCGCCTCGCCGCTCTGATATTCATACACAGAGGACGCAAGCTCTCGACCGGTAGATGTGTCCACGATCACACACCGTACCGAGTTAGTTCCGTAGTCAAGGCCTATCGTGCATTTCATACCGCAAATATCCTATCCGGTAAAGTACAGGTAAGCCGCCACAATAATCGCCAGGACAATCGCTGAGGCGACCACATCGGCGTAGGTCCAGCTCGCCCGCGACTTCTTGCGGTCCTCGGCACTAACGGTTGCATAAGTCAGCCCACTAATCTTCTGATAGGACGGTGGCTCAGTCGCATAACTAACCACAATCATCACTACAATACAGACTACGAAAATCAAAATGCTGTAGTACTGGAAGAATATGTGGTTAATAATCCAGAGCAGCGACCCCTCGGGATAAGAGAAGCCCTCCAAAAGCTTGACGGGCGTATCAATGGCTAACCGCACTAATCCCATAATGAAGCCGACAATTAGCGCAGCCAGACATCCTTTGCCGTTGAGGCGTTTCATAAATACGCCCAAGAAAAATACGACGAAAATCGGCGGAGCCAGGTATCCCTGAATGGTCTGAAGATAATCATATAGTCCCTTGCCGCCACGAATCACAGGTATCCATAGTAGTCCTATTATCACCATAACGGTTGTTGCGATTCGCCCCATCCAGACCAACTGGTGCTGGGATGCTCCGGGCCGCAGCTTGTTGTAGAAATCCATAGTAAATAGGGTGGAAGAGGCGTTAAAACAGCCGGCCAAAGAGCTCATTAGCGCCGCCAGCAGGCCGGCTACCACAATCCCACGCACACCAGCCGGCAAGACCGTTGCCACCAGCAACGGAAAGGCCTTCTGGCATTGGTCGCGGATGGGCTGTCCCTGTTGGTCTAATAGTGTCTGCTGGATCGCTTGCACTTGGCCGCTCTTAGCTAAGGCAAAGCATATCATGCCCGGAATTATGAATATAAACACAGGCAGCAATTTAAGAAAGCCTGCACATATAGAGCCCCGTCGTGCCTGGCGCTCACCTGGCGCTCCCAGAGCGCGCTGGACGATGTACTGGTCGGTGCACCAGTACCACAAGCCGATGACCGGTGCACAGAACAGCATTCCCAGCCAGGGATAATTATCGTTGAAATACCAGGCCATGCGGCCTGTTTCACGTACGGGCGCCCACGTGCCGGCCACATTTGCAGGAACCAGCGGCTTCCAGAGATTGAACATCTCGCCTCCACAAATCTGGCGTAACTGGCCCCAGCCGCCCAACGCGTGCAGGCCAAAGATAGTCAGCAAGGCCGAGCCGAAGACAAGAACAATCGTCTGCAAAGCGTCGTTGTAAGCCACTGCGCGAAGTCCACCAACAATGGTGTAAAGGCCTGTTATAACAATCACCAGAACCGAGCCGATCCAGAAACTATCAAGCCCCATGAAATTCAGGTCCGGCAGCAAGACACTGAAAACAACCCCGCCAGCGAATATCCCGACTGCGATCTTGGTCAACACGTAAGCTACCAGCGATATCAGCGACAGAACCCAGCGTGCGGTGGGCGAAAAACGCCTCTCCAGGAACTCCGGCATTGTAAATACCTTCGAGCGCATATAGAATGGGACCATAACCCAAGCTAACACCAGCAGGCACCAGGCGTGCAGTTCATAGTGGGCCATAGCTACGCCATCGGTGCAGCCAGACCCGGCCAGGCCAACTAAGTGTTCCGAGCCGATATTGGAGGAAAAAATAGATGCCCCGACGATAAACCATCCCAGATTTCGCCCGGCAAGAAAATAATCATCGGCGGTATCTTTGCCTTTGAGAATCACCCACCAGGCGATGCCCAGAATGGTGCCAAAGTATGCGGCTATTGCAATCCAATCCAATGCCGCGAGTGCCGATTGTCCTATCAGTATTTGTGGCATTTGCATGACTCCGTTCCTTTTCAAGTGCCTAAAATTCTAAGTGACTAAAGTGCCTAAATTTCGGATTGGAACTTTAGCTCACTTTAGGCACTTTAGCTCACTTTATTCACTTTGCCTTTCTTGTTGAAAACCGGTAAATCGTTGTCGTATCATATTTTTCGCCCGGCCGCAGCACCGTCGAGGGGAAGTTTGGCTTATTAGGCGAATCCGGATAATGCTGCGTCTCAAGGCAGAATCCGTAGCGGTGCTTGTATATGATGCCGTTCTTGCCCGTAATTGTTCCATCCAGGAAATTGCCGCAGTAGAACTGAATGCCAGGCTCTGTAGTCAGGACTTCCATCACGCGGCCTGTGGTCGGCTCGTACACTCTGGCTGCCAGCATCAGGCCTCGGCCCATCTTATTTAACACCCAGTTATGGTCGTAGCCGCCGCCAAACTTTAGCTGCTCATAGTCACTATTGATTCTGGCGCCAATGGCTGTGGGCCTGGTAAAGTCCATTACAGTGCCCTTGACCAGGCGTAGTTCGCCGGTGGGAATCAATCCTGCATCTACAGGCGTAAACCTGTCGGCATTGAGCATCAACTCGTGTCCCAGTATGTCCCGCTGGCATCCTGTCAGGTTGAAATAGCCGTGATGGGTCAGATTTACAACCGTAGGTTTATCCGTTGTGGCCGAATATTCGACCTTGAGCTCATTTCGCTCAGTTAAAGTGTAGGTGACGGTGCAGTTAAGATCACCTGGATACCCTTCTTCTGTATCTTTGCTCAGGTATGTGAGCTTTACGCCCACTCCGTCCCTTTGCTTGATAGTCTCAGCTTTCCAGACAACCTTGTCGAATCCTTTTGTACCTCCATGGAGATGGTTCTGGCCATCGTTGGTGGCCAAAGAGTATTGTACGCCGTCGAGTGTAAATCTGCCCTTGTCGATTCTGTTTCCATATCGCCCGACGACTGCTCCGAAATACGGATTTTTGGCCAGATAGTCTGTGAGATTGCCGTATCCGAGCACAATGTCGTCCAAAGTGCCTCCACGGTCCGGCACTTGCAAGGACATGACAATCGCACCATACGTCATTATTTCTGCCTTTAGTCCCTTGGAATTGGTCAGGCTGTAAAGCTCGACTTTTTGGCCGCCGGGTATCTCGCCGAACGGTTTGACCTCAACGCTCATTTTTTGTTTAGCCTCCTTTCCGCCCAAATCGGCTCGACCGATTCCTACTCCCCGCTTTTGCGGGGACAAGTTTACACCTGCGAAAGCAGGTGCAGGAATGACGTCACCCCCGCGAAGGCGGAGGTGGCCGAAGTCCGCCAGAAGCAGACCGCATGGGCACAAAATGATTGCTATGCTCAACATGTAGCCCCCCAAAGAGACCGATTTGAGTTTTTCTCCGGCCATGCTCATTTTCCTTTCTAAATCACACACAATGACATGCGTGCGGAACTCGAAAACGCTTATGCCGAATCCGACGCACCAAGGTTGACCCCCATTATCCGTATTTCAGAAAAGAAGGCAACGGGGCAATTGAAAATTTTCAATGGGCAATCTTCAATTTTACAGGTCGGGGTCCTGCACCACCCTCTGGCCGGAAACCCTAAGTTCCAATTTCGAATTTCGGATTTTCCTGCTTATGGGGGGTGCCAGTAATAAAATGGTTAAAAACGCAAAAAAATCTTGAAATAGCATGGTAAAATTTGGCAAAATATGATAAGGCGATTCGTGAAGCCGGATACCACAAATGTTTCACGAAATACGAGAATTAAAGTTCTTAATCTTTTTGGGAGGATGGTTATGTATACAAAGCTGATTCATCTAATACCTATTATTTTGCTGCTGGGTTTGGCTGGAACCAGCACAGCCGAAGGTGCTGACCCTGACCTTGTTGGCTGGTGGAAGCTCGATGAGACGTCCGGCACTGTCGCCAGTGACTCAAGTGGCAACGCATATCACGGCACTATCTATGGTAACCCGCAATGGATAGTCGGTAGGGTCGATGGTGCACTGCAATTCGATGGCGCCGGTGACTATGTAGATTTGCCCATCGGGTCGGTTATTAATTCGTTGACCGACTGCACCGTCGCGATCTGGGCGAACTTCTCCGGCGGTGGCGGTGCCTGGCAGCGCATCTTTGACTTCGGGTCTAACGAAACCTTCAACATGTTTCTCACACCCCTCAGTGGTGCTGGCAACTTGCGTTTTGCTATCACCGTGACCAGTTGGACCTTAGAGTACCAGTTGAATGCGCCATCCGTGCTTGCAACGGGGTGGCATCACATAGCTGTTGTAATTAATGGTACAACCAGAGCCATGCAACTTTACCTTGATGGCACAGTTGTTGCTACCAGCTCGACCCAGGTGCTGCCGAAGGACCTCGGCAACACCACACAGAACTGGCTCGGCAGGTCACAATACGCTGCGGATCCATATTTTTACGGCTCCTTAGATGATGTCCGCATCTACCAAAGGGTCCTGTCGCAGACCGAGATAAAGAAGCTAATTCCTCCACTGGTTAAGGCTCGGGATCCCAGTCCGCCTAATGGAGCCAAAACCGTCGTTGCGCCGCTGCTTCAGTGGACTGCAGGAGACACCGCCAAATATCACGATGTATACTTTGGCACTAATCCGACGCCGGGGCCGGCTGAATTCAGAGGCCGACTGCCATTCAACATGTATTGGCACACTCCCGGTCTCGTACCGGGCACAACTTATTACTGGCGGGTCGATGAGGTGGAAGCCGACGGCGTAACGATTTACACAGGTGATGTCTGGAGCTTTACTGCTGCGCCTTTGGCTGCCTACAATCCCAACCCACCCGATGGAGCCGAGTATGTAAGCACCGATGCTGACCTTAGCTGGACAGCAGGAACAACCGCCGATTCGCACGACGTGTATTTCGGCACAGTTGAAGTAGACGTGGCCAGCGGCACTGGCGGCACGTTCAAAGGCAATCAGAAAACCACAACGTTCGAGCCAGGACTCCTGCAGTCGGGAACAACCTACTACTGGCGGGTCGACGAAGTTGAGCAGGCCGGCACCAAGCGCACGGGCAACGTGTGGCGCTTCAGCACTATGCCTGTCATAACTGTTACCGACCCCAATCTTGTCGGCTGGTGGAAGTTTGACGAAGGCCAGGGCGCCACCGCTATAGATTGGTCAGGCCGGAGCAATCACGGCGCCATCCGCGGCGGGACAGAGTGGGTAGAAGGCTATGACGGCGGCGCACTGAGGCTCAAGGGCGTCGATGGTTATGTGAACTTGCCCATAGGTTCGCTTATCAGTTCGCTGCGAAGCGCTACCTTCACGACCTGGGTGGATTTCTCCAATCTGGGTGGTGCCTGGCAGCGCATCTTTGACTTCGGCAGCGGCACCACGATTAATATGTTTCTGACACCCCGCACCGGTACGACTGGGCCGATGCGACTGGCCATTACAACCAGCGGGTCAGCAGGTGAGTCTTTGATAGATGCGCCTGCCACACTTGCCACCGGCTGGCACCATGTCGCCGCCGTAGTAAAACCTGGAAATATGCAGATATACCTCGATGGTGTCGTTGTGGCCAGTGGTTCCACAGCGGTTGTTCCAAGCGATCTCGGGCAGACCACCAACAACTGGCTCGGCAGGTCGCAGTATGTCGCTGACGGATACTTCAATGGTGTCCTGGACGATTTCCGCATATATAATTATGCAATGTCGGCAACGGATATACCCAAAACGATGAGAGGCGATCCTGCACTTGCCTGGGGGCCCAGGCCGGCTGATGGCTCAACAACAGACGTTGAAAGAGGGACACCCCTTACCTGGTCTGCTGGTAATAAAGCGGCTCAGCACGATGTATACTTCGGGACCGATAAAATTGCCGTTAGAGATGCTGATAAATCTGATACAACAGGCATATATCGAGGCCGACAGGCCGCTGCCAGCTATACTCCACCTGAAGGTCTGCAGTGGGGCGGCGGGCCTTACTACTGGCGGATCGACCAGTACAATACCGACGGCACCATCAGCAGAGGTAGGCTCTGGAGCTTTACGGTCGCCGACTATCTTATTGTGGATGATTTTGAGGACTACACAGATGATCTGGGCAATAGGATATTCCAGACCTGGAAAGACGGATTGGGATACAGCCAGCCGGCACCCGGCTATCCTGGTAACGGCACAGGTTCTGCTGTGGGTAACAGCGTACCTCCGTATGCTGAGCAGAGTATCGTTCATGGCGGTAGCCAGTCGATGCCGTTAAGTTATGACAACACCGGAACGACCGGCAAAGCCCGTTACTCAGAGACTCAGCGGGAGTGGGCCTCGCCACAGGATTGGACCAGAAACAGCGTTAAGGCGTTGGCGCTGTGGTTCTATGGTGCTCCTGCAAATACCCCTGAGGCGCTATATGTGGCATTGGAAGATAATGCCGGCCACGTTAAGGTGGTGAACTATCCTGATATAGAGGCGGTTCAGGGAGCCGGCTGGCAGGAGTGGAACATCGAGCTATCGCAATTCAGCGCTGCCGGCGTGAATCTGAAGATGATCAAGAAGATGTATATTGGCTTAGGCAACCGTGCCAGTCCGAAGGCTGGCGGTACGGGCACTATATACATCGATGACATCCGGCTGTATCCCAGCAGGTGTGTACCTTCGATAGGCAAGCCCACTGCTGACCTGAGCGGTAACTGCATTGTTGACCAGGCTGATGTGGAGATTATCGCTGAGCAATGGCTTGATAGTGGCCTACAAATTACGCCGGTCAATCCTGGCACTGCTGGTCTGGTAGCACAGTATCCATTTAACGGCAATGCCAACGATGTAGTTGGTGGCCACAATGGCACTACCACTGGCGCGCCGGTCTATGTGGCAGGTAAGATAGGCCAGGCGATTCTGCTGAATGGTGTTAGTGACATGGTGACTGTGGGTGCTGTCGGCATAAGCGGTGCTGCTCCGAGGACAATAGCTGGCTGGTCGAAGGCCAATGCCACGGTTGGAGCGTTGCCTGACTGGATTAACACCTTTGGCTTCACTGGTCCAGCCGGCAACAATGGGCACTTTGACATCGAACTGGTGAATGTCGGCGGCAATCGCGGCTATGGCATTCACATTTACGGCTGGCAGCAGAACATAATGCCGATAGATTTAGATTGGCACCACCTGGCTGCTACGTTTGAAGGCACTACGGTAAGGTGGTACGGCGATGGTCGGCTGATCGGCAGCGACAGCAGCCGGGTTCTGAATACTCCTGACAATATTCAAATGGGCAAACGTGCAGATAATGACAATTACTGGCCCGGCCGCATTGATGAGGTTTACATCTTCAATCGTGCCTTGTCTGGGCCTGAGATTGCCTGGCTTGCCGGGTATACTTCAGCGTTTTCGGTGGCTGCTGATTTGCATCAGGATGGCGTGATCAACTTTAAGGATTTTGCCGTATTGGCGGATTCGTGGCTCGACAAGGTCTTCTGGCCATAATGGCAGGGTGTCGCCAGAAACCGGCGGTAAAATCCCGACCAGTCGGGACTAAATATTTAGCCCCGTATTTTACATGGGGTCTTCTAAAGTTTTACGCCGTTTCGGGGCCTATGCTGGTTGATCTGGCATAGGCCTCGCCTATTTATTAAAGGTAGGAGCAGATGTTCGGACTTAAAAAATGGCGACGAAACTGGCTTGCCAACCGGCGGTTTCCCGACCAGTGGCTGGCAATTGTCGAAAGGAATGTCCCACTGTACAGGCGACTGCCGCCGGAGGACAAAAAGGAGCTGCAGCGGCATATTCTGATCTTTACGGCAGAGAAAAAGTTTGAAGGTTGTGCCGGCCTGGAGATTACAGACGAGATAAAAGTCACCATTGCAGCTCAGGCCTGCATCCTGTTGCTCCACCGCAAAACCGATTATTATCCAGGTCTGCATTCGATACTTGTCTACCCTCAATCGTACCTGGTCCGGAAAACTCAACACCTGGTAGGCAACCTTCTGGTGGAAGGGCCTGACATCCGTTTAGGTGAGTCCTGGCATCGCGGCTCAGTTGTGCTGTCCTGGGACGATGTCCGTCGCAGTACCTCTGATATTCATGACGGGCACAACATTGTCCTGCACGAATTCGCCCACCAGTTGGATAGTTCCGCCGGCAAAGGCGACAGCACACCGGTCGTTCAGCGGCGTTCAACCTATGTCACCTGGGCCCGTATCTTACAGAAAGACTACCAGAAGCTCCGGCGTGATGTTAGCTGCCATCATAATACTTTGTTAGACGCCTATGGTGCCACAAATCCTGCTGAGTTCTTCGCGGTTGCTACAGAGTATTTTTTCGAGAGACCGAAAGAACTGCGAAGGTTCCACGCCGAGCTATATGAAGAATTGAAACGCTTTTACCAGCAAGACCCTGCCACTTTATCTTAGCATGGGCAGGTTCTTGACAATTGACAATTGTAGATTGACCCCTGAGGGGCTGTATAGCAGTCCAATCTGTCAAATCGCCGGGATGGCTTACGCCAGAGAGAGAAACGTATGCTAATTGTTACGAAGCATTTATCGCTTATTGTCCTTTCGACGGCAGCCATAGCACTGCCGGGCTGCAAGGATAAAGATAAGGGACCGGCCAGCGAAAAAAAGAATTGGTTCTGCTGTGCGGTAGTTCATTTCCTGGGCCGACAGAACAACTGTGCTCGGAGTTCACAGCCAAGACAAGCATGACGATATTTTCGACTTTCGATTTTCAATTGGCAATCGACAATCGGCAATCGCAAATCTTCGCTTTAGGTTTTGGTGCGGTTTCGCTGCGGCAGGCGTGATCCTCGCGTACGCTGGAATTGCCGGCTTTGATAAAACAGAACCTGAATCCGCCGGTGGCGGAGAACAGGCGAAAGAGTTGCTGCTTTATTGTGGTGCGGGAATCCGACCGCCGGGCGGGGTACAAACAAATCAGATGCTCGAACAATAGGCCGCTGCCATGGTGGATACCTGGGCACCCTTTGCCACCGCCTGCTTTATTCGTTCCGGCGTCATCGGCAGGCAGAATATTCTGGCGCCTGTCGCATCATAAATAGCGTTGGCTATAACCGCACCCATACAAATAATCGCTGGCTCGCCCCCTCCCTGTGCAGCAGTATCATCCGACTTAACCAGCACTGTCTCGATTTTCGGCAGCCATGAGAAACGAGGGATTTCATAAGTATTGAAGTTCACATCGAGAATCTTGCCGCCCTTGAACCGGATTTCCTCGGCGAGCGCGTAGCCCAATCCCATAGTGACACAGCCTTCCATCTGTAATTTTGCTCCTTCAGGGTTAATCACCACGCCCATATCCTGGGCACATACCACGCGCTTTACCTGAACGTGTGCGCTTTGCTGGTCCACTTCGACTTCAGCCATTGTTGCGACATAGGTGCCTGAATCAATGCCACAGGCTACGCCGCAGCCCAGACCGCTATGTTCCGCTGATGGAGTCCAACGGAATTTCTCTGCTGCGGCTTTGAGAACTCTTATCATCCTCTGGTCGGTGAGGTTTTTGAGGCGAAATTCTACAGGGTCTATTTTCGCCTTAGAAGCCATAATGTCGATCTGTGATTCTCTGGCGAAGGTATTGGTGTTGTTGGCTGGTGCGCGCCACGGGCCAACGCTGAAAGGATGCGCACCGGGCGAGCCTCGGCCCCATTCTCCAAGAGCCGCCGTGCGGTGATGTGGTATGCTATAAAACTGCTGGGAGCCTCTTGAGCCTGCGAAATAGACGCCGTAATCCCAAAAGACGATCTTGCCTGAGTTGTCGATTCCCGATTTTATTTTGACTACTGCTGCCGGACGAAAGTTGTCGTAGAAGAACTCTTCCGCCCGGCCCCAGGCAACCTGGACGGGTTTTCCGGCTAATTTTGCCAACCTTGCTGCTTCTACCGCCTGCGAGCCTTGAGTTTTTCCGCCAAATCCTCCTCCGACAAAAGGAGTGATAACGCGGACATTTTCGCTAGGTATGCCCAATGCCCGGGCTACCTGGTCCTTGATGGTGAAAGGCCCTTGAGTCGACGCCCAGACGGTTGCTTTATCGCCTTCAACTTGAGCCAAAGCGGTGTGCGTCTCTATAGGGGCATGGGCAACATAACTATTCAGGTATGTATGCTCAACGGTAATCTCAGCGAGCTTTTCGCCGCTTTTAATGTCGCCCCCGCTATCTACCACATCGCTTTTTGGAGCATTTTTGAGCAGGTGCTCAAAGATATTCTCATCGTCAACACTTGCTTGTGGCACATCAAATTGGGCCTTAATTTTTGCCAGGGCTTTTTCTGCTTCATCAGGACTTTTTGCCAGAACAGCGACCAAATCGCCGTCCTGAACCAACTGTACATCTGGCGTTTTTTCCACTTCCGATGTGTCCATGCTGGCCAATTTAGCGCCGTGAGCCGGGGGCCGCAAAATTCTTGCATACAACATATCGGGCAGCCGGATGTCTCCTGCATACTTGGCCTTTCCAGTAACCTTCTCCACTGCATCCCGGCGTAGAACCGGCTTGCCAACGATATTGAATTCGGATACAGTTTTTAAGGCGGGTTTTTGTTTTGCCCGCCGGGCAATTGTCTTGCCATTAGCAAGTTGGGCGTAGCTGACCCGTCTGTCTTTTTGATCTTTGTCGAATATCATGCCCTCTTTTGCTATTAGGCGGCTTGTGGGTATCTGGAGATGTTCGGCTGCTAACTCTATCAAAACCATTCTGGCTTCTGCCGCTGCTGCTCTGAGAGCTGGTCCAAAGAAACGGGTGGTCATTGATCCAAAAGTGCCCATATCCCACGGGCATAGAGCTGTGTCTCCCATGACCATATCCACCGATTCAAGTGATACGTCAAGCTCATCGGCCAGCATCTGAGCTAAGGAGGTTATCACGCCCTGGCCCAGCTCGACTTTTCCTGTGAAGCAGGTGACTCGGCCATCCGCTGCCACTCTAAGATAGGCATTAAAATCATCAGGATATCCTCTGCCGCCCCTTCGTGCCAGTAGCGCAGAGGGGTCTCCAAGGTAGAATAGAATTACGATGCCGCCGCCTACGCTTTTTAGAAATTCTCGCCGATTAAGCCGAGGGCCCCTCGAATTAACCGCAGAGGACGCAGAGAGCGCCGAGATGAAAGGTCGTGAAGATTGTTTTCTCTGCGGACTCGGCGAACTCAGCGGTAAAAGACCAGAGGTTATATCGCTAAAATCCAGGTCTTGATAATGCCTGTGTCCGTTTTCTTTGGTCATCGCTGAACTCCTTATTCAAAATTAAGCCCTCGGCCCAGGGGCCGAGGCTAATTAGCCCCCGCCGCACGGCGGGGGGGCGGATTGGATAGCCTGAACAATACGGGCGTGCGCTGCGCATCGGCAGAGGTTACCCTCCATGGCCTGGATAATCTGTGCCTGCGTTGGCTGGGGATTCTTAAGCAATAGGCCGTAAGCAGCCATAATCATGCCAGGCGTACAGAAGCCGCATTGAAGGGCATCGTGCTTTACGAACGCTTCTTGAATTGGATGGAGTTTTCCGTTCTTGGCTAGTCCTTCAATCGTAAGAATCTTTTTTTCTTTTACGCCCTTGATTGGAAACCGGCACGAATGGACAGGCTCATCATCCACAAGAACCGTACAGGCGCCGCAAAAGCCTGCGCCGCAGCCGTATTTGGTTCCAGTAAGAGCAAGGTCAGTGCGCAAAACCCATAAGAGCATACGGTCACTATCTACTGTTATGCTTATGGGTTTGCCGTTAAGCGTGAAGGAGATGTTCTCCACCATGTCGACTTCTCCTGCATTTGGTGTTGCTGACAACTATGAAATTGAAAATTGGCAATTGAGAATTTACAATGTACAACATTATACTATGAATGATTTTGAAATCTATAAAAAGGCAGCACTTGTTCTTAAAAAGGGCGAAAATGTTGCCCTGGCAACGGTTATTTCTACAGAAGGTTCAACCCCTGGAAAAGTTGGCTATAAGATGCTTGTTTGGGGGCACGACGCCCAGACTATCGGCACCGTAGGAGGAGGCCTGGTTGAAGCCGAAGTAATTGATATAGTCAGAAGTATGCTGCCAAAAACAGAAAATAGGGTTCTCAGATTCAATTTTGACGGCCTTAGTGAGAGCGAAAGAGGAATATGCGGAGGGTCGATGGAAGTTCTTATCGAAATCTTCGATCAAAAAAGCCTGCCGCTATTTGAAGACCTCTGTACTGCTATCGAAAAAGGGCAAAAGGGTGCGATTATCTCAATCATTTCGCCCAAAACGGCACCCAAAAAAGTCTTCCTTAAGAAGATTTCCGATCCAGCCTTCGCAGCCGCTTCGGCGGAGAAGGCTTTGCGAGTGCCGATTTGCGATTTTAAGACCGAAATCGAGAATATCGACTTGTTGATTGAGCAACCTGAAAGGAAAACATTGCGAGGCGGCGTAGAAATATTTATCGAGCCTGTTCTGGAAGAACCGATGGTTTTTATTTTTGGTGCCGGACATTTGTCCTGCCATATCTGCCGGTATGCCAAATCTGTAAATTTCCGAGTTACAGTATGCGACGATCGGGCCGAGTTTGCCAACAAAAATAGATTCCCGGACGCAGATAGTATCATTGTCGAGAGCTTTGAAGTCGTCCTCGACGAAATTGACATAAACAGAAACTCCTATATCGTCATCGTCACCAGAGGACACAAATCAGACCAGATAGTTCTTGAAAAAGCTCTCAAGACTGAGGCAAAATATGTCGGAATGATCGGCAGCAAAAAAAAGACTGCAACTATCCTGAAAAGACTAAAAGAAAAAGGGATTCGGCAAGAAGCGTTAAGACGGGTTTATTCTCCTATCGGAATTTCAATAGGTGCGGTCACCCCTCAGGAAATTGCTCTAAGCATAGTATGTGAACTGACCAAGATACGAAGGCTCGGAGACGCCCCTACACCAAATCACATGAAGGTATCCGCCCGCAACGCACTATAGGAAAAAGATCGATGATAAATGCCGTGGTTCTGGCAGCCGGTGCATCAGAAAGAATGGGCAAGCCAAAGCCCTTGCTAAAATTTAGGGATCGAACATTCTTAGAACAAATCATCGCTGTACTGAAACTCTCTGATGCCGACAGGATCACCGTGGTTCTGGGAGCGAAGGCTGAAACCATAAAAAAATCGGTTGACCTATCTGGAACCGATGTGGTTATAAATAAACACTACCAGAAAGGACAATTATCGTCTCTGGCCGTGGCGATAGAAAATGCTCCGCCGCAGACCGATGCGATACTTGTCTGTTTAGTGGACATGCCTTTTATCACTGCTGAGGTTGTTAATAAAATTATCGCCAAATTCAGGCAAACGAATGCCGCAATCATAGTTCCTGTTTTCGATAAAAATAGAGGCCATCCAACACTGTTCGCAAGGAGCGTGTTCAGTGAACTGCTCAGCGCCCCACCGGACCAGAGCGCAAGATACGTCCTGTACTCAAACTCGCCCCGTGAGAAAAAGTTTCCACGTCCTGGAAAGAGGCCCTTCGGCGGCACTTTCTCACGGGGCAAGCAGAGGATAGTCGAGCTGCAAACATCCGATAGTGGGATACTGATTCATATTGATACACCTGATGACTACAGACTGCACTTTGGAGCTGAGCCGATGCTTGCCGACAATCGCGCAGGCCAGAGAAGTCAGAAGTCAGAAGACAGAAGACAGAAGTCTGTCCTCTGTCATCTGTCATCTGTCATCTGTTTTCTGTCTGCGGCGAAGTGGGTGTGGAAACTTATTCAGGTTATTGTTATCTCCGTGGCGGTGAAAGGTCTGCTTGCTCATTATTTCCCTTTCATGGGGGATGAGGCCTATTTTACTCTCTGGGGAAAACATATTAGTGCCGGATACTACGACCACCCGCCGATGATAGGCTGGCTGCTGCATCTGCTGTTGTACATTGGCCAGTCTCCACTGATCTTAAGATCGTTGCCTATAGTATTTAGCACAGCCGTCGGGGTCGGACTGTATCTGCTACTGGCGGATTATGACCAGCGCAAGGCATACCTTGTTAGTCTGCTATTTATTGTCTCGCCTATAAACACCGCCTTCTTTATGGTCACAACGGATACACCTTTGTTGCTGTTTTCTTTCATCTCGGCATTTCTACTGTTCAAAGCGGAAAGCAACCCTCAGACGACAGAGGACAGAGAACAGACAACAGAGGACGGACTTCTGTCTTCTGACTTCTGTCTTCTGACTTCCCGCCAAAGGCGGGCATGGCGGGGTTACCTATGCTACTTTTTCTCGGGCGTTTTTTGGGGGATAGCGTTTCTTTCTAAATATTTTGCCTTGCTGATGGCTTTTTCCTACATAGTGTATTTCCTGTCAGTCCGTAAGTGTGTCCGCAGGGGCATAGGGATTCTTTTGTTCGCCTTAGGCGCGATTCCCTTTGTAGCACAAAATGTCCTTTGGAACTACCAAAATGGCTGGCCGAATATTATGCACAATTGGTTCAATAGACTCGAATCTGACTCGAATCCGGTCATTAACCTCTTGTGCTTGGGCCTTTTTGCAGTCTATTTGTTGACGCCTCCTGTGGTATGGTTTTTGTTCAAAAATAGAACTCGCTTGCTGCATGTCTTGTGGAAAGAGAACCTCTCGACTGCGCTCGGGCCAGGCCCCTCCAGGTTCGTTTTGGACAGAAATGAACCCCCGCTGCTTCGTTTGGCGAAGCAAAACGGCGGGGGGGCAGGCTTTAGAATCTTCACGCTGGCTTCCATGGTTCCTTTGTGCGCGTTCGCTGTCGGCTCATTCAAAAAAACGGTAGGGCTGCACTGGTACATGTCCTTTCTGCCTTGTGCCTTCGTTATTGTCGCCTTGATCCTTGACGCAGATCAAATCGTCAAAAGCATCAAAATTTCAATCGGTCTGTCGCTGATACAAGTCTGTCTTTTCCTTGTGGTTCCTTTTATACCGCTCGGAAACCTAAAGGGGCTAATCAACCAACGGGACCTGGCCTCACTTGTTTTATACATACACCCAGAGAAGGTTATCGCCTCACTTGACAAATATAAAGGCAACTTTGTCTTTGGCACGAGAAGTTATTCCACATCTGCAATTCTTTCGTACTACTGTGGGCAGCGGGTGATCGTTTTTGGCAAGGGCTCACGTCACGCTCGCCATGATGACATCCTGACAGATTTTAAGCAACTGGATGGGAAAAATATGCTGATTTTGGAAAGGGGTAAGGTAGAGGAAGGTCGCTATAGCTGTTGTTTTGAAAAAGTCCAAATAAAGCCTCTTGCCCCCGCCTTTGGCGAGAATCCCCGTTGGTACGGGGGCAAGTTTACCCCGTGGCACGGCCATCTTGGCCGTGATTTCACGGGCTGGAAGCCCGTGCCACAAGCAGGGGAATTTTCCGTGGTGCTGGGATATAGTTTCAAATACGAGGAATATCGGCAAAAGTATCTGCGTGACGTCTTGCGCGCCTACTATCAGGTCCCTGCATGGTTGCCTCATGCAAACAACTTCTTTCGTGAGAAGTACGATTTTTAACCACAGATTACACGGATTATCTGTGGGAATCGTTTTTCATCTGTGAGGGCCCCCGCAAGGCGGGAACCCAAATCTGTGGATTAGGCTCTACAGCAGCTTCATCTTACGCAGATTCTTAATGCAGCGCTGGACGCACTCCAGAGGCGGATAGGCGTAACTTTCTTGTTCGACGATGTACCACTCTGTTCCGCCGACCGCTTTGCAAAGGGCAAAGAAAGCCTTCCAGTTGATGTCGCCTTGCCCGAATAGGGCTTTGTCGTTGGTCTTACTGAACTCCTTCAGGTGCACGGTGATCGCCCGCTCCGGATACCGGTACAAATAGGGAAGAGGGTCAGCCCCGCCTTGCAGGGCATTGCCCGTGTCAAGCTGCATAATTACATCCTGGCTGGTGTTACTGCAAAAGATGTCCCAAGGAATCTGGCCATCCATAGGTGTGAATTCGACACTGTGGTTATGGTAGCCCACGTACATTCCATGGGGCTTAACTTTCTCCGCCAACTCGTTGAACAGTTTTGCCGTATCCAGCCAGGCCTGGCGTGAAGCCCTGTATTTCTCAGGCAGCCAGGGAACAATGAGGTACTTGTTGCCCAGCGTTTTATTGAACTCGATGGTCGGGGTGAGCTTGTCCCCGAGTAGCGTATCCAGCCCCGTATGCGTGCCGCAACAAACAAGGCCATTGTCATCCAGCATCTTGCGCAACTGGTCAGCACTACGGTCGTAGTAGCCGGCAAATTCGACGCCCACATAGCCCATCTTTGCTACGGCTGCTATTGTGCCCGGCAGGTCGCGCTTGCAGTCCTCACGTACCGAATAAAGCTGAAGCCCAATTGGAGTTCGGCGTTTGGTTTTTTCTTTTGTCTGGCTCTTTTTCTCCTTTTGAGGCGCCCGCGCTGCCCCAGCACCAGATGCTAGCATGGCTGCCACAGCAACACCTTCTGTGATGAAGCCTCGTCTTGAAACCAATCCTATTTCGTGTGGTAGCATTGAATTGTTCTCCTTCTAAGACTGTCTGGAACTCTACAGACTTTGCACTGATATCCGCTTACGACGGATTATAAGCTCACAACAATTATTTTAATTATATCCGATCTTACAAGTCAACACTTTGCGGATTTTTCTTGACGAAAATACGGCGAATTTGGTATAAAAATACTTCAGGAAAATCCCAAAGAAAAGTTTTGTTACATGGGCAGAGATTTTGGCCAGGGCATCATTTTTATTGAATCCTTTTTTGAAGGAGGAATATTATGTCTGGAAAACACATCCTTCGGAGCTGCTCAGGACAGGTTTATTTAATTTGCTTTGTTTTGGCGCTGGGCCTGGTCGGCAGCGCCAACGGGCAGCTCGGCAAGGGCAAGATCCTGTTCGAATGGTTCGAGGGCACCACGGGCAGCAACCTGGATCAGTTCGTGGACGGCAGGAATCCCAACTATCCGAACAACCCAAGCTCGTACGAATGGCGGAGCAGTTTCCAGGGGCCGGTCAACCGAAGTGACAATTACGGCACGCGTGTCCGAGGTTATCTATACCCGCCTGCCGACGGCGATTACACCTTCTGGATATACAGCGACGACCACAGCCGGCTCTGGCTGAGCACTAACGACGACCCGGCGAACAAGAAGCTGATTTGCCAAGTGCCCGGCTATACCGGTGCGAACGAGTGGACCAAGTTCCCTGAGCAAAAGTCCAGTCCCATCACACTGAAGGCTGGCCAGAGGTACTACATCGAGGCGCTGCACAGGGACGGCACCGGCGGCGATAACCTCGGGGTGGGATGGGGAGGCCCGACCATCGGGGCAGGTCCGGTGATCATCGACGGCGTGTATCTGGCAGCGTATTTGAGAGCCGTCGATTTCATGGCCGGCAATCCCGACCCGCCGGACGGCGCCAAAAGTGTGACCACTCCGCTATTTAAGTGGACCGCGGGACTGACCGCCAGTCAGCACGATGTGTATTTCGGCACTAATCCGACGCCGGGGCCAGGCGAATACAAAGGCCGCCAGACGTTCCTGATGTACTTCCACACTCCAGGCCTTACATCGGGCACAACCTACTACTGGCGGGTCGATGAGATTGAAGCCGATGGCACTACAATATACACGGGCAAGGTCTGGAGCTTTACGGTTCCCGTCCTGGCTGCCCATGATCCCAGCCCGGCTGATGGTGTCACATACGTATATACAGATGTGGACCTTAGCTGGGGCGCAGGCTTCGGTGCGATCTTTCATGATGTGTACTTCGGCACTAATCAAAGCGATGTCGCCAACGGCACCGGCGGCACCTTCAAAGGCAAACAGACAAGTGCAACCTTTGATCCCGGAGCCCTTACAGTAGACACCGCTTACTACTGGCGGATCGATGAGGTCGAGGCCGACGGCACTACCAAGCACACAGGCGAGGTCTGGAGCTTCAGAACAAGACCTGTTATGTCCGTCAGGGATCCGAATCTTGTCGCCTGGTGGAAGCTTGACGATGTGGGCAGCGGCAATGTGATTGATTTTTCGGGCTATAACCGTGACGGCACAATCAACGGTGGCCCGCAGTTTGTGGCCGGGTATGACGGCGAGGCAATGCAGTTTAGGGGCAGCCCTGATTATGTGAGCATAGACGGCTACAAGGGCGTTCTGCGGATCTCGGCAGACCTGCAGCATCCTTTTACCTGCGCTGCCTGGATAAGGACCACCAGCAACGGTGAGATTATGGGCTGGGGTCAACCTTCCGGCCGGCAAAGAGTGGAATTCCGCCTGGACGGCGGCCGACTACGCGTAGAGCACGGCAGCGGCAACATAAGAGGTGACAGCATCGTGAACGACAATCAGTGGCACCATGTTGTGGCGGTCGTTCCAAGAGGCGCAGCGATCAAAGACGTCCTGTTCTACATAGACGGTCGATCCGAACCGTATCGAGAACTATCAAGTCCTGACACCTTATTTAACATCACGGCCAACCATGATGTGAAATTGGGCCGCCGCTATGATAGCGCCGATAGATGGTACACCGGTCTGATTGACGATGCCCGTCTCTATAATAGGGCACTGACGCAGGCTGAGATTAAGCAAATTATGGTTAGACCCGACCCCTTACTTGCTTGGAAGCCGAGTCCTCCTAACGGGCTGCCGGCTGATGTAGAGCACGCCATGCCCCTTAGCTGGTCGCCGGGAGATAATGTGGCTCAGCACGTTGTATACTTCGGCACCGACCAAGGCGATGTTACCGCTGCTGATAAATCCGATACGACGGGCATATATCGAGGCCGCCAGGTTTCTAATAGCTTCTCACCCTCCGAGGCTCTCCAAGAGGGTCAGACTTACTACTGGCGGGTCGATGAGTACAAAGCTGACGCCACAATCAGTAAAGGCAGAATCTGGAGCTTTACGCTGGCCGACTATCTTATCGTGGATGATTTTGAGGCTTACACCGACGATGTCGGCAGCAGGATATTCCAGACCTGGCTGGACGGATGGGGTTTCAGCCAACCGGCACCCGGCTATCCCGGTAATGGAACCGGCGCGGCTGTAGGTTACAGTCAGGCTCCTTTTGCTGAGCAGACTACCGTTCGTAATGGCAGGCAGTCGATGCCTCTGCAATATGTCAACGATGGCTCGACCGGCAAAGCCCGTTATTCAGAGACACAGCGCGAGTGGGCCTCGCCGCAGGATTGGACCAGAAAAGATGTTAAGGCGCTCACGCTGTGGTTTAGAGGCCTGACAAAGTCTTACGGCAGCTTCGGCTACGATGCAGCAACGGGCATTTATACGATAACTGCCCGTGGCGCCGACATCTGGGACGTCAAAAGAGCAAGGGAGTTTGGTCTGCATGACGAGTTCCACTACGTCTACAAGCGGCTCTCCGGCGCTGGCACTATCGTGGCAAAGGCGCTGCGAGTTACCAACACAAACGCCTGGGCCAAGGCAGGAGTGATGATTCGCCAGACGCTGGATGCGAACTCCGTGCACGCGATGATGGTCATTACCCCAGCTCAGGGCGTTGCGCTGCAGTATCGCTCGACCACAGGTCTTGCCAGTACGAATGTGCAGCAGACCGGAATCGTCACACCGCAGTGGCTCAAATTAGAGCGCAGCGCTGCAGGCGACTTTACGGCCTATTATTCCTCGAACGGCAGCACATGGACACAACTGGGCACAGCTATTAACATCGCCATGCAGGGCGATGTCTACATAGGGCTGGCCCTGACCAGCCACGCTGCCGGTACAACCTGTGTAGCCGAATTCTCCGATGTGGCTACTACCGGCGCAGTTACTGGCCAGTGGCAGTCGCAGGACATCGGCATAATCAGCAACACCGCCGAGCAGTTATATGTGGCACTGGCCGATAGCACCGGCAAGGTTCACGTGGTGAACTACCCAGACCCCAATGCAGTGCTATCAACTACCTGGCAGGCGTGGAACATTGACCTGCAGCAGTTCAGCGGTGCCGGCCTGAACCTTTCGAGCATCAAGAAGATGTATCTTGGGCTCGGTAATAGAACCAGTCCGAAGGCTGGTGGCACAGGTTACTTATATGTCGATGACATCAGGCTTTATAGGCCCAGATGCGTTGCTTCACTGGCAAAACCTGCAGGCGACCTGAGCAACAACTGCATCGTTGACTATCCGGACCTTGCGATAATAGCAAGCAACTGGCTGATGAGTGCTTATGACGTTACGCCGGTAGCCGCCAGCACCGCTGGCCTGGTTGCTCATTACAAACTGGATGGCAACGCCAATGACAGTGCTGGCAGCTACAACGGTACGGCAGTAGGCAGCAGGATATATACCAGCGGTAAGGTTGGCCAGGCAATCGACCTGGATGGTATTGGTGACTTTGTTGCAACTGACGCTAATGCTACTAAGCTTGGCATCGACGGCAATTCGCCCAAGACCGTCACCGTCTGGGTGTATACGCGCAGCTTCAATAACGGTGGCATCTTCGACATCGGCGACAATATCAACAGCCAGAACTTCTCGCTGAGGACATTGACTCAGCCTAACCGTTGGCGGGCACAGCGTTACGGCTATCCGATCTATGACTTCGACTTCACGTATCCTTCTGCCAATGTTTGGGTGCATTTTGCTCTGGTATACGAGGGCGCTGCCGGCGGAGACCAGAGCTGGGCCTATGCCAATGGCGAACTGGTCGGAAGCCAGGTGGCTGCTTTGAACACCACAAATGGCCGGCCCTTCGCTATAGGCGTGTGGAGCAATAACTACTTTGATGGTCTTATTGATGATGTGCGCATCTACAGCCGGGCTTTGTCGCAGACTGAGGTTGCCGACCTTGCAGGCAGAACCACTACATTCACGCAGCCGTTGCATCTGCTGTTGACCACGCAGGATCCTGCTGTGAACATGCACAACGACAACACGATCGACTTCAAGGATTATGCCCTGGTGATAGATATGTGGCTGGATGAGGTGCTGTGGCCTTAGCCGTATTGCCGTCCCCCCGCCCATCCAGCCTTCGAGCCGCTTCGGCGGAGTAGGCAGGGCGGGGGCTAATTAGCCTCGGCCCCTGGGCCGAGGGGCCGCCTTTTTGCATGAATTCGGGGCCTATCTCGGCGCGCCGGGATAGGCCTCGCTTGTTTATTATCATTGTGCAAGATGGTCTAAAGCAAATCGTAGCAATAGGCCGATGAATATTATGAGACTCCCAGTGTACCGGGCGTCGCCCCCCGCCCCTGGGCGGGGGCTAATTAGCCTCTGGGCCGAGAGTGGTCCGCCGGGATTCTCAGGACTCAATTAGGAGAGTTAGAGATGCAATTTCTCAAGGAAATAAAGAGGTGGCTTGCCGAAATTACCCAGATTGCCCTATTTTTGGTTGCTCTCGGAGTCTTGGTTGCAATCCTGTTCGGCGAGGACGTTCCTTTCTTTAGCGGAATTATCACCAATCTTACCGCGCTTCTTAACGCTCTCGGGCAGAAAGAGCTTATTGGACTGACCGCTTTGGGCGTTATTCTATTCTTGTTTTACAGAAAAAAAGCCGTTGTATAGCCCGATGCTCGCCCGGCAATTTTCAAAGCTACTACAAATTTTTCTTGACAGGGCTGAAGATCGAAGGGAAAGTACAATAGATTAACGGTAGCACCGCGCACCAACTCGATCTTCGATCGTGGAGCAGCTAACAGTATCCAGGCTCGAGGGTCAGGGACTCTACTTTGCGAAAAGCGATCCCGACAGAGTCAGTGTTCTGTCGGGTTTTTTGTTATAAGGGCAGCCAGAACGGTAAAGTAGAAAAGGAGGTCAAAAATGTTCAAGAAATGTTTATTTTCTGCCACAGCCATTCTATTGTTATCCTCTTCGGGCTTTGCATCTATAGGCCAGGCCCAGAGCTGGATTGTGGCTCCGAGCAATTGGATGGTTAGTACTGGATCGGTTGGCTCGGGGGCATTAGCCTCGGCCCCAGTGGCCGAGGTCCCCCCGCCCCAGGGGCGGGGGCTAATCGGCGTGATTGCCTTTCAATATCAGACATGTACTGTTGGTTTGCAGACTCAAATGAGTTGGTGTTTTTACTGGCCGCCGTGTCCACACCCCTGGCCACCGTTTCCACCACCGTGCAAGCCATCATGCACTGTCAGGGGCGGTGACGCCACCGCTACCGCTACTGCTGTTAGTTATGGCGGAAGTGCTCAGGCAAGCGCCCATGCAGTTGGTGGCGATGCCATCCTGGTAATCAAGTAAGCACAGGCAATATGCAGGAGGCACAAGGGCACAAAGGTTAACCCCGCAATCTATTGCGGGGTCCTGCTGTCCTCTCCTATCGGTCTCCGTCATCTGTTGTCCTTTATAAAAAGGTCGTTCCGATTGCCGATTTACGATTGAAGATTTGAAAATCGAAAATTAAAAAACGTAAATCGGAGATTTCGGCTGGTCTTTATAAGCAACAATCGCGTAAGCTGACTGTAGGATGAAGCCAGAAGCTAAAATCAAAGTGGCATGCGTGCTCGGGATGATGCTCCTTTGGGCTGGCGGGTGGCATGGGCTTCCAGCCCATGAAATCACGGCCAGGATGGCCGTGCCACTTGCCCAGCGGCAGATGGAAAAACTGGGGCGTGGAGTCGTCGCGATTAACCAGGACGGCGGGAAAGTCTATATCGGATGGCGTATGCTGGGAACCGATGGTGAGGACATCGCCTTCAACGTGTACAGAAATAATACCCGTGTTAACAGTCAGCCGATCACCGAATCCACTAACCTCGTAGATAATAACGGAGACAGCAGTGCTATCTATACTGTTCGTGCTATAATAAATGGTTCAGAACAAGAGCATTCTGCACCAGCAAAAGTCTGCGGTCAGAATTATCTTTCGATCTCTCTTGCGACTCCCGAAGGTTATACGCCCAACGATGCATCTGTCGGGGATCTGGATGGTGACGGCGAGTATGAGATTGTATTACACCAGGCGGGCAGAGGCCGTGATAATTCCCGAAGCGGGCTGACGGATCCACCGATACTTGAGGCATACAAACTAGATGGCACTTTCTTATGGCGGATAAACTTGGGAAAGAATATCCGTGAAGGTGCTCACTATACTCAATTTATGGTCTATGACCTTGATGGTGATGGCAAGGCTGAGGTTGCCTGTAAAACAGCAGATGGGACGGTCGACGGGAAAGGTAAGGTGATCGGCAACGCTAATGCGGACTACCGCAATTCGAGGGGCTACATCTTGGATGGGCCTGAGTTTCTCACTGTATTTGATGGCCGAAGCGGTGCCGAACTTGCTACGACCGATTATATACCACCCAGAGGTAACGTCTCTGACTGGGGAGACGACTCCGGCAATAGAGTAGACCGTTTTCTGGCGTGCATCGCGTATCTTGACGGACAAAGGCCGAGCTTGGTAATGTGCCGCGGTTATTATACACGCGCAGTGCTGGCGGCGTGGGATTTCAGAGACGGCAAGTTGACGCACGTGTGGACCTTCGATAGCGATGACGGGACGCCCGGCAATAAAGATTACAGAGGTCAAGGCAATCATAATCTGGCGGTCGGCGATGTCGACGGCGATGGCAAAGATGAAATCGTGTATGGGGCATGTGCAATTGATCACGATGGAAAAGGTCTCTATTCAACAGGTTTAGGGCACGGAGATGCCATGCATCTATCCGATATCGATCCGGATAGACCCGGCCTGGAAATCTTTGCCATCCACGAAAGGCCTCGTCACCCGTATGGTGTAAACCTTCGTGACGCCGCGACCGGAAAGGTTATATGGGGACTACAATTGAGCGACCCGGCAAGGGCATTGGCTATGGATATTGACCCCCGGCATCGAGGCTATGAGTGCTGGACTAATAATTCAGCCGGCCTATACAACTGCAAGGGCCAGAAGATTTCTGATTCCAAGCCCAGGTCATGCAACATGGGGATATGGTGGGATGGCGATGTGCTTCGCGAACTCCTCGACGGCACTACAATTGATAAGTGGGATTACGCCAATGGTGCAGCAACCAGATTACTTTTAGCCGAAGATTGTGTCAGAAACAATGGAACAAAAGCTAATCCGTGTCTTGCTGCCGATATTTTAGGCGACTGGAGAGAAGAGGTGATTTGGAGAACACGTGATAATAGAGAGCTACGTATCTTTACGACGACAATACCTACGGACCGCCGCTTTTGTACCATGATGCACGACCCTATATACAGGCTCAGCGTGGCCAGGCAGAATGTAGCCTATAATCAGCCTACTCAACCTGGTTTTTATATGGGCGGTGGTATGGCAATGCCGCCGCGATCTTCCGCCTCGGTTGCCTATGGAATTTAGAATTGAAAATTAAGAATGGAGAAAGTCCAATTCTCAATTCCCCTGCTTTCGCAGGGGTAAACTTGTCCCCGCAACAGCGGGGATTCTGAATTCTACATTCTTTCAATGGCACAGTGAGGTCCGGCGATTTAGAAAAATTCAAGTTTAATTGCTGGTCTGATTGCTGGGCGCGTCCTAAAATAACTTTGTTCTGGTGTTTGCAGAGGCGATCGCACCAAAAATTCCGGTGATTTCTCATCTGCACAGCTTGTGATTCTTGACTTTTGCAGCTTGATGCGGTAACATATTATTGGGGTTCCCGCCAGGCGGGGTCCCAAATCCATTCTGGGGGGTATTTAACAGAATGGGGGGTGGCTTAAGGATTCCCTATTAGACAAGCGAGTCGCACTATTTGTTTATGCGGTGGTATAGATTATGAAGCGCAGCAATTCGATATTTCTTGGGTTTAAGAGTCTAATATTAGTCGGGGTGGCCATTGCCGGTGGTTTGCTACAGGCTTCATATTGCCAAGGTGCCCAGCCCGGGCAGATTACCCTTCTTATTGCGCAGACGCCTACTCAAGGTGGCACCATAATTCCTCCTACAGGTGTTCACCACTTCGCACCAAATTCACAGGTTACTTTGACCGCTATTGCCAAGTCCGGCTATCAATTCGTTTACTGGCTTGGTGACGTCAGTGATCCAACCGCCAGCAGCACAACCGTGTTTCTCAATGAGCCGAAGGTTGTTGTTGCTGTATTTGAGCTGATTAAGCAGGAGTATCCCGCTGAGGGGCTGTCGGCGCTTGGCCGTGGTGCAGGCGGTGGCGTGCTGGCCGCTGGAGCCAATTTCGGCCAGCAAGGATGGATGGCATCTCACAGCCGGCCTGTAGAGCCGCAAAGACCGAGCCTGCCTCATTTTCCAGCGGCAGATGTACCCGAACCAGCCACACTCGTATTGCTGGGCTTGGGCGGGCTAATTTTTAGAGCCAGACGGCCAATACCAACGCGCCGGTGCACCGCTGGAATGTGCACAGCTCTATTCGGTCTAAAATAGCCGCGTGCTATCAAGTAAGAAGGTTACCGGGCCGTCGTTGATGCTACTGACTTCCATATATTCGCCAAAAATGCCTCTTTCCACGGTTAAGCCCTGCTCGGTGGTAAGTTGAACTACCCTTTCATAAAGCTGCTGTGCCAATGCCGGCTCGGCTGCGGCGTCAAAACCCGGCCTGCGTCCTTTTCGACAATCTCCATGCAGTGTGAAATTACTAACCAGCAGCAACTGACCGCCGACATCGAGCAGACTTAGATTCATTTTGCCTGCTTGGTCTTGAAATATCCGCAGGTTCACCAGCTTCTCAGCTATAAACTCAGCATCCTTTTCTGTATCAGCTTTTGCGACGCTGAGGTAGACCAGCAGCCCCTTGTCTATCTTTCCGACTGTTTCGGTGCTGATTTTAACCTCTGCCCGCAAAACCCGTTGTATAACAGCTCGCATAGCAACTTTTCCGGCTAATTGCCTCGGCATTTCGCCGCCTTGCCCAAATGATGCTGCATTATAGCTGAAACGTCTGCTGAACAAAACACCCTTTGATAACAAAATACATGATTGTCCGTATCGTTCACCACATAAGTCTTGATGTCAGTAGCCGCTTTTGCTATGGTTATTTAAGAGTAGGTGTCTGTCCCGAATAGCAGCTCGGAGGCCAAATATGTCTAATTCAAAATGCAAAGCAGGCAGTCAAGTACTTCCAACGTGCTGTACGTGTGATGCGGACCGAAGATGCCAGTGGAAGGGCCTGAATCGGCGTGAGTTTATGGTCACAGCCGGCGCCGTAACGGCAGCAGGATTGACTTTGCCTGCCGTGGTCAATGTAGCCTTTGGCAACTCAAAGAAGTCGCCGCGACAACAGCCTGTCTTTCATCCATTGAAGGTTCAGCCGGTCTTTAACTGCGAAATCTACGAGCGAAAACCAGCAACCAGTTGGCGCGTGACAGGAGCTATCCAGAACGAGCAGGAACTTCGCCAGGAGGAACAAAGGATCCGACGAGACTTGGACCAGATGGCGTCATCTGCCGATTTCCCACTGGAAATCTGTCCCTTGGTGGTGGTGCGCGATGTGGAGCAGGCGGTAGCTGTAACCAAGAAGGACTATGATGTCCTGATTATGTACGCCGCTCGACGGAGCCCAAAAGTGCTTGAGTCTCTTGTCTCACCAGGCAGGTGGAATCTCATGTTCGTCAGGCATCGCTCTGGGCCTCTCTATTACATGTATATCGGTGCGCATGCTCATTTCCTGCGAAAAAGGCGTGACGAGTTTAGCCAGCCCGGTATAGATGTGCACGACATTGTTGTAGATGAGCATGCCGAGCTTTTGTGGCGACTGCGGGCATTTTATGGATTGAGAAATATCCTGGGCAAACGAATTGTCGCGGTCGGTGGCGCCGGTGGCTGGGGGGCGGACGGCGGAGAATCGCCAGACCGCGCCGCGCAAACCTGGAAATTAGATATCGTTCCCGTTTCCTATTCCGAACTCGGTGAGCGGATCAACAAAGCACAGCAGACTGAAACCCTTGTCAGCCATTGTCGCAAAGAGGCAGACAGATATCTGGCGCAAAAGGATGTCGTTCTTGAGACTTCGAAAGACTTTGTCTACAAGGCTTTTGTTCTCTGTGAGGTCTTCCACGACCTGCTCGACGAAGCTCAAACAGACGCGATTACGATCAATTATTGCATGTCGACGATTATGCCGATTGCGCAAACCACAGCCTGTTTGCCGCTCAGCCTGTTGAATGACGAGGGATATATGGCGTTTTGCGAGTCGGACTTTGTAATAATTCCTTCAGGAATCTTGCTCCGCTACATCTCCAACAAACCTGTTTTCCTCTGCAATCCTTCCCTTCCTCATGACGGCGTAGTGACTGTCTCTCATTGCACTGCCCCCAGAATGATGAACGGCAAGGAGTTGGAGCCGGCAAGGATCTTCACGCACTATGAATCAGACTTTGGGGCGGCACCTAAAGTCCAAATGCGCAAAGGGCAAGAAGTTACTGTGCTCAACCCTGATTTTGCTGGCCGCCGATGGTTAGGCTTCGAAGGCGAGATTCTCAATACGCCTTTCTATGAGATCTGCCGAACACACATCGACCTGCAGATCAAGGGCAATTACCAGCGGCTGACCGAAGAAATCCGAGGCTTCCATTGGATGGTGGCGTACGGTAACTATCTGCGTGAAGTGGGATATGCCGTTAAGAAAGCAGGTCTGGACTGGCTAAGATTGGCTTGAGCCACTTGGGTTTGGGCGCCGCAATTTCTCTCATGCTAAAGGCGGTCTGTTTTCAATAGATTCTGGCCTTCGGTCAAGATGACTTGTGATGTCTTCTGCGGAGCCCTTTCACATTAGCGTGGTCGCAGTTGTGACCTACGCCGATTGTATTCGTCCGTAGGCTCTTGTTGGCCCGTTGCACCCATCTGACCCGGCACATAGTCTTTGCCACCATAGCCGCCTCGTAGGTCTGTAACTTCCTGCTCCAGTACTTTGATGAGTTTCTCGAACCGTTTCTGTCTATCTAACATAACCCCGTCAATTGCAGCCGTTGTCTTCTTGGCCTTTTCGCCAACCGCGATTTTTCGTATGGAGATAATCTGCCCAGTCACCTGCTCGTGCACAGCCTCTGCTAAATCTATCCTGCCTTCTGGCTCTCTCTGCAGCCACATATCTATACTTATCTCGTTCTTGCCGGCTGTATCAGGCATAGGTCTCTGCGAGGTTCCAAGGGGGCTCTGCGGTCTAACTAATCCACCACGCTCGGTTGGGCCTTCTCTGTATGGCCGGGTTCCTCCGTAGTATGGTGTAGACTGACCTGGTGTTATATGCTCCTGCGGATATCTCTGTCCCCGGGTGGAATATCTGCTCCCGGACCGGCTACGTATGGTTCTGACAGGCCTGAGGGCTTTAATTTCCTCTTCCATATCTTCGACGAGTGTCTTTAATTGCTCCTGCCTTCTCGACAAAAGAGAGTCAATTGCATCTGTTGTCTTCTTGGCTTTTTCCTCGACAGCCACATCCCGTATGAATCGAATCTCTGTTCTGGCCTGCCTGTCTACCGCTTTTGTTAGGTCGACTCTATTATCAGCCCTTTTCTCTAGCCACTCGCGTACTTCATACCGACTCCTGCCATCTACCTGAGCCAGTGCCTTATCCAGTCCTTCAAACGCCTTGATGCGGGCGACGATTGCGTTCGGATCAGCAAGTATGTTTGCCAAGGCATTCGGGTCTGACTTTGCAACGGCGCTGGTATCCGGCTGAATTCGTATGCCAGAAGGAGACAGAGGCAATGTTGGCCCTTGTGGCTGTTCTGTAAGGCCATAAATTCTCTCCTGTGCCCAGTCAGCGGGCGGCTCTTTCGCGCCGTGCTTGAGCAATAGGTCCACAACCTCTTTGTTGCCTTTTTTTTGCGCCAGTGATAATGCGTTCTCGCCCCGGCCATCTATGACATTTACATCGGCACCCTTCGCAATCAGAAGTTCAGCTATGTCCTTCTGGCCGGCCTCGACTGCGAGGTGCAAAGCTGTCTGGCCGGAATTGTCTTTGGCGTTGATATCGGCACCTTTATCAATAAGAAATTCGGCAACTGTTTTTTGCTGATTACGAATCGCCGTGTGCAATGGCGTCCAGCTCATCCTATTTCTTTCATTAATATTAGCGCCTTGTGAAATGAGTGTTTGAATGGTGTTCATGTCTCCATCTACCACCGCCTGGTGAAGTGACTTAGCTGGCTTTTGCTCATCTTCGCCAGCGATTACAAAACTCGTGCTCAGAGACAAAACCATCAACAAGGTTGACATTGAAATGGCCAAACGCTTCACGGTATATCCTCCGAAATGCAATAGCGTTAAATATATTTTATGCTTGCTCATTACATAACTAACCGAGCCGCAGATAAATCAATTATACAGCAAATTTTCAATTGCTTCATCAAAATTGTGCAATTTTGGCAATTTGTGCAGCTTTCAGATTTGCTCCAGTGATGCTAATCCAAGCCTTTCCGTAATACTATCAAATTCATCCAGGCTGTGGAACTCAATAATTATTCTGCCTCTTTGGCCATCCCTTCGGGTTTCTATGGTTACTTTGGTGCCGAGTTGGCTGGTGAGTTTGTTTTCCAGGTCCAGAATATGTGCTGGCTTGGACCGGACAGTTGCCTTGGCTTGGCCGACGCCCGCCAGGTATCTTCGGACCAGGCGTTCAACCTCGCGTACGCTCAGCCGCCCTGCCAGTGCCCTGTTTGCCAGTTTTCGCCGAAGTTCATCAGTAGGCAACGCAAGTATCGCCCGGGCATGGCCCATCGTCAATTGGCCGTCGATTAGCATTTGTTTGATTTCATCTGGTAAGTCCAGTATTCGCAAATAGTTAGCGATAACGGAGCGGTCTTCGCCCAGTCTTTCAGCGGCCTCGGCCTGCGTCAGAGAGAAGGTGCTTAAGTAGTTCTGGTAAGCCTTTGCCCGCTCGACAGGATTAAGGTCGGTGCGGTGTATGTTTTCAACCAATGCCAGTTCCAGTAACTCCTCATCGGTTGCCTGACGGACTAAAGCGGGTATCGTCCTCAGGCAAGCCAATCGAGCTGCCCGAAACCGGCGTTCTCCTGCGATAAGCTGATATGCCGGACCGACCGGGCGAACGATTATCGGCTGAATTATGCCGTTGACCTTTATAGATTCAGCCAGCTCTGTCAGTTCCTGCTCGTTCCATGTTGTCCGGGCCTGGTAGGGGTTTGGCGAGATTGCGTCTATACTGATCTCACGCAGAGAGCTACGTAACTGCTTGTCTGGCGGAAAGTTAGGCTCTGCACCGAAGTCGGTCATTATCTGATTTGCCTCCATAGGCTCAGATATTATCGGACCTATAAGCGACTCAAGCCCCCTGCCGAGATGTTTGGGCTTATCTTTTTTCTTGTCAGTCATCGAAACACTCCTTGCTATTTCCAACGGCAATCTGTTTTTCTCACCAATACTGCCAACTATGATCTTGCGTGTTTGCCTAAATAATATTTCGGATAAACCTCCTGAAATTCTGTAATTTTGCTGCCGCAAAAAATGTTTTTTCATAAGAAATTGTTTCACGTGAAACTGCGGGAGAAAGGCGAGACAACATGCCTGGAATATGGCTGGAGCTGAGATGCTAAAGGCCCAAATCACCAAGAGCGCCGCCAGACAAAATCAGGGCAGGTTAACAAGTGCTCTTGTCCTGGGTTGGCAGCTTTTGGTAGACCGATTCAACAGCGGGCACAGATCCGGACCGCTGGCTTTATTACCGAGTGCGGGCAAGCAAGCGGCAGAACAAAAGGTCGCTCGCTCAGCGAGCAACGCCACCGAGCGGACAGGATAGTTATTGATAGGCAAGAAACGGCCTTCAATGTGGTTGCCTGTGTAAAAGTAAGAAGTGCTTCCGGATTACAGTGTGTTAGACAAGCTGTTCCACGTGAAACAATCGCCAAGCGACCGACCAGGCAAACGCAAAACAAACCTGCTCTCGTGCCAACGGATTTAGGCGAGTAGCGCGGGTGGACGAGCGAATCAGTTGTTGTGCAATGGGCGTGATAGCAGCACATGGTAGGGGTCTTCCACAGTTGTAGGGTCTAAGCGGACTGGCATATTTAGTGTTAGTTGGAAATAAACCAAATAGCGACATTGACTGCTGATGTACCAGACTGTTGTGCTTTCCTTGACGATCATGCACATCGTTCATACCAGTACCTCTTGCATAGTTTCATAACATGTATCGGCTGGTTGCTTAACGTATGAGGCAGTATGATAGGACCAGCAGGTGTGTTAAATAGCTGCACAAGATGAAGCATAAATGGAGTTAATAGACCTGATATAACTACAAATGTTTTTATAATGCGAGGGCTTTGCATATTCTGAGTAACTCTTTTTGTTGAAAAGGTACAGTAGTAAGCAAGCGGTATGGAGCGAGGTGGCAGAACTTTTATCGGCGGATAAAAGACATGGCAATTTGGTAGCTAATCGCAGGACGCTCGACTGACGATACAGTTCAACAACGCAGGGATTGCGTACACCGCTTGTATATGGTATAAAAGTACAGGCGATAAACTATCTGGACAACAGACATATATGAGGGTATGGAAGTGGAAGTTGCAGAACTAAAATCAGCGGTGGCGGAATTAGCGGCCCGGATGGAGAGCATCCGGGACTGGCTTTGATTTCTCCGCCAAGAAAACCCAGCTTCAGAAGTTCGAAAGGCAAATTGGCAAACCAGGCTTCTGGGACAATCCGGACGCCGCTCAAGCCGTAGTTTCTCAGCTAAGTGCTCTCAAATCCGTGGTCGAGCCGGTTGAGGAACTACAGAAGGAAGTCAAAGACCTGCAAGAGCTTTTTGAACTGGCGGCGGCTGAATCAGACCAGGATGAGTTGACGCAATTGGAAGGTCACTTGCAGGCGCTTCTAAAACGGTGCGAGCAGATTGAGTTGGCGGGGCTTCTGTCCAAGCCAGAGGATACGAAGAATTGCTTTTTCAGTATTCACGCAGGAGCCGGCGGCACAGAGAGCTGCGATTGGGCAAGCATGCTGCTAAGAATGTATATCCGCTATTTTGAGGCCAGCAAATACAAATACCGAGAGCTTGATATTACGCCCGGAGAGGAGGCTGGCATAAGGTCTATTACTCTGGGAGTACGTGGGCCTTTTGCGTATGGCAAGCTCTCGTGCGAGGTTGGCGTACATCGGCTGGTCAGGATAAGCCCGTTCGATGCGGCTAAACGCCGGCATACGAGCTTTGCGGCAGTAGACTGCATTCCGGAGTTCGAAGAGGATATTGATATCCAGATAAATGAGGCCGACCTGCGGATCGATTTTTATCGAGCCAAAGGCGCCGGGGGTCAGCACGTGAACAAGGTAAGTTCAGCGGTGCGGATTACACACGAGCCGACCGGCATTGTGGCGCAATGCCAGAATGAAAGGAGCCAGCATAAAAATAGGGCTGAGGCTATGAAGGTGCTAAAGGCCAGGCTCTACATGCTCCAGCAGCAGAAGCGTGACGCTGAGATGGCAAAACTGTACAGCGAAAAGGGCGAAATCGCCTGGGGAAATCAGATACGAAGTTATGTTCTGCAGCCTTATCAGATGGTAAAAGACCATCGAACCAATTACCAAACGGGTAACGTACAGGCTGTGCTGGATGGAGATCTCGACGAGTTTATCGAGGCCTATCTGCGGCACCGGGCCAAAAGCACGACGGTAAAAACAGATAGAAAGATTAAAACATAATTGGGCAAAGGTTAGCAAATGAAAGAAATTATCAACGTCCAAATAGAAGCACGGCAGGCTGATTTTGTAGAGTACGAGACCGACTTGCTCGCAGTGGGGTTGTTCTCTGACGTTAAAGGCTTAGACAAACTGAACGCGGAACTCAACAGTAAACTGGACGGCGCGATAAAACGGGTGATAGATTTAGGCGATTTCAAAGGCAAGGAGGGAACCAACGCGATCATCTACAGTGATGGCAAGATCGGCGCTAAAAGAGTGATTCTGGTTGGCCTGGGTGAGAAGAAAAAGGCCACGCTCGATACGGTTCGCAAAGCTGCGGCCAATGCAGCCAATAAAGCAGTCGCCACGAACATAACGAGCATAAGTCTTGCGCTGCACAGGGCTTTCGGTGGACGGTTTGATTTATCCGCGATGGCAAGGGCTATGGCTGAGGGGGCGTATTTCGGCAGCTACCGTTACGATGAGTATGTTACCGACAGCAAAGATGGGCGCTCGGATTCACTTAAGGTGGAGGTGGTTGACTCGGACCCGGCAAAAGCAGAAAGACTCGACTTTGGTGTTGCCAGCGGAGTTATTATAGGACGGGTCCAGAGCTATGCCCGAACGCTGGCAAATCGGCCAGCCAATGTGATAAATCCGGCAAGATTGGCAGCAACCGCAAAAGAGCTGGCGAAGGACCTGAAGAACCTAAGCTGTACGGTATTGGACGAGAAACAGTTGGCAACCGAAGGCATGGGCGGCCTGCTCGCCGTTGGGTCTGGTTCCCAGAACAAGCCAAGATTTATTGTCCTGCAATACCATCCTGCCGACAAGGCGGCAAAGACTCGTCCCAGAGTCGCCCTTGTGGGTAAGGCGATAACCTTCGACTCAGGCGGAATAAGTATTAAGCCGGCCACCGATATGGACCAGATGAAGCTGGACAAGACCGGCGGAATCGTTGTGCTGAGCATAATGAAAGCACTGACGGAGTTGAATCTGCCGTTGAACGTTTTCGGCATAATCCCATCGGCTGAGAATCTGCCCAGCGGGACAAGCTATAGACCAGGTGACATCGTCACCACTTACAGCGGCAAAACCGTTGAAGTGCTCAGTACCGATGCTGAAGGCAGAATGATACTTTGCGATGCTCTGGCATACGCGGTCAAACAAAAATGCGATATTATCATTGATATTGCCACATTGACGGGAGCCTGTATGGTTGCGCTGGGTACGTATAGGGCTGGACTTTTTGGCAATGATGAAAAACTGATAAAGCAATTGCAAAGAGCGGCTGAAGAAAGCGGCGAAAAGGTCTGGCCCATGCCCAGTGGTGACGAGTATGCAGAGGAAATGAAGAGCAAAATAGCCGACTTGAAAAACACCGGCAGCAAGTGGGGGGGAGCCTGCACCGGGGCCGCGTTCTTGAGACAGTTCGTAGGCGATGCCAGGTGGGCACATCTGGACATCGCCGGTACTGATATATTTACAAATGCCACCGAATACGCCGCCGAAGGCTCAAGCGGTTACGGTGTACGCTTGCTGACAACTTATCTGATGGAATTGGCGGCCAAGAGAGCTTAAATTATGAAGCGCACCTCAAAGAAGCCCCCGCGTCTTCCTGTCGGAAGACAGGAGCGGGGGGCCAAGACATGGATAGATAGCCAGAGGATCGAAAAAGCCGTTGCGGAAATACTTGCAGCAGTTGGTGAAGACCCGCAGCGTGAGGGCTTAAAGTATACACCCAGGCGGGTAGCGAAGATGTACTGCGAACTTCTGGCGGGGATGCACAAAGACCCTAAGGAGCATCTTGGCAGTGTCTTTGCAGAGAACTATGATGAAATAGTATTGCTGCGTGACATCCCTTTTTACAGCATCTGTGAGCATCACTTGATGCCGTTTATGGGCTCAGCTCACGTTGCTTATTTGCCGGCCGGCCGGGTGCTGGGGGTCAGCAAGCTGGCCCGAATCGTGGATGATTTTGCCCGAAGGTTGCAGACTCAGGAGAGACTTACCTACCAAATAGCGGATTTTATAATGGACAGCCTGAAGCCGCAGGGTGCCGCGGTGGTGATAGAGGCCTCACATAGCTGCATGACCATTCGGGGCATAAAAAAGCCTGGCTCGGTGATGGTGACATCGGCGCTTCGAGGGATATTCAGAAGAGATCCCAGAAGCCGAAGCGAGCTTCTGAGCCTTATACATAACGGAGTTAGATAATTTGCCACAGACATCACAGAGAACGCAGAAAGTATTTCATTTTATCTCTGTGAACTCTGTGTCCTCTATGGCTTTTAAGGTCTTTTTATGCATAAGTTGACCTGGCAGGTCCGCTTTTCGATTAATCCTTTCGTATCGCAAGATAGTGAAGGATTTAATTCGTTTGCATCTAAGCCGGCAGGGGAAGGATTATCGATATTTTTTGAATTGTCTGTGGAGCTAACTGGCAAAGTTGAGCCGGCGACAGGATTTGTGGTTAACGTAACTGACATCGACAGCAAAGTCAGGCAATTCATCGTGCCGATTTTTGCTCAGCGATTGCGAACGGATTTCCAACGCGGCAAATCTATCGGACTTTTTGCAATAGCCGAACTGTTGGGGTCCGGGTGGGGCCAATTGGCTGACAAGTTCGGTCCTGCCCAACTGAGCAGATTGAGCTTGAAATTGAATCCTTTTAGAGAGATAGCAATAGACTCAAAGGAGACCACAATGGTCTATTTTAGCGAGAAATTTGCTTTTGCAGCGGGACATAGGCTATGGAATGACCAGTTTGACAAGAGGCGTAATTTTGAGATTTTTGGCAAGTGTGCAAATCCAGCCGGTCACGGGCACAACTATATTGTCGAGGTTACGATAAAGAAGTCAACAAACCAGAGCGATTTTTCCATTGGCGATTTCGAGAAAGTTGTGGATGACCATCTTATAAAAGTGCTCGACCACAAGAATTTGAACACTGACGTTGCTGAGTTTGGCAAGACCAACCCCACCGTTGAGAATATCGCTGCCTTCGCATGGAATAAGCTGGTGGGCAAATTCGCTGGGGCCTCGCTACATTGTGTGACCGTCTGGGAAACCGACAAAACTTGCTGTTCGTACTACGGAGATGGTAAATGATTTCCGCTTGCCGATTTACGATTTACAATTTGAAATCCTATATCGGAAATCGAAAATATCGGAGAGAGCCGTCGGCATAGCCTGCTCTACAGAAGCGGAGGGGAAGCGGCGAACTTATGGGACTTTTGCCGCGTACGTTTCTTATCACAAGGTTGGCCGGTAAGGAGGTGCGGCGGTTGCGGCTTTACTAAAGCTATGTTCTTTATTTGCCGATACTTATGTTATAACAAAGCTGTCGGTCAAATCTCTATATTTTGACCGTCGAAAAGAGTCCTTACGGGAAATTTGTAGAAGCGGTTAGCCTGATTCTGTCTATTTTTGCGCAACCGACGAAGACGGAGTCTGGATTTTCTATATGAAGACACTAATTACAGGCGGCGCAGGTTTTATCGGCTCCCATTTAGCCGAGCGATTGCTTAGAGAAGGTAATGAGGTAGTTGTTATTGATAATCTCAGCACAGGCAGCATAAAAAATATAAGAGCTTTCAGTGACGAGTGCAGATTTCATTTTGTCGAAGGTGACATCTGCAATGCAGAACTAATGGAACGCGCAGCTCAGCAATGCGACGCAATCTTTCATCTTGCTGCGGCTGTCGGCGTCAAGCTGATAGCAGAGGACCCGGTTCATACCATCCAGACCAACATCGAGGGGACAGAAACCGTTCTGGAGGCTGCCAACAAATTCGGCAGAAAAATTCTGATCGCCTCCAGCAGCGAGGTCTACGGCAAGAACGAAAATGTCCCATTCAACGAAGATGATGATATTGTGCTGGGCAGTACCAGCTTATCACGTTGGTCGTACGCTTGCAGCAAGGCGATAGATGAATTTCTCGCTCTGGCTTTTTATCAGCAATACGATTTGAAAGTGGTAATCGGCAGGTTTTTCAACACCATCGGGCCCAGGCAAACCGGCCGGTACGGGATGGTCGTGCCGCGATTCGTTCGGTGGGCGCTAAAAAACAAGCCGGTCCTTATATATGGGACAGGCAAGCAAAGGCGATGTTTCTGTTATGTGCGGGACCTTGTCGAAGCGGTAATCGGCCTGATGAACTGCGAACAGGCGGTTGGCAAGGTGTTTAATATAGGCTCTGTTGAGGAAATCACCATTGAAGCGCTGGCTGATAGAATTATCGAAATGACCAGCAGTCGGAGCAAAAAGGAATTCGTGCCGTATGAAGTTGCCTATGGCAGGCCCATTGAGGATATGATGCGTAGGGTGCCGAGCCTGAGCCGAATCAAAAAGACGATCGGCTGGGAACCCAGAACCAGTCTGGAGGAAACGCTTCGAGTCGTTATCGATAGCGAAAAAGCCAAAATTGGAGATAAAAACTCATAATTGACAATCGAAAATTTAATCCGCCATGCGTCTGGCGGATGAAAATTGAAAATCTGCTCTGGTATGTATACGTTCTGTGCGGGGCGTTGGTCCTTTACGCCGTGAGCTGCGCTCCGGGCGCTTTGTGGCAAGATAGCGGCCTGATCCAGTACCGCATCTGGCATAACGATATAGAAGGATTTTCCGGCCTTGCCATTTCCCATCCGCTTTTTTACATATTGGCTATCGGCGTAAAGTACATACCGCTTGGTGAATTTGCGCATAGGGTCAACCTGGTCTCAGCCATTGCAGCCGCAGTGGCGGTTGCAAACGTCTTCTTGTTTGTGCGTCTATGGCTGGGCAGAAAATTTCCTGCGATAGTAACAGCTCTTACTCTGGGTGTTTCACATACATTCTGGAGTCACGCAAGTATTATCGAGACATACACTTTATGGGCAGCCTTATTTAGCGCCGAATTAATAATTCTGCTGCAATATGCCAGGACCCAGCGCGTTGGCTATTTATACTGGCTGGGATTGCTTAACGGTCTGGCAATCGCTGTCCACATGCTCGCTTCGATACCACTTCTGTGTTACGCAATATTTCTCATTGTGCTACTTGTCAAAAGGGAAATTCGGGCGCGAGATTTACTGACCGTGGTTCTATTGTGGATGGTGGGTGCGCTACCTTATGAATATTTGATAATCAAGAATATCATCGAAACGGGCAACATTACAGGCACTTTGGCATCTGCTGCTTTTGGTGCGCGATGGCGAGGGGCGGTCCTTAATACTTCACTATCACTAAGACTGGCTAAAGAGAACTTCCAGTATATTCTTTATAACTTTCCCACGCCCAATATTCTGCTATTTTTCGCAGGCTGCTATGCGCTATTCAGAGTCGGCCCGGCGCACAGGCTCAGAAATATTCTTTTAGCTCTTGTCGCATTGTTCTTTGTCTTTGCCTTTCGATATACCATTATGGATAGGTATGCGTTCTTCATACCGTTTTATTGCGCATCTTCAATCTTTATAGGTGCTGGAGCATACCTGGCCGATCTACACATGAACCGAAAGGCATTTTTATACCTGATTTTGTTTTTCAGTTTATTGCCGGTCTTTGTTTATGCCTCTGCGCCGCGTTTGGCCCAGAAGATGCAGCTTAATCTTGGCACAAGAGGTGACATCCCTTACCGAAACGACTACCAGTATTTCTTGCAGCCCTGGAAGACAGGCTACGATGGAGCGGAGCGTTTTGCCAATAAAGTTCTGGAGGCGGTAGAGGATGACGCCATTATTTATGCCGACAGCACTACGGTTGGTCCTATTCTATACGTTCAGGAAGTCAAGGGTATACGCCCGGATGTGAAGATTGTTTCCGGCACAGCAAAAAGTAAAAATGCGCCAAGGTTTGATAAAACTACTATTGAGCAGTTGCTGCAGGATCGCCACGTATACGTTGTGTCGCCAAAGCCAGATTATTGCCCGGCATTCATCCTCGATAATTACCAGTTGGTTCGGGCGGGACTTCTGTGGCAGGTGGTGAAAAATTACTGACCTTTGAATATTAAATGGAACAGTCCGGTGCAAACAAGGCAAAGTTGTCATTCCCGCGAAAGCGGGAATCCAGTCGTTTTATAAACGTTTTCTGGACTCCTGCTTCCGCAGG